>Ga0172367_10004840_pt1 | contig 16558 bp, 16 predicted proteins | sample Lak10m_FD_114542 | JGI IMG/M metagenome (GOLD analysis project Ga0172367, IMG submission 114542) | Freshwater microbial communities from Kabuno Bay, South-Kivu, Congo - kab_022012_10m | ecosystem: Environmental > Aquatic > Freshwater > Lake | place: Democratic Republic of the Congo: South-Kivu...
ATTTTATCATAAGCATTTTTATAAATAATTTCTTCATCTTTTATTTTATTTATACTATCATAATTTATTTCATTAATAGCTCCTCTCATAACAAAATATTTAATTTTATTTTCTTTTTTATCAATTAAAGCATCTTCATAAACTTTATTTAATAATAATGTTGTTTGCTTCATAACTCTTGCTGTTTTTATTACACTTGATTCATAATTATATGAATAATATTTATTTTGATTTTCATCTTTAAAATCTTCATCAGTAAAATCATCTATTTTATCTCTAATTCCTTTACGTTCAGGCAATATAGTCATCAAATCATAGCTTTTATATTCACAAAACTTTGTTAATAAATGAACGGATAAATAAGCATAAAAATCAAGCGAATCTCCTATATTTATAAATATAGTATCATTTGGTTCAATTATTTTATCTTTTATCATTTCTATATTACTTAAATATAATGTTAATAAGTTGTCAATATTTTCTGTAAAATAGTTATCGTATTCTATTTTTATTTTATCATATATTAGATTAAATTTATAATCACTTAAAATATTATTATATTTATTTGCTATTATTTTAAGTTTTTTTGTATTATTTAATAATTGTATTAATATTTCAATTGTTTTTTTTACTAACTCATATAAACTCGGTTCTATATCTATATTTTGTTGTAGTTTAATTAAATATTCTAAATGTTCTTCATATACATTAATTTTGTCATCTATATATGAAATAATCTTTTTAGTGTGTTCTTTCATTTCTTCATATGCGTTAAAAGGTTTATCTGAGTTTGAAGTCAAATAAATTTGATATAAAATTATTTGTGCTTTTTTATATATTTTTAATGCTTTATTAATGTTGTCTATTTGTTCATCTGTATAATTATCAACATCTTTTGATAATAAGTTATAGATAATCGTTTCATATCCTATTATTTCTGTATTTAAATATTTTTTTGTTTTTTCATCAAAATTATTATCATCACGTAATTTTTTATAATATTTATTATTATTTTTTATTATTTCTTTATAACTAAATAAAAAATCTTTTATTTCTTTTTTTTATCAACAATATCTTGTTTATTTATACCAGAATCATTTTGTCTTTCTTTTGTTATTAGATTATCTAATTCTTCTTTTAATTTGTTAAATCTATCTTCATAATCGATTATTATTGTTTCAATTGTTTCACTGCTCATTATAATTATATTAATATTTTTTTATTAATTCTTCTTTATGTTCATTATTTTCGAAGATATACCATTTTTTCTTTGTTGGGTCCCATCTAGCTCCTTTTGATTTTGCGTGGTCTTTTTCTTGAAATGATACGTTTAAATAAATCTTCTTTTTGTCGTTTGAGGGTTGATTGATATAATTATTAATAGCTTTGTTGGCTAATAAATCAGCATAATAATTACCGATAGAATGTCTATCTTTATTATTTGTGTGTGCCATTACGTGCATATATTTAATATGATATTTATTTGTCAATTCATATAATCGTTTTACTAGTTTTAAATTGGGTGGTGTTTTATTGTGAGTTGTTTTCCAATTATTTGCTTCAAGTTTTTTGCCATAGGTAGTTGCACATTTAATTATATATTCGCTATCGCTGACAATTATTTTATTTTTAATTGGATTTTCTCTAATAATCTTAATTGCTTCTATGCAAGCGGTCAATTCAGCAATATTATTTGTGAGTGGTTCATTTGAGCCATCCAATTCTCGTGATACATTAGCGGGATTATCTTTACTAAAATAAATACCAATCCCAGCTTTTGCATCAGATTTTCCATTATTACTACAAGAACCGTCTGTATATACGTATAAATTATTTATGTAGTCTTCTACAAAACTTGTTGCTTCTTCGATAGTTTCAAATTTTTTAAAAACGGCATCTTTGCGATTTTCAATATTAGTTTTGCATTCTTCCCAAGACATATAAACACCTGGTTTTAAACCAACAGCAACAGCATAAAAGTTATTCATTTTTTAAAGATTATATATATAAATAAAAAATGATATAAACTTATATATATATAAATATTAAAAAAATGCAAACGGGTATTATATCATTTGGTGATAGAGTTGCGTGGAATATCAAATGTAATAATATTAAGGATAAAATATTAGATGAGATTTATAATTCATTTGGAATTAGAATTATTCAAAAGCATTGTTTTAAATTAGACGAAACGAATATTAAACATTTATCAAAAGTTCCTCATTTAATTTCATTAAGAACAAATGGGAATAGATATTATATTTATTTTACTAAATATAATGATGTCGAAATCATTTATTTTATTGATATGAAAATACATACAGGTTATGAAAAACCTCGCATTATTCTTGCAAGGGGTTTATTCAGTCCTTCATTATTTTTAAATACCCTCATTGAGGGTGAAATGGTAAAAACAAAAGAAAACAAATGGATATTTATAATAAATGATATCATAGCCTATGAAGGAAAGAAATTAGATAATCAAATATTACCAGAAAGATTGAAAATTATTTATAATCTATTGAATGATAAATATACGCCCGATCCTGTTTGCGATGTATGTACATATAAAGTCAAATCTTATTATTACTTATCAAAAAAATCATTGAATGAAATATTAGAAAAATCGAAAACCCTTAATTATACATCAAGGGGTCTTTATTTCTATTCTTATTATCTTAAACATAAACCCAAGTTGTTCAATTTTGATGAAAATGTGATTATTAATGTTCAAAAGAAGGTTAAAGACATAACGGAGTTTAAGGCAACAATTGATAACATTCCATTAAACACATCCAATTTTATAATTACTTCTAATATTAACGTAGAACCAATTAAAAAAGAAATTGAAACCAAAGAAAATTATAAGGAATTATGGATTGCTAAAACAGATGATGCTGACATCTATTATTTATATGATAATTATAACATACTAACATCAACGAAAATCGGAATTGCCTTAATACCAACATTAAAAGATAGCATTAAATTAAGAAATTATTTTAAGGATAAGAACTTAACTTATACAATTAAATATAAATGTATTTTTAATGAAAAGTTTAATAAATATCAACCCATTGAACAATTATAATTAAAATTATATAAATACTAATATAATAATTATTATAATTATAAAAATTACAATGAATGAAGAAGGATATTTAATTTTACTTAAGGACGTTCTTATAAATGGTGCAAAAAAAGAAACAAGAAACGGAATAACTTATTCATCATTTGGTTCTTTTTTGCGTTTTAATGTGAATAATGGTTGTACATTTCCGTTATTAACAACGAAACGAGTATTTTTTAGGGGAATAGTGGAAGAACTTTTATGGTTTTTGCGAGGTTCAACGGATTCAAAAGAACTTGAAGAAAAAGGGATTAATATTTGGAAAGGCAATTCAACACGTGAATATTTAGATTCAGTTGGATTATCACATTTCAGAGAAGGATATTTAGGATATATTTATGGTTATCAGTGGCGTTCATTTAATGGTTCAGTAGATCAGATTAAATATCTATTGGAAGAATTGACGCTTAAAAATAGTAGAAGAGCATTTATATCTGCTTGGAATCCTTGCCAATTAAAAGAACAAGCATTGCCACCTTGTCATATTAGTTATAATTTTTATAAACACGATGACGAATATTTAAGTTGTATGATGTATATGCGAAGTTCTGATTTATTTTTAGGCTTACCTTTTAATATTGCTTCAACCGCTTTATTAACGATGATTATAGCATATGTTATGAATATGAAGGTATGTGATATTTGCATTAGTATTTGCGATTGTCATATTTACGAAGAACATTTAGAACAAGTTAAGGAGCAAATAAATAATGTTATATATGATGCTCCGCAATTATTCATAAATAAAAAAATAGATAACATAGATAATTTAACAATTGATGAAAAAATAAAATGGATAGAACAATTACAATTTGAAGATTTTACATTAAATAATTATAAATCGCATAAAAACATTAAAGCAGTTATGAAATAATTTATATGATTATTAAATAGATTAAAAAGATTAAAAATGAATAAAAGCGAAAAACCATTAACAATTCAACAGAAAATAATATTAACGGTCAAAAGTAAAAAACTTGCAACTTTTAATGATATTATTTGTATTATTGATTTAATAGCAAAATTATATACAACTATTAAAAAAAATGCGAAAAATGAAAATGCTAATGAAATAAAAATTATATATAAAAAATCATATTATATTCCTAAAACAGATAGTAAAATTGTATATGATATTCTTTATAATCTTTTTATGAATTATCCAGATAAATCATTTACAATAAAAAAACATAGCATAAGTTTGAGACGTTCATATTTTGTTTATAAAATAACATTTAATAATGCAAAACATCCTGATAAATACGTGATTTTTGATTCTGCAATTGAAGACAGTGAAAATATAAATAATACTAATTATATTTATTTTGTAGATAGTAAAGATGAACTTAAGGATTTAATTAAAGACGAGTTTCCAACATCATCCTATAGAAATAAATCAATGACAAATACACGAACACAATCAAGATAAATGATTATAATTATGATTATGATATAACACCAATATCAGATATATAATAATTATTTGTTTTTAATTTTAAAGAATATAAAAATCCGTTATAATTTATTTTTTTGATTGATTTAATTTTATTCCAAATAAAATCATTATGATTTAGATAATTGTAATGGTTTGTTAATAGTTTTCGTGATATTTTTACGTGAATAAATCCATCTTTATAATAAGAAACGATTGATATTCCCAATAATAAAAACGCATATTTAATTATATGATACAATTGTTTATTATTAATAATTAAATAATTATTAATTTCGATAATTCCTTTTGCCAATAGTTTTAATTGTTCTTTATTCATTTTAAATAAATCGCTTAATTGAATTGAAGGACTTGTATCAATATTTATTTTTGTGGTATTTTTAGTTTCAAATAATTCATAATTAAGATTATTGTCCTTTAAATAAGCAGTAATAAAATCGATTGTTTCATTATTTTTTTCCTTATCAAATATATAAGTTGATATATTGCCAAGTCCTAACAACAATCCCTGATATCTATAATAATTATTATCTTTTTTATTTTCATCATTAAAAATTATATTAGTCGGAAAACCAACATAATCAAATGTTGATAAATCTTCAATCTTACTATCAATGCAACAATTATTATAATTCAAATAATTCGGCAATTCATTATAATCAATATTTAAAGGAATATTTTGAATTGCCTTAATTTCTATATTATCATTTATAAAATAACTATCAATGGAATTATGAAAATTGACTTTATTTAAGACATATTTTTTTTTATAAACTTTTTCTATTTCATCAATTTCTTCATAATAAAAAGAACCATTTTTATTAACAGCAAGAATTAAATCTGTTTTTTTAATATTATCAATTCTAACTAATCCCCTATTAGTAAATATTAATAAATCGCCTTTAAAATATTTAAACATATATTTTTAGTTATAAATATTTCTTTATATAATTATTAGTTTTGTTTATTGTATTTATCACAATTCATATCAGACCAGGGGACTTTACATATGGATGAATATGCACATCTAAAAACATTATTATCATAATTTTTATCACTTTTACTTAATGTTGTATCATTTGCAGCCAAAAACATTGGATAAGTATTATCACATATCATTGGTAAATTATAAATAAGAGTATCTCCTGTAATTGATGTAGTAGAATTGGTAGATTTATATATCTTTATATCTTCCATATTAGTTTTATCAATTTTAATATAATCTGTATTAGTTATTTTATCAGTATTTGCACTATTATGAATATCATAATTATATGATATATCAAATACCTTATAATCAGCTATATTATCGATATTAGTTGAATTGATTGTTTTTTGAAATACTATTATATTATCAGTATCTTTATAATCAGATAAAGTTGTATAATTATTCATATATAAAACATTTTTAATAAAAGAAAGTTTTACATTATTATCTTTTTTAAATATATTACTATAAACATTTTTATTTTCGTCTAAAACACTATTTAAAACATTTACAAATAAATGATTATTATCATTAACTGGATCTGAGGTTGCAATATTATTATCATTACCAGTATTTGTATATTGATAATAATTTGTATTACCAGAAGCTGAAATTATTTTATCAGCAGTAATAGTAAATGGTTTTCCGTTATTCTCATTTGCTTTATAAATATCAAATCTATTAAATATTTCGGGATTTAATTTGCAACGATATTTAAATAAACTTGGATTAAGATTGGAACTAAATAAAGTTTTAAAAGTATCTTTATCAGATTCGCTTTTTTCTATTTTTTCTAAAATCCAATAATCGGGACAACTTAAATTGTCGTATTCGCCATTTCTATCAATTTTATAAGGTTTAAAATTAACAACTTGGTCGATTAAATATAAAACAATTATTATTGTACCGATTATATAAACAATTATAAAAGGTAAGAAATTATTTAATAAAATATTTTTAACTTTTTCTGATAAATAACTGGCTAATAATAGTAAAATAGCAAATGAAGCATATAATACACAGATTGCAATTGTTCCATAAAAAACTTTTTCTCTTTTTTCTGCGTAAATTGTTTTATCATAATCGCTTATATTTTCTTCATCACTTTCTTTTGTTTTATCTATAGAACATTTATTACCCATTTTTTTTAAAACAAACTAATTCTATATTATATAAATTATTTTATTTATGATATGATAATTAGTACTTCAATTCTAATGTTTTTGTTCCTTTTTGTGATAATAATAAAGAATGTTCCATTGGCATCGGTAATGTACTAACACTTCTTTTATATTCCATATATTGTTTAATGTTCTTAATTATTTCATCAACACACCAATTAATAACACTAGTATTTAATTTAAGAACTTGATTTTTAATATCAAAATTAAGATTTTTACCTTCTTGCAGATAAATTGACCTCATTATGATATTTAATTCTTGTTCGCTTTGTTTTCCTATATCATACATTCCATTACTTTTATTATAAATGGTATTTATAATACCTTCTTGAATAAGATTGATATTTTCTTTTGAAAAAAAGGTTTCAGAAACACAAGTTCCAGAATAAACTCTATTAATTGTATTTAAATTATTTTCATTATACAAAGCTGGATGATTATTTGGTATTTTTGCTGTTTTACTATGACTATCAAAAAGGTTTATTCTTCCATTTAATATATAATTATATTCGTCAGGGTTCATATATTTTTCTTTCTAATTTATAGAAAAGATATGAAAAATAACCATTTATACGATTATGTAAATAATTTTACAATTAAAAATGAAATTAATATGAAAGATGAAAAATCTATAATTTTTTTAACTGAATATATTGAAAATATAATTTTTAATGTTGTTTCAATAGCTTCAATTATTACTTTTATAAATAATGCTAAAACTATAAATGAAAAAAGTATTACTATAGTTAAAAAATATTTAGATAATATGTGCGGGAATGTCAATTCAATGAAAGGAGGATATATTGTATTGCCCAGTGAGTTTTATGGCATTAATAGTGGCAATTATTCGGCTACTAATGGAATACACGCCGATGTTCTTCCAATTGATTTTTCTTATGGTATTGCAAGACCTCAAATAGGCGGTGGTCCTTCGTCAAAAAAGAAGGCAATTAAACCAATACAATTATGTATAAAAGATATTTTGATTTATTATAAACTTAAGGTATCTGCAGAAGTTGTTAATAAAATAACAAAAATGATTGAAGGATATATTAAATGTTTAATGCAAAAACTTAAATTGCAAAAAGGCAAAGTATCATCAATAACAATTAAAAAAATAATTAAATCAAATAAGATATTTGATATTTTTAATTAAAGATAATTTTAATAATAATAATTAAAAAATGCCAATCATTACAATTGATGGTAATATAGGAGCTGGGAAATCAACTATTTTAAACCATCTTCATACTAATTATAATATTTATGTAGATTTAGAACCAATTGAGAAGTGGAAACCTTTTTTGGATAATATGTATAATAATAAAAAAAATTATTTTAATTTTCAGGTTAGGGTTTGGTTAGACCGTTCGTGGATTCAAGAAAAAGAAGGTAATAACAATATAATTATGGAAAGAAGTCCATTATTTATTCAAAACACTTTTAATAAATATATGTATGAAAATAATTTAATTACACCACAAGAAAACAACATTATAACTGAATTATATGAAAATACTAATAATATTTGGAAATCAACATATTTCATTTATATTCGTTCATCGCCTGAAAAATGTTTAGAACGGATTTTAAAACGTGGTAGAGAAAACGAACAAGAAATTACCATTGATTATTTGCGTAATATCCATAAACTCCACGAAGAAACTTACAGTCAAGCATTAAAAAAGGGTTTAAATATAATTGTCATTGATATAGAAAACAAAAGTTTAGAAGATATTGCATATTTAATAATTAAATATTTGAAGAATATACATCAATAATCTCGCAATCATAATTATTATAATTATTAATATCATAAATAGTTGAATAATTATGAATTGTTTTTTCTACATTTTTTTTAATTCTATTTTTAGCATTTATTAAACATTGCTCTTTATTATTTTTGAATAATATGAGTTTTATATTAGAATCATCAATATATTCCTTAATTATTTTTATTACATTTTGAAATATTTCGAAATTGCATAATCTTGGATCAGTGATACAAACATCATTATTATTTTTAATTTCTTCTATTAATTCACCATCCATAAAACTAAATATGAAATCATCGTAAAAACTGTAATTTTCTTTTAATAATTTATTTTCATTAAAATAAGTAGTCTTTCCACTTGCAGGCAAACCGATAATAATAATTAACATTTTCAATTAACAAAAAAGTTTTTATAAAACGATATTAGTTGAAATCCAACCGCTATAATATCCATTTGAATAATTGACCATCAGAAAATTGAACTTTTCGCTACTATTTTTAAAAGAAATCTCATAAAAACAGTAAGATGTATAATCGCCATCTTCATCTTCTTCTTGCACGAGGTCATCGGGCAATTTATTAATAATCTTAACCTTTGAAATAACCTTGCCAATCAGATTTTTAAAATCGAAATCATTATATTGCTTTAGCTTACTACACGAACAACATTCACCATATGCATTTATTTTAATCTTATATAAAGAAGTTTGGAGAGTTAATTCATCCTCATATTCATTCATAATAACATCAATAATTTCATTGTTATATTTGGAAAAGTCTGCAAACATTTTTAATAGTTGTCAATAATAATAAATCATTTTTTTAATCATTTTGATTTAAAATAATAAAAATAATATTCAGATTATAATCATTTTTTTATAAAAAATAGATTTGTTTAAAGATATCAATTGCCAATTAATCTTATCAATATTATTTTCAAGTATTTCTATTGCATTTTTATTTGTCGATAAGCGATCCCAATCAATTTTATCGAGATTTTCTTTTATTATTATTATAGCATTTGGATTTAAAGATAATAATTCATAATCAATTTTATTTAAGTTATTTTCAATTATATGTATAGCATTTTGATTTAACGAAATAGTTTTCCAATTAATTTTCTTTGGATTATTTTCAAGATAGCTAATTGCGTTTTTATTGCTACTTAAAGCAAAATAGTCAATTATATCTTCATTATTTTGCAATAATAAAACAGCATTTTGATTTAAGGAAAGACGAATTATATCAATTTTATCTAAATTATTTTCTAATAAGCAAATTGCATTTTTATTGGAAGATAATAAATCCCATTTAATATAATTAAGATTATTAATAATAATCTGAATTGCATTTTCATTGCAACACAAATAATACCAATTAACTTGATGTAAGTTATTTTGCAATAAGAAAATTGCATTTTTATTGGAAGACAATAAAGACCAATTGATTTTACTTTGATATTTAAATAACAATGGAACTGCTTTAGTATTAGCTGACAATAAAACCCAATCAATATTTTCTGTTTGATTATTATTAATTAAATAGTTGATGTAATTAATAGCATTTTTATTACTGCATAAGTTTTTAACATTTATTTTTGAAATATCTATAAACTTTTTAAACTTATAAATATTTAAATATTTATTTTCCATTAAATAAAAAATTGAAATTATATTTATATAAAAATAAGATTAATAAAGTCTTATAAATCCCAGAATGCAACGTGATATCGAAAATAAGTATAAGAAACACGAATTGCGAACTCATATTTATAATAGACCTGATATGTATATAGGAACAATTCAACCGAATACAATCGATACTTATATTGTTGATAATACTAATAAAATAGTTAAAAAGCAAATTACATATATTCCAGGCTTGTTTAAGATTTTCGATGAAGCAATTGTAAATGCAATCGACCATTCTGTGAGGACAAAAAATGAATTAGCAGAAGGTAAAGCAGATACAATTGTAGTTAAAAATATCAAAGTAATGATTAATAAGGCTACAGGTATTATTGAGATTTTAAATGATGGTAATGGAATTGAGATTGTAAAACATAGCGAATATGATTTATGGATACCAGAATTAATATTTGGAGAATTATTAACATCATCGAATTATAATGATGATGTTATAAGAACAGTAGGAGGTGTCAATGGACTTGGCATTAAACTTGCTAATATCTTTTCAAAAGAGTTTTCAATTGAAACAATTGATCATATTAAAAAGAAGATTTATAAACAAACATTTAAAAATAATTTAACTGAAAAAGATGTACCTGAAATTAAGGCTTGTTATAAGAAACCTTATACTAAAATAACTTTTCTACCAGATTATGAAAAGTTTGGATTAAAAGAAATGACAGATGATATTTATGAATTATTTAAACGTAGAGTTTATGATGTTTCGGCTTGTACTGATTCGGCTGTAAATGTTTATTTAAATGATATCAAAATCCCTGTAAAAGATTTTGAAAAATATGCAGATTTATTTTTAGATACAAAAACTATTCAACCTAGATATTATGAAAGCCCCAATGACAGATGGGAAGTTGTAGTTGCTGTATCAACAACTGGCAATTATGAACAGATGTCATTTGTGAATGGTATTAATACAATTCGCGGTGGTCGCCACGTTGATTATATTACAAATAACATTATTAAAAAATTATGCGATATGGTTTTAGCAAAAAAGAAAAAAACGGTTAAACCTCAACACATCAGAGATAATTTATTCGTATTTATTAAATCTGTTATTGAGAATCCTTCATTTGATAGTCAAACAAAAGAAACATTAACTACATTAACAACTAAGTTTGGTTCAAGATGCGAATTATCAGACAAGTTTTATGATAAATTATATAAATCAGGAATTATTGAAAATGCTTTAAATGCAAGTGATGTTGTAGAACAAAAGAAATTAATTAGAACAGATGGTAAAAAGATTAATAAAATTATAGTTCCGAAATTAGATGATGCCAATTTGGCAGGAACAAATGAAAGTAGCAAATGTACGTTAATTTTAACTGAAGGTGATTCAGCTAAATCGACTGCAATTGCAGGTTTAAGTGTAATTGGTAGAGATTATTATGGCGTATTTCCACTTCGAGGAAAAATTATGAATGTTAAAGATGTTAGTTATCAGAAAATCTCTGAAAATGCAGAAATTACTGCTTTGAAAAAGATTTTAGGATTAGAACAAAATAAAGATTATACGAATAATATTAGTTCATTGAGATATGGCAAGATTATGATTATGACAGACCAAGATCACGATGGAAGTCATATTAAAGGATTATTGTTTAATGTATTTGAAACCTTATGGTCTTCTTTATATAAATATGATAATTTTCTAACATCTCTATTAACTCCGATTATTAAAGCTACAAATACAAATAATAAAGAAGTCATCTCATTTTATAATATGAGTTCATATGAACAATGGAATGAAGCACTTACTAATAAAAATCAATGGAAAATTAAATATTATAAAGGACTTGGTACATCGACTGATGAAGAAGCCAAGAATTATTTTAAAAATATGAAAAAGATTATTTATAAACATACTGATAAATCTGATGAATATATCAATTTAGCTTTTAATAAGAAACGTGCCGACGATAGAAAAGAATGGTTAGCAAGTTATAATAAAAATGATGTTCTCGATTATATAAATGAAGAAGTCAGCTATGAAACATTCATTAATAAAGATTTAATTCACTTTAGCAATCGCAATTTAGAACGAGCCATTCCTAATATTATGGATGGCTTAAAAGAAAGTACTCGCAAAATTATGTATGCTTGTTTTAAACGAAAACTTTATAATAATGAAATTAAAGTAGTTCAATTGGCAGGTAATGTAAGTGAAATAACTGCTTATCATCACGGTGAAACTTCATTACAAGAAGCTATTATTGGAATTGCTCAAATCTTTGTTGGAACTAATAATATTAATTTACTTGCTCCAAATGGTCAATTTGGAACAAGATTACAAGGAGGCGAAGATGCATCATCTCCTAGATATATTTATACATTATTATCAAAATTATCACGTGCTATTTTTAAGGAAGAAGATAATGATATTTTAAATTATCTTAATGAAGATGGTTTGAGTATTGAACCTGATTATTATATTCCTATTATTCCTATGGTACTTGTAAATGGTTCGATTGGAATTGGAACTGGTTATTCTACAAATATCCCTCAATTTAATCCAGAAGAAATTATTAATATTTATCTTGATATAATTAATGATATTAAAACTAATATTGGGTCAATTTTAACAGAAGATGATATTAATAAAACTATATCAATTATTAATGATAAAGAGATTAAAGAGATTTCGCCTTATTATCTTGGATTTAAAGGTGAAATCTTTAAAAATGAAAAAAATACTTATTCGTCAAAAGGATGTTATAAATGGATTAATAATACTACTTTAGAAATTACAGAATTGCCGATAGGAACTTGGACTGAAAATTATAAAGAGTTTCTTGAAGAATTATTGACAAAAAATAATCCTTATTTAAAATCATTTGAAAGTCATTATACATCAAAAAATGTCAGGTTTATTTTAAGATTAACTGAAACTGCTAAAGAAACATTGGGAGATAAAATTATGAATGAGTTCAATTTAATTTCAAATAAAAATATGAGCTTAAATAATCTTCATTTATTCACAACAAAAGGAAATATTAAGAAATATGCAAATGTAATTGAGATATTAAAGGAATGGTGTTATACTCGAATTAATAAATATCAAGAACGAAAAAGTAATCAGCTTAAAAAAATGGAACAAGAATATTTAATATTATCAGCTAAAATTAGATTTATTATTGATGTTATTGAAGAAAATATTAAGATTATGAATAGAAAAATTAAAGATGTTGAACAACAATTAGATGCAAAGGAATATTATAAATATGAAAATAGTTATGATTATTTACTGAGAATGCATATTTCTCAACTTACAACAGAAAAGAAAGAAGAATTGGAAAAAGAAGTTCTTAAGTTAAAAACAGAAATTGAAGAACTTAAAAATACATCAATTATTATTATCTGGGAAAATGAATTGAAAGTATTATTGGAAGAATGGCATAAACATAAAAATGAAATATTAGAAGATTATGAAAATGATTTAAAGGGAGAAGTTAAAGTTGCTAAAAAAGCAACCCCAAAAAAGAAGTAATATAATCATTTATACCCCACATTTGAACATCATTTTTGTTTTTTATATAATATCTCCATTTATATGGCAGTATTATCGATTGATTTTTTTCTAATTTAATTGCTATTATTTGCTCATTTTCATCAGGTATTCTAAAAAATACACTTGCCTTATATATAATTATTTCTGTATCATTATTAGCATTTATAAATAAATATTTATAATTATTTTGTTGCCAATCATTATTATCATTATCATTATCATATAAATCTTTAATAATATTATAATTAAACCAAGAATGAATTAATTTTTCTTTTTCTTGTAAGTAATCAGTAATTACTATTGGTTGTCTTGAATGTAATAAAGAAAAATTAAAATCGGTAATTGTAGTTTGTAGAATTAAAATATTTGATGGAAATATGAAATAACAGCAAATATAAAAGATTATGATAATTAGTAAAATTAAATATAATTTCATTTATTAATTATAAATAGAAAATTATGAAAACAAAAAAAACTCTAAAACGAATAAAAGGTGGCAAAAGTTTTCTTGAAAATATAGTTGGTACGATAAATGGAAAGTTTGTAGGTGATAATATAGAACAAAATGTTATATTAGGAAAAAAAGAAGATTTGATTAATGAATATAAACTTAGAAAAGAATTGGCAGATAAAGAGTTTTCAGATACTAAACAGCAATATGAAGCAAGAGAAAAGATTATACAAGAAGAAAAACGAAGAAACTTAAATCAAGACAATTTAAGTTTTAAAAAAAGTCAAGCATTATATAATAACGTCAGTTCATTAGTTAAAGTATCTTTAGTTTTTTTGGGCAATATCTTTTTATTTATTTATAAATTATTCACCAATTTTATAAGTGGTTTATTTAATGTAATTACATTAATTTTTAATTTCTTAAAAAGTCCAAGTCCTATTTTAAAATTAATTGTTCTTATTATTGTTATCCTTATTATTGTTGGCATTGCATTAGGTTTTACTATGGGCGGTGGTGAAGGTAGTTATTTTGATTATAAAACTCAAACTAGTTTAGATATTTTTACTCAAACAAAAGTTCCATCAATAGGAAGTTATGTTAGTTCAAGTTTTATTAATCTAATGCCAGAACAATACAGATTGAAACTTACATCAATTAAAAATGGTTTTAATAAAATGATGGGAAATGATATTGTAGGCAATTCTATTAATAATCAATTGCGTGAAACTATAAATAATGGTAGTTGGAATAATATTCATAATATAAATATCGAAAATAAAATATATTCGGCATTTAAGCCAGTTGATATTAAGTTTAATCTTAATATAGATGATTATCCTAATAGTGATTATTTTAAATTACCTTTAGATGTAAGAACAAAAATATATAATTCAAGTAATAGTGCTATAGTTATTCCAGTTGAAAAAACAAAAGATGAAACTAAATATTATTATAATTTTAATAATGCTTATTATGAAGGTAATAAAGGTAATAAAGTTAAAAATATACCTTTTGCAAATACAGATAGAAAAGATTATTTTAAGGCAAATGATATTTCATTAGAAGATTTTGTTTTTACTGATGGCGATAATATTAATCCTGAAATATTAAAAACAAAATTGATAGATTATAACCCAAGCAATACTAGTAATCCTAGAATATATCCAATGGAATATATAGAGAATAAAATATTATAATTATTCTTTTTATTTGTAATTATATAAAATAGATATAATTATAATAATTATGGCTGATAAATGTCAAGATCATTTATATATAAAACCATATGAAGTTTGCAATTTTAAAGCATTGAATAAATTATATAAAATTGATAATCAAAAGTTTGGATATAATTATAATATAAATCATATTTTTACTGAAAAGTTTAAAACTGCAAATCCAGATTTAAATATGGATTTTAGAAATGCTGAAAATCAATTTATTTATCAATATGAACCTGCTAAAAAAGATTTATGTTATTCTGTTAAAAATAATAGTAATTTTAATGTAAATTGCGTTATTGTTGCCGAAAATCCATTTTATACTTATAACGAAAATAAAAAAACTTGCAGTCCTATTCCTAATTTAAAATTGCCAGATAACTTTTTTTATGAATATGAAAATGATAATACTTATATTTATAAAAATAATGAAAATGATAAAATTAATGTTAATTATATAAGCAAAGAAAAAAAGGCATTTTGTGAAAATAAATGGTATGATTGGATAACAGTTCCTAATTATCATTTTGGCAATCAATTTCAAAAAGATGCTGGCATATATTCAAAAGATGATGTTCGCAAATGTTATAAACCTTGTAATAAGGGTTATTTACCATACACAGCTACGAATGGTTCTAATATATGTGCGTTAAAAGAAAATGTTTTAGATGGTTTATATGCAAATAAATTAGATTATTCGCCTATTTCTATTATAAATATCATTGGTAATAATAAGGATACATTACCTAAATTATATGAATTAATAAAAGAAGTTGAATATAATAAAATTGATTCAGCTACTTATACAAAAAACAATGATATAATTGACAAGTTTAATAAAAATGATGAAATAAATGAAGTATATAAAAATATTAAAAATGTTTTGTGGAATAATATTTTAGATTATAATAATTATGATATTAATAATTATAGTTATAATAGAAAAATATTAACATATAAAAATCCATTATTTAATGAAACTGATGAAGATTTATTAACTTATAGAGGAATGTCATCTGCAAATATGTTATCAGATGCGATATTAATACATAGTTATTATATTGCTTATAAATATTATACATTTATAAATGATGATATATTTAAACAATCTAATTATTATGATACATCAGATAATACTAAA
>Ga0172367_10004843_pt1 | contig 16555 bp, 11 predicted proteins | sample Lak10m_FD_114542 | JGI IMG/M metagenome (GOLD analysis project Ga0172367, IMG submission 114542) | Freshwater microbial communities from Kabuno Bay, South-Kivu, Congo - kab_022012_10m | ecosystem: Environmental > Aquatic > Freshwater > Lake | place: Democratic Republic of the Congo: South-Kivu...
TAGTGCAGGACAAACAAAGCAGTATGGAGTTTCTTATGATCAAATATATTTATATTCAAAAACATCGTCATATTATTTCCAACCACAAAAAACAATAGATTCAGAACATGTACAAGAATATATAAAAAATAGATTTACAAGATCTGATGAGACTGGGCCTCACAAAGGAAGAAAATGGATGCCATATCCTTTAGCGAACCCAGGTAATCCCACTCCAGGATTAGTTTATAAATATAAAGGGTATTCTGCTCCGCCAAAGGGGTGGCGAATGGTTGTCGAAAAATTAGCAAAACTTGATTCAGAAGGTAGAATTTATTTTCCATCAAGTGTAAATGAACGTTTACAAGAAAAAAAATTTTTGGATGAATATGAAGGTCAACCAATTGGAAATCTTTGGACTGATATCCATGTTATAAATTCTCAGGCCTATGAAGCCATTGATTATCCAACCCAAAAACCAGAGGCGCTTATTCAAAGAATTTTAGAAGCGTCATCAGAAAAAGACGATTTGGTTGTTGATATATTTGGAGGTTCAGGTACAACTGTTGCAGTTGCTGAAAAACTCGGAAGACGCTGGATTACTTGTGATTTTGGTAAACACTCCATATATACAATGCAGAAACGAATGCTTCGTATAGGAGAAAGTAAAGCTCTTGTAGATGAAAAAAATAGTAAAGAAGAAATTATTATAAAAAAAGGTGATAAATTTGGACATGAAACAAAATCTTTTAGTGTAGTTTCTGCTGGAGCATATGACTTTTCTCATGTAATGGCACTCGGAAATCCTGAACATAAAGATACTTACATAGCTTTTGTTCTTGGATTATTCCAACTCGGCCGTGATGAAGATAAGGCTAAGAAGTTTAAACTGACAAATATATATGCTGATAAAAATGGTTCTCCTGTAGAAGTTTACCCGGTTTGGGATGAATATTATTTAAAAGAAGTTCGTATAGATGAAGAATATTTGAAAGGTATCATTACTCAAGCGGGTGGACGCTTACAAGGTGAGTACCATATCATCACTCCTGAACACTGTACAAATATTGGTGAAACAAGAATGAAAAATGCTGAAGGTAAAGATGTAGTATTTAAATTTCTTACATTCCCATATAAAGTCTTAGAAGATGTTTCTCGTCATCTTGAGCTTCATGAACAACCGGCGTCTCAAGGAGCAGTAAATGAGCTTATAACTTCTACTGCGTTTTATTTCAATGAGGATGTAGAGATAGAATTAAAACGTGAGGGTGCAGGATTAAAACTTACAAAATTTGAAACTAAAATATTAAATAAGGAAGGTAATAGATTCCCAGGATTTGAAGGACTAGCAATGCTGCTTATAGATGTAGATCATGAAAAAGGCAAACCATTTGATATGGACAAAACTATCTTTGCTAAAGAGGTTGATGAAGATGGCTCATTTAAGATTGAAGATATTACTGGGAAAAATATTGCTGTTATTGGAATAGATAAACATGGCAATGAAAGTAAACCATTTATTTTAAAGTAATTTTATGTCACCTACACAACCAACAAGAAGAAGACGTGCTGTTAGAGCTCAAACAGTAAAGAGACTTAACCTTTCTGAACATACACTTTCAATAAATACACGAAAGTGTAATTATGATAAATTTCGTTTTACTGATATTGAAGATTATGTCCGTGCTATAACAGGAAATCGGGAATATCAATTTGAAGCTATTAAAGAAGTGATGATATATCTCTGGGGTGGAAGCTATTCGACTATTGAAGATTTGGCTCATGAAAATTGGGATTTAAAACCCCAGATCCGTGATCGTTTTGGTTCAGAAGAATTAATGATGGGCCACTTGCCTTTAAGAGATAGGATTTCAGGTGTAGTACATATGGCGACAGGAACAGGGAAATCCTTTGTGATTTTTGCTGTGGCACACCTCTCAGTAATTATGGGGCTTACGAAGCGTGTGTTGGTACTCGGACCATCTTCAACAATTATAGAACAAGGGTTAACAGATAAATTCAAGAAGATGATGAATGATCCAAAGCTTAATGAACTTCTGCCAAAGCAATATCAAGGGAGAGCCATTGAACTCCTAACTGATAATGATGCAATAGAAGATGATAGTATTGTAATAGAAAATATAAATGCAGTATTCACTTTTGGAAGTATTCAAGATATGCTCTTTCGGGGAACAGAAGAAGTTCTAGTTTTGAGTGATGAAGTGCATCATGCTTACTCTCATCTTAAATATAATGATGATGCTCAGGAGCTTTATGTAGAATCTGATACAGAAGGAGCTAGAGAGACAGACGAAAGAACGGAGCGTCTATGGATGCAATTTTTAATGGGGAAAGGGAGATTTAATAAACCTGAATATTTTCAGGCTAACGGTAAACATAAGATAACACGACATATAGGATTTACTGGTACCCCTTACAACGGTGATGATTATTTTGCAGATGTTATTATTGATTACTCAATTAAGACTGCAACAGATGAAAAATATATAAAAGAGATTAATCCACTTCTTAAAACTGAAGATACTGAAGGTGATGCTATTCAATGGACTTCAGAAAAACGTTTTAAGGTAGTTCTCCAGAATCATTTAGAAAATAAGAAGAAATATTCATATTTAAAAGATGGTAAAGCGCAAGTAAAACCTATCACGATGTTTATTTGTAATAGACAAGCTAATGCTGTAACTGCATCTGCAGACTTCATTAAGTTCTTGCGAAAATGGGAAAAAGAAGAAAATGGAGCTACTGGAACTGACTCAGAGATTGAGCAGATGGTGGGAGAACGAGTTATTTGTGTCGTGTCTAGTATTGCTGAATCAGAATTTAAACCACAACTTGATCGTATAGAAGAAATTGATCAATCAAAGGTTGGAGGTAAAGTAGAATTTATTTTTGCTGTGAATAAACTTTCTGAAGGTTGGGATGTAGATAATGTATTTCAAATAGTTCCAATGGAGGAAAGAGTCTTTAATTCCAAATTACTTATTTCTCAAGTTTTAGGACGTGGGTTACGTGTACCACGACAAGTTTCTCATGGAGATATCTTGCAAAATTATCCTCGTGTTACAGTGACTAACCATGAAAAATTTGCTCAGCATATTCAAGAATTAATGGATGCAGTTATACAATCTGATATGCATATAGCATCAGAACCGTTGCCTGTAGTTATTAATAATCAAGAATCTGATAGTGATCGTTCAAAACATCATTTTATACTTTTTAATCTTAATTATATTGCTACTTCTCGAATGGAGGAAGTTTCAGAAGAGAAAACAAAACCACTTGCGAATAGAACATTGATTCTTTCTGCTCAAGATCTTTCTGAACCTGTCAAAATTGAATTTTTGAAAGACACAAAACAATATGTTTTTAAAAAGAAAACAACGACAGTAGATAGGGTTATTGATGACCTTTATCGTCGTTTTAAATCTAGAGAATATGAAGGGATTCATTTCGATTTTGGTAAAGGGGTGGAAAACAGATGCCCAACAGAAGATGAAATTCGTTCCTCTGTTGTAGGGGCTATGGAGAAAAAAGAAATATCAGGGAATCTTTTGTCTGATGAAAACCGTCAGCAAATTGATTTGTATTTTAACCAATTTTTACCAAGAGGGACAAAGCAGCGTGTTTTTGAAAATGTTCTTGGTGATTTAATTCCAATTCCTACAACTTCCATTGAACGTTCAACTATTCGTCTTGGTGAATTGGAGCGTGATGCTACAGTCTTTGTAAGTGAGCAGTATGACATAGAGCTGGATGCTAAAACAAAAGCAGTATTTAAACACCTTGTAGAAGTTAGAACTAAAACAGAAGAAGAAAAGAGACAATCCACATTGTTTGTTGTTGATCCTCAGGACTTTTTGGGTAAACATAAGGAGTATGTAAAATCTCTTGTTGATGGTGATTCCAGGCCTCCATATATAGTAAATCCATTTGTTTTAAAATCTCCCCAAAGTGCAGTATTAGTTTCTCATTCTCCAGAAAAAGAATTTGTTTTTTCTCTTTTAGAAAATGAAAAATATATTGATTCATGGGTTAAGTCATCGGATAAAGGTTTTTATTCACTTGATTATGAATATTGGAAGGGTGGCAAAGATAGAGTTCGAAGGAGTTTTAATCCTGACTTTTTCATAACCCAAAATCTACATCAGTATATTTCTCTTGTAAGTAGAACAGCAGACATAGAATCTTTAGAATATTTACGCAGTTTAGAAGAAGAAGGGATTGAGGAATTGGTTAGAGTTGTAGAGATAAAGTCAGATGAAGATGATGACGAAACCATTAATCCCAAAGAGGAATGGGCAAAACATCATTTTGAATCATTAAATAAAAAACTTAGAGAGGTAGATCCAAATTCTGTCGATTCTAAATATAGAAAACACTTAAAACAATATTATATCTTCAATCTACTAAGGCCTCAGGGTTATTATAATTGGTTTGAAGATTTGAAAAAAGGAATGGTGGGAAAGATTAAAATAATTAATAGATGAAATTAATTATGGATAACATAAAAGAATTATTAAGTACTCCTAAAACATGTTAGTTTATTTTATGAAACTAATCACTAAATTCAGATTTCTTGCATATCAAATGTGTCCTAAGGATGCATGGTTCAGAATACATAGGAGTAGCAAGAACCGTTCTTGCTACTTCAATAGGAGAAAAGTCTGAAATTTGCTGGCAATAAAAAATTAGTTTTGCGTTAATTGCATAATAATGCTATAGTCTAAATACAACTTAATAGTTAGATATCAGGAGTATGGCGAGAGCACTGGCTCAACGACCCATCAGCAACCCTTAGAAATAAGAAGGTGCTAAATCCAGCCAATAGTAGAAATACTATATGGAAAGATAAGACTAGTCATCTATATCTTTCCTCATTATGAGGAATTTTTTAATTTTATGAATAATCACAAGGTTATTGGTAATTTAGGTAGTTTACAAATATTACAAGATACACTTAGGGGGATGGATGATTTGTTAATCGAGGAAATAAATATAATTTCTGGATTGAAAGAGCATCCTAAGGTTTGGCCGTATATTATTACAAAATTAGCACCAACTATATATAATTTGACAGTTATTCCTAATATACAAGATCATGAAAAATTAATTGAATTAGTTTTTGGTCAATTAAAAACAAATGGTTTAGAAAGTTGCTTTGTTTTTTGCGAAAAACAATCAATTTATTTAAAAGATAAAACAGCTAGTATATCAGAAGACAGACCTTCAGGAGGTATCATACTTTCTAATAAATTATTATTATCCATAGAATTAGAAAAATATATTGATTCAGATCCAACATATAAAAAAAGATGTAATAAGCTAAAAAAATATTGTGAAGCAGAAACAGACAATGGGTATTTACTTGGTGATTTAACAAAAGGAGGGAGAGATGCGACAAAAGATGAAATTGATGAATTAAGTGGAGAGAATTTAAATCATAAAGGAGTTCCTAAGGGGCTTAAATTATGCTCTACTTGTAATATGTTTAAAGGTGTCTGTCTTGATCCAAGTGAAAACTTCAAGAATCAGATTATGACAGTATATTGTGATTGCGATAATCACAATAGATGTGCTAAGTGTTTAGAATTATTTTATTCTAAAAAACTTTATTCAAATTACTATGATCCAAAAGATAATGTTATCTGGCATGTCCCAGGATTTCGTGCCTTATCGCATGAATGTTTATTTGGTTTAAATCAAAATCAAATAAGACAAATACAACTTTCAAGATTTGTAGAAAATTTAAATAGCGGAATGTCTGTAGAAGATATGGATCCTGAAACAAGAAAATGGTGGTTTGCTAGATATTAAAATTAATTAAATAAAAAATATATGAAAAAAACAGCAGAATTTGTAAGTCCTATGCATCCAGATAAGATATGTGACTATATAGCAGATTGTATTTTAGATGCATATTTAGAAGAAGATAAAGAAAGTCGTTGTGCAATAGAAGTAATGGGAGGGCATAATCTAATAACTATAAACGGAGAAGTGACTTCAAAAGCTAATCCTAATATAGAAGAAGTAATAAGAAATATTGTAGGTAAAGATTTTAAAATAATTTCTAATATTGTTTTACAAAGTTCTGAAATTGCTAGGGGAGTAGATGGTGGAGGTGCTGGAGACCAAGGGATAATGAAAGGGTATGCGACAATTGAGACAAAAGAATATCTTCCACTTGAATATACTTTAGCTCGTAATCTTTGCCAGAAGATATTTGAAGTCTATCCATACGATGGCAAGACTCAGGTAACAATAGATAATGATAGAATTACAACAGTTGTCGTTAGTTTTCAAAATACAAAAAGTGAAGAATTATTAAAGTTAGTTAAAAGTATAATAGAAGCAGACTTGACCGCCAAAGCAGAGGCGACGGAGGTTGAATATTTAATTAATCCTTCGGGAGAATGGAATCAAGGTGGATTTGATGCAGATACAGGACTCTCTGGTAGAAAGCTTATAGTAGATAACTATGGTCCTGAGATACCAATAGGTGGAGGTTCTTTTTCTGGTAAGGATTATACAAAAGTAGATCGTTCAGGTGCATATATGGCAAGAAAGATTGCTGTTGATCTATTAAAGAAACATAACGCAAAAGAAGTCTATACAAAACTTGCATATGCTATCGGTAAATCAAATCCAGTGATGGCTGTAGCTATCATAGATGGGGTTGAAAGTGAAATTACTGGTTATGATTTAAGCCCAAAAGGAATACGAGAATATCTGAAATTAGATGAAGTAAAATATAAAGAGACTTGCACATGGGGGCACTTTGGAGGAGGGTTTAGTTGGAATTAGGGAGTAGCAAGAACCGTTCTTGCTACTTCAATAATTTGCTCGCCGTCGCTCGCAAATTTTCCAGCCCTAAAATGATTTGTGGTCACAGATAATTTTCTGCTGAAAATTTCCGCGACCCCGCCTCGGCGCGTCCGCCTCCGGCTGTCACAAATTAAAAAAGTGCTATTCAAAGCACTTTTTTAATTTGTGAACCCACTGCGTGGCTTTCAGAACTAAGTAGGGATAGGGAATGGATAGAATTAGGGATTAAGGATTTGAGTTTGATATTTCAATATTAATTATCGAAATGGCATAAATACAAGGTTTAAATCGCTCAAAACGGCTCACAGCGAGATTATTTAGCGTGTTAAGTTTTTTAATTTATTCTTGGACTTTTATTTTATCCAATCTTACATAATAAAAATCTTCTCCATTTAAATATTCAGGAAGTAACTCATTATATGTTAATTTATAACCCTTGCTTTCTATCCATTTGGCAATACGAGGATTTGTAACTAGACGATAAGAAGTACTTTCCCTAGCTTCAAATTCAATAGCAGGGACATCGTATGCATTAGACACATCAAGCATTCTTTCCATCATTTTTCTAGCGACTATACCTCCTTGGAATTTTGGCAAAACTACCATATCGTATATATGAGCAACATTTTCCCCATTATTCATTCTTGATTCTTCTGGAAGAACTAACAAATAGCCAGCTGGTTCAGTACCTTGACGTAAAATAAAACTTGAAGCCGCTCCTGGTAATTCTAGTTCTCTAGATTTTCTAATTACATCTAAAATTTCTCCTTTACCTTGAGCCATTCCATCGGGATAAGCAATTTTTTCCATCTCGGCGATTATTTTAGCATCTCTTTCTGTGAGATTAGCAAATGTTAGAATTTTATCTAAGGATTCAACGCCCCTAATTTTAGGGAGATCATATATCTGAGATCCTGTAGCATCAGAATACGAGAGTGAATGTTTGGGAGAATAATTATTAGATTCAAGCTTTGCACCATCAGGAATAAGATCGGAATATCCAGTACCAATTTTAACTTTTTTAGAAGTATATTCTGCCCAAAATGTTTTATATACTCTGGATAATAAAGCTGAATGATTTTTATAATTATTTGCAACTTCAATATTATCAAGAATAATAACATCCTCCTTGTTTCTTCTATCTAATGAATCAACAACAACAGACTGAGACACAATGCGACCATTATATTTAATGGTAAAATATTGAGTCCCTTCATTAAACATATAGTCTGTATTCTTATAATCACCGAAAGGCATACAACAATCTGTATAATTTCCACAAACCCAACCGTTCGGATCTGATTTCTCATGAATAGCTGCCTCTAAGAGAGCTCCCGTTGCAACCTTATGATCTTGTAATAATTTTAAGATATCTTCTTCCATATCAAGAGGAATTTCATTTAATAAATCTTGAATTTGCATCGGTTTTCCGTTGACTTCTTTATCTTTCATTAATTTACGAATATTATCAAACATTCCTTTTGGATCTTGAGCAGTTCCACGTATCTTTTCTTTAAATGAACCTAGTCCTTCCTTTAAGAGTTCATTAAGTGGGCGTACTGTAAATATTCTTTTATGAGGCACAAAGGGTTGATTTTTATCGAGTTTACCCTCTACTAAATCTGTAAATCTTGATTCTTTCTGAAGACGTTTAAGTTCAGAGAGATTAAAACCTGGAGCAGAAATAATATCAAGTATTTCTGGTGATAAGGTTGAGAGGTCAATATCTGCCTCAATTGCAAAAACTCGTTTTTTAAGCTCACGAAGTGATTTAATTGAGCCATCAGTTTTTAATGGATCTTTTTCCTTTTCATATCTTGATAAGAAATTTTTAAGTTCATTCGATTCATCTACTGTATCAACATCATCAAGCAACGACCTAGCTTCTCCAGCTTCAACACGTTTTATGTTTGGAATCCAATAAAGTGCGTCATGAAGATTTGGATATCCTCCTGATTGTTCTCGTGTTGCTTGAAATCGAACAAAGTATCTTTGAAGAGCAGGATGTCCAACGTATTCTGCTCCCTCAAAATACCAATTTCTTACTTCTGATGTTTGTACACTCAAACAAAGACGTAAATCAAGATCACTTTTTTTATCAATCTTTTCTCCTAAAAGTTCTCTCATTTTAGGCTCTTTCTGGATAAGTTCCGCATATCTAATCATTCCATTAGGGTCTTGATAAAGATATTGTTCTGCATTCTCAAAATAAATCTGAAATTCTTCTGATGATATCATACTTCTAAGTCTGGTAGGCCAATCTTTTAAAGCATACTCCAAATCATTCTTTTGTTCTTTTCCAGAAAGGATATCATCTAAATATTTTTTCTTATCAAAAGCAAGTGCAATCCCGCGCATATCTGCCCCTGATTCCATTGCCTTAACAACTTGCATTATTGTTTCAATATTTACATTAGAACCAACTTGTTCAGTATCATTCTTATTTGCAAGAAGAGTACATATAATGTTTCCATGAGTACCAAGATATTTAGAAAGTTTATCTAAATCTATGTTTTTACAATCATATTGTTCCCAGTTAATATTATAATGATAACGATGAAACTTAAATTCATTATCTTCATTTTCTTCTCTATATTCACCCTGTACTTGAATATTTTTATTTCGATTTAACTCCCATATTTTACTTTGAACTTGTTTTGCAAGCCAATATGTTTGTTTACCTTCAAAAAATAATTTTCTTCGCTCTGATTGTGTGAGCCCATTCAAATAATTACTGATTTTTGAATGATATTCTTTTCGAAGTTTTTGAGAACCCTCATAATCTCCATTATTAAAAACAGGAGGCTTTTCTCCAATAGCTCTTTGCCCAAAATAATTCCAAAGACCTACACTCTTTAAGGTGGATTCATGCCATATTTCCTTTTTTATTTTATCTGTTTCCATTTGGCGAATTTTATCACCAAATATTTTATAAATACCATCTATTCCCTCGATAAATTCATTCATGTTTAAATTGGAATAATTTCTATTTTCTTCAAAAATATCTTGTTGAGCTTGTGGATATAATTCCAAAAATTTATCAACACCTATTTTTTTAAGTGATTGATAAAAATCAAAAGGATGGAAAGAATATGGACTTCCATCTCCTCTTCCAGAAGAAACAGCATATGAGATCTTTTTTATTTGCTCATCTGGATCAGAATTTATAATTTCATGTTTTATTTTTTCAACATAACTATTTCCCACATTATTTAATAGTCCATACATCTTCTCGTCTTCTAAGATTACAGGTTTATTATGAGCAACTGATGTCGCTATTGTTTTATCTCCAAGCTCTGGAAGTGTATATGAATCACGCAAAACAAGAGTCTTAATTCCTTCTTGAAATTTTTTAGATTTAAAATACTCAAGTCGTTTATAAAGATTTGTTTCATCGCTAATATCATTTTCAATAAAAGACTCAATTTGTGTGTTCTTTCTCGAGCCAATTTCATTAGCAAATTTAGCAAATGGAATTGCTTCAAGAATAAGACTTCTTATTTTTTCTGATTCTAATGTTTCAGAGAGTTTTTCTTCTTTTGCTTGTTTAATTTTTCCATCTACAATTAAACGTATTCTGCTTATTTCCTCTCTAATTTCCTCATAATTTGCTGATCCATATCTTGGCCATTCAGGCATTTGGTATTCTACCTCTAAATTTTTTCTTAAGTCCTCAAAATAAGGGGAGTCACTATTTTCTTCTCCCACAGTAATGTTTTTTATTGTTCTAATATTACTTAAAATTTTACGAATTTGTCTTTGTGTTGATTGAGCAAATGGAGTTATATCAGAAACATCAGATTGCTGATCAAAGGGTTTCATCCCAAAATCGTTCTCACATAAATATCTTCCGAATTTTTTATAGAAATAACGTTGCGGATATTGGGAACGATAATTACCAGCATTAAGTTTGCTGTCTATTCTAATTTCATTTTTTAAGTATGCAGTCGCCAGAATTTCTGATATATCTTTAAATTTATTAAAGTTATCTCCAATATCAGGGTATTGAATTTTTATATTATTTTTATTTAATAAATTATAATTAAATTCTGATATTCCAGGTATTACTAATTCATCTGAAAAAGGAACATCACTAAAATATAAGGTACTCCCATCTTCACGTTTATTTACTATCTGAAAATAATCCTTATTATCTCCCAAGACAACTTCAACTATAATAGAAGTATTTCCAAATCCAAAACCTCGAAGATCTTTATTAAGAATTTTTAAATTATTTAATTCTTGCCTATCATTATTATTTAAAGCTACGGATGTAATTATGTTAAAATTTTTCTCTACAAAACTATTTATACTAGTCTCTATTTCTTCTCGAGTAATAGGTTTTTCAGCTTGCTCTATATTATAAAAAACTGTTTCTTCCTCTCCCTCAATTCCACTAAATTTTTTTCTTAAATAATCAGAAATTCCAGATTTTATCTCTTTTTCCATCTCCTCTTTTGTAAATTGTTTTGAAAATGATTCTTTCATAAATAAAAAGTTAATTGATAATCTAACGATACATATTATACAATATATTTTTGTTAAATAGAAGGTTTATCTTTATTTAATAAAATAAAAGTAGAAATAATATTTAAACTTTAAGCCTTCTCGAGAACTCGAACTAGCTCTCGACTTGGGTGACCCTACAGGGAATCGGACCCTGATTTTATCCTTGAGAAGGATACGTCCTAACCGTTAGACGATAGGGCCATCGGTAAGAATATAAATATTCTTATTAATATAAAATAACAAAATATTGATTTAAATACAAGAAGGTAATTCAACATATAGACAGAATTATTTTTATATGTTATACTTTAATTAAATATATTTAAGTTCTAATTTAAAATAAGAAAAAATGTTAAACGAAGAAAGTAAATTGGAGTATAACTTAGTAAAGGGTACTAACGTTGTATTAATTAAACAAAACTTATTAGGTGGAGTTTTTCAAAAAGATGAAGAAGTTCCCCCTCAAAAGGGTATTGTCGCTGCCGATGTAAAAATAGGCATATCTTTAAGATTTAATAAAAATGATGGTTCTCTTCAGAATGCTACCGGGCCCGTAATAGCAATCACCAAAAAAGATGAGAATATTTTTATTGAAGCAAAAGGTTCTGGTGTGTCTCAATCAGATTTTTACCTCTGCATGCTAGATATTTAATAATATCTAGATTTAAAAATAATAAAGAACATAATAATTAAAATTTATTATGTTCTTTTTTTATTTAGGTGTATTATTAAAGATAAATAGGAGTATTTTATAGCTATTGACAAATATGCATCAATATGATACAATATAAGAAAGATGTTGATATAGTATTAGTTGGTTAGAAGAGGTGATTTATGGTCATTTGTTCTAACTAACTAATATAAATCACAAAAAAAGAACACCGGGTAGTCTCGGTTTGTATTATGAAAACAGTAAATAAACTTATCATTGCATTAGCAGTAAGTTATACTGCTTTAGCACTATTTTTATTTTTCACTGGAATTTTTGTTTTTGTATATGCATTGGAAAATGCAAATACATTAGTGGAATTAAATTTGCTGTTCGTAGTATCAGCAATTTCATTTATTATTTCTTTCCGCTTCGGAAAGAAAAAAGAAGTAGATATGTTATCTAGACTTCTTTCAAAAGGAAGTAGATAAAAAAATAAATACGATAGCGTGATTTGCTTTGCAAATCACGCTATTTATTTTTTATGCTATAATATGATTATGGATAAGAATGAGCTTGGAACTTTATATATAGTAGCTACTCCAATAGGGAATCTAGAAGATATGACCCTTCGGGCTATTCGTATACTCAAAGAGGTGGATTATATATTGTGTGAAGATACTCGTACGACACAGAATCTACTAAATAAATATGATATCAAGACAAAGACTATGAGTTATCATGCCCATAGTTCTGAAAATAAAGAATTGGTAGCGATCAATTTGCTTCGGGGTGGTAAAAATATCGCTCTTGTATCAGATGCAGGAACTCCTTGTATTTCTGATCCTGGGGTGCTACTCGTCTCCAATGTAAGGAAAGAATTTGGAAGTGAAGCAAAAGTCTCACCTGTACCTGGAGCGAGTGCTCTCATCTCTGCATTATCTGCATCCGGAATATCATCCTCCGAATTTGTTTTCCTTGGTTTTCTACCACACAAAAAGGGGAGAGAGACCCTATTTAAAGAGATATCAAACTCTAATCGGGTTATGGTTTTCTATGAGTCTACTCATCGTATATTGAAGACTCTTACATCCCTAAACAAACACTGCCCAGATATCACCGTCTTGATAGCTCGCGAGATAACCAAGAAATTTGAAGAGTTTATATCTGGTAAGCCCAGTGAAATATTTGAATATTTAACCAAAAATATAGAGAAACAAAAAGGGGAGTTTGTCGTTATTGTGAAGCCCAATTAAATAAAGTATAATCATACTATGAGAAAAGAAAAAACATTGCTTATTATAGGGGTATGGGTGTCTATATTATCATTTTTAGGTTTTCCTATTTTTTGGAGAAAGATACTATTTTTAATTACAGGTTTAGCTATTATTTATTTAGCATATTTATTTTACTTAGAATTCAAGAATCGTAGAGAAAAAGATAAAAGTCACAGCAAGACATTTATAGATAACATAGGTAGTAATGAATAAAAATAAATATGTCATCTAAAAAAAATAATTCTAATTTAGTCATAGCCATAATAATTTTTTTAATTATATTAATAGGTATATATTTTTTATTACCTAGTCTTTCTGGTATCTTATCAAACAAAGTAGAATACAAAAAAGATCAGATCATACCAATAGAAAATAGTCTAAAAAGTGATTTAGAAAAAGTAGAAGAAAAAAGTCTGATAGAAGATGTGAATACTAGTGACCTAATACCAGTGACACACATAGCTACACCAGAGAAAGTAAAAGCATTGTATATATCTGGTTGGGTTGCAGGGACTGAGACTTTCCGTAATTCACTTATCAAGATAGCAGATGAGACAGAAATAAATGCAGTCGTGATAGATATAAAGGATTCTACTGGGCGTATATCTTTTACTATCGATGATTCATATATAAAAGATATTGGAAGCTCTGAGAATCGTATTAGAAATATAAATGCACTTATCTCACTTCTTCACTCTAAAAATATTTATATTATCGGACGCATATCAGTATTCCAAGATCCATATCTTACAAAGAAAAATCCAGAGTGGGCTGTAAAAAGACTAAGTGATGGTGGTGTATGGAAAGATAGAAAGGGTCTATCCTTCCTTGATCCTACAAATAAAGATGTTCATAAATACATATTATCTATCGCTCTCAATTCTTACAAGTTAGGCTTTGATGAGATCAATCTTGATTATATTCGCTATCCTTCAGATGGAAATATGAAAGATATAAATTATAATTTAGCAAAAGGAGAAACTCGCGCAGACAATATTGAAAAGTTTTTCAAATATTTTTCTACTGAATTAAAAAAAGAAAACGATATACCTCTCTCTGGTGATCTATTTGGTCTGACTACAGAAGCAAAAGACGATATGGGTATAGGGCAAGTCTGGGAGAAAGCATTACCGTATTTTGATTTCCTTTGTCCGATGATCTATCCATCACACTATCCAGCAGGGCATATGGGCTACAAGAATCCAGCAAGTTATCCTTACCAAGTTATCGACCAAGCTCTGAAGGTAGGTATAGCAAAATCAAAAGCTATAGGGCAAGATATAAAAAAGATTCGTCCATGGTTGCAGGATTTTGATATGGGTGCGACTTATACAAAAGAGTTAGTACAAGCACAGATGAAAGCAACATATGACAACGGTCTCTCTTCTTGGGTGCTTTGGGATCCATCAAACAAATACACACCATCCGCATTAAAATTAGAAAAAGAATAATATGTTTAATAAAATGAATATTAAATTTGATAAAAGAATTTTAAAGAATTTTAGTTATATAATTTTAGCAATATTATTTATTATTGGTATTTTATTGTTTGGTTTTTATCTTGGTTATTCCAATAAACCTGAAATAGAAAAGGTTTCTTCTTTGTTGAATAAGGAGACACAAGTAGGGACAAATGCTGATTTTAATGCTTTCTGGAAGGTCTGGAATACCCTAAAAGAGAAGTCTATATACTCTGATAAGATTACGGACCAAGATCTTGTCTGGGGGGCTATAGAGGGTCTTGCAGGGGCATCTGGAGACACATATACAGTCTTTTTTCCACCAAAAGAGAATAAGTCTTTTAATGAAGAGATTCTAGGCTCATTTTCCGGTATAGGGGCTGAAATAGGCCTCAAGGATAAGATACTTACCATAATAGCTCCGCTTAAGGATACTCCCGCATTTAAAGCAGGTCTTAAGTCAGGAGACAAGATAATAAAGATTGATAATGTGAGTACTAGTGGTATGTCTATCGATGAAGCGATAGAGATGATCCACGGACCTGTCGGAAGCTTGGTTACTTTAAATATATTTAGACAAGATGAAAAAGATACAAGAGATATCACAATAAAAAGAGATAAAGTACAGATCCCGATTATAGATACAGAGCTAAGGGAAGATGGAATATTTGTTATTAGTTTTTATAGTTTTTCAGAAAATTCTGCAAATCTATTTAAAGACGCACTTCTTAAATTTGTAGATTCTAAATCAGATAAATTGATTCTTGACTTAAGGGGTAACCCTGGTGGATACCTCGACTCAGCTATAGATATCGCTTCTTGGTTTATAGATGAAGGTAAAGTTGTACTCAAAGAGGACTCTGGTAATGGAGAAAATAGTAAAGTATATAGAAGTCATGGACCAAGATTATTTGATGATAAATTAAAATTTGTTGTCCTTGTCGATGGTGGTTCTGCATCCGCATCAGAGATTTTAGCTGGTGCACTTTCTGAGCATAAGATTGCAACATTAGTAGGAGAGAAGACATTTGGAAAAGGTTCTGTCCAAGAATTAGTAAAGATAACAGATGATACATCTTTAAAAGTAACTGTTGCAAATTGGTATACTCCAAACGGAGTTTCCATATCTCTTTCTGGTCTAAAACCAGATGTAGAAGTTCCATTTACTTTAAAAGATTTTGAAAATAAAAAAGATCCACAAATGGATAAAGCAGTCGAAATATTATCCCGTTAGAGATGTGCTTGTTTTATTCTAAAAATAATTTAAAATAAATTTAAAGGTCTATATTATTAATTATAATTAATAAGATACGGAAGTCTTTGACTTCCTATCTCTAACGGGATGAAAGTTATACTAACAACAGATGTTCCAAAAGTTGGTAATAAGTATGATATAAAAGATTTTCCTCAGGGTTATGCTCAAAATGTCCTCATCTCAAGAGGGTTGGCTGTCCTTGCGACACCCGGTGAGCTTACAAAGCTTGCAGATAAGAAAGCTCAAATGGAGAGAAGAAGGGAGGAAGAGAAGAAAATTTTTGAATCTTTGATCTCTTCTATAAACAATACAAAGATAGAGATAAAAGCTAAAGCAAATGAAAAAGGACATCTTTTCAAGGCTGTTTCTCCTGTCGATGTAGTAAAAGCAATCAAGGATATAACAAGCATAGATATAGATGAGGATACTATAGTAATGGATCATATAAAAGAGCTTGGTTCTCACAATATTGAGATAAAAAAGGGAGATAAGAAAGGTAAGTGTGAGATAATAGTAACTAAATTCTAAAACTAGATAGGGGTTGAGCCCCTATCTGAGAAAATTATGGAATATCAATCAGAAA
>Ga0172367_10004844_pt1 | contig 16552 bp, 12 predicted proteins | sample Lak10m_FD_114542 | JGI IMG/M metagenome (GOLD analysis project Ga0172367, IMG submission 114542) | Freshwater microbial communities from Kabuno Bay, South-Kivu, Congo - kab_022012_10m | ecosystem: Environmental > Aquatic > Freshwater > Lake | place: Democratic Republic of the Congo: South-Kivu...
CCGCCCGCCCGAGGACTCCATCGAGTACCAGTACATGATGGAGCGCCGCCGCGCGCTCGGCGGTTCCATCCCGAAGCGCATCGTTCGCCCGCGCCGCACCATCGGCCTGCCCGCCGACAGCACGTTCGAGGAACTGCGCAAGGGCTCGGGCGACCAGGCCGTGAGTACCACCATGGGCTTCACCCGCCTGCTGCGCAACCTCGCCCGCGACGAGCAGATCGGTCAGCACGTCGTGCCCATCATCCCCGACGAGGGCCGTACGTTCGGCATGGACTCGCTGTTCCCGGCCCTGAAGATCTACGCGTCGCAGGGGCAGAAGTACTCGCCGGTCGACCACGACCTGCTGCTCTCGTACGCCGAGTCGGCGAAGGGCCAGATCCTCGAGGAGGGCATCACCGAGGCCGGTTCGTTGGCCAGCTTCATCGCGGCCGGCACCGCGTACGCCACTCGTGGCGTACCCACCATCCCCTTCTACACGTTCTATTCGATGTTCGGTTTCCAGCGTGTCGGCGATCTCATCTGGCAGGCGGCCGATGCACGTACCCGCGGCTTCCTGATGGGTGCCACCGCGGGCCGCACCACGCTGCTCGGTGAAGGTCTGCAGCACCAGGACGGCCATTCACTGGTGCTCGCCAGCGTGGTGCCGCCGTGCCAGGCGTACGACCCGGCGTTCGCGTACGAGGTGGCCACCATCGTGCAGGCCGGCATCGATCGCATGTACTCGCCCACGAGCACCGATCCCGACGTCTTCTACTACGTCACGCTGTACAACGAGAACTACCCCATGCCGGCCATGCCGGAGGGGCTCGACCCATCGCACATCGTGCGCGGGCTGTACCGCTGGGCGGCAGCACCCGAGGGCACCGAGCGACGCGCCACGGTGCTGTTCAGTGGTTCGGCCAACGGCGCCGCACGTGCCGCGGCACAGGAACTGCTCGAGCAGCACGGCATCGGCGTCGAACTGTGGTCGGCCACCTCGTACAAGGCGCTGCGCGACGAGGCCATCGCCACCGAGCGCTGGAACCGCCTCCACCCGCACGACCCGGCTCGCACCCCGCTGGTCGCCGACGTGCTCGGCGAGGCGCAGGGCCCCATCGTGGCCGTCACCGACTTCATGAAGATCGTGCCCGAGCAGGTGGCACGTTTCCTGCCCGGTCGCACGTTCGTGCCGTTGGGCACCGATGGCATGGGCCGCAGCGACACCCGCGAGGCACTGCGCCGCTTCTTCGAGGTCGATGCTGGTCACGTGGTGGTGGGCGTGCTCAGCGCGCTGATGGCCGACGGCCAGGCCGGCGCCGACGAGGTGCGTGCTGCGATGGAGCGCCACGGCATCGACCCCGACACCGATGACCCCACGCACACCTACTGAGACCGGTAGCCTTGCTGCCCGATGAGCGCAACGGTCGGGAACACGGGCGAACTGCGCGTCATCGCAGCTCGGCGCAGCAACACGCAGCAGCTGCGTGAGATCTGGCAGTACCGCGAACTGCTGCTCGGGCTCATCCGCAAGGAGCTCAAGGTCCGCTACAAGAACTCGGTGCTCGGGTTCTTCTGGTCGATGGCGCAGCCGGTGTTCCTGCTGTGCATCTACTCGCTGGTGTTCTCCATCCTCGACGCAGGGTTCGACGACTTCCCGATCTGGATCCTGTGCGGCCTCGTCGTGTGGACCCTCGTCAGCACCACGCTGTCCACGTCGGTGCAGGCCATCACCACCAACCAGCACCTCGTGTCGAAGGTGGCGTTCCCGCGTGCGGTGATGCCACTCGCGACGCTCGGCAGCGCGCTCGTCCACTTCGTGTTGCAGAGCATCGCACTCGCCGTCGTGCTCGTCATCGTGCGTCACCCGGTCGACTGGGAGTACGTCTGGTTGCTGCCCATCGCCGTGGCCGTGCTCACGCTGTTCCTCTCCAGCCTTGCGCTGCTGCTGAGCACCATCAACGTCTACGCGCGCGACACCCAGCACCTGCTCGACCTGGCACTCGTGGCCATGTTCTGGGCGAACCCCATCGTGTACGCGTACCAGCTCTCGAGCGACTGGTTCGTCGACCACGGCTGGCCCGCGTGGACCCCGCTGCTCAACCCGTTCACCTCGGTCATCATCGTGTTCCAGCGCGCCATCTACGGCTCCGCGTTCGTCGGTGATCGCCAACTCCTCCCCGACCAGGGACCGCTCTGGTACCTCGGCAACCTCGGCATCCTGTTCCTCGTCGCAGTGGTGTGCTGCATCGTCGGGCTGCGGATGTTCGACAAGGCCGAAGGCAACTTCGCCGAGATCCTGTGAGCCGTATGGACGCCATCGTCGCCGACAACATCTCCAAGGTCTTCCGCCTCAACGAGGACCCGTCGCAGTCCATCAAGGAACGCATCGTGCGCATGGGCCGTTCGCGGTACCGCGACTTCGTGGCGCTCGAACCGCTCGACCTCACCATCGCGCAGGGTTCCACGATGGGCATCCTCGGGCACAACGGCTCGGGCAAGAGCACGTTGCTGAAGTGCCTCAGCGGCATCCTCAAGCCCACCACGGGCACCATTCAACTCCGCGGTCGCCTGGCCTCGTTGCTCGAGCTCGGCGCCGGATTCCATCCCGAGCTCACCGGCCGCGAGAACGTGTACATCAACGCTGCGTTCCTCGGCATCAACCGCCGCGAGATCGACCGCATCTTCGACGACATCGTCGCCTTCGCCGACCTCGCGCAGTTCATCGACGAACCGGTGAAGCACTACTCGAGCGGCATGTACGTGCGCCTCGGCTTCGCAGTGGCGGTCAACGTCGACCCCGACATCCTGCTCGTCGACGAAGTGCTGGCCGTGGGCGACGAGGTGTTCCAACGCCGCTGCCTCGACCGCATCCGCCACTTCCAACAGGAGGGGCGCACCATCGTGGTGGTCACCCACGCCGCCGACCTGGTGCGCCAGGTGTGCGACCGGGCCATCGTCCTCCACCACGGCAAGCTGGTCGCCGATGCCCGACCCGGTGAGGCCATCCACGTGTTCCGCGAACACCTCCAGGGCACGATGGTCGAGGGCGGTGCCGCGGCTCCCCCGCCGTCGGGCGCGCTGCGCATCGTCGGCGCCACCATCACCCATGCCCACGAAGCCGAGCGTCGCTACATCGAGCCCGGCGAAGCACTCGAGGTGCGCGTGATGTACGAGAGCGACATCGACGTCGACTCCCCCACGCTCGAGATCGTGGTGCACTCAGCCGACGGTCAGTCGGTGTTCGCCGTCGACCTCGATCTGGCGGCGCACGGGCTCCCGCCGCTCGGGCGCTCGGGTTGCATCACCGTGCCCTTCACGTCGGTCCCGCTGCTCGACGGCACGTTCACGGTCGACTTCGGCCTCACCGATCGCCGCGACCCGCAGCACACGGCGCAGCGCCAGGGCCGCGACGAGTTCGACGTGCTCAACCCCACCGATGGCCGCGGCGTGGCCGCCGTGACGGTCGGCAGGCTGCAGCACCGCGCCGGCTGATTCGACGCCGAACGGGTCAGCCCGTCGTGCTGACCCGGTAGATGGTGAGGTCGTAGCCGATGACACGCGGTGTCTGCGGGCGCACGTCGTTGCGCTCCTCCCACACCGGGATGCCACCGTTGATGCGCTTGGCGAGCTCGAGCGAGTACACCTCGGGGAGGTCGTCGGGCATGGGCGTCGCCGCGTTCATCACCAGGAACACCGGCTGCTCGCCGGCCGCGGCCATCACCCCGTCGACGAACGACGGCCATTCCTCGCGCTCACGCGGCAGGCTCGCACTGTCGACGTCGCCGAAGATCCATGTCGGTGAGCCGAACAGCAGCACCGGCGACTCGCAGCACGGACCGCCCTCCCACAGGAACACACCGCGCTGTTCGCCGGAGGTGGCCGCCACCGACAGCGCCACGCCGTACGTGCCGCCCTTCTCGTCGTGCGGCCGCAGATCCCACGACTGACGGGTCTGCTGCACGACAGTGAACGCCAGCAGCACCCCGATCACTCCCAGGCCGACGCGACGCCACTGCGGCCGCAGCACGGCCACGGCACCCAACGACATCGCGGCCAAGAGCACGATGGCCGGCACGGCCGAGGGGATGTAGCGACGGCACCACCACATCATCTGCGGCGAGTTGCGGGCGCGGTAGAGGAACAACACGAGGAACCCCACGCCGAGCGACACCACGATGCTGCGCAACGCGGACCAGCGAGCCCACACCGCCCACAGGAAACCGACGAGCATCAACCCGAGCGCAGGCCAGCCGAAGAACAGGGCCAAGCGGTGCAGCGACTCCTCGTCGTAGCTGCGGATCGGTTTGCCGAGGTACAGCACGATGTGCTCGCCGAACACCGGCCGGATGACACCCACGACGAACAGACCCGCGGCGAACACGGAGACGCCGATGCGGATGCCGCGTGCCACGCCGGCCCGGGCCACCACGTCGACGACACGAGACCACGCCGCTCGGACGCCACCCCACCGCAGCCCGACGACGGCCAGTGCCACCGCCAACAGCAGTGCCAGCCCGAGGGTTCGCGCTCCCGGCACCCCGTTCACCCTCGAGTACCGCTGCGCCACGACGTAGGCCTGATACCAGGCCAACGGCAGGAGCCACAGCACGCCGGCACCGAACCACCACGCCACGCGACGCTGCAGATCGGCGGCGACGGCGAACCCCGCCGCGAGCAGCGCTGCCATCACCAGCAGGACGCCCTCACCGCGTGCGAGGAAGCCGACCGTGACCAGGGTGCCGCCCACGAGGGCCAGCGGGACGGCCCGGGTCTGCACCGCGGCCACGAGGGCCATGAGCGACGCCAGGAAGAACACCTGCGCCAACACCTCGGTGGTCGGGTAGCGCGCCTGCCACACCTGCATGAAGTTCGAGGCGAGCAACAGCGACGCGACACCCGCCACCCACGGCGGCGCCAACCGCCGGGCGAGCGAGAACATCAACAGCACCGCCAGCACCCCGAGCAGTGGCACTGCGACCATCAGGGTACGGAAGCCGACGACGTCGAACGCAGTGGCCAGCAGCGCCGGCCAGAGATGGTAGAAGCTCGGCGTGATGGTGGTGTCGGTGCCGGCCGGCTCGAACCCGCGCCACTGCGTGCCGTCGGTGTCGTCCTGGGTGAACACGCCCGCCATCTGCATCGGGCTGCGCTCGATGCGCAGTTGACCGGAGTCGGAGATGGCCTGCGCATGCATCACGTAGATACCGGGGTCCTTGTCACCCGCGCCGTACCGGAATCCGGGGAACAGCAGCACCGCCGCCAGAACGACCGCAGGCAGCACCATCCAGGAGCCTGCGGCGAACCCCCTGCAGGAAGCCGCACCCATCCGACCGCGCGCCAGGATCACGAACGCCACCACCACGAGCGCCACGCCGACCAGCACCGACCACACGGAGTGCACGCCGAGAGAGGCCGAGAACAGTGCCACCGCGCCGGCAACACCCACCACTGCCGCTGCTCCCAGCGACACCGCGTCGAGCAGGTCGAATCCGCGGTCCTCGTCCGTCACGACCAGCGAGGCTACTCAGCACACACCCTGCAGCGGTCGATGCGACGGGTAAGTTCTGGGCGTGACGACCTCGCAGCGCCCCACCAAGCTGATCATCCAGATCCCGTGCTTCAACGAGGAGGGCACGCTGCCCGAGACCGTCGCCGACCTCCCCCGCGAGGTGCCGGGTTTCGACATCGTCGAGTGGCTCGTCATCGACGACGGCAGCAGCGACCGCACCAGTGAGGTGGCACGCGAGCTCGGGGTGCACCACGTGGTGCGCCACCGCAGCAACCGCGGTCTGGCCGCCGCCTTCCTCACCGGGCTCGACACGGCGCTCAAGCTCGGCGCCGACGTCATCGTCAACACCGACGCCGACAACCAGTACGACGCGAGCTTCGTTCCCGCCATCACGGCGCCGGTGCTCGACGGCCGTGCCGACATCGTGGTCGGTGAGCGACCCATCGAGTCGGTGCCCGAGTTCTCCGGGTTGAAGAAACGGCTGCAGCGACTGGGCAGCTGGGTGGTGCGACGCTTCAGCGGTACCGAGATCCTCGATGCCGCGAGCGGGTTCCGAGCGTTCGACCGCGAGGCCGCGATGAAGTTGCACGTCTACGGCCGCTACACCTACACGCTCGAGACGCTCATCCAGGCCGGCGCCGAAGGCCTGAAGGTGATGTCGGTGCCCATCGCGGTGAACCCGCAGACGCGGCCCTCGAGGCTGGTGAAGAGCTCGGCGCAGTACGTGCGCCGATCGGCGAGCACCATCGTGCGCAGCTACGCCATCTATCGGCCGTTCCGGTTCTTCGCCACGATGGCCATCCCGCCGGCCCTCATCGCCGTCGCACTCGCTGTGAAGTGGATCGTCCAGTACTTCATCGACGAGGTGTACTCGTCGCGGCTCCCGAGCCTGCTCACCGCCGTCACCTGCTTCCTCATCGCCGGGCAACTCCTCGTGCTCGCGTTCCTGGCCGACAACACCGCCACCTCTCGACGCCTGTTGGCCCAGGATCGGTTCGAGAACCGCCGGGCCGAGCTCGATCGCCTGCTCGGCGACGATGCAACCGCCGCCTGACCTGCCATTAGGCTGCGACGATCATGAATGCACGAGTAGGCGTCATCGGCACCGGATACGTCGGTCTTTCCACCGGGGTCTGCATGGCACACCTCGGCCACGACGTGGTCTGCGTCGACCTCGACGAGGCGAAGATCGAGAAGCTCCAACGTGGTCAGGCCACCATCGTCGAGCACCGGCTCGACGAGCTCCTGTTCGAGGGAGTCGAGGCCGGACGGTTGCGCTTCACCACCGACGCTGCTGCGGCGGTGGCCGACTGCGACGTGGTGTTCCTGTGTGTGCAGACGCCGCAGGGCGACGACGGCGCCGCCGACATGCGCCATGTACATGCCGCGCTCGCCGGCCTCGAGCCGCACCTCAAGGAGGGGGCAGTGGTGGTCAACAAGTCCACCGTGCCCGTCGGTTCGGCACGGTCGATGACCCGCACACTCACGCGTACCGACATCCGCATCGCGAGCAACCCCGAGTTCCTCCGCGAGGGCACGGCCATCGACGACTTCCTCTCCCCCGATCGTGTGGTCGTCGGTTGCGACGACCTGGCGGCAGCCGAGAAGGTGGCCGCGCTCTATGCGCCGCTCGGCGCCACCACCCTCATCACCGGTCCCGAGACCTCGGAGACCATCAAGTACGCGGCCAACGCCTTCCTCGCCACGAAACTCAGCTTCGTCAACGCCATCGCCACGCTGTGCGAAGAGGTCGGCGCCGACATGATCGACGTCGCGAAGGGCATGGGCTACGACCGCCGCATCGGTGCCGACTTCCTGAAGCCCGGTCCCGGTTGGGGTGGCAGCTGCTTCCCGAAGGACTCGCGGGCGCTCGTGCACATCGCCGAGCAGAACGGCTACGACTTCGAGCTGTTGCGCAGCGTGATTCGCAGCAACGACCAGCAGTTCGACCGCACCGCCGCGAAGGTGCGCGAGGCGGCGGGCGGGTCGTTGCAGGGCGTCACGGTGGCCGTGTGGGGGCTCACCTTCAAGGCCGGCACCGACGATCTGCGCGACTCGCCGTCGTTGGAGATCGTCCGTCGGCTCCTCGCCGAGGGTGCCGTCATCCACGCCCACGACCCGACGGTCGGCGGTCCGCGACCCGGCCTGCCCGACGGCATCGAGTGCCACCCCACCAGCCTGGAGGCGTGCGCCGGCGCGGCGGTCCTGGCGGTGCTCACCGAGTGGCCCACGTTCGCCCGAGTGCGCCCCGACGACGTGGCCGGCGTGATGTCCGGACGCACCGTGGTCGACGGCCGCAATCTGCTCGACCGTGAGGCGTGGACCCATGCCGGCTTCCACCACGTGGGTGTGGGACGCTGACCCGATGAAGTGGTTCCGCCGCCGCCCCGCCGTACCGCCCGCCGAATGGTTCGTCGACGCCCCCTCTCCCTGGACCCTGCAGGTGCCCACATCGGGGGTGTTCTGTCCCATCTGCCGTTGGTCGGGGTCGTCGTTCGAGGGGGTCCCCCACTCCGAGTCGGCCATCTGCCCGCAGTGCGGCTCGGTGTCGCGCGACCGGTTCCTGTTCTGGTCGTTCGTCAGTCGCACCGAACCGCAGCTCGGACGACGGATCTGGGAGACCAGCCCGCGGCTCGCAGAGCCGTACCGCAACGCGATGCGTGGGTGGTTCCAGTACACGTGCTCCGACTACGACGAGCGTCACCACAAGGGCACCGTGCGCATCGACCTGCAGCAGGTCGACCTGCCCGATTCGTCGATCGACGTGCTGCTCACCCCGCACGTGCTCGAACACGTTCCCGACACCCAGGCCGCTCTCGCCGAGATCCGCCGCGTGCTCGCGCCCGGCGGACGGATGTACCTGCAGGTGCCGGTGCTGCAGGGGCGAACCGCGCCGCCGGTCGAACCGGAGTTCCACGGCGACAACACTCCGGTGTTCTGGCGCTTCGGTCCCGAACTCACCGATGCACTGCGCTCGGCGGGTTTCGCGACCACCCTCCTGTGCACGCAGCCATGGCTCGACGCCGTCACCGAGGGCCGCACCGCGTGGCACACGCCGGCGTCACCCGAGTTCGACGTCGCGTCGGTGCTGCAGGGCTCCACGGCCGGCGATCTGGTCAGCATCGCCACCGGGGCCCAGGCGCACGTCCTCGGCATCGAGCCCGCGTATCAGTTCCTGACGTGGGAGTGCATCAACCCGATGTGACGTCGCGCACCAGTGCGCGCACATCGTCCTCGAAACGGTCGCGCCGGTAGTACTGCGCCGACGCCACCGCCGCCGACGCAAGGCGCTCTCGGAGATCGTGGTCGTCGATCAGCCGCCGCGTGTGCGCAACGAGCTCGTCGAGCGTGTGGTACACCAACCCGTTCACGCCCGGCTGCACCACCTCGGCCGGTCCCGCGGCGTCGAACACCACCGGCACGGCGCCCGCCGACATCGCCTCGATCGGGGCGATCCCGAAGTGCTCGGCACGATCGGGGTTCGCCTCGAGGTCGGAGCCGTACCCGGCCGCGTGCCAGTAGATGGACGCAGCGGCGAAGTTCGCATCCACCACGGCGCCAGGGGCGCTGATGCGCACCTCGACCGGCAGACCTTCCGCGGCCTTGCGCACGTCCATCGCATACTCACGATTGTCGGGGTTGCAGCCGCCGATGAGCACGAGGCGCCATCCACGCAACCCCTGCTCCACCATCGTGCGGAATGCCGCGACCAGCTCGAGCTGCCGCTTCGAGTGGCCGCTGTCCTCGTCGAAGAACCGGCCAACCGAGACGATGAGTTGCTCCTTCTCACCCGGGGACCGGAGATTGACGGGCGGCGAGATCACGTCGCTGTCGCGTCCCCACCACCGATGCGTCCACCGTCGCGTGTACTCGCTGAGCGACACGAACCGGTCGTAGGTGGCGATGAACTCGTGGGTGCGCACGCCGGTGAGCCGCTGCGCCAGCGAGTGCGGTGATGCCTGGACCTCGCGACCGTCGACCCGAAGACCCGTGATGCACATCGCGTCGGCGAGGTCGAGGTCGTCGGCCATCACCGACGGGCTGATGATGACGTGGCGAGCCCCGGTCGGCAGTCGCAACGTCGTCACGCCGCGCACCTCGTGCGACGTGACGGGAGCGAGCGGGTGCGCCTCGGCCATCGTCACGACCTCGGCACGACGAGCGGAGATCTCGATCTCCACCTGCTGCACCCCATCGGCGATCTGCACCTGCACGGGGCCCACCATGAGGTCGCGACCATGGCGATGGAAGATGCCGCCCAGCAGGCGCACGGGCGCAGCGAAACGACCGGCGACCTTGCGTGCGGCCTGCCCCCTGGCACTGGGATCGAGCGGGTGCGGGAACATCACGAAGTAGATGCCCTGTCGCGCGAGGCTCGGTGCGGTGCTGCGGTACGTGTGATTGATGAACAGGTCGTAGTCGGCCGACGCGAGCGTGGCGTTGAGTTGCTCACCCCCGACCTCACGGAACGAGACCCCATCGAGCCGCAGACCGAGACGTTCCCTGGCACGCCCGAGGTCGAACGACTCCGGGCCGAGCATTACGACGTGGTGCTCGCCGGACAACGCGTCGACGACGCCACCTGCCTGCTGTTCGCCACCGCCGAAGGTGGACCAGTACGCGTTGTAGACACCGATCTTCATTTGGTGATGGTCCAGCGTGCGATGTCGGCGTGCGACACGGTGCGACGGCGGGCCAGACGACGGCGCTCGCGGAGCGCCGACGGCAGACCGCCCACGAGCGACACCACCGGCTTCACGATCTCGCGTGTCGCATCGGGCGACGGGGGACGCAGGCGACGAGCCTGGTGGTAGGTGTGGCGGGCGAGGTCGGAGCCGCACTCCTTGAACGCCCCGGCACAGGCACGAGCCGCCACCGCGGCAGGTGCGTTCTTCACCAGCGTGAGCCGACGGTTGCGGTCGACCCAGAACCGGAAGAAGGAACTGCCGGCCTTGCTCGAGTACGCGTGCTCGTGGAACACCACCGACGTCGGCTCGTAGCGGTAGGTCCATCCGCTCGAGCGGCCCCGCCACGAGAGATCGAAGTCCTCGTAGTAGAGGAAGAACGTCGGATCGAACAGTCCGACGTCGAGCAGGTACGCCGTGCGGAGCAGCACGGCACCGCCGCACCATGCGAACACCTCGGCAGGCTCGTCGTACTGACCGAGATCGGGCTCGAGGAACCCGCGGTCGCCGCCGAACCACCCCTTGAACAGACCACCGCCGGCGCTGTTCACGATGCGCACCCGCTGTGCGGTCGTGCACGAGACCACGGTGGGCTCGGTGCCGATGCGGTGTGCCTGCGGATCGAGCGGAGTGCCCACGTCGACGGTGACGTCGGTGGCCGCACGCAGCGTGAGGCGCACGTCGCGAGAGCCCTCGGTGGCCGGCCACCACACCGACGCCACACCTTTCGACCAGTGGCCACGCTCGTCGTCGTCGTCGGGCCAGAACCGCTCGTCGAACCGCACCCAGTCGGTGCGATCGACGCCGTCGATCTCGACACGATCCACCCTGGCGCCGACGAGGCGGTCGTCGGGAAGGCGATGCAGACGATCGGTGTGCAGCAGCACCGCGTGCGCCCACACGTTGAGCAACAGCTTCGGCACCACTGCCCCGACGGTGGGGTCGACCATCGGCACGAGCAGCGGTTCGAGCCAGTCGGGGTCGACGATGGCGTCGTTGTTGATGAGTGCGACGTGATCGACGCCCTCGAGGTCGCGCATCGCCAGGTTGCAACCGCGGGCGAAACCTTCGTTCGTGTCGGACTGGATGAGCCGAACCTGCGGATACTCCTCGCGCAGCACCCAGTTGAACCCGTCGACGCTCGCGTTGTCGACCACCACGATCTCCAACCGGTCGGCCGGATAGTTGGTGGCGAGCAACGAGTCGATGCATCGCCGGGTGACGTCGCCGCCGTCGAAGTTGACGACCACCACCCGCACCACCGGGCGCGGAGACAGCTGCGGCACCGGCGTCGACATCGCAGAGGATGCTACCGGCGGTCCATCTCGGCGCGAGCGGCCGCCACCATCGCACGCAGCCCGTCGGCGAGCGGCACACGCGGCTGCCAGCCGCACTCGGCCGAGGTGCGGGTGAGATCGGGCTGTCGCCGCTGCGGATCGCCCGTGCGTTCGGCCGGCAACGGCATGGTGACGATGGGCGAGGCGGACCCCGTGACCGCCACCACCATCTCGGCCACCTCGCGCACGGTGTACTCGTCGGTGGAGCCGACGTTGTACGGCCCGAGCCCGCCCGACCGCGCCGCCGCGAGCAGGCCCTCCACCTGATCGTCGACGAAGCAGTAGCTGCGTGTCTGCGAGCCGTCGCCGTGCACCGTGAGGGGTTGCCCGGTGAGCGCCTGATGGATGAACGTCGACAGGACGCGACCGTCGTCGGGTCGCATCCGTGGCCCGTAGGTGTTGAAGATGCGGACGATGACGGTGTCGACCTGGTGCATGCGTCGGTACGCCATGGTGAGCGCCTCACCGAACCGTTTCGCCTCGTCGTAGCAGCTCCTCGGGCCGATCGGGTCGACGTTGCCGAGGTAGGTCTCGGGCTGCGGATGGACGAGCGGATCCCCGTACACCTCACTGGTGGAGGTGATGAGGAATCGCGCACCCTTGCGACGCGCGAGCTCGAGCATGCGACGCGTGCCGGTGGAGCCGACCTCGAGGATCTCGATCGGCATCCGGAGGAAGTCGCTCGGCGAGGCCGGGCTGGCGAGGTGCATCACCAGGTCGACCGGCCCGTCGACATCGAACGGGTGCACGATGTCGTGCTCGAGGAGGTGGAAGTCGGGATTCGACTGCAGTGTGCCGACGTTCTCGCGACGGCCGGTCACGAGGTTGTCGACGGCGAGCACGGCATGGCCCTCGGCGAGGAGTCGCTCGCACAGGTGGGAGCCGATGAAGCCGGCACCGCCGGACACCACCACCCTCACGCGCGCTCACCCCATCGAACCGGCCCGCGCCCCCCGTGCATCACGGGCGCCATGGTATCGGCGGGTCAGTTCACCCAACCCATCAGATCGACGGTCATCGTGGTCGCACCCGCCGCGAAGAGGTTCACGGTGCCGTCGGCCCCGATCGGCAGGAACGCCAGGCTGGCCACCGGCGCGTTGACCACCCAGTTCACGTTCGACGAGTTGGGCCGTGACGGGCCGGCGTAGGCCGTGATGTGGGCGCTCGACGTCGTCGAGTTCGATGTGATGAGCAGGAACACACCCTTTGCACCGCTGGCCGGGACCCCACCGACGCCCGCGACCTTGAGTGCACGCGTCGACCCCGCCGCGACCGCAGTCGGGTTGAGCACGCGGGTCGATGGCAGCGGCGTGGTGACGCCTCCCGTGCCGGCCGACGCCGTGGCGTAGCCGGCGACGTCGAAGATCACGTTGCCGTTGCCGCCCGCGTGGAGGACCGACCAGTCGCCGTTCGCATCGGTCGGTGCGGAGGCCATGTTCGAACGAGCGATGCCGACCACGGTGTTGATCGACGACGCCGACGGTCGGGCGAGACCGGCCGGCCACACGACGTCGAACCCTGGCGACGAGGCGTTCACCGAGGTGAGCACGCCCATCACGGCCGTGGCGTCGGCCGGCACGGCGACACCGTCGGCCGCCGGCACCAGGCGCTGCTCGCCGTTGGCCATCGGCGCGGCGGTCGTGTTGATGCCGGAACGGGTGTCGAACACACGAGCCGACGGAACAGGCACCAACCGCGAGCCACCCTGCGAGGGCTGGCTGGAATCGACCCAACCGACCACGTCGACGATCACGTTCACCGCAGCGAACGAGACGTTGTCGATCCGCACACGGCCACCGACACCCACCTTCAGCAACTGCATCGATGCCCTGGTGTCGTACGGGCGGAAGTGCACCCCTGGTGACTGGCCGTTCGCTGCGGGAAACGAGCTCTGGTCCTGGAACACCGAGGTGCGCGGCGGCTTGGGGAACAGGCGGATCGAACCGGCCGATGCACCGCTGACCACGGTGACGTTCGCCAGGATCGCGCTCACGCCCGTGGTCGGCACGCCGCCGCGTCCGGTGACCACGAACTCGTGGTTCACCCTCGCCGCGAGGCGGTTCACCGGGTTCGGGTCACCGAGCCGGCCGTCGCCCGACTTCACCGCCGTCGAGATGCCCACTCCGCGGCGGCTGTCGACGATGCGGGCCGGCGTCACCGGATGGAACTTGCCGGCGGGGTTCTGCAGCGAACCGGTCCACTGGCATTCGTCGAGGCCGAAGCACCATGCGTCGAGGTCGATGTCGACCGTCGTGTCGCCCGTCAGGTTCACGAGCCCGGTGGCCTTGCGGCCGGTGGTCTTGTCGGTGAGGAACAAGATGTGCAGCCCGTTCCACAATGGGTTCGTGGTGTAGGTCGCCCCGCTGCTGGCGCCTGCCGCGAACGAGTCGAGCAGATACCCCGTGTTCGTACGCGGCTGGCCGGTGGTCTGGAAGATCTCGAAGCCGAGACGCCCGGTGGTGACCGGCGTGCTCGCCACCACACGGCCGAGGAATCGGCCGGCGTTCGCGGCGCCGATGGTGGGGAACTGCACCAGCCCGATGTTCTGTCCTGCGGCCGACGGGGTGAGCCGCAGCGCGACACCTGCCGTGGTGCTCCCCGTGCCGCACCCCCACGTGCCCTTGTAGAACTCGAGGCGGACCTGGCTGAGCGTCGTCGCCGACGACACGCGGAACGGGTTCGGGAGCACGCCCTGGTTGTTGCACACCGACGTCGGGTACTCGTAGAACTGTTCGTACGCACCACCGGAGCTCACCGACGACACGTGATCGATGCCCAACCGGTACTGACCAGCCGGCAACTGCCAGCTCACGGTGAACGACGTCGCGGCGTCGACCCGCACCGCCGGCGGCACGACGACGGCGAGCAGGACTGCGAGCGCGGCAAGAACGACGGCGCGGAGGGGGGATCTCGAGGGCTGCTTCATCTCACCTTCAGTATCGGCGCCGAACGCGCCGATCATGAGGTCGTTACCATGCCTTCGACGAAGGTGCGACGTACAGGAGACGATCATGAGCGTGTTGGTCACCGGCGGCGCCGGCTACATCGGGTCGCACACCGTGCGGCAGCTGGTCCAGGGCGGTGCCGACGTGGTGGTGCTCGACTCCATGGAGTACGGCAACCGCGCCGCGCTCCTCGGCACCGAGTTGGTCGTGGGCGACATCGCCGACCAGGGGCTCGTCACCGATCTGTGCCGACGGCGGGGCGTCACCCAGGTGGTGCACTTCGCCGCCTACAAGGCGGTCGGCGAGTCGATGGAACAGCCCGGGCGGTACTGGCGCAACAACGTCGCCGGCTCCGTGGCCCTCGTCGAGGCGCTGCTCGCCGCCGATGTCCGCGAGCTGGTGTTCTCGTCGTCGTGCTCGGTCTACGGCAACCCACCCCGGGTTCCGGTCGACGAGACGGCACCCATCGCGCCCGAGAGCGTGTACGCCGAGACCAAGGCCATGGTCGAGCGCGTGTTGTTCTGGTACGGCCAGACCAAAGGGCTCCGTTCGGTGAGCCTGCGCTACTTCAACGCCGCCGGCGCCAGCACCGACGGGGTGATCGGCGAGGACTGGAGCCGCTCCCAGAACCTGGTGCCGCTGGTGATGAAGGCCGTCCTCGGTGTCGCACCCGCAGTGCAGGTGTTCGGCACCGACTACCCCACACCCGACGGCACCTGCATCCGCGACTACATCCACATCGAGGACCTGGCCGCCGCGCACCTCAGGTCGCTCGACCACCTCGCTGCAGGCGGCGACACCGTGGCGCTCAACGTGGGCACCGGGGTGGGCAGCAGCGTGCTGCAGGTCATCGAGGCCACGGAGCGCATCAGCGGCCGTGAGGTGCCGAAGGTGCTCACCGACCGTCGCGCCGGCGACCCGGTGAGCACATACGCCGACCCGTCGACCGTGCAGCGCGTGCTCGGCTGGACCGCCACCCGTGGGCTCGACGACATCATCGCCAGCGCGTGGCAGTGGCACTCCACGCACCCCGACGGCTACGCGTCCTGAACCCTCGCGACGTCGCTACGCCTGCTGCACGCGCTGACGGTCGAGCCACCCGAGCAGCACCGCCGTGGCCCGCGGATCGTGCCGCAGGCGGTGCCCTGCGCCGTTGATCACCCGCAGCTCAGCCGAACCGTGCGCCTCGGCGAGCTGTCGCGCATCGGCCGTCGGCACGCTCTCGTCGTCGTCGCCGTGCATCACCAGCAGCGGCCGCGGAGCGAACCGTCGAGCCGCGTCGGCCGGACGGAAGCGGCGGAACTCGCGGGCCCACTCGTCGAAGTTGCGCGGGAACCCAGGCGTGCGGATGGCCCCGATCTCGCGGGCGTGCTCGAGGAACCGGCGAGGCTGTGCTGCCCAGTCGTCGAAGTCGGCACGCGGGCTCAACAGGGCAGCACCGCGCACACGCGGGTCGTCGGCCGCGACACAGGTGGCGATCGACCCGCCGGTGTTGGTGCCCACCAGCCAGATGCTCGACGGCGATGTCTCCTCGATGAGGTGGTCGATGGCAGAGCGGAGATCGTCGACCCAACCCTGCAGCGAGAAGTCGCCCTCGCTGGTGCCACACCCGCGGAACGTGAAGGTCATCGCCACCCAGCCGAGCTCGTTCGCCACACGGTCGATGAGCTCCGGGAACGTGCCCGCACTCTGGCGCGCATCGAGCGGGCCGATGGGGAACCCGTGGCACAGGATGAGCCCCGGCAGCGGCCCGGCGTGACCCGACGGCACCGTGAGGTACCGCGCGAGCTGGAGGCCCTGCGACTGGAAGCTTCCGTTCACGGCGTGGCCACGGCCAGGGCAGTCAGGCCCGCGGCTTGCGATGGCGGCGCGTGACGCCCGGCTCGGCCAGCGTGTAGCCGCGGTTGCGAGCCTCGGCCAAGGTGTCGGGCCCGAAGCACAGCCCCACGTCGGCGCCGACGATCTCGTCGATGACCGCTTCGTCGGTCCAGGTGTCGAGGTCGTACACCAGCTGGGTGCGCTTGTCGCCGAGGTAGCGGGTGTGCTCGAACTTCACGGGCCGTTCCATGTGGATCACGCTAGTCGGGCCTCGGTGGC
>Ga0172367_10004846_pt1 | contig 16538 bp, 16 predicted proteins | sample Lak10m_FD_114542 | JGI IMG/M metagenome (GOLD analysis project Ga0172367, IMG submission 114542) | Freshwater microbial communities from Kabuno Bay, South-Kivu, Congo - kab_022012_10m | ecosystem: Environmental > Aquatic > Freshwater > Lake | place: Democratic Republic of the Congo: South-Kivu...
GCGCATGACCATGGACGTCGATCTCGTGGCGATGCTCGGAGCGGATGCGATGCCGAGGCTGGAACGCGCGTACCCCGCACCGCGCTTCTACCTCCCGCCGGCATCGCTCGTGCGGGCCGAGTGCGGGCGGGCATCGGGCGGGCACTTCAACGTCATCGACGACGACACCGGGCTGAAGGCCGATTTCTACGTGAGCGCGAATGACCCGCTGCAGCGCTTCGCGATCGAGCGGCGCCGACGCATCGACCTCGGGGACTTCTCGGCGTGGCTGGCTCCGCCGGAGTACGTGATCGTGCGGAAGCTCGAGTCATGGCGCGAAGGCGGCAGTTCGAAGCACATCCGCGACATCCGCGGGATGCTGGCCGGCACGGCAACCGTCGATCGCGCGCTGATCGACTCGCTCGCCCGCGAACGGGGACTCGAGAAGCTCTGGGAGCAGTCGCAGTGAGCATCGGCGGCGTGCTGCAGGCGGCTGCGCTGGCAGGCGGAATCCTCGCCCTCGCGGCACTCGCGGCGCTCCTCGCCCTCGTCGCGATCGGCTTCGCCGTGCGCGCCCGCAGCGGCGAGCGCCTTGCCTGGGGCGGCGTGGTCGGCTGCGTCGAGGCCGTGGCGCGGCCGCTCGCGCGCTTCATCCACCGGACGCGCTGGGAGGGGTTCGAGGGATTCCGCCCCCCCGAGGGCGGGTTCGTGATCGTGGCGAACCATGCGAGCGGCCTCGACCCGCCGCTCATGCAGTTCGCGGCGCAGCGGCGCGTGCGCTTCATGATGGCCAAGGAGCAGATGCACCCGGCCATGGACTGGCTGTGGCGCCGGCTCGAGGTGCTGCCGGTCACCTACACCGCGGCGGACGCCGGCATGCTGCGCGAGGCCGTGCGCCACGTGCGGTCGGGCGGCGTGGTGGGCGTGTTCCCCGAGGGGGCCATCGAGCGGCCGCCGTGCGTGCTCGCGCCGTTCGCCGAGGGCACGGGCACGCTCGTCGCGCTCACCAAGGCGCCCGTGGTGGTGCTGTGGATCCACGGCACGCCCTCGGTGGGCAACGCGCTCCTCGACCCGTTCGTGCCGCGGCGCACGCCGGCGGTGGTGCGCTACGTGGCCACGATCGACTTCGCCGCCGAGGGCGTGCGAGAGCCCTCGGCCATCGTCGCGCGGCTGCGCGAGGCGATCGCGAAGGTGAGCGGGTGGCCGGTGGCCGCGAGCATCGCGACGAGCTGAGAGCCCCCAGCGCTCAGCCGCCCGAGCATGGGCCCCAGGCGCTCAGGAGCAGGCCGAGGTCGGCCCCGCCCACGGCGCCCGAGCCGTCGAGGTCTCCGCTGCCCGGCGCGCCCCACTGCGAAAGGAGCAGGCCGAGGTCGAATCCCGTCACGGCCCCGTTGCCATCGAGGTCCGCGGGGCACGCGGTGCCGAGGTCGACGATGAAGGAGGTGTTGCAGCCCTGGTACGAGCCCAAGCCGACGATGACCCGGCCATTGCGGGAGATGGCGTACGCCCACTCGAGGGAGTCCCAGCCCGACGTGTCGATGCCGTTGGCCACAAGGAAGTCGGTCAGGGTGTTGATTCCCGTTGACGGGGTCCACACGAAGGCGGCGAACTCAGCGTTTGACATAAGACACCCTCCGACGACCACCGAGCCATCACCGCTGATGCCGTACGCATGGGTGTTCTGAGCGCCTGCCGGGGCGCCGAGGTCGAGTGCGTTGCCCGCGGAGTCCCATCGAATCGCGTGAATGATGCCATTCCCAAGGGTCGCCTCGCCCGCGGCGAAGGAACCATCGGCACTGACGGCGGCTGCACCCGAAGAGGTCCAGGAGGGGTCTGCCTGAAGCGCCTGCGCGTTACCCGCCGCATCCCAACGCACGGCGTTGCTCCATCGCCAGATCCCGTTCACGATGCCCGAGCAACCACCGACGATGGTCGAGCCATCGGGAGTGACCGCTGCGGCAGCGGAGTTCAGTTCCACGAAATCAGGGTCGTTCAGCGACCCGAGCGCCACCATGCCGGTCGACTCGGTCCAGCGGAATGCGACGACGTTCAGGTACCAGGTGGAGGGGTGGCCGTCGCCGGCCCCAATCACGATCGCTCCATCGCCGGTCACGCCCGTCGCGTAGTAACTGAATTCACCGATTCGGTCGCTTGGCCACGCACCGAGGCTCTGCATGCCGCCTGCAGCGGTCCACCGATACGCCTCCCAGCGCTGCAACACCTCGTCCCGGCGGTATCCGACAACCGTGTTGCCGTCATCGCTGATGCCCAGCTCGCCGAGGGAAAAGCCCGGACCAAGCGCCTCGAAGCCACCGGCGTCGGTCCATCGAAAGGCGCTGGTCGCGTCATTCCCGGCGCACACGCTGCCGTCGGGCGTGACCGCGCGAAGCCATCGTTCGCCGTTGTCCCCGCACGGCAAGGCTCGGATCGAGCCACCGCCCGCGACCGCAGGCGCGGCGACGGCGGACACGGCACAGGCGAGCGCGGCAGGGCGCACGGAACGAACGAACACGGCGATCGGCGACATCGAAGCACTCCGAGTGTTGGGGGTCTGGATCCGGCAGCCAGCGGCCGCCGACATCGGAACGGGACATCCCGGCCGGTCCGTGCCACGAAGCAGCCCGTGGCGTGTCCCGGTCGGCTGGATGCCAATAACAACGGGCCGCGAGTCATCCCAGGTCCGCGTGGGGTCGCACTCGACGTCCGAAGGCAACCGAGTTGCGTGGCGAACGCGTCAGCCGGGCTTGCTCGAAGTCCGCGCCTCGACCGCCTTCGCCTCGTCCTCGCGGCCGGTGGCGCGATAGAGCTTCGCGAGGTTCTGGCGCGTCTTCACGAGGAGCGGATGGTCGCCCACGAACTGCTTGGCCTGCACGGCCTCGGCGCGCACGAGAAGCGGCTCGGCGCGCGCGAAGTCTCCCTGGTCGAGGAACAGCAGGCCCAGGTTGTTGAGGCTCGTGCCCGTGTCGGGGTGGTCGGGGCCGAGGGCCTTCTCGCGGATCGCGAGCGCCTGCACGAAGAGCGGCTCGGCCTCGGCGTTGCGCTTCTGCAGCCGGTGCAGCGACGCCACGTTGTTGAGCCCGGTGGCCACCAGCGGATGGTCGTCGCCGAGAGCGGCACGGAAGTTCGCGAGCGCGCTCGTAGAGCGGCAGCGCCTCGTCGAACTTCCTCTGCGCGTAGAGGAACGCGGCGAGGTTGTTCAGGCCCTCGCCGATCGCCGGGTGGCCCGCGGGAAGCGCCTTCTCGCGGATCGCGAGCGCCTTGCGCGCATTCGCCTCGGCGCCCGCGTAGTCGCCGGTGGCGTAGCCGAGCGCCGCGAGGTTGCTGTACGCGTTCGCCACGTCGGGGTGGTCGGGGCCGAGCGTCCGCTCCCACATCGCGAGCGCCTCGCGGTACAGGGGCTCCGCCTCCTTGTACCTGCCCTGGTCGTCGTAGATGACGGCCAGGTTGTTGATGGCGTGCGGCAGGTAGTCGTCCTCGGAGCCGGGCACGGTGCGGAGCACCTCCACCGCCTTGCGGAAGAGCGGCTCGGCCCTGTCGAACTTGCCCTGGCTGCGGTACAGGGTGGCAAGCTCGTTGACGCCGTCGGCCACCTCGGCGTGCATGGGGCCGAGCGCCGCCTCGCGCATCGCCAGGCTGTCGGACAGCAGGCGCTCGGCCTCGTCGAGACGGTTCTCGTTGCGCGCCGCAGCACCGAGGATCTTGAGCGTCATCGCGCGGTCCTGCGTCGGCTCGGGGTGCGCGAGGTCGCCGATGCGACGCGCCTCGAGCGCCACTGCCGTCGCCCCGGCGTAGTCGGCATTGCCGAGGAGGATCAGCCCGATCGCGTTGCGGAGCCTCACCTCGACGTCGGGCTGGCCGCGGAGCGATCCCCGGCCGAGGGCCTCGACGGCCTGCGCCATCGCGTCCTTCACGGTCAGGTCCTTGTCGCCGCCCTGCATGGGGTCGGCACGGACAAGCGAGTCGGTCACGAACTTGGTGACCGCCACGGCCTCGCGCTCCCGCTCGACCGCATCGTTGCGCGCTTCGACCGCCTCGCGCCACTGCCAGAACGTGAGCGCCAGCCCCACCGCCAGCGCGCCCGTCACCGCCGCGGCGCCGAGCACGAGCGCACGGTTCCGGCGCACGAACTTGCGGACGCGGTAGCGGGCCGTCTCGGGTCCGGCCACCAGCGGACGGCCACCGAGGTAGTTGCGCAGGTCGCGCGCGAGGTCGGTCGCGGACTGGTAGCGCTCCTGCCGCTCGCGCCGCGTGGCCTTCAGCGGGATCCACTCGAGCTCGCGCCGCAGGCTCCGCAGCAGCCCGGCGCCCGACTCGCGGCGGGCCTCGGCGATCCGCTGCAGGTGCGCAGGGTCGCGCTGCCCGATGCCGGAGACTCGCTCGCTCGGCGCGGGCAGGTCGCCCTCCGCCACGGTGCGCCGCTGCTCGAGGCGCGGCTGCGCGCGCAGCGCCTGCGAGTCGTGCGGGGTGACGCCGGCAAGCAGCTCGTACAGCACCGCACCGAGGCTGTAGACGTCGGCGCGCGTGTCGATGTCCTCGGTCGAAGCATCGGCCTGCTCGGGGCTCATGTACTCGAGGGTGCCGATCATCTGGCCGGTCTCGGTGAAGATCGTCTGCGTTCCGCCGCCGCGCTGCGTGGCCTTGGCGACGCCGAAGTCGATCACCTTGATGGCCGGCTCGCCGCCCTCGACGTCGAACGCGAGCACGTTCGACGGCTTGATGTCGCGGTGGATGATGCCCCGAAGGTGCGCGTGCTGGATGGCCTCGCAGACCTGGAGGAAGAGCCGCAGGCGTTCGCGGAGCGGAAGCCTGCGCGAGTCGCAGAACTCGGTGATCGGCTGGCCGCGCACGTGCTCCATCACGAAGAACGGCCGGCCGCGCGCGGTCAGCCCCCCGTCGAGCACCTTGGCGATGCCGGGGTGCGCCATCACGGCAAGCGCCTGGCGCTCCTGCTCGAAGCGAGCGATCACCGCGCGCGAGTCCATGCCGGGCTTGATGATCTTGATCGCGACGCGCTGCACGAACGGGTGCCGGCGCTCTGCCAGCCACACCTCGCCGAAGCCGCCCTCGCCGAGCAGCGAGATCAGCCGGTAGGCACCGATCTCCTCTCCGGTGCGCTCCGACACCGGCGGGGCGCCGGACGCGCCGGGCAGGCCGAGCGAGCCGCCGCTGCCGAGAATGGTCTCGTCGCGGGCCGGGTCCGGGGCAGCGCCGTCGCTCATCTCAGCGCCAGCTCCACGATCGCCTCCGGCGTCGGCTTCTCGGGGACGTCGCTGCGCGACAGCGCGCGCTCGACCATCTCGCGCGCCGCCGCCTTGGGGTGGCCGAGCTGCGCAAGCACCTCGACCGCGTCGTGCGCGGCGGCCATCAGCGCGCCCTCGGGCGTGGCGGCACGGGGCGCGCCCTTGCCGGACGCGCGGCCCTGGCCGGGCACGGCGCCCGAGATGCCCCGCACGAACGGGTCGACCTTGCCCTTGAGCTCCACGCAGATCGCCTCGGCCGTGCGCTTGCCGATCTCGGGCAGGGACTGCAGCAGCGCGTGGTCGCGCATGGAGATGGCCTCGGCCACCTGCGCGAACGGCAGCTGCAGGGAGCGCAGCGCCTTGCGGTTGCCGATGCCCTTCACGGTGGTGAAGAGCTCGAAGAACGCGCGGTCCGCGGGGTTCTGGAAGCCGACCAGCCGCGGCCAGAAGCTCGAGCCCTGCCCCTGGCCTTCCAGGTAGTGCAGCGTGTGGAAGCGGACGTCCTGCCCGATGCGCGCCGCCAGCGCCATGCCGTCGGCGGCGGGCACCAGCACCTCGTAGGTCAGCTCGCCGCACTGCACGTGCGCCGCGCCGTCCTCGATCGCCACCAGGGTTCCGGAGAGCTGCGTGATCATGGGCGTTCCTTGCCGCGCCCTATCCTACGGCCATGCGCTACGCGATGATCATGGCAGGCGGCTCCGGCACGCGACTGTGGCCCATGAGCCGCCAGGCCGTGCCCAAGCAGCTGCTGCGCTTCATCGGCGGGCGCAGCCTCCTGTCGGTGGCGGCCGAGCGCATCCGCACGCTGGTGCCCGAGCGCAACCGGTACGTGTGCGCCGGCGAGAGGTACCGGAACCTGATCCGCGCGGACATCCCGTGGATCGACGACGCGCACGTGCTCGGCGAGCCGATGGGCCGCGACACCGTGAACGCCGTCGCGTTCGGCGCGGCCGTGGTCGGCAAGGACGATCCCGACGCGGTGTTCGCGGTGCTCACGAGCGACCACCTCATCACGCCGCAGGCGGAGTTCGAGCGCGCCATGGACCTCGGCTTCCGATTGGTCGAGGCGGACCGCTCGCGCCTCGCGACGTTCGCCATCACGCCCACCTTCCCGGCCACGGGCTTCGGCTACGTCGAGCGCGGGGACGCGATCGCGGGTTTCGAGGGCGCGTTCCGGGCGAGGCGCTTCGTCGAGAAGCCGGACCGCGCGCGTGCCGAGGAGTACCTGGCCTCGGGCGGCTTCGGCTGGAACAGCGGCATGTTCGTCTTCAGCGCGCGCACGGTGCTCGAGGCGCTCGAGCGCTTCAGGCCCGAGACCGCGGCAGGCATGCATGAGATCCGCGCCGCATGGGGCACGCCCGCGGCGCAGGCCACGGTCGACCGCATCTACCCGCAGCTCCCGAAGATCAGCGTCGACTACGCGCTGATGGAGCCCGCGTCGAAGGACCCGTCGCTCTCGGTGTGCGTGGTGCCGATGTCCGTCGACTGGAAGGACGTGGGCAGTTGGCCGAGCTACGGCGAGACGCTTCCGGCCGATGCCGACGGCAACCGCACGAACGCCGTGGCGGTGCACGCCGGGAGCCGCGGCGTGCTCGCGCTGAGCGACGACCCGTCGCACGTCATCGCCACGGTCGGGCTGCAGGACGTGATCGTCGTGCGCACCAAGGACGCCACGCTCGTGGTGCGCGCGGACCTCGCCGAGAAGGTGAAGGACATCGCGGGCCTGGTGCCGGAGGCGCTGCGCTGAGCGCATGCGGTACCTCGCGATCGATCTCGGCGACAGGCGCACGGGCCTCGCGGCCGGGGACGACGTCGTGCGGCTCGTGCAGCCGGTCGAGGTGCTGCAGGTGCCGCGCGGGCCGGCGCTGCTCGATGCGCTCGCGCGCGCGGTCGACCGGCACGGCCCCGACGCGCTGGTGGTGGGGCTGCCGCTCAACATGGACGGCACGGAGGGCGGCTCGGCTCGGTCGGTGCGCGAGTTCGGCGCGCTGATCGCGGAGCGGACGCGCCTGCCCGTGCACTACCAGGACGAGCGCCTCACCAGCTTCGAGGCCGACGAGCGCATGGCGCGTTCCGGCCGCACGCACCGCGAGAAGCGCGAGCTGCGCGACGCGCTCGCGGCGTGCGCCATCCTCGAGGGATTCCTGGCGGGCTGATCACCGCGCGCCGCACGCGGCGGCGTCGAGGTACCAGCGCAGCTCGCCCGCGACGGGGCGCAGGCCCGCGACGGGCAGGTCATCCGGCGATGCGCCGGCGGCGACGCGCGCGAGCGTCGCGGCCTTGTCCGCGCCCATCACCAGCGGCGCGACGAAGCGCGCGGCGTTGACGGTGCGCATGGTGAGCGTGCAGCGCGGCACCGCGGGCGCGACGGTCGTCGGCGCGGGAACGTCCATCGCCAGGCGCTCGGGGTCGTGCAGCGCGGGCGAGCCCGGGAACATGCTCGCCGTGTGCCCGTCGGCGCCCATGCCCAGGAGCACGAAGTCGAGGCGGTCATGGCCCTTCGGGCGCCAGCCGAGCGCCTCGCGCAGCTCGCGTTCGTAGCGGTCGGCCGCGCCGGGCATCGCGGCCAGCATCGGGTGCACCTGCTCGGGCGGGATGCCGGAGTGGTCGACGATCACCTCGCGGATCCGGCCGAAGTTCGAGCGATCGTCCTCGAACGGCACGCAGCGCTCGTCGGCCATCCAGAGGTGGGTGCGCGGCCACGGCAGCGCCCGGTAGCGCGGGTCGTACATCAGGCGCTCGTAGAGCGGGAACGGCGTGCGCCCGCCCGAGACGGCAAGGTGGAAGTCGCCGAACTCGCGGACGCAGTTCGATGCGTGCACCAGCAGGTCGGACGCGAGCGCGTCGTAGAGCTCCTCGTCGGCGTGGCGCGCGACCACGCGCCCGCGCAGCGCCGGGGGCACGATGGGTGCCTCGAGTCCCTCGACCTGGATCTCGTCCTCGCCGCCTGCGTCCATGCGGAGATCGTAGCCATGCGCGCCCGTATCCTCCTCCCTCCATGACCGCCGAACGCCCGCGCATCCTCACCGGAGACACGCCCACAGGGCAGCTTCACCTCGGGCACTGGGTGGGCAGCGTGAAGCGCCGCGTCGAGCTGCAGGACACGCACGACTGCTACTTCATCCTGGCCAACTACCACGCGTTCACGACGCGGTCGGACAAGCCGGCCGACATCCGCCGCGACACGCTGTCGATCGTCAAGGACTACCTGGCGATGGGCATCGACCCCGAGCGCTCCACGATCTTCCTGCAGAGCGAGGTCCCGGCGATCCACGAGCTCACGTTCCTGTTCGCGATGCTCCTCCCCTTCAACCGGGTGATGCGCAACCCGACGCTCAAGACGGAGATCGAGACCAAGGGCCTCGGCGACACGTACTCGTTCGGGTTCCCGCTGTACGCGGTGGGCCAGTGCGCGGACATCCTCGCGTTCCGGCCGGTGGGCGTGCCGGTGGGCGAGGACCAGGTGCCGCACCTCGAGCTCACGCGCGAGGTGGGCCGGCGCTTCAACCAGATGTACTGCGGCGTGCCGACCGATGCCGAGGACGGCGACCACGTGAGGCTCGGCGGGGTGTGGCCCGTGCCGCGCGCGGAGGTCGGCAAGGTGGGTCGTCTCGTCGGCATCGACGGCAAGAACAAGATGTCCAAGAGCCTCGGCAACGCGATCTTCGTCAGCGATTCGCCCAAGGAGGTCGAGAACAAGGTGAAGAAGATCTTCACCGGCCGCCAGAGCCCCACCGAGCCCGGCGACGTGGGCAACGCGCTCTTCCAGTACGTGGACGCTTTCATCGAGGACCCCGACCGCGTGGCCGAGCTCAAGCGGCGCTACGCCGCGGGCGACAACCTCGGCGACGGGCATGTCAAGGTCGAGGTGGCCGCGGCGATCAATCGCCTGCTCGAACCCATGCGGGAGCGCCGCGCCCGGATCGGCGATGACGACGCGCTGGTGCTCGACATCCTCAAGAAGGGCTGCCAGCGCGCCAACGCCGTGGCCGAGGAGACGCTCGAGCGCGCCCGCAAGGCCGCCGGCGTCCACTTCTTCCCGCGCGCCGTCACGTACCGCTAAATCTGTTCCTGGTTAGTTTGGCACCAATTAAATCCTCCAGAGAAACGATCGTTCTCTGCAGAAGGAAATTGGTGCCAAACTAACCAGGAGCGAATTTCAGGAGGTGCTCGGCGATCTGGATGCCGTTGAGCGCCGCGCCCTTGCGGATCTGATCGCCGCTCACGAACAGGCTGAGTCCCATGCCTTCCGGCTGGCTGAGGTCCGCGCGGATGCGGCCCACGAGGACCTCGTCGCGGCCGGACGCCTCGAGCGGCTCGGGGAAGCGGTTCGCGGCGCGGTCGTCCACCACCCGCAGTCCCGGGGCGGCCGCAAGCACCTCGCGCGCGCGCGCCTCGGTGATCGGCCGCCGGAACGTGAGATTGATCGATTCGCTGTGCGCCCTCAGCACCGGCACGCGCACGCAGGTGGCGCTCACCTGCACGGACGCGTCGCGCCAGATGCGGCGCGTCTCGTCCACGAGCTTTCGCTCCTCGTCGTTCTGCCCGTCGTCGCCCACCGCGCTGTTGTGGCTGAACACGTTGAACAGGCACTGCCGACCGAAGATCCGCGTGTCGAGCGGGCGGCCCGCGGCCCAGTCGCGTGCCTGCTGCGCCAGCTCCTCCATCGCCGCCGCGCCTGCGCCGCTCGCCGCCTGGTAGGTCGACACCACCATGCGCGCGACGCCCGCCTCGCGATGGAGCGGCGACGCGGCCATCAGCGCGATGATCGTCGAGCAGTTCGGCACCGCCACGATCGCGGGCAACCGCAGCGCGTCGAGCTCGCCGCCGTTCACCTCCGGGATCACGAGCGCGCACGCGGGGTCCATCCGGAACGCGCTCGACTTGTCCACCACCCACGCGCCGGAGCGCACCGCCTGCGGCGCCCACTCGCGGCTGGTGCCCGCGTTCGCGGCGAAGAACGCGAGATCCGTCCCGCGGAAGCAGCCGGGCACCAGCGGCTCGACCGCCACGTCGCGTCCGAGCACCCGCACGGCCTTTCCGGCGCTCCGGGCGCTCGCGAACAGCCTCACGCTGCGCGCCGGGAAGCCCCGAGACTCGAGCAGCGCGAGCAGCTCGGCGCCCACCGCACCGGTGGCGCCGACTACAGCGATGGCGGGGCTCGCGTCGAGGCCCGGCACGTCAGGAGCGCCGCTTGGACTCGGGGCCGACAAGGAAGAAGCGCGCCACCTGCGCATCGAACGCCGAGTGGTCAGCGCGCTCGAAGGTGAACGATCCCTCCATCGTGCCCCAGTGCGTCATGAGCGGCGCGAAGCTCTGGTACTCGAAGCGCTCGCCGGGGCCGAGCTCGGGCTGCTGCCCGACCACGCCCTCGCCGTCGACCTCGTGCGCGTCGCCGTCGCCGTCCACGATGCGCCAGTGGCGGTGGCGCAGCGTGACGCGCTCCGCACCCTCGTTGGTGATCACCACGTGGTACTCGAAGTTGTAGCGGCCGCCGACGGGATCGCTCGTCTCGGCGATGAAGCGCGGGCGCACCTGCACCCGGATGCCGTTGGTGAGGGCATCGGAACCGAACTTCGCGGGAGCACCTGGGGAGGCGGTCATCACGACCCGAGTATAGGAACACGGGCGCGAGCCAAGGACGGCAAATCCGCCCGCCACCTGCAGCACGCCGCCAGCGCGCGCACGCGCCGGCGCACCGCGCTCAGGCCAGCAGCGCCCGCAGCGCCGCGCCCGGGTCCGGCTCGCGCATCAGGCTCTCCCCCACCAGCGCGATGTGCACCCCGTGCGAACGCAGCCTGCGCATGTCGTCAGGCGTGCGGATCCCGCTCTCGGCGACCATCACCCGCCGCATCGGCGCCTCCAGCATGTCCGCGATGCGGAGGGCGTTTCCGAAGTCCGTGCGCATGGTCCCGAGGTCCCGGTTGTTCACGCCGAGCAGCCCGTAGCCCGCGTGCGGGAAGCCCACGTGGTTCACGACGCGCCAAAGGCTGTCCGGCGAGTGGACCTCGAGGATGGTGGTCATCTGCAGCTCGGTCGCCAGGATCTGGAAGTCAATGATCTCGCGCTCGTGCAGGCACTCGGCGATCAGCAGTATCGCGTCGGCGCCGGCAGCGCGGGCCTCCCACACCTGGTAGTCGTCGATGATGAAGTCCTTGCGCAGCACGGGGAGCGGCACGGCATCGCGGATGGCGTGGATGTACGCCACGTCCCCGCCGAAGAACTCGGCGTCGGTCAGGCAGCTGATCGCGGCCGCGCCCGCCTCGTAGTAACTTCGGGCGATGGCGACCGGATCGAAGTCCTCGCGGATCACGCCCGCGGACGGGCTCTTGCGCTTCACCTCGGCGATAACGCGCATAGCGTCCGGGTGCCGGTCGTCCACCACGCTGCGGAAGAAGTTGCGCGGGCGGCCAAGCTCGGAGATGCGCTCCTTGAGCTCCGCGAGCGGCACGTGCCGCTTCGCCTCCGCCACCTCCCGGCGCTTGTGCTCGACGATGTGCCTGAGGACGGGAACCATGGCTGCGCTGGCATCGGTCCCGGCGCTCGCGGCGGCAACGATCGCCGCGGCGCAGGACGGGAGCGAGCAGTCTACGCAGGGCACCGCATGGTGGCCGCTGGCGGCGTGGTTCGTCGCGGCCGTGCTCGCGGTCGCGGCCATCGCGCGAATCCCATGGCTCCGTGCCATGCCGCGCGTCGGTCCGGCGTGGCCGCTGCGCGCCGAGCCGAGCGTGCTCTGCTTCGGCGCCGCCTTCCTCGCCACCACCATCGGCGCCGCCGCGGCGACCACCGCGTTCCGGATCGACGACGCATCGCCCGCGCTCGCACGCACCGTCGCATCGTCCATCGGCGTCCACGCGGCGCAGCTGGCCGTGGTGGGCGCGGCGCTCCTCGTGCCTGCCTTCCGGACCCGCGGCGCGTCGTCCGTGGCCGGGCGCGGCGGCGTGCATCGGCAGCCGCGCGGCCGCGCCGAGTCCGTCGCGCTGGCCATCGCGTTCGCCGCCCTGCTGTGGCCGATCGCGCAGGCGGCGGGCGGCATCGCGGGCGCCATCGAGACGTGGTTCGGCGGTGCACGCCCCGCGCTCGGGCATGCCACGCTGGAGGCGATGTCCGCCTCGGGCACCACCGACCCATGGTGGTGGGGCGCAGTCGCCAGCGCCGTCCTGCTTGCCCCGCTCGCGGAGGAACTCGCCTACCGCGGCCTGCTGCAGCAGGGGCTCAAGGCCACGGGGCTTCCCACGTGGCTCGCGGTGACGCTCACCTCCGCGCTCTTCGCGCTGATGCACTGGAGCGCGCTCACCGACGGCGCGCGCGCGGCCGGGCTCGCGACACTCTTCGCGCTCTCGGCGGGCTGGGGCGCGCTCCTCGAGCGCTCGGGCCGGATCTCCGCGGCAGTCATCGCGCACGCGCTGTTCAACGCGGCAAACCTGTTCGCCGCGCAGCAGGCCTGAGCCGCGCCGTCAGCCGTCGTGCCACGCGCGGCCGTCGCGCGCGAGCAGCTCGACCGACGACCTCGGCCCCCACGAACCCGGCGCGTAGTTCGCCGCGATCCCGGCGCGCATCGCATCGCTCGCCGGACCGAGGAACGGCATCACCGCGCGCCACGCGTCCTCGGTCTCCTCGCGCGTCTTGTAGAGCGTCTGGTCGCCGCGCATCGCGTCCACGAGCAGCGGCCCGTACGCCTCCACGGAGTCGTTGCCGAACTCCTTGCGGTAGTCCATCACCATCTCGACCGGCCGCAGCGAGAAGCCCGCGCCCGGCACCTTGCTGTTGAAGCGCAGGCTGAAGCTCTCGCCCGGCGCGATCTGGATCACCATGCGGTCGGCCGGGATCCGAGCTCCCGTCAGCGAGCGGAACAGGTTGGCCGGCGGCTCCTTGAACTGCACCACCACCTCCGTGCGCTTGGCGGCGAGGCGCTTGCCCGTGCGCACGTAGAACGGAGTGCCGCCCCAGCGCCAGTTGTCGAACGTGAACCGCAGCGCGGCGAAGGTCTCGGTGCGGCTTCCCGCCGCCACGCCCTCCAGCCGGTCGTACGCCGGCTCGTCCACGCCGTCGAAGGCACCGCCCGCATACTGGCCCAGCGCCGCGCACCGCGCCGCCTCGGACGCGCCGGGCACCTGGATGCTCTCCACGATCTTGCGCTTCTCCGCGTTGATCATCGCGGGCGTCCAGCTCGAGGGCGGGTCCATGGCCACGAAGGCGAGGATCTGCAGCAGGTGGCTCTGCACCATGTCGCGGATCGCGCCGGTCTGGTCGTAGAACGCCGTCCGCGTGCCGACGCCGAGCGTCTCCGCCGCGGTGATCTGCACGTGGTCCACGAAGTTCGCGTTCCACACGGGCTCGAAGATCGCGTTCGCGAAGCGGAACGCGAGCAGGTTCTGCACCACCTCCTTGCCGAGGTAATGGTCGATCCGGTAGACGGCCTCCTCCTCGAACACCCGCCCGAGCGCGCGGTTCAGCGCCCGCGCCGAGTCGAGGTCGTGCCCGAACGGCTTCTCCACCACGATCCGCTGCCAGCTGCGCCTGGCGGGATCGATGCTGCACCAGCGCTTGCCCTCGGTCACCATCCCCGCCGCGTCGATCTGCGCGATGATCGGCTCGTAGAGCTCCGGCGCCACGGACAGGTAGAAGAGCACGTTGCCGCACGTGTCGGCCCTTGCGTCGAGCTCGTGCACGGCGCGCGCGATCTCGGGCCAGGCATCGCCGGTGGCCGCGTCGCCCGCGACGTAGTGGATGCGCTCGGCGAGCGGCCGCCACGCGTCGTCGCGGAACTCGGCCCCCAGCGCATGGCGCGCGCCCTCAGCCAGCTCGTCGCGGAACTGCGCGTCGGACTTCAGGCGCCGGCTGACGCCCAGGATGCGCGTGCGCGGGTCGATCGCGCCGCTGCGGTTCATCTCGTAGAGCGCCGGCACCAGCTTGCGGTGCGTGAGGTCGCCCGAGGCTCCGAGGATGACGATGACGCAGGGGTCCGCGCTTGGCACGGACGGGATGCTAGCCCGCGCTCATGCCGCACCGCGCCGCGCGCGCGGCATGGGCGCGCCGCGCTGCTCGCGCGGGTGGAACGCCTTCACCGTGTCGCGCAGGTGGCTGCGGTCGACGTGCGTGTACACCTGCGTGGTGCCGATGTCCGCGTGGCCGAGCAGCTCCTGGATGACGCGCAGGTCCGCGCCGCCCGCCACCAGGTGCGTGGCGAACGAATGGCGCAGGAGGTGCGGGTGCACGTCGCGGATCCCGGCGAGCGCCGCGTTGCGCTTGACGATCTGCCACACGGCGACGCGCTCCACCGGCCGGCCGGTCGCTGAGAGCAGCAGCCGGAAGCGGTCGCGCCCGTCGCCGTGGCGCGCGAGGTGCGGCCGCAGCTCGGCGACGTACCGCTCCACCGCGGCGATCGCCGGCGTGCCGATCGGCACGATGCGCTGCTTGTTGCCCTTGCCGATCACCTTCACGATGCCCATGTCGCGCGAGTAGTCGCTCACCTTCAGCGTGCCCACCTCGCTTGCGCGCAGCCCCGCGGCGTACATCAGCTCCAGCATCGCGCGGTCGCGAAGCCACAGCACGCCGTGGTCCGGGCACGGCGCCTCCACCAGCCGCTTCATCTGCCCGGGCGTCAGCGTCCCCGGGAGCCGCTTCCAGGTGGTCGGCCGCTCGAGGAGGCGCGCCGGGTCGCGCTCGATTCGGAAGTTCGCGTGCAGCCAGCGGAACAGGACCCGCATGGTGGCCAGGTGGCGCACGATGGTGCGTGCGTCGAGCCCCCGGTCGCGCGAGAGGTGCCGCAGGTGCGCGGCCAGGTGCTCCATGGTCACCTCGCCGGGCGAGCGCACGCCCTGCCCCACCAGGAACGCGCACATCACGGACAGGTCGCGGCCGTATGCCTCCAGCGTGCTCTCGGCAAGCCCCGCCTCCACGCGTGCGAACGACATGAACGAGTCGACGGCGCGGTCAAGCTCCGGCGCCTGCGTCGGCGCCTCCGCTGCGGGGACCTCGCGGCATGGCTCGCCCATGGACGGTCACCGGCTGCGCGGGCAGCGGGTGCTTCTCCTCGCGGTTGATCCGGTGGAACAGCGGGCATCCGTAGAAGCCGCCCATGCAGTAGCGGTACATCGCATCGAGCTCCGCCATGCGGAACCGCTCCTGGCACCTGGAGTCGTTCTTCTCCAGGTGCGGGCAGGCGTGCGAGAGCGCGGGGTCGGGTGCCGTGGGCATCGTGGGCGCACCGATCCTAGATCGGCTCGATGCGCCCGAGCGCCGCATACTCCACGCCCGCCTCGGCCATCACGGCCTTGGCCTTCGCGAACGACTCCTCCCAGTGGGCATCGCCGTCGCCGCCGTAGCGGTAGGTCACCACCCGGGCGATCCCGGCCTGGACGATCGCCAGCGTGCACTGCACGCAGGGGCTGAAGCTGGTGTAGATTGAGCACCCCACGGGGCTGACGCCGTTGCGCGCGCACTGGATGATCGCGTTCAGCTCGGCGTGGCAGACGTAGTCGTACTTCACGGGCCGCTCGAGCCGCTCGGGCAGGTCGGCCACGCCCCGGGGCAGTCCGTTGAACCCGGTGGCCACGATCTGCCGCGACCCGCTCACGATGACCGCGCCCACGCCGCGGCTCGGGTCCTTCGACCAGCCCGCGATCTGGTCGGCGAGCGCCAGGAAACGGCGGTCCCACTTCTCCGATGAATCCGCGCTCACGGCTGGCCTCCCTTGCGTTCTTCCTCGCGCCGGCGCCGGCGCTCCTCGCGCTCCCACTCGCGCTTGTAGCGCGTGAAGTCCTTCCAGCGCAGGAGCGGCCACGCCGCCTCCGCCATGCGCAGCTGGTCGGTGCGCTGCACCCGGATGCCATGGAGCGTCATCACCGCGCCCGACGGCCGCCCGAGCGGCTGCACGCGCACCACCACGTCGCCTGCCTCGTCCACCACGGTCTCGCCCACGCGCACCATGGCGCGCGGCGCACCGCCGCGCACGCCCACGGTCATCAGGTCATTGGCCACGAAGACGTCGAGCTTGCCGCCGCCCTCGCCGGCCGCGTCGAGCGAGAAGTCGTAGCGCCCGGCCGCCGGCACGCGCAGCTTCCAGATGGCCAGGTCATCGGCGTCGCCCCACCCCTCGATGGCGCCGCCCTCGCCCACCACGCACGTCGGCCCGAGGACGCGCGCACCGGAGGGGAGCAGCGTGGCGAAGCCATCGGCACCGAACGTCACCGCCTCGAGCCCCGCGGCCGGGTCAGGCGGCGGGAGCACCTCGCCGCGCGCGACCTTGGCGAGCATCTCGTCCACGCTCGCCTTCACGCGCGCCGCCGAGAGCGCGTACGTCTTCATCCGGTCCGC
>Ga0172367_10004848_pt1 | contig 16535 bp, 26 predicted proteins | sample Lak10m_FD_114542 | JGI IMG/M metagenome (GOLD analysis project Ga0172367, IMG submission 114542) | Freshwater microbial communities from Kabuno Bay, South-Kivu, Congo - kab_022012_10m | ecosystem: Environmental > Aquatic > Freshwater > Lake | place: Democratic Republic of the Congo: South-Kivu...
CATCGGATTTATACAAATTATATTCAATCAAAACTTTTTTAGCCAAATCAGTCAATTTAAATTCTTGATTTCGGAGAGTAATATCTCGTACCCATCTATCAAATATAAAACTAAATTCGGGAGCAGTTTTTGGAGTGTTTCTTAAAAAAGCAATCAAACCAATTAGTGAATCATTATTTATCTCTTTCATATCCTTTTTATTACAATACTAACATACGAATAAAAGCCGAGAATTCCAAATGTTTTTAAAAATATTTTTAAATTATTTTCAAAAAAAAATACCCACCACTTGGTGAGTATCTTTTCAATCATAACCCTTAAACATAAACTTTATTTTTTCAAAAACAATTGATTCATTGTCTTACTTATTTGTGAGATATTTGTGACATCAATAAATGAGGAGCCAGTTCCATACATGCTGGTAAATGCTGATTTCAAAGCACTACTCACATTAGAACTATCAGAGACAAAGTAGGAAAGTGTCTTGATTCCCATTCCCTCAATCATTCCCATCATTTTCTTGGTGTGTTGATGAGCAACCAAACCATAGTAACTCATTCCACTCAATTCAAAGAACGGTTCTCCATCGGAGATATTTAAGAAGTAAGAATCAAAATCATTCCCAGCAGGAATAAACTTATCAAGGATTGCTTCGTATGTCAAACCTTCTGGTGTGGTGCCATTAGGAGTTAAGTATTTAAAGAACTCTTTCACCTTGGAGAACTTTTCTCTTCTTGAATCATAAGCTAGAATGATGTAAGGAAGTCCTCTTTTAGTTGTTGTTCTGAAGGAAACTTGGATTGAAAGATTTTGAATCATATCCACTGCCTTACATAGGGCAACTATGTTGGTGATGGTTTGAGACCATTTTGAACCAGCCATAGAACCAGATGCATCAATTGATACATGGAGGTTAGCCTTCTTGTAGGAATCAGTTTCAAACACACTAAACACATTCTCATTACCGAATCCAAGGGAGGAAATCAATCTCTTATCAATCTTACCAACTTTCTGGCGATTGTAGATAGTGGTTCTACTTTCTCCACGAACTTGGAGTTTTTTACCAAGAACGGTTCCGATTTGGATTCCTTTCATTACTTCGGATTCACCTATTACTCGGAGTGAATTATCTCCCCAATAACTTCCTTTTGAAGAAAGTGGAAACTCTTCAGATTTAAGAAGTCCATTAGTAAGTTTATTTACCACCACACATTGGATTCCCTTGTGGAAACTTGGAGTTCCATACATATTTCTAGTCTGAAGGTCCTTACCAACCGTCTTCATCTCGGAACCAGATTCTTCAAGAGTTTCTACAGCATCTTCTTCTTTCTTGGAAATGTTTTTCTTTTGAACATCACCATCCAAAAATTTCTTTTGGTTCTGAATTTTCTTCTTGAGTAATTCTTTTTGTTTATCTGAAAGTTTTACTGATGCATCCTTGTTGGATTTGGATTTGGAATTACTACTTTCAAAATTATCGGGAAGATTTTCAACATTCATACCAGATCCACCAGTTGGAGACTCATCCGATGACCCACCACCACTTGGAGAACTTCCCATCATATCGTTGGTAAAATCTTCAAATTCCTCATCAGTCATCTCACGAGATTCACTGGATGGATTGTCTTGAGAATCCCCATCACCACTTTCACCTTGACCTTCACCGTTTTGTTCATCATCGGATGGTGGTGCGATTGGTAGATTGGAAAGGATAACTTTGTAAAGTTCAAGTGCCACATCAAAAGTATCTTGTGAAGATTTCAATCGGGAGATTGAACCCAAGCCAACCAACTTGTAAATTTCTTTCAATCCTTTCAATTTAGAAAGGTCAGTATTTTTGTTGTGTAGGTTAATAATACGAAACATATAGGAATCAATACTTTCTTCAGTATATTCATCCGATTCCAATCCCTTATCAATCATCGAGTCATTGAAGTATTTATCATACATGGAACGATAATACTCTCGGTAACCAGGTGCAGAATCAAATACATATCTATCAATCCGTCTATCTTCAACATAGTTCCAAAGATTCTTGATTACGGTAATCGAATCCAACACTCCTTTCTTAATTGATTCCTCAATTATAGAAGTTGGGACTAGAGAGTAGATATTTTGGAGTAGTTTAAAATCTGAAAGTTTGATGTGAGAACCTTCGTGAAGTGCCAGACCAACTGCGATATCAAAATCTTTTGGTTCAACAACATTGGCACCAATCACCACTTCTTTACCATCGGTATAGGAATTACCTCGGGTGGAGAATTTAACTGGGATTTGTTGGTTTGTTACAATATTAACAAAGTTGGAGATTGCTCTCTTGGCGGCAGAGAGTTTATAAAGGTCATGGGATTTCCTTTCGTCATCGTTCATGACATCAAGAATATCATCTTCATCTTCCCAGTCTTGTAACCAGTAGGAGGAGTGGGATTTAGTCTTGGTCTTGGATAAGTAACTCATAATTCATTTGTTTAAGGGGTATATCAATCACTAACAAAACAAAGATACGAATAAATTATGAGAATTCCAAATCCGAATTCAATTATTTTTTGAAAATTCTTGAAGTTTTTTTATTAGATAATCTACTGATTCCGAACTTCCGTTGAATCCCATGTACTTTGCGTAGATATTTAGAATATCAGGATTTTTTTCTATTTGGGATTTCAACTCACCAAGTTCTGGCAAGTATCGTGTAATATAAGTCATTAATCAATTAAATCATTTGGTGAATCTCGATAGATACGATATGAATCTTCATCAAAATGTTCGGTACTTACCTCAAATATTGTTGAATTATCTTCAAGAGCAATTAATTGGTGTGGTAACCCTCTTTCAATCAAGACAGATTCCCCATTAACTATTGCTCGAGATTCAATTCTACCATTTTCGATATCAATCCATTTGAATAAAAATGAACCCGATTGTACGAACCAAGTTTCTTTTTTCTTGATGTGATAGTGCATGGAAAATTTATCACCTTCTCTGTTGAATACTAAAAGTTTTCCACAATACTCTGAATCATTGTGAATCCACATTTCGTATCCCCAAGATTTGTTTACTATCTTTGGTGTAGTGATATTTGGATTAATATTCATTGTCTAAATCGAAACCTAAATCTGCTCTATCTAATTGATTGTATATTTCATCAAGTTCTTTGATCATTTTTTCAACCAATTTCCAGTCTTGTAGTTCTACTGCATCTTCAAGGATGTTGCAAATTTTTCCTATATTTTCAGTTAAGTCTTTCATATAATATGTTTTTTGTATTATTTGAAATTAAATATAGTAATTTAAAAAAAAAGAAAATTATCTACCTTGGCCACTATATGGTTTCTTATAATTTCGTGAACCTTTTTGTGATGATGTTTTTGTTTTAGCGTGAACACCTCTTCTTTGTACTTTGCTCTTTGGTCTGAAAGAAACGATTTCTTTCACTTTTGCTTTAGCCATGAATATAACTCTCTATAAAAGAGTTCCCTGTAAATTGGTTATTTAATTAAATTTGCGTTTTTAAGCAACCTTGCAGTAGTAATCCAAGTTTTACCAATATGATTATAAATTGGTTTTCTAATAAATGAATTAACTGCTTTTTGGACAAGTTTATCAATAGGTTTGTAAACTGTATTATCTACAATCATAAAGTTTCCAGCAAATAATTGTTGAAATTTACCTAAATTTTCTTGACAAGCTTTCCAACTTTTCGTAACCAAATCTTCTCCAAGAACTCTACCTCTGTTCTTGTTTCTTTCTAATGCAACCTCCAAAGAAGTATTTACAAACACCATATAGGTATCGTATCCTAAATCTTCTGCTTTATTTTTTAATTTTGCTATCTTATCGTACTCATGACCAGTCCCATCTATAATCATACCCAATCTACCTGCCTCATAAAATGATTTTTGAGTGTTGGTTAATTTTTTTGCACGATTACGAATGGAATCTTCACTTGGGCCGGTAATCTTATCCCATAGTTCGGGATTTTCTTTTTCTATTTTTGCTAAATCTTTTGGATTGATACCATGTTTCTTCAATCCGGCTTCAAATGCAGCATCAGAGTTTATTACTTTTAATCCCGATGCAGCTGCACTAATTAAACCCTTACCAATCCCAAATATTTCGTTAGCAACAAAGGATTTACCCGAACCTGGTCCTCCTGCCATGAATACACATTTTAGGATTCCAGGGTCATCAACTCCTTCTATCATTAATTGTTCTAGTATGGATTCTTTTATAGAAAGCATTTCTCTTTCTATTTCCAACATAGATTTTACAATTTTAGCTTCCGATAATAATTGTGTTGGGTTAGACTTCATTCTTATTTTTTCGGATTTTGTTTTCTTGTTGGAGTTTCTCCATTAGAAGTTTTTTTTGGAGCAGGTTTTCTTCCTCTACGAGAACCACCTTTTGCTGCACTTACAACATCTTTAGATTGTTTTACAACCTCTTTTGCCGCAACTACAACATCTTTTGCCTCTTCAGCAACTCTTTTTGCTCTTACCTTAACTTCTTTAACCACTTCTTTGGCTTCTTCTATTTTTTCTTCAAGTACATCAGGAATTAAATTTCCATCTTTATCTTCAATCTTCTTTGTTTTTTCAAGATAAATAATAACTGCAAAGAAAAGTAAAAATGCACCAATAATAATTAATGTTGTCATAATTTATTTTTTAAGTTAATACTAATATAAATATAAAGTTTCATATAAAAAGGTTATCTTCATCAATGCCATAATCTTTTTTGATGTTTCTAACCACCGTTCTCTTTTTAGTTTGTTTTTTGGGAACTACTACCTTTGGTAAAAAAGTAGCAGCACCAACTAACACTAATGATAAAAATAAGTTTCTAATCTTCGCCATATAAACTCCACTTTCTTTCTGGTTCTGGCTCAATCACTACTTCTTCTTTATCTACAATATAGACAAATCCTTCTCTTGCATCCATAAAGAATTGTGTTTTACCCTTCTTTTGGAAAACATACTCAAGAACATCGGTTAGCGATTCCAACAAAACAGTGGAATTATCAAGAGGTGCCCATCTATCACCAGGTGGCACTCTTTTAGCCACTCTGGTTTTTACTTCCTCTTCGATTATTTGTACCTCTTTCTTGACCATTATTCGATTACCCTGATTACTCGTGATTCTTTTGCACCACTTACTTTATAATCAATTTGTACTCCAGATTCTTCAAAATCCTTAACTACTCTTGATTCCGCCTCGGTAACTGACATTGCATCTACCAAGTAGATTTCTTTTGCCTTCTTGTCTTTACCATTCTTTTGAGTTGATACTACCATCTCAACAACTACTTCAAAATACTTGCTCATAACTTTTTTGTTTTTTTAAATTGTTTTATTTATTTGTTTATAATCCTGGCCAGTAAAAGCCGTAAAATTCATAATTTTTCTTTATAGATTCTTCATTTCCCTCTGCTGATATAGTATCTTCCTCAGATTCATAAATTGCATCAACCGGACATTCGGGGATACATGCACCACATAAGATACACTCTTCGGGATTGATATATAGTTGTAGTCCTTTCTTATCTACCTCACTCATTTTACCAACTTCCTCACCTCTCCTATCGGTATAAATTGGACCATTAATACAATCGACAGGACACACACTCGCACAAGCAGTATCACACACATCTACGCATTTATTTCCAATAATATAGCTCATAATTTAAATTTTAACAAAGATACGAATAATTTTTCAGAATTACAAATTAATATTCAAATTCTTTTTTCGGACCAGTTAAATTGCCATTTAGTAGGAATGAACAATTGAAACACAACATTCGTAGATTATCATACAAGTGGTTTGTTTTATCACTATCCAAAAAATCCAATACCAATGGAACTTTACCATCAGTTACTCGTTTTTCTTCAAATCCACAATTGTTACATTTTTCTAACATATAACCATTAAGAAGTAATCTTTGTTTTAATTTCCAAACCGGATAATCAGGATATTTTCCCTTTAAAATATCATCGAGAGAGAACTTTCCTCTTTTAATGTTATATCCCTTTCGAATACCATTACCATCAGGATTTTTTAAATCTTCAAAAATATCGTACTTCTTGGCATATTTCTTGTAAGTATTAAATGATACACCAAGAATTCTTGCAGCTTCCATTGCAGACCTAGCTTTATTCTGTGCTTTCTTTATTTCTGATTCAAGAAGTGGTTGTGCACCCAACCCTCTTTTTAATCGTCTATTTTTACCTGCTTGAGATAAATCAGTTGTTGGATCAAAATTTGGGAATATTTTTTCGTTTTTATTTTCCATACTAATAGTGTTTACTATAAGTATAGTGTATTAAAATTTTTTGATATACTAAAATACTATTTTAGAATTTCTTTATATAAAAATGATTTAACTTTTTCTTCACCAGATTTTGTTAAAGTTTCTAACAGATTATAGTTGTTATCAAATCTTTTTTGATTTTCATTTTTAAATTTTACCAAATCCAATTTTATTAATCTTTCCAATTCATCTACAATCATTTCTATTCTTTTTACCGGAGATTTTTCAACTTCGTAAGATGTATCTATCAAGTCATCGAATAAATCAAATCCTAATTTTCTCAATTCAGTTTGAAGACCGGGTAGTGCGATAAACAAAGGTATTTGTTTTGCAAGAAATGGTTTTATTATTTTTTCGGTAAATGTAATTAATCCAAATGGAGATTCATCCCCATCTGTCATTCCCATAACATTTTCTGTCACCAAATTTAATATTGGTTTATATAATTCATTTATTTGATTATTAATAAATGAATAGTCATTTAAATTATAATCTAAATTTTTAGGCAATTCAATTGAATGTAATAAAAGAACTCCAAGTGGATGAATAATATTATTCTGATATAATTTATCTATGCTATCCAAATAAACTTGTTTATTAAACTTTGAACCCGAATGTCCACCGGTTGAAAATAAAAAAGAACAATTATCTAAACTTATACCTCTTCTAACTAATTCAAATAATAAAAATACTCTATGTAATCTACAAGAATTATTTAATGACATAAATCCATTAGATTCTGCGAATATTTTATTATTATTATCCAGACGATTATCTGATGTTTCATTTAAAAAAGAATAAAATACCAAATCAAATCCTTGTAATATTTTTACATTAGAATTTAATTGTATTTTATTCAAAAAGTTTGATATATCTGAATCAATTATTAAATAAAACTGATTGGAGTATTGATTTGTCTTGTTAACAAAATCATCTAAAAACATTTGTAAGTTACCACTTTCAGTTGTAATATCTACTACAATCTTAGTGTAGTTATTTGAATAGGATAGTATATCATCAAAATTATCTTGAAACCCCTCTCGATGACAAAATACTATATCGTATATTCCTTCAGCAGTATCAGGTCTATCGTAAGTTTTTTCAAAAATAAATTTTCCAAATATTCTTTTTAATTGATAATCAAAATCAAGAATTCTTTTAGTTATCATCTCGTACAACATCTAATGTAACACAATGTGGTCCACCACTTAATGTTCTTGCGTGTCTTAATTTGACTGGTATAGATTCTATACCCCATTTCTTTAATTCTTTCATCAAGAGAACTTGATGTTCTTCGACCATACATAATTCTGAATTTATTGGTAAAATATTCATACCTAACCAAGGTGAGGCAGGACACCAATCATTCATAACTTGTGTTGGATATGGTTCGGGTGCCCAAATTCTATCTAATGTACTAACAAAATGAGGCATATTTTTCCAATTAACCCGTGATGGATTTATTAACACAAGTCCTTCTCTTAAAAACACAAAAGTGGTATCTATGTGAATATATGCATATACATTTTCTGCAAGATGTACATTATATTCATTTCCAAATGTTTCTTTACAATAGTTTTCTAACCATTTTGCACCATCTCTATTACCGGTATTTGAAATTAAATAAAGTAAATCGTTGTTATGTTTAATTACATTTGCAGCATCAAAGACAGGTTCACCATCTAATAAAGTAGGTTTGGAAAGATCTTCCCTTTGGTATATTGAATCGAGAAGTTTCGGTCTTGGTGCTTGTACCCAATGTTTTGAATCAAATAGCGGTTTCAAAGTTTTCTCTGCCTCAATTTGACGATGTCTTAATGTCATTGGTACTTCTATTGCCTTATCATTTATAATCAAGACAGTGTCTCTTGGGCAATAATTATAATATCCATCAACTTCCCAATTATCAGTTTTATGTGTTTGTGAGAAATTAAATGATTGAATAGGTCTACGAACTTTTATTCCTAAAGATTCTAATATTTTTTTAATTTCATATAAATCTTGTTGAGTTTCATCTAAAACTTTTGATGGATACAATCCACTTGGTCTATTTTTAAATTCGTCTTCAGATAAATGTGCGTAATCAATTGAATGTAGACATTTATCTCCTATTGTTGGCACTTGAGCTTGTGAAGCATCTCCTACTATAATTTCTCGTAATTGACCCCATTCGTTTTTTACTTGGGGTTTAATTAAATTACTTATCATATTTTATAAAATTTGTTTTTTTATACCATTCCCAATCTATTTCTAATGGTTCTTCATCTATAATTTTATCAGAAATTAGTTTATTATATATTATATGTGAAACTAATTTATTTGATTTGTAACTATTATGATCATCTTCATATTGATTATTTGTTTCATCTCTTATTGTAAGATTATTTTCAGAACTAAATTGTAATATACTATTATTTTTTTTAAAATAAACACCATCCCCAAAAACTATGTTTTTAGTCTCATCAACAAATTCTGGCCAAACAATTGGTGGTGCTGTGTAATAAAAATTTATTTTACATTTTAACAAATATGAAATAAAAAATTCAGATTCTCTAAAAATCTTTTTTGATTCAGTTTCATAACTAATAAAATTTTTTACTACACTTTCATAAAAACTATTATTTTCTTTTACATAATCCAAGAATTCTTCGGTTTCATAAAAATACGAATGAGATACCCCGATTAAATCTACACCATCATATGTTAGATTTCCATTCTTATCAATTGTGTGTTGATAATTTATTGTTATAAAATCTTTTATTTTATTTAAATAAAATTCAGTTCTACCAATACCGCTGAATTCAAATAGAAATAAATTTTCGTGAACTTTAAAATGGTCATCAGTAATTATATCATATGCTATTCGGTACATTCTATCATTACCAAATCCTTGTTTACCAAGATTAAATACTTTTATATCCTTCCCTACAAAATTTTGCAATTGACCAGGATATGAAAAATTATATTGAGTAAGGGGTTCATCTATACGTCCATAAATAGTTTTTAAAATTTCAGTCCTTGGTTTGTAATTTGTTTCAAATTCAAAACCACCTCCTGCAGTATGTGATGTTCCAAAACAATGTATGTATTTAATCTTTGTCATTTATACCATATTTTATCCATTTATACCAAACTCGTTCGTGAATATAGTATTGAATTGGTTTCCAAAGTAATTCGGCAACTCCAAAAGCAGCACCAACCTTGATAGAACCACTAACAACCCACATAGTCAAAAAACCGATAGCAGTACTTATTAATCTATATGAAATAGTTTTAGCAATATGTCTATTTCTTGTTACCTTCATTATCTATTTCGCCTTTTCTAATTTTCGTACCACTAATCTCAGCAATTTGGGTTGGTGGTTCGTGGTAAATTACATCATATCCTACACCTCTACCATAATTGACCGATTCAATATCAGGAATAATAGAAAGTAAAATTTTATCAAAATTGTTTTTAAAGAATGATTCGTTAGACAATTCTAATAAAACTTCTTGTGCAGATTTTGGATTATTTTCATCAACTTGAACATCTCTAATTGCTACCCAACAATTTTTTCCTTTATTTAATTGTTGGTTTATTAACCACTCGTGTCCTGCATGCCATGTTTGCCATCTTCCGATGTATAGAGCATATTTTTTCATAACTTATTTATTTTATTTAAAATGTTTATTAATTTTGAAAATGATACTTCAGGAGAATCTTTAGTAGTATCCATATCAATAAAATTTACTTGTGGGGGTTCGTAATCCTTTACCTTAAAATCATCTCGTGGTCTTTCATCCGAACAATGGACATAAATTTCTACTATATTATCTTGTAGTTTATCTTTTAACTCTTCCCTTAAATCCAAAAAAGGTGCAACTAAAGAAACAACTACATCACACTCATTTATATTTAGATATTCTACTATTGTCTGTGCAGTTTTTATATTATTTCTTCTACCTTGTTCGGAGTAATCTTTGTTGTTGGTAATTTCTCTTAAATGATCACCATCCAAATGAAACACATTTTTTCTCCAATTTCTTTTTTCAGTTTTTAAAAAACTATGTAACTTTTTTCCTAAAACAGTCTTACCCGAACCAGGTTGACCCGTAAACCAATAAATCATATATTATATCTCTCTTTTTATATTATATCCCTTCAAATGGTATGCTTTATCATGTGAATCACATACTATATAGTTTCCATTGAAAAATTCGTGTACTGCCTTAACAACACCAACATGAACAGTATTTCCATTAAATTGCCATGTATCTTTTTGTAACATCTCTTGTGTTGCGTTTTTTATATCAAATCTTTCGTAAGAATTATACCCACCACTAAAATCATCGAAAACCATGATTCCATTTGGTTTTAGTTTTTTATATCCATTCTCAACATCTGATTTTACAATATCATATTCGTGACCACCATCAATGAAAACTATATCATAGTAATTGTCCTTCATTTCGTGAATTACTTCACGAGAATCTCCTTCAAAAATAATAATTCTATCTTCTACATTAAATTTTTTGGCTTCTGATTCCAAATGGTTTCTCCATATTGGAGCATTTTCTTCACGATAAAACCATTCTTCTTCTTCATTAACAGTAAGATTTCCTTTAAACCAATCAATCACATGAAGTTCACCATTGATATGTGGCATTTTAAGAATTTTAGCATTCTCTACTGCATCCCCACCTTGTGCACAACCAATTTGTAGGACACGAGGTCTATCGTATGGATTCGATTGATTATCTCCATATCCCCAAAAGTGACCAGTACAATGTGTGAAAATAAATGTAGTAATCCAAGGTAGTGGCATATTCCAATCGCCAGGATGAAAAATATCAAGTTCTTCTTCACGAACAAAAAAATCACTCATATCGAGTGGTGGTATTCTTTTAAATCTATCCATAACCTTTATTTTAATCTTATTTAAGCACTACATCTATATCGTTTTGTTTATAAAAACGATTTAGTAGTGTGCCTAATTCTTTTACTATCTTTTCAACAAATTCTTTATTTCTATTAGGGTCTCCGGCATGTCTTGCCAATGTATTAGTTGGTAGTAAATCAATCACTACTTTTTTCATCGATTTGATCATCGATTCACCCAACTCTCGATTACCCTTATCGTATTCATAAGAACCCATAGAATACTCTTTTAAGTGGTCTATGAATTTCTTATAATCAAATTCGATATTTTCTTCTTTGAATTTCTTTAACATATTCAAAGCAATTCTCATTCTATTTTTTGGGTCTTGGACTTGTTTAAGTATCTCGATAATACCAACTACCATTTGTTTTTCATCAAATGATAATTCTTCACCAATTGCCTTTTTAGGTTCAGGGGTACCATCTAACTTAGCATCTTTATTTAAGATAAAGTGCAAATCTAATGCTTGACCGTATTCTTTTAAACTTCTTTTTTGAAGAACTAGTTTATTTAATTGTGAAAATAAATCGGCAATATCCTTATCTAATTTCTTTTCATCAGCAGACATTGGTGATTCAATATCTACATTAGAATATAGTTTTTTCTTTTTCGCAATTAGAACATCTACTTTTTTAAGTAAATCATTCTTTGCCTTATCTAAATCTTTTATAATATCTGCCTTTGATGATTCTTTAAGTTTCACTCCAGCATAATCTAATCTATATTCGTAGTATTCTCTTTTTATATCTACCGGGATCTTTGAGTTCTTTCTAAAAATCTCATCCACCATCTTACGAGTATCGTTTGATGATAATTTCCATTTTACTTTATCTTTATCTAATGTAAAGAAGTTATTCAAAGTAAAATCTATCTTACTCAACATTGGTTTCAAAACTTCGTTTTCAAAAAATGAATCGTATTGTTTTCTTTGAGAACCTTCCAAGTAACTTAGTGCGAAATTGGGGTCATACAAATATGTTTTTAATGCTTTTGCAATCATCTCTAAAACATACTTTTTATCGTTTTTACCAAGATATTTTTCTTCACCACTACCAATTACATATTTGTACTGATTACCTACTAAATCGTTTAATTTTAACTCATTTACTGATTCTTTAACACAATTAGGAACTTGTTTACCACCTTTGGTTTTCATACCAACTTGTTTATATCCAGCCCAACAAGGAGATGCCTCTTTTAGGGAATTGATATCACTTTGTTTTTCTAAATAATGTTTTACTTTTATTAACTCTGCTTGAGTAAGGTCATCTAAATGTTCTTTACCCGTCAATTGTTTTGTTAATTTTAAAAAACTAGGTTCATTATCCCATTTGATACCTTTTTTATCTGCTAGTTTGTGAATTGTATCAACTGATATTTCTTTTAATGGTTGCATTCCACCTGCAATTCTAACTTGATTTAATTTTTTGATTATCTCTTTTTGTTTTGGAGAACCTGGCATTGCTTTCATTGCAAGGTTAAGTAATTTAAGGTGTTCCAATTCACTAAATGCTTCTTCTAAATCTTCTTGACCTGAATGTGCTGGATTAAAGTTAGTCTTATCGTACTTCTTTCTTGGAGTAGTTGCTAATTTAGTATGATAATCTCTTGTAGTACCTACATTAAAGTTTTGTGGGATTCTTGTTTCTTGGACATCCATTTCATCATCAGAACGAAGGGAATCCATTGGAGCAGATGGTTGAGAGTGATGACCCGGCAAAGTCATTGCGTACTCTTTTAATCTTTTAACAATTTCTTGTTTTACTTTTTTTGGCAAACCTTTATGAGAAGTTGATGCAAAATCCTTTACATCAGATGGTTTCATATCTTGTGCTACTTTTTGTGCTTCAGGAGAAGCATCAGAAGCAGGGACATCCCCCTTTTGAATTGCATGAACCAATCCCATAAATTTTTGTTGCTGTTTTGACTGTGCCGGCATACTCTAATTCCTTATTATGTATATAAATATAAAGAATTATTCTTTTATATCTCCACCACCACGAGATGGTCTTGATTGAGTAGATTGAACTCTACTTGGTTGGGTATTTTGGTTATTGCGAGATGGATTACTCTGAACTCTACTTGGTTGTTCGGTTCTTTGTTGTGGTTGAGAGTATCTATTCGGAGTAGATTGAATCCTTGATGGATTACTTTGGATTCTACTTGGTTGTTGATTTTGTTCTACTTGTCTTTGGGAATCAATGTTTGGAATAGTATTAGTTCTTCTTGGGTATACATTATCTACATCATTTGACCAATTATTTCTACTTGGTCTTGGACTAGTAGTTTGTCTTCTTTCATATCTTGAAGGAGTATTAGGTCTTATGATTGGAGTGGTTCTCCAATACAAATTATTCCAATTCAAATAGTTCCATCCCCAAGGATTCCATCCCCAATAAGGATTGCCCCAATAAGGATTACTCCAAGAGTATCTATTCCAATAATCATATCTATTGGTTGGACAATCACAATCTCTATAAACTACTCTTTGTTGAGTAGAACAAGAAGTGAATAAAATTGTAGCAATTAAAATAGCGAGGAAAATAATTATCTTTTTCATATTAATTAGTGTTTAATGTGCTGTACTCTCCAACGAACATCTTTCTTTCGTAACATTCCTTTCATTGCATTTACATTCTTTTCTGAATCATCTGCAAAGTAAATATCATCGTATCCTTTTTCATCAATCATTTTTTCTACCCACTTTGCTTTATCTTGTGGGTTGTTTGATGCAAGACCAATAACTGGTATTTTATAATTAATACCAATATCTTTAAGGTATTTATGGACATGGGGTTCTACATTTTGTCCTCTTGCAGTTAGGATATAAATACCACCATCTCTATTCTTATCTATAATTCTACGCAGAACCTTCGTCACTTTCTTTAATTCTTGTGGTTCTTGTACGGTTTGGAAATCTCTAAAATCGTACTCTTCTCCGGGTTTTTCTTGATACACGGCATATTGACCAGGTGTTAGTTTAAACTCTTTACCATCAGGTCTTTTAATGTAAATAAATGAATTTGTAAATACAAGTGTATCATCAAAGTCAAATACTCGTAGTTTCTTTGATTCTACAAATAAACTTCTACTAATCATTTCGTTTAATATTTTTTTAAGTTTAATCACTTTAATTTAAAATCTTGTTTAAACTTTGGATATGCTTTTTTATATGATTCCAACGTTTCATCCTTTGGATTAGTAGTGTATTGCCAGTTCCAATACAATTCATCAGGAGTTTGGAATCCAAAAAACTTATGAACTTGTTTTTGTGTCTTAACTACTTCTTGTCCATTCCAGTTCTGACCTATTGCAATGAATCCACTTACTTTATCTTTAAGTAGATTTTCTTCACCCAAAGTTGTATGTCTATTTTCTAACCATGTCAATCTTTCAATTAACTTTTGGTAGAATCCATTTGTTTGTCCCCATCTAATAGAACCGAAAAATACTACTGCATCTGATTCCAATAATGGATTTGATACTTTATATAACTCATCGGTTTTATTGTTGAACGATGCCCAACATCTTAACTCACCACTTGGGTTCTTTTCTTTATCTTTTAACATTGCAGCCTTTACACCACAATTATTTCCATCTCTTTTAGAAACATTTCCCTCACAAGGAAATATGTTTAATTTAGTTATATCAACTAAAGTTGCTTTATCACCGAGAACCTTTTGAATAACTTGTGCAAGAATAGTTGATTTAGGAACATCACCGGTCTTAGCATCACCTTCCCATCTATTGGAAGTTGTAAGGAGTAGAACTTTATTTTTAGATTTAAGATACGAAATAGTAGTTTGAAATTCGGTTGAATCTGCAAATGCCTCGTGGAGATTATTCTCTTTAAGTATCTTTTTTAATTTAATCATTTTAAATACCTTTACTATAATTCAATTTACTTACAAAATTTTTAGCAAGTTGAATGTATCTTAGCATTAATGGTTTTTGAATCTCTCCATATTGTTTCATATTCAATTTACCAGATTTATACATTTGAAACAAACGAGCTTCACTTGGATTCATTTTTATTTTATTCTGATCTACATATCCTTTTCCATCAACATAAGTCATTATTTCTAATTGGTCTAATGGAAATCCTAATAAGTGTGCCAAATCTTTAAAATACTTATCAACCTCAGATGGTTTTTTTACTCTGGTATAGGGATATTTGGAAAGTTTATCAGCAAGATTAAGTATTTCATCATCACTCATTCCTTTTTTGAAATATTCCTTTGAACCGGGAATTATGGTTTCTTCATTCAATATGTGTCTTAACTTAATCATTAGCTGATATAATAAGTTAATTCAAACTTACCACTTGGCATTCCATATAAAGAAATGTTTAGATTTTTATTGACAGTTTTCCCACCTTTAGTTAAACCAATACTGAATGAATTAGTTTTACCAGTTCCTGGTCTCATTCTACTATATCTACCACCCATAGTGATTTCTGAATTCCAATCTTCTTGATTAATTTGGAATCCTCTTTTTTCTGCTTGGGTTCTAGCGTAATCAGCTGCAGCAGAAGCAGTTCCAAAATATATCTGGTCCTTTTCAGTTAAAGGTTTAATTGCTTCTCTTTGGAGTTTAGCAGTTTGGATTATTGATTTGAGTGTAATCATGGTAGTTATTATCTTTTATATAAATATATCAAAGGAACCTTTTCCAATTTTCTTCTTCCCTAAATGCCTGAATTTCGTATGGATGATTTGAATAATCGAATCCCATAGTGTAGTATCTAGTCATCCATATAGGGGATTGTAAATAATGCTGGAATTCGTGGATTATTGTTCTGATTAGTTCTTCTTCACTACTGACAACTTTTCGGTAAATAAGAATTGTATTTTCTTCTCGGATGTATTCCGCAACAATATCTTTATCTTTATTAGAGTATTCATCCTCGGAATATTCATCAGTAATAACCAACTCAGGTAGTTCTTTCTGATACTTGGAAACACCATAATAATCAATTATTCGGATTCCAACTTTATCAACAATTTCAAAAATTTGTTTAACTCTCATATCAAAGTAAATATACGAAATTCGTATCACATTTCCAAATAAATGTCCACTTTTTTTTATAAAAAACAAGACAAAAAAATAACCCATTGGTAGTCAATGAGTTATATAAAGTGTTGGTAATCAATAAGTTATGTTTAGATTTCTTTTGATGTAGTTTTTTTACTTACTCTAGTTTTCTTTTCAAGATATGCATTTTCTTCACGAAGAAAGTCTACGGTTACTCTCAATTCAGCAACTTGTCTTGTTAAATCCAAAATCATTTGTCTCATCTCATCTTTTTC
>Ga0172367_10004850_pt1 | contig 16529 bp, 16 predicted proteins | sample Lak10m_FD_114542 | JGI IMG/M metagenome (GOLD analysis project Ga0172367, IMG submission 114542) | Freshwater microbial communities from Kabuno Bay, South-Kivu, Congo - kab_022012_10m | ecosystem: Environmental > Aquatic > Freshwater > Lake | place: Democratic Republic of the Congo: South-Kivu...
GGTGTTGATATTCTAATTAACAATGCCGGAATTACAAGGGATAATTTATTATTAAGGATGACAGAAAAAGATTTTGATGATGTTATAAGCGCGAATCTAAAAAGTGTTTTTAACTACACAAAAGCAGTTATAAAACCAATGATAGCTCAGCGATACGGAAGAATAGTAAACATCGCCTCTGTTGTTGGCTTAATTGGAAATGCCGGACAATCAAATTATTCCGCATCTAAAGCAGGTGTTATAGGATTTACTAAATCTATGGCTCGCGAGTTAGCCTCACGCAATATTACCGTTAATGCTATAGCTCCAGGATTTATTCAAACCGATATGACTAGTAAGTTAACTGAAGAACAGATTAAAAAATTAGTGCAAAACGTTCCTATGTCTAGATTAGGGAAACCAGAAGATATTGCTAAAGTTGTTGCATTTTTATGTAGTAATGATGCTGATTATATTACCGGTCAGGTTATTGCCGTTGACGGTGGAATGACAATGTAATTGATAAATCTATTTGTTTCTTAGATTTTAATTTTGTTAAATTTAAACCAATAAATAATAACTCAAATAAATACAAAACCAATAATAGGAGAATACTATGGATGTTGCAGCAAAAGTAAGAGAGATTATCATTGATAAATTAGGTGTTGAAGAATCTCAAATCACTCCTGAAGCTTCATTTACTAATGATCTAGGCGCTGATTCACTTGATATAGTAGAATTAGTTATGGGATTTGAAAGTGCTTTTCAAATTTCAATTCCTGATGAAGATGCTGAAAAAATCGGAACAGTTGGAGATGCCGTTAAATATCTTTCAGAAAAATTAGCTTAATCAATATCGTCGGGATTTTTAATCCCGACTTTCTTACCTTTATATGCAATTCTATATCATAAACGGCTTATGCCAATGAGATATTATGACTAAGAGAAGAGTTGTAATAACCGGTATCGGTGCCGTTACTCCAATAGGACTGAATGTTCCTGAGTTCTGGGACGGTCTTATTTCCGGGAAAAATGGTGTTGCACCTATAACATATTTTGATACCTCAAGGTTTGACACTCAGTTTGCAGCGGAAGTTAAAAATTTTAGGCCCGATAATTACTTTGATAAAAAATCTGTAAAAAGATTAGACAGATTCACACAATTTGCTCTTGCTGCATCTGCAGAAGCTGTTTTAGACTCTGCTATTAATTTAGATAAAATTAATAAGGATAGGGCTGGAGTAATTTATGGCAGTGGTATTGGCGGATTGGAAACTATGACAAGTGAGCATTGGAAATATTTCCAGGATAAAAATCCTGGAATGATAAGTCCATTTTTCGTTCCAATGATGATTTCAGATTTAGCCGCAGGTCAAATCTCTATCCGCTTCGGATTAAAAGGTCCTAATTATGCAACCACATCTGCTTGTTCAACAGCCTCTCATGCAATCTCAGATGCCTTTATGATTATTGAGAGAGGTTCTGCTGATATTATGGTTTGCGGAGGCAGCGAAGCATCGATAACAGAAATTGGCATTGGCGGATTCAATGCGATGAGAGCGCTATCCACCTGGAACGATAGATATGCAGAGGCATCCAGACCTTTTGATAAAGACCGCAGTGGTTTTGTAATGGGCGAAGGCGGTGGCACGTTAATAATTGAAGAATTGAATCATGCACTAAGCAGGGGTGCAAAAATTTATGCAGAAATAGCTGGTATCGGATTAACCGCAGATGCACATCATATAACTGCTCCAGCTCCCGGTGGTGAAGGCGCAGTAAGATCTATGAAGATAGCGGTTGAGGATGCTGGATTATTATTAACTGATATCGATTATATAAATGCACATGGCACATCCACACCTCACAATGATGTAAATGAAACAAGAGCAATAAAAACTTTATTTGGTGAACATGCCTATAAATTAGTTGTTACTTCCACAAAGTCTATGACAGGACATTTATTAGGTGCTGCGGGCGCTATTGAAGCTATTGCCACTATATTATCAATGAACAATAGTTTCATTCCACCTACAATAAATCTTGATAATCCTGATCCCGAATGTGATTTAGATTATAGTGCAAAAAAAGTTACTAAAAAAGAAGTTGATGCCGCAATTAGTAATACCTTTGGATTTGGCGGACACAATGCATCAATTTTGTTTAAGAAATTTGAGGAATAGTTTTGAGTTCTCTTTTTTCTCGCTTGCTTAAATATTTTGGCGTTCGGGAAGAAAGTAATAATTCCCACCAGGTTAAAAGAATACTTACCCCGCAGAAGTTTGCCGAATTAGAAAAAATAATCGGCTTTCCAATCAAACATAAATACCACTACATTCAGGCTTTAATGCACAGATCCTTTCTCGAAGAACTTGAAGATGATGATACTTCAAATGAGAGATTGGAATTTTTAGGTGATTCTGTATTAAGTGTTATTGTAGCTGAATATCTATTTGAAAAGTTTCCAAAAGAGAATGAAGGCTTCTTAACAAAAGTAAGATCTAAACTTGTAAATAGATTTGCACTATCAGATGCGGCTGAAGATATTGGATTAGCTAATTTTATTTTGATAAATCATAACTTAAGCAGCACTTTTGCACGTGCTTCAAAAACAGTTCTATCTGATGCCTTTGAAGCGATAGTTGGGGCAATCTATTTGGATCATGGACTAGAAGTTTCTAAGAAATTTATTCACAGAGTTTTGATAGAGCCATTGACAAAAGATGGTGAATATTTGATCGATGAGAATTATAAGAGTCAGCTTTTAGAATATGCGCAGGCAAATAAAATTGATGTACCAAATTATATAGTTTTAAAGGAAGAAGGACCCCAGCACGACAGAGTCTTTACAATAAAAGTAAATATTGGAGAAGAATATTTTGGTATTGGAAAAGGGAAGAACAAGAAAACTGCCGAACAAAATGCCGCAAAAGCCGCACTTGAAAAAATTCCGCACTAAGGATCGTGCAAACTTAAAACGCTAAAAAATTGTACTAAAATAACCTGTTTACCCAATCAGAATTACATAGATTTTTCTTAATTTTGGGTAATAAAATTAACGTAGTTTTTAATACTGAATAATAAATTAGAGAATTAAAATGCAATCTTTTCAACATCCTGATGTATTTGAATCCCGCCACATTGGACCAAGTACTGATGAAACTAATGAGATGAGTAAAATATGTGGAGCAAATTCTATTGATGAACTTATAGATCAAACCGTACCTGCAAATATCCGCCTTAAAAATAATTTACAATTAGATGAACCTTTAAGTGAGTTTGAATTTGTTAAGCACTTAAACAGTATTGCAGCAAAAAACAAAGTCTTTAAAAGTTATATTGGAATGGGTTATTATCCCTCGATCCTTCCTTCAGTAATACAAAGAAATATTTTAGAAAATCCGGGCTGGTACACTCAGTACACTCCTTATCAGGCTGAAATAGCTCAAGGCAGATTGGAAGCACTTCTAAATTTTCAGACAGTTGTTTCTGATCTTACTGCTCTGCCGATTGCAAATGCTTCTCTGCTCGATGAAGCAACATCTGCTGCTGAAGCAATGATTATGTTTTTCAATAATAGAAAAAAAGACAAAATAAACTCAAATAAATTTTTTGTTTCAAATGAGGTTTTTCCGCAAACAATAGATGTTTTGAAAACCAGATCTAAACCTTTAGGAATTGAATTAGTTATTGCTGATCATAAAACAGTTGAACTTAATAATGAATATTTTGGATTGTTGGTTCAATATCCTTCTATTAATGGTGAGATATATGATTATACGGAATTATTTTCTCATGTTAATGGATTTGGAATTTTAAAAGTTGTTGCCGCTGATATTTTAAGCCTTACTCTTCTGACTCCTCCGGGAGAATTTGGAGCCGATTGTGCTGTTGGCAGTACTCAAAGGTTTGGAATACCAATGGGATTTGGCGGGCCACACGCTGCATACTTTGCAACTAAAGAAGATTTTAAAAGAGTTTTACCTGGTAGAATAATTGGTGCGTCTGTTGATTCTCAAGGAAACAGGGCATTAAGAATGGCGCTTCAAACAAGGGAACAACATATTAAGCGTGAAAGAGCTACAAGTAATATATGTACTGCTCAGGTGTTACTCGCTGTTTTAGCTGGAATGTATGTCGTTTATCATGGTCCTAAAAATCTAAAACTTATTGCTGAGAAAATAAATAATCTTACAAAAGTTCTGACCAAGGGTTTAAAGGAATTAGGATTGAATCAGGTTAATAAAAATTATTTTGATACTATTTCTTTTGTTGTTGATAAAAACCTTTGTGAAAAAATTAGGAGTGAAGCAATAAAAAAAGAGATAAATTTAAATTACTTTATAAGCAATCATATCAGTATCTCATTAAGTGAAGTTACAACATTTGAAGATGTTAAGGAGTTGATTCAGGTTTTTGCTCAAGCTCTTGGAAAACAAACTTCGATAACAATTGATGGATCTAATAATATTCATAACCATTCTTTTGATCAAAAATTCGTCAGAACATCAAAATATTTAACGCATCCGGTTTTTAATTCTTATAGATCAGAGACTGATATTTTAAGATATATGAAATATCTTGAAAATAAAGATTTATCTCTTGTTCATTCCATGATTGCACTTGGCTCCTGTACAATGAAATTAAATGCAACAACTGAAATGCTTGGTGTTACTTATCCGGAGTTTGGTAACATCCATCCATTCGCACCGAAAGATCAAGTTACTGGTTACCTTGAATTACTAAGTTCTTTAGAAAAAGATCTTACCGAGATTACAGGATTTTCAGGAGTATCTCTTCAGCCAAATTCAGGTGCACAAGGGGAGTATTCCGGCTTATCAGTTATCAAAGCTTATTTAGAAGATAAAGGTGAAGCGCACAGAAACGTTACACTAATTCCATCATCAGCACATGGAACAAATCCTGCAAGTGCTGTAATGGCAGGTATGAAAGTGGTAGTGGTGGGCTGTGATGAAAAGGGAAATATTGATGTAAATGATCTTCGAGCAAAAGCTGAACTTCATAAAAATGATCTTGCTGCATTGATGGTAACTTATCCATCAACTCATGGTGTGTTTGAAGAATCGATAACAGAGATCTGCGCAATTATTCATAAAAATGGCGGACAGGTTTATATGGATGGTGCAAACATGAATGCTCAGGTTGGATTGACGAGTCCAGCAGCGATTGGTGCTGATGTTTGTCATTTAAATTTGCATAAAACATTTTGCATTCCACACGGCGGCGGCGGACCCGGAGTTGGACCTATTGCTGTTGCAAAACATCTGGTCCCTTTTTTACCCGGACATTCGGTGGTTGATATCTCAAAAGGTAAATCAATCCATGCAGTTGCAGCAGCACCGTTCGGCAGTTCAAATGTTATATTAATTTCGTATGCTTATATAAAAATGATGGGTGAGGCTGGATTAACTAAAGCCACAAAAGCTGCCATCTTGAATGCTAATTACATTAAAGCAAAATTAGAGCCATACTTCAAAGTACTGTATTCAGGTTCTAAAGGAAGAGTTGCACACGAATTGATTTTTGATATGCGTGAGTTTAAACACACCGCTCACGTTGAAGTTGAGGACATTGCAAAAAGATTAATGGATTATGGTTACCATGCTCCAACGGTTTCATTTCCTGTTGCTGGTACATTAATGATTGAACCAACTGAAAGCGAACCAAAAGCTGAGATGGATAAATTCTGTGATGCGCTAATTAACATTCTGGCAGAAATTAAGGAAATTGAAAATGGCAAAGCAGATCAGAAAAATAATGTGCTGAAAAATGCACCGCATACTGCGCAAATGGTTATAGCAGATAATTGGATTTATCCTTACAGCAGAGAAAAAGCTGCATATCCTGTACATTGGACGCGACTTAACAAATTCTGGCCAAGCGTTAGCAGAGTTGATAATGCTTATGGCGACAGAAATCTTGTTTGCAGTTGCATGCCTGTATCTGAATACGCAGAGGAAATTGTGAATTAAATTTTCTGAATTATTTTATTCTGAAGATTTTATAAAATCAAATAAGTGAATTAGAAAACAATAACGCTTAGTGTTAAAAAGTAAAACAAAATTATTAATAATTTTTACGCAAATCGTTGTTGTTTTCCCCTTACTAATCTATTCACAAACCACAGATTCACTTTTCAATTCGGAGTTATATCCTTTCATTGTAGATTCAATTAATCTTAGTGGTAATGAAATAACAGAAGATTTTATAATATTAAGAGAATTAAATTTCTCCATCGGTGATACTTTAACACAGCAAAATTCTATTTACAACCGCGAACGAGTTTACAGTTTAGGAATATTTAATCATGTTTATTTTATTCCAACTATTGTAGATGCCAAAAGAATATTAAACATTGAAGTAGAAGAAGGCTGGTATATTTATCCTATACCTGTTATACAAGCCACAGAAAATGATCTTAATAAATTATCCTACGGAATGTATTTAAAGCTTAAAAATTTTCGTGGTAGAAATGAAGATATTACAGCTTATTTTCTTCTTGGGTATGATCCTACTTTTGGGCTAAATTATTATAATCCAAATATCATTGGTAAAGAAAATATTTTTATTAATTCTAGTATCAGTTATTCAAATGTATCCAATAAAAGTCCAACTGCAGAAAATCTTTACGGAAGTAATTTTAGACAGAAAGTAATTGGTGCACGTTTTACAACTGGCAAAAGATTTGGTTTATTTAACAGATTGTACCTTAACAGCGGATACACTTATATCGAAACGCCCTTTTATATCTCAGGCATCAATGCTTCAGAAGATAGAATTGATAATTTAGTTGAATTGGGAATTGGTTTTGAACACGATACAAGAGACCTTGTTCAATTTCCAAAGAATGGAATATATTCTAATCTTGTTTATACCACGAAAGGTTTGGGAATTGATGATATAAGCTATGGTGTTGCCTCGATTGATTTTAGAGAATACCGAAATATTTTTAATGGAATAATTGGTAAATGGCGATTTGCATCAAGATTTACTTTTGGAGATGATGTGCCCTATTATGATTATTCGATTATCGGAACGAGTGAAAAAATTCGTGGGCATTATTACGAAAAATTTGAAGGCGATGATTATTATTTAACATCGGTGGAGTTATACTATCCAATAATTGAAGAGTTAAATATTGATCTAAGTTTTATCCCAATTATTCCAGATAAACTTTTATCATACAGAATAGGATTCTATACTCAGATTTTTGCAGAAACCGGCTTGGCAAAGTATAAGGATGAACCTTTTGCGATTAATAAATTTAATTCCGGATATGGGCTTGGACTTACTTTTCTTATTTTGCCGTATTCAATTCTTAGAGTTGAAGTTGCATTCAATGAACAATTAAAATCACAATTTATTTTTGATCTTGGAGTATCTTTCTAAAATAGAATTATATTTTTGTTCATCAGTATTAAAGGATGAAAAATCATTTCAGCTAACTGATGAAGAATTCCATCATGCAACTAAAGTAATGCGTAATAAAATTGGGGATTCTATTTTTGCAACTGATGGTAAAGGGGAAATATATGAAGGAGTTATAACTTCCGTAGATAAGAAAAATATTTTTGCAGATGTAATAAAATATTATAGTTATAAAAACCGTTTAAGCAACTTTACATTTTGTATCCCTAATCTGCGAAACCCGGACCGTTTTAAATTTGCCATAGAAAAGTGCGTAGAGTTAGGAATAACAAATTTCCTTTTATTTAATTCTGAGAGAAGTGTAAGTAAAAGTTTTAATATTGATAGAATAAATAAAATATTATTATCTGCAATGAAGCAATCACTGCAATCATATTTACCCAAAGTTGAAATCTGTGATTCGTTATTAAAGTTTGGTGAATTAAATGCCGTAAAAGTTTTATTCGAGCAAAGTTCTGAAAATAAATTAGCCAATCAGGTATTTGATGAAACAAAGAATTATTACATGATATTTGGTCCCGAAGGCGGTTTTTCGGAAAAAGAGATGTTGCAAATACATCCCACTTTAATTTTAAATCTTGCAGAAAATAGATTGCGATCTGAAACTGCTATTATAAAAGCCGCATCGCTTATCTCTTAATTTATTTTGAATGGAAAAATCATCAAAATATTATACGATTTTAATTTTATTGATTGTTCTTTTTTATGGCTGTAGTTCAACCACAAGGTATTCGAGAGCAAATGATAATTCGGAGAATGAAGTTAGGGGCAATGATAAGGCTGGACTGGAGGTTGAATCCGGGACAGCATCTTTTTATGCCGATGAGTTTGATGGAAAGAAAACTGCTAATGGTGAAATTTATGATATGAATGATTTTACGGCAGCGCATCCTTCATACTCTTTTAATACTATTGTCAAAGTAACTAATCTATCTAACGGAAAAAGTGTTGAAGTGCGAATCAATGATCGTATGCCGCAATTTAAAGGAAGAATTATTGATCTATCTTTTGCAGCAGCAAGGAAAATTGAAATGATAAATACTGGGATTCAGGAAGTAAAACTAGAAGTGATTAAATGGGGCAAATAAAATTATAATAAAAAACCCGGCTGTTATACCGGGTCAAAATATTTTAGTTATTTATTATATCTTTTTCCAAAGATCAGTTTTGATTATATCATATTTCATTTTTTGTTTACTGTCCAGCAAACTCTCAACTTTAGTTTGAGCTGATTTGACATAATCGGATTTTTTTTCTGGTGCAGATGAAGTATTTTTTTTTAATTCGGTCATTATAGTAAGCACCTTTGTTTCTTGATCATTACTTAACAAAACTTTTTGTTTTAATATCGAAGTAAATTCATTTATTGTTTTATCATCCTGAATAACAGTTTTTGATAGGAGATTATTAGCTCCGAAAACCCATATCAATGATATTATGAACAAAAATTTATTTAATCTTAAAGTGGTCATTATTTTCTCCTTTTAAATCTCGTTACTATGAAAACTAATTTTATTGCTAATTAAATACAACTTAAATCAATTTATATATGCAATATCCATTCCAGCAAAAAGCGCTAAAACAAATTGAGTTTTTAACTCAAAAACTCATTAAAACTGGCTTTTCTGTTTCCAAGCCGGATAAAAAAATATACAATTATGAAATAATAGTGAACAGCAATAAAGAGCAGGCAAAATTATTAGTTTATTTTGGCAAGAAAGGCATCAAAAATGTTGTTCAAGCAAACCCTGAATCAAAACTTTCCAAAGAACTTAATACTATTGTATTTGGTGAAACTCTTTTCGAATCTGAACAAAAGAATGAAGTTAAGTTTATTGAATACATCGGCACAGATGAATCCGGTAAGGGTGATTATTTTGGACCTTTGGTTGTTGCTGCCGTGTACGTTGATGAGAAAACAACTTTGGAGTTGGAAGACGCAGGAGTTAAAGACAGTAAATTGATTACCGATTACAATATTAAAATTATAGAATCAAAGATTAAAAGAATTATCGGTAATAAATTTGAAATAGTTCAGATCAATCCAGAAAAGTATAACAAACTTTATGAGTCATTTAATAATCTAAATAAAATTATGGGTTGGGCTCACTCTAAGGCAATTGAAAATCTGATAGAGAAAATAAATTGTTCGAATGTTATTAGTGATAAGTTTGGTAATGAAAAACTTATTAAAGATGAATTGAAGAAAAAAAGTATCAGTTTAAATCTTTATCAAACCCCAAAAGCTGAGAGATATACCGCTGTTGCAGCCGCATCTATATTAGCCAGAGCAAAAGTTGTTGATTGGTTTAATACTAAAAGCAGAGAAGTCGGATTTCAAATTCCCAAAGGCGGCGGCGCTTCAGTTAATATATCTGCAAAGCGTGTTTTAAATCAATGTGATGACAATTATTTAATGAAAATGATTAAATTTCACTTCAAAAATTCACAAAGTATTTTTAAGAAATAAAGGAACATAAAAGCAAAAATGGCAAAGAAGAACGGTATAAGAAGAATTGGAATTTTAACAGGTGGAGGCGATTGCCCTGGCTTAAATGCTGTAATCAGAGGTGTGACTAAACCTGCTGAAGATTATGGAATGTCCGTCTATGGAATTATTGACGGCTTTGAAGGATTAGTCGAAGGCAAAGCAAAAGAATTGAGCAACGCAGATGTTTCTGGAATCCTTTCAAGAGGCGGAACAATATTGGGTTCATCAAATAAAGGAGATCCATTTCATTGGCCTGTTGAGGTTAATGGTAAAATCGAAATTCAAGATAAATCAGACGCTGCCTTAAAAAATTATAAATCATGGGGACTTGATGCACTTATAACCATAGGTGGTGATGGTACAATGCATATCAGTAATAAACTTTCTAAGATGGGAATGAATATTGTTGGTGTACCTAAAACAATTGATAACGATCTTGAAGCAACAGATCAAACTTTTGGTCACGATTCCGCAATTTATGTGGTTTCAATGGCATTAGACAGGCTTCATACAACTGCTTCATCGCATCACAGAGTTATAGTTGTAGAAGTTATGGGGAGATATGCAGGCTGGATTGCATTGAATGGTGGTCTTAGTGGTGGTGCTGATATTATTCTAATTCCGGAAATTCCATTTTCGTGGGATAAAGTTGCAGAAAAAATACACGAACGCGAATTAATGGGAAAAAGATTTTCTTTAGTCTGTGTGGCTGAGGGTGCGAAACCCCTGGGTGGTGAATTGGTTACAAGAGGCAGTGATATAAAAAGAACTGACCCGATTCAACTTGGCGGCATTGGAAAAGTTGTAGCAGATAAAATTGAATTAATGACAGGAAAAGAAACACGAGTAACAATTCTTGGGCATCTTCAAAGAGGCGGAAGCCCCACTCCGTATGACAGAATTTTAGCAACAAAATTTGGCGCTTTTGCGATAGAACTGGTTGCCAATAAAAAGTTTAGCAGAATGGTTTCGCTTAAAGGAAATGAAATCAAAAATGTAAAAATAGAAGATGCGATTTCGCATCAAAAATTAGTTAAATCTGATGATCAAGCTGTATTTGTGGCTAAGTCATTAGGGATATCATTTGGTGATGAATAAATTTTGATTTTTTAGCCTAAGAATATATATTTGGCTCTCAAATATTCACGGGGTCGTAGTTCAGTTGGTTAGAACGCCTGTCCCGATCTATCGGGAAGGTCGCTGAAAATAAAATACTTAATTTTATTTTAGTTCTTAAAAAAATATTCACGGGGTCGTAGTTCAGTTGGTTAGAACGCCTGCCTGTCACGCAGGAGGTCGCGAGTTCGAGTCTCGTCGGCCCCGCAAAAAAGCCTTAAAACAACAAGTTTTAGGGCTTTTTTCGTTTTCAGAAGTCCTGAAAATTCCGCTGTCTTTGTCCCGAGTATGTACCGACTTTGTATGGAGTAAATCCATACGGAGATTGTTATTTCGTGAATTATTTATTTGAATGAAAAACGTACTTTTGCAAACGTAAAACATAAAAGAACATTAATCCAATCCATTCGGATCATAATATTTAAAAACTTCACAAAATATTTAAAGAATTGTGAAATTTAGTAAGCAAAGGGTTCCCCCCAGCCCTGAGACTAAGGCAAGGCCCTGCAGCTTCGGTTGCAGGGTTCTTTATTTTATGGGAGTATTGAGGCAGTCCTTAAGCGAATTAGAAACTCTTTGTATTTCTCAAGATCAGTTACACATTTGAAGCAGGTGCACTTACGAAATTCTAAATCATAAAGCCTATATAGAGTTTCAACGTAAACTATTTACAAATAATCCGGTTCTTAAACCTCTATTTTTCTGCGAAATAATTGAGATTGAAATGATTTCTTTACTATTCTATACAAACCCCGAATCGAGTGCGGGGCAAATTGTATGGTAAATAAAGGTAAAAGAAAATGTTTATGAAGTAGTACTTAATAAATAAATATTTTTAATTTACTTAGTTTTGAAGGAGTAATTATTTTTTATTCAAACAAGTGCAACTATGAAATTTAAACAGATACTGATCTTGTGGATTATCCCGCTTTTATTTTCGCAAAGTTGTATGAGATCTGGTTTACTATATGTGCCCCTAAATGCGGATATTAAAGTGCAAGAAGAACAAGATTATACTTTAAATAGAATTTCATTTATTACTGATAATATTAACAGTGAGTTAATTAATAAAAAATTAACATATAATGATCTATTTGATAGGGTATTTGACATTTCTATATATGAAGACAAGTTTATTTATCAATCTTCAGAAGAAAAAAAGGCCAATATTTATTTAAAGACAATGGATGGAAAAACTAAAAAAAAATTAACAAGTTTAAATTTAGCCTGGGATGGCTGTTTTACTAACAATGACGAGAATTTTGCGTATGTATATGCTATAGGTGGGTTTGTGAATATATATAAGGATAAGTTGATTGGCTCACATAATAAGGAAAGAATAACTGATGTTAGGACCTGGACAGTAAATCCAATGTTTTCAAACGATGATAGTAAAATAATATATGCTAAGCGAGATAGAACGGGTGGTAACATTCAAGAAAAGGATGGAAGAGAGATACCTGAATACAAATATTTTATTTATGAGTATGATATCGAAAAAAAAGAAAATACTAATTATTGGATGGGATATAACCCTTGTTATTTCCCAAATGATAACAACAAAATTACCTATGTAAAAATATCTAAAACATATCCTGAGATTTGGATAGGAAACCTTAAGACAGGTGAAGAAAAGTTACTATTAAGTAATGAAAATATTGGATTTGTTCAACCTGTTGTATCCCCGGATGGGGGAAGAATTGCGTTTTCTTCTTTAAGCAATGTTGGCGAAGAAGAGCAAAACTTTGATATTTATATTGTAAATACTGATGGCACCAATAAAAGGCAGATTACATATCATCCTGGTAATGATTATTGTCCCAAATGGTCAAAAGATGGAAACGCAATTTACTTCGTATCACAAAGAGGAAATAGAGAAGGCAAATATTGTATTTGGAAAATAAGTTTAACTACTCATAAAATTATGTAAATACAGCAAATTCGAAGTTTATAGAATCAAATAAGGATAACCATTGTTTTGTGTGGAATCGATTGATCAGGTATTTGTAAAATCCCAGCCAATAAATGTGTTTATGTCTTTAAGTTGTGCTGAAGTTTTTGGTGCTGGGTATTGTGATGATGTTAATCTTACTGCCCCGTAAACTGTGTTTGGTTCTGTGAAGCTTGTAATATCACAAAAGTTTAATGTGATATCTATGGATTGAGCTGTTGTTGATGAATTGTCTTCTGAATAAATCTACCACTTTGATTTGTGCCAAGACATTAATTGTTAGCTGCATAGTTCTGATTGAATAAATGAATGTTATTTGCACCTGTATATCCGAAAATGCCTCCAAAGACCCAGGGATAGTTGTTTGGAGCACCGCCGTTTCCAAAATCAGCCTTGTTTGAATGAGAGTAGTTATAATTAAATGAAGCTGAAGGTGTTGAAATATCACCAATCAATCCACCGCCAATATTTTTTCTAAGTGTGCTGCCTGTTCTCGAATAAAAGTAATTATATCGTGAAGCATTGTATTCAAATGGAATTGTGCCCGATCTATTAGGTGAAGTGCCTGCAATTACGCCTATAAAATGATCTGAGTTTGACTGAAACTTGGATAAATAATATATTGTATCATATTCAACTAAATAGTTACGAATGAAAGATTGCTTACCCGCAACACCAGTTGAATATTCACGAACAACTATCAAACCCATATAAGATTGAGAAGGGAAAGTTGTTAGATTATAAACAAATCGAAGCGACGAAGTCTTTACTGTAATATTTGTTAACTGAATTTCTGTATTCCGAAGAAAAGAAACGAGTAAAGCTGCTGAAAAATCCGGAGGTGGAAAGAAACTCTCTTCAGGAAAAGGAATGGGAATAGCAATCTCGGATGGTTATGAAAGTTTTTGTGCGCAGGTTGCTGAAGTAACTGTATCAGGCAGCAAATTAAAAATTGCTAGATACACCGCGGTTATTGATTGCGGCTTTGTAAATCCGGATTCAGTTGAAGCTCAATTAGAAAGCGTAATTGAATTTGCACTCTCGGCTGTACGAAAAGGTGCAATAACCATTCAGAATGGCGATATTAAAGAAAGTAATTTTGATGATTATTCATTACTAACTTATAATGAAATGCCTTTTGTCAATGTTTATTATATTGTTAATGATTTCAAAGTCGGAGGTGTTGGCGAAGTAGGAACTGCAGCGTGTGCACCTGCTTTGTGTAATTCAATCTTTGCTGCTACAGGAAAAAGAATCAGGAAACTGCCAATAGATTTAGGTTAGATAATTTGGAGTTCTGTTTACTAGAGCTCTCTTCAATTCGGTTCGTTTAATCGATTATAATTAACTTATGAAAATAAAAGGTTATTTATGAAAAAATATATTTTAATTCTGATTTTATCACTTACATCAATTTGCACTACTCAAACCACAATTGATTCTCCTATACCCAATAATTGTATGCAGATACTATTGGTTATAACTAACTCATCAACATCTACAAAAGGTGAGCTTGTCTGCTTTGAAAGAGAGAATGATAATAGCACCTGGCAGAATATCAGCAATACAATTCCTGTTGTTCTTGGTAGAAATGGACTTGGCTGGGGAAACGGATTGAATTCAATAGACTCATCAAAGTTGCCTATGAAAACTGAAGGCGATGGCAGAAGTCCGGCAGGTGTATTTGAATTAGGTGCTGCATTTGGTTATAAAAGTGCTGACGAAATGGAAGGACTAAATATTTCCTACATACCAATTACTGAAATGGTTGAATGTATCGGTGATATTAAATCAAATTATTATAATATGATAGTAACACGGGATGAAATTGCTGAAGTGGATTGGCAATCATCCGAGAAAATGTTTTTTGCAGAGATATGGTATGAACAGGGAATTGTGGTTGAGCAAAATACAACGCCGATAGTTAATGGAGCAGGTTCTTGTATTTTTCTTCACAATTGGTCCAGACCTGATGAAACTACAGCAGGCTGCACAGAAATGGAACCGGCAAAATTAAAGGAAATAATTTATTGGCTTGATGCTTCTGCTAATCCAGTTTTTGTTCAACTAACAAAACAGCTTTTTGAGGATTATCATAAACCCTGGCAATTACCATCTCCAGAAAAGATTCCCTAAAATAAAAACCCTGCGACCGAAGCCGCAAGGCTCTGTCTTAGCCAGGTTTGGGAGGAAACCTTCACTAAGTCTTTAAAAAGATCTAACTATTTATTTTCTCAACCATTTTTCCGTTTCCGAACAAAGTTTTTCCATCGCAGCAATCAATGCTTTTTGCTGTGTTATGTTTGTCTTATTCAAAATTGTATAATGAAGATCAATGTTGTTCTTATCTAATTTTTTAACGAATGAATTTGCCTTTCTGGATAGAGTTAGGTTAAGTGCTCTAAAATCCTTTGGATTAGACTCTCTTGTCATATATCCCTTTTCGCAAAGCCCATCTACTATTCTTGTTAATCTGCTTTGACTTAAACTCATTCTTTCTGCAATTTTTTTGTTGCTGAGTCCTTTTTCAAATCCAATAAGACGAAGACACCTGAACTCTGATTCTGTTAATCCGCGTTCCATTGCCAGGCGTATATAATTATCCTGATACCCCGTAACTAATCTTACTGTAAGGCTGGCAAGATATTTTGCCATATCTTTTTTATTCATAATTATTTCACCGTTTATTATTTATATGATTTTGAAAATAAATCTAATTCTCAAATAAATTTGCGAATATTATTTGTCAGATGCAATGATTAGTTAACGATTGGCAAATGAAGATTTGAATAAAATTTCAAATAGGTATCAGTATAATTTATACAAAACTAATGCTTTTATAGACATTGATGTAATAATCTAAAATAATAGCTATTTTATATTCAACAATATAATTTTTTATTTATTCTTACAGATATATGAAGCCAAACTCAATTTTTGATTCTGAAGATTTTCAAATTGAAATTGTAAATGAGGTAGCAATCGTCAAAGTCAATTTACCAAGGACAACATTTAATAAAGCAGAAGAGTTTAAACATTTGCTCGATACTTTATTAGCGGCTAAACATAGTAAAATCATAATCGATTTTTCGGAATGTCATTATATTGATTCTATGATAGTTGGTGTTATGGTTAAATCCGTTAAATCAATTAGAAAAAAGAATGGTGATATCCTTGTAATCACACCATCAGGCAGTATTAATGTTATGTTTGCCAGAACTGGTCTTTATAAAATATTTAAACAATTTTGGACTATCGAAAAAGCAATAGAAAGTTTTACGTTAAAGTAATATTCTGCTTTAAGATAATTATCTCACATTGTTATAAACCCGGCACTTATCTGCATCATGATTTTATTTTTGATTTTGAACAGCTATTATTTCAAAAGTATCATTTTTCTTGACTGCACAAAACCTCCAGCCTGTAATCTATAAACATAAACTCCGCTCGGAAGATTTGAAGCGTTCCAATTTAGAGTGTATGTTCCAACGGATTTTTCTTCATTGACTAAAGTTTCAATTTCCTGCCCAAGTGTATTAAAAA
>Ga0172367_10004851_pt1 | contig 16528 bp, 16 predicted proteins | sample Lak10m_FD_114542 | JGI IMG/M metagenome (GOLD analysis project Ga0172367, IMG submission 114542) | Freshwater microbial communities from Kabuno Bay, South-Kivu, Congo - kab_022012_10m | ecosystem: Environmental > Aquatic > Freshwater > Lake | place: Democratic Republic of the Congo: South-Kivu...
AAATGCGATCAGCGTTCCGTCTGGGTCGATAATGAAAGTACCGCGTCGTGCCAATCCTTCAGCATCGATGTATACACCGAATTCACGTGCTAATTGTCCGGTTGGGTCAGCTAGCATTGGAAATTGTATTTTTTTAATTGCTGGCGAGTTGTCGTGCCAAGCTTTGTGCACAAAAACGGTGTCAGTACTAACACTTAATATTTCTACCTGTAAGCTTTTAAATTCTTCGTAGTTGTTTGCCAATTCTTCCAACTCAGTTGGGCACACAAAAGTAAAGTCAGCTGGGTAAAAGAAGAGCACTGTCCACTTACCATGGTAATCTGACAACTTTATTTTTTTGAATTGCTCCCCTTGATAGACGTCTAATTCATAGTCGGTAATTTTTTGGCCGATAATTGGTGATTTGTTTTCTGTTAACATATTATGTATATTTATTTTTTAATCATACCTTTTAGGTATGGTTTAATTATACCAATATTTTTTTAAGTTGGCAATAGCTTATTAGAGCTTTTTTGTTTTTAGCCTTAGGGAATTACTAACCACCGACACACTGCTCCCAGCCATTGCCAGCCCGGCGAATATTGGGTTTAAAGTAATGCCCCAAAGAGGGTAGAGTAGGCCAGCGGCGATGGGTATGCCAATTAGGTTGTAGATAAAAGCCCAAAAGAGATTTTGTTTTACTGTGCGCATGGTGAGACGGGCTAATAGAATTGCCTGTGACATTTTGGCGATGTCACCATGTAGTAAAGTTATGCCGGCTGATTCAATCGCCACATCTGTCCCTGTTGCCATCGCAATTCCAACATTGGCTTGTGCTAAAGCAGGTGCGTCATTAATGCCATCCCCGCCCATAGCTACAATGTTACCTTGTTTTTGCAATTCTTTTATCTTCTCTGATTTTTCCTGTGGCATAACCTCGGAGATTACTTGTTCAATTCCGGCTTGTTCGGCAATATGGTTGGCAGCTAAACGATTGTCACCAGTTAGTAAAACAATTTTTATCCCCATCTTTTTTAGTTTCTGTACAACAATTTTTGTCCCACTTTTAATTGTATCACTCAAGGCAATTAAAGCCGTTGGCTGGTTATCAATCTCTACTACAATTACAGTTTTTCCCATTTGTTGTAATTTCGTGATTTCAGTGTTCGAATTATTCTCTGGTTTATGGATGTAGATATTTTTTTCTTCGACTACTGCCTTTACCCCAATACCTTCTAAGGCAATAAAATCTTTTACTGGCAGCATTGGTAATTTTTTTTCTGTTAAATAATTGTTAACTGCTTGGGCCAGTGGATGTTCAGACATTTTTTCTACACTGCCAGCTAGTTGAATTAGATAATCCTGTCCAATTGTCTTATCAATCATCACAACATCAGTTACGACGGGGGTACCATTGGTGATAGTTCCAGTTTTATCAAATACCACTGTGTCTACCTTGCTTAACATTTCCAGGCTTTCAGCATTTTTTATTAAAACTCCATTTTCCGCACCTTTTCCAACACCCACAATAATAGCGGTTGGGGTGGCAAGTCCAAGAGCGCATGGGCAAGCAATTACCAAGATGCTAACAAAAGACAATATACCAAAAGTAGCGGCAGTAGGCGCTCCTAAGAAATATGATCCAACAGTGAGCCAGACCACTAAAGCAGCGAGTGCGATGATTAAAACTGTTGGTACAAATATGCTTGAAACTTTATCTGCCAAATCTTGGATAGGTGCTTTTGACCCTTGAGCATCTTCTACCAGGCGGATTATCTGAGATAACAATGTATCAGTACCAACTTTTGTGGCGCGGAATTGGATATTGCCTTGTTTGTTGATGGTGGCGCCTACCACCGAGTCGCCTACTTTTTTATCAGCTGGTATTGATTCGCCAGTTACCATGGATTCATCGATTGAGGTTGCACCAGCAATTATTTCCCCGTCAACCGGGATTTTCATTCCTGGTTTTACGATAATTGTGTCACCGACAACTACTTCAGTAACAGATATTTCCAATTCTTTTCCATCGCGCAACACTAAAGCAGTTTTAGCTTGTAGACCGAGTAATTTTTTGATTGCGTCGCCAGTTTTTTGTTTCGAACGAGCTTTTAAATATTTGCCAAAGGTGACAAAACCGATAACCACGATGACGACATCGAAATATGTGTATTCAGGCAAGTTTAATCTTTGTTGTACCGAAGGGAACAATACTATTGTCGTGCTGTAGATGTAAGCGGTTAGTGTGCCGATACCCACAAGAGTATCCATGTTGGCAACGTGATATTTAATGAAACGTACAATTCCCAGAAGATATGGTTTTCCCACCCAAAACATTACAATGGTTCCAACTATCAGTAATATGGTATTAAGTAAATTCATCATTATTGGCACTGCTGGTAAGTAAGTGAAAAACTTACTAGCAATATCCCATAACATTAAGACAAAAACTACGATTGTTATTGGTAATACAAATTGTATTTTTTGTTTTTGTTGTTTTAATTCTTTTGCTTCGGCGTTTTCGTCTACTTGGCCATGTTCTTCGAGGATTATAGACGACGAACTGTCTACTGTAATTGGAAGTAATTTATAGCCCAACTTATCTATCTCAACATTCATTTTTTCAGTAGTAATCTTTTCTGGGTCTAGTTCGATTTTAGCTTTTTCAGTAGCAAAATTTACTTCGGCATTTTTTACTCCATCCATTTCTTGCAAAGTTTGTTTGATAATTAAGGCACAACTGGCACAGTGCATGCCATGGATATTAAAAATTTTTGTGCTCATATTTTTATTCAACAACTTCAAAGATTCCGCTGACCATACCCATCCAACAACTAAATTTAAAGCGGCCAACTTTTCCTGGTGTAAATTCTTTTACGCTGGTTTGTCCTGGGTTTAATTCGATCACATCGGAAAAAAGTGCACGCGACAACACAGCGTTAGTACAACCACTGGTACCAATGTCAGTTATTTCCCAGCGTACCGGTACTCCCTTTTTCAATTTAAAATATGTTGGGTTGTAGCCATAAGACGAGGCGGTCATTTTAATCACCTGCTTTCCGTTGGTTAATACGGGTTTGTAACTATCTGTCTGGGCAGAAAACTTGGTCGGTTGCAAACTTATTGTCTGACCGGTTAAAACATTTAACTGAGAGTTAATATTAAATATTCCAAAAGCTAAAATTAGTATTCCTACAACCAGAGTGAACCGACTAGCCCAGCGTGAGGCAAATATTTTTACACTGGAGAGGCCGATCAAAATTAATGCGGGGAGCGTACCAAGAGCGAACAAGAACATTACCAAGGCGCCACGCAAAGCCGAGCCGGATAAAAGAGCGATCCCTTCAGCGGTGATGGTAAAACCGCAGGGTAGCAAAACTGTTAAGGCACCTAAGATTGTCGGGAATAATTTATTTGTATACTCCTTGTTATCAGCAATTTTGCGAGTAAGTTTTTTAGGTAGCCCTAATTTAAATCCGCGGAAATATTTTACATTGAGCATCTGCAGACCGAGCGCAATCATTACAAATGAGACGGCAATTGTCAGAATTGATGCCAAGGTTAAAGAGATTTGTAGCTTTTTGCCAATTAACCCGAGGATGAAACCAAAAAAGGTATAAGAAATTAGGCGGCCAAAATTAAAAAGCAAATGAGGTGTTAGTTTTTTCGATGTGGTGTTACCGGGATAACGTTCGAACCATTGTTTGGAAAGCGAAAGTATGATTCCGCCGACTAAAGCGGCACAGGTGGAGAACCCGGCGACTAGTCCTAGTCCGAAGAAAGCCGGCAAGGTTGAATTGTTGCTGATATTAACCATTCCGGCAAGCCCGGTTTTGGAGAGCAAAAAGATAATAAACAAAATCCCGGCTGCAATTAAAGTAGCGTAAATATATTCTTGAAGTGATTGGGTTTGTGGTTTTTGCGTGGTTTGGTTATTTTCAGTGAAAATATATCCCGATTCTTGCAAAAGTTTTGTTAATTCGTTTGCGTTGGGGGCAGAGTTTTCGTAAGTGATGTTTAGTTCGCTTTTGCTAGTAGAAGCGTCGGCGGTTTTTACTCCCGGTAAAGTCAAAAGTTTTTTCTCGATGATCAATTCACAGCTGGCACAATGCATGCCCTTCACTTTGTATGTTTTTTGTTTAGCTTCGGACATACTATTTATTTAATAATTTTGCCACTGTTAAAATTTCATTGATCATTTCTTGTTGTTTCTTAGAATTTTTAGAGACAACTGCATTTTTAAAACAGGAATTTAAATGGTTCTCCATTAAAATTTGATGAGCGGATTTTAAGAGACCGATGACCGCTAAATTTTGTTGCATAACGTCAACGCAATATTTGTTTTCTGCAGTCATGGAAACGATTTTACCTAAGAGTCCATGGGCTTTTTTGAAAGCAATTAATGCCTTTTCTTTAGTAGGGGAAAGTGCCATATTTTTTTATGTTTATAAATTAATAATTAAGTTTATTTTATTTATACCCCCACCTGGGGTATAGGTATATTAAACACCCAAGTAAAATTTTTGTAAAGCTTTGAGGTTGTGGATAAAAAAAGAAACGCCGATCAGGCATTTCTTTTTAGAATTAGTTCTACTACCTCCACAGAAGTAAAAGCTTTACTGCTATGGAGGGTCGGTAGTAGAACTGTGAGGATTCACGAGTTCGTTGTTGCGCTAGAATAGCGCTACCGAACCCGGGTGACGTGGCGAGCGACCGCGTTGCGGCGCGGCGACGGCGGGGGTGGCGGGAGGGTGGCGTAGAGCATGAAGCCGGCTACAATGAGGGCGATGATCTCCAGCCATTTCGGAATGGCCAAGAGGAACTTTTCGAACGCGCTGCCGCGCTCGATCTGTACCCACGCCCAGGGCAGGGCGTTGAGTTCGCCGTCGAAACCGGTACAGTCCCACGAGCCGGGTTCGTCGTTATCGAACCCCTGCTTATGGCACGCTTCGTCCCGGCTGTAGCCGAACACGAACACCGCGATCGGGGTGGACGGCCGCCAACCGTCACCATCGTAGTTCCTGGTTTCGTCCCAGAACGCGACCGAGACGTCCAGCAACAGCACCAGCACCACGATTATCAGCACAGTTTTTCGCACCACGGTATCCCCCTGTTTAAGGGCACGCTAGGTCAGACTACCAGCTAACCAGCGTATTGTCCCTTTGAACAAAAGAAATACATGTTTATATACCTCTTTTGCTCAAAAGGACGATTTGTAAAGAACAGAGCATCATATCATATTTTATTGATTTTGTCAATGTCTGATGGGTAAAAAAAGAACGCCCGAAAGCGTTCTTTTGACTGTAAATTGGCTATTCCTCGGTTGGTAGTGGTGCATCATCGTCCTCTTCCTCTTCTTCTGGTGCTTCACCGCTCTGCACAGCTTCCCAAACAGCCGCATAGGCTTTCTTCATTAATTCCGGATGTTCTTTTAAATATCGTTTTGCCGCTTCACGTCCGACACCTAATTTTTCTTCACCAAATGAATAACTGTTACCTTTTTTATCAATTACTTTGAATTGTACACCGGTGTCCAAAGTATCACCGCTCAGAGAGATGCCCTCGTTGTACATAATATCAAATTCAGTTGTGCGGAATGGAGCAGCCACTTTGTTCTTCACTATTTTTATCTTCACTCGGTTGCCGATAACCTTGTCACCTTGCTTAATCTGAGCAGCGCGTCGGATTTCAATACGGATAGAAGAATAGAATTTTAAAGCAGTACCACCAGTAGTGGTTTCTGGGTTGCCGTACACCACGCCGATTTTCATACGAGTCTGGTTGATGAAAATCAGAACTGTTTTTGATTTGCTAATAATACCAGTTAACTTACGCAATGCCTGACTCATGAGACGAGCCTGTAAACCCATGTGTGAATCACCCATGTCACCCTCGATTTCAGCTTTTGGCACTAATGCAGCAACTGAATCAACAACAATAATATCAACTGCATTAGAGCGCACCAAAGTTTCTACGATATCGAGTGCTTGTTCACCAGTATCAGGTTGAGAAATTAAAAGTTCATCTACCTTAATACCAATTTTTCTAGCATAATCTGGGTCAAAAGCATGTTCAGCATCAACAAAAGCAGCAATTCCACCTAACTTTTGCACTTCAGCAATCACGTGTTGTGATAAGGTGGTTTTACCAGATGATTCTGGGCCATAGATTTCGATAATACGTCCGCGGGGTACACCTTTAACGCCAAGGGCAACGTCAAGCGATAAACAACCAGTAGAAACGGCATCTACTTGCATAGACTGGCCTTCGCCATAGGTCATGATTGCGCCCTCGCCAAAGCGAGATTTAATCTGCTCAATGGCTGATTGTGCAGCTTTTAACTTGTTTTTTACCTCCTCGCTGATTTTAGGCATAACTTAAATTTAAAAATAAAGTACCCGTATTATAACGGGTAACATTAAAGAGAGCAAGGGGATAAATTAGTCGATCATTTCACTACCACGTGACGAGTTAGAGTGGTGTTTTTTCCGTGTTTTTTGGTAGCGGAAATTGTAATAACATTGACCCCGTTTAACAGATCTAAAGTTGCGGTGAATCTACCCTGTTCATTAACTTGGATATCTTGCCCGTTAATCGTGAGATGAGTTTCTTTTTCAGTAGCACCTTCTACAGTGACTTCATTTTGGTTAATTATCGATCCTTCAATAGGGGAATAAATATTTAAAGTCGGTGGAGTAAGAATGCCGGTAACTTGCCACGCTAAGTAACCAATGAAAATAAAAATAATACCAATGATTGCGACGCTGCGTACCAACCAAGAAGTGAGGTAAAGTTGGACTCGTTTGATTCCGCTTTGTGGATGAATTGTTTTTATATCCCCTAAACCATTTTCTTTTAAAAATTGTCGAGCGGCCTTTTCTGGGTTGAGCGAAACTGCAGTTGCGAATTCGCGAATATAGGCGAGGCGATAAGCACGAGCCGGTGGCAGGATTTCAAAGTTATTTTCTTCGATTGCAATTAAATATTTTTCCGCGATGCGAGTTTTTTGTTCAAGCGAAAACAAAGTGAGGCCGATTTTTAATCTAGCCTCTTTTAGCTCATGTCCTAGACGGACGGGCGGAGTGATTTTTTTAACACAAAATATTGACACAACTAAACATTTTCTTCGTTGGTCTTTTCATCAGGCGTATCAAAAACAGTACCACCAGAATCCATTGTCTGTTCTTCGTCGGGAATTTCTTCTTCAGGACGTAAATGTTCCATAAAGACCTCGCGGGGTTTGGCGCCTTCCGCTGGTCCTACTATACCAGCTTCTTCCATTTCGTCCAAGAGGCGGGCGGCGCGGGCATAACCAACTTTTAAGCGACGTTGTAGTAATGATGCCGAGGCTTTGCCAGATTCGATTACTACCTTTTTTGCATCATCAAATAAAACATCTTGTTCGTCGCTTGCACCACCAAACATATTAGCAGTTCCGCTAGCAGCGCCACCTTTGGCAACGATTGAGTCGTCGTATGTCGGTGGTTCGTCACCTTTTAAATATTCAACTACCCGATCAATTTCTTCTTCAGAAACATAGGCGCCTTGGATACGTTTTGGTTTTGACATGTCAGAAGTGAGCAGCAACATATCGCCGCGGCCGAGTAATTTTTCTGCACCTGGACAATCAAGAATAGTGCGCGAATCAATAATAGACGCAACTGAAAAAGCAATACGACCAGGGATGTTGGCTTTCATCAAACCGGTAATTACCTCCACACTTGGACGTTGGGTAGCAACAATCAAATGAATGCCAACTGCGCGAGCCATTTGGGCGATACGGATAATGCCAGCTTCTACTTCGCTCGCTGCCATTGCCATCAAGTCGGCTAATTCATCAATCACAAATACAATGTGAGGCAATGGTTCGCCCGCTGTTTTGTTGTATGATTCAATATCACGTTTACCAGCTTGGGCGAGAACATCAAAACGACGTTCCATCTCACCAATTGTCCAACGTAGAGCATTAACTGTTTTGTGTGCATCAGTAATTACGGGTGTTAAGAGGTGAGGGATGCCGTTATAGAGAGTTAGTTCCACTCGTTTTGGATCGATCATGATGAGGCGCAAGGTTTCGGCAGTATTTTGATAGAGTAAACTTAAAATTATTGAGTTAATACAAACGGTTTTACCAGAACCAGTAGTACCAGCCACTAAAAGATGCGGCATTTTTGGCAAGTCAGCAAACCAAACTTTACCAGCAACATCTTTGCCCAACGCTACCATCATATTATGTTGACGATTTTGGAATTCAGTTGATTCGAGTAGTTCGCGTAAGGTCACCATGGCCACTTTTTGGTTTGGCACTTCTACACCAACCAGAGATTTACCTGGAATTGGCGCTTCAATACGAATTGGATGAGCAGCCAAAGCCAGAGCCAGGTCATTTGATAATGTGGTGATGCGAGTTAATTTGACGCCAGCGGCAGGTTTGAAAGAGTATTGGGTGACAGTTGGGCCAACACGCACTTCCCCCATATCCACTTCAATACCAAAATTGTTTAAAGTACTTTTGATAATTTCGGCGTTGCCTTTTACATCTCCGGCTGACGGTTTTGTTTTGGATGTATATAGGATGTCTAATTCTGGCAGATTTTTAATAACTGGTCGAGGAATGCCTAGGGCAGGTTTTTCCTCGTCTTCTTCGTCTGCGGTTTCATCTTCTTCGGTATTTTCTTTTTTGTCAATATTTTTTTGTTTAAAAATTCTTTTCTCTTCCTCTTCTTCAGTTTCCTCTTCCTCGTCTTCTTCGCTTGGAGCAGAAGATTGATATTCACCTTTAATACTGAATTTTACATCCTCGGTTTTTTTGAATCCGGAAAATAGGCCAACAAGTTGTCGGCCGCCCCAACCTAATGCCAGGAAAGCTTTTTTGTTTAATTCCACTAAACGGGTTAAAGAAGTGTTGAACAAAAAGATAATGGCAACAAGTAATAGTCCGAGTAAAATAATTAAACCACCCCAGTAGCCAACGTATTTTCCTAATGGCCACCCTAAGGCCAAACCAACTAACCCACCACCATAACCTTGGAGGGCGAGCGCAGTCATTTCTTCTATTGGTTTGCCCAAGTGCACAAGACCGTTAAAACTCAAGAAAAAAAGTACCGCTCCCAAAGAGTGGGTATGGCGGTAGCTATATTCAATGTCTTTAATAAGAAGGATGGCCGAGGTGATGAGAATGATTGGGAAAAAATATCGGACTTGCCCAAATAGTAGAGCTAAGAGGGAATCAATAAATTGTCCGGCCACTCCAGCCAAAGAAAAGAAACTAAGCGTGGCTAGGCCGGCAACGATAAAAAGAAAAATAGCCAAAAGACCATGGCTGATTTGCGGGTTTAGATTCAGCGGTTCGCGTGCTTGGCGACGCTGACAATGATACATTCGTCGGCGCATAATTTCTAACGAGAGTATTATAGCACATTTTTGCGTTTGATGTGGTGTGTATAAGTGGTTAGTTTTTTATTCCGTCCCACCATCCTTGCCAAATACTTTTCATAGACATGGCAATAGCGCGATCTTCAATAATAATAGCAGTGTAAGGGCGGCGAAAGCTCATGAGGAGTACTTTGTTATCATATATATTTATTTCCGTGTCTAGTTGCAGGTCTTTGAATAATCTGGTTTCTCGTAATTGGGTTTTATCCTTGGCTTTTACTTTTTTTCCTTGGGGCCCGTCTTTGGCTACGCAATAGAAAAAGATATTTTTTTTCACGCGCGTTTCGGGTACATACCAAAGCCAATCCTCGGGGAATTGATTAAACATTTTTTCATAATCAGAAAAGGCATATACTTTGCCGCCAGAAGATTGGGTTTCTAAAAGATCGTCCCAACCACGGCGCAAACCTTCGGTGCCTTCGTAAAAACGTACTTTGGGTTTATTACCGGGTGTATTAAAAATTCCCATTAACTCGGGCAAGGCGGTTTTTATTTCCTTATAATTATTTTCTGCGCGTTTTACTAATACTTGTGGATTTTCGGGAATGAGAATTATTTTTTCGTCTTCAACCACTTCGTTTACAATACCTTTTTCTTTTAACGGACCGATGAAGTTGTAAATGTTGGTGCGTTTAACACCGGATTTTTTGGCCACTTCTTGCACTGTGCCGCTTCCTAATTCCAAAAGCGCCAGGTAGATACTGGTTTCTTTGTCATTAAGTCCAAGATTTTGGAGGGTGAGGTGGATATCGGACATATTGTTTTCCTCATTATATAGCAATTTATACTACTTGTCAAGTTTTTTGACACAAGACAAGAAATCAAAATAGTAATAATTTGGCTAAAATAAAGTAAAATATGGAGATTTATAAAATATGCCGATATTAAGTAAATATTATTGACAATATGGTGAATTCTCGATATATTGCTTAGTTCAACATGGGTATGTTGGACAGCTCTAGATCTCAACTGGAGGGATAGGAAATGGGGAGAGACGAATTGGTAGAACAAATGGGTCTGGCAGCGGTAGACATCGGTGGAGGAGCATTTATGGCACTTGCTATGTGTCTAACATGGGAGATGCCAATGGTGCCTTTTGTTTTTGCAGTGGCCGGATTGTTTCCCGCTGTAAGAGGAATTCGTCGCCTTATCAAGATTCGTCCGTATTTGTTTTAACAATATTTGGGTAGAGATAGAGGTGCTCTTTGAAAAACCAAAAGCCCGGGAGGGCGAGGAGGGTGGATTGGAAAAAGAACACTGGTCCTATTTTCCCTTGGCCGTCCTGGCGATAGTAGTTTCGATCGGCGGCTGTGGCGGGTGCATCGCTTTGTTGGTGATGCCACTCATCTTCCACTAACAACATACTTGCAAAGTCGAGGAGGAAGAAATGCTGAGGTGGTTTGAATGGAATTCGCCCGTGCTGCCGACCTGGCTCGTGGGGACGCTGTCGGTTTTCCTCATCATCTTGGGATGCGCTTTTTGTGCCGCGCGTCTCGCAGAGGGGGTCGAACCACCGTGGCCGTATTGTGAATTGACCATGAAATTGTTCGGGGCAACGATTGCTTGGGTCGGCTCGCACCCAATCAGGCGTGGTCTGGACGATTTTCGTTCAATGTATGATTGAAAATTACACCCGAGCGCAGTCACCGTCTCCCCAGCGTCGCCTAACCGCGTTTCAAATAGTTAGGCACTCCATCTTTGTTCAAAAATATTTTGGGCAGAGATGGAGGTGCTCTTTGAAAAACCAAAAGCCTGGGAGGGCGAGGAGGGTAAGATGGCACGCGATGAATTAAAGGTTGGCGGTCGAGTCTACAGCATTTTCCGTTTTCTTAGAAAGGGCAAGGTTTGGATTCAAGATGAGACTTTAAGAGAGCGTGCTAGACAGCTCAGAGCCAGTGGAGACGATGAGCATTGTCAGTTTATCCTCGAGCACCAATCCGATATCCCAGTAGAATTACGTGGCCGTGTAAAGTTTCTTTTTCCTGAGACTGCTTATGGTGTGGACAATGCAATTGTTTTTACTTTGATCCACTGGGATAGTAGAAAAAGGAAATGGGTTAGGTTTTTGGAATGGTTGGATTTTCAAGGTCGGTACAATGATGATAATTCTAGGTTGGTGCGTCTGCGTCAACCCCATTAATCTTTAGCGTCGCCTGACCGCGTTTCAAATAGTCAGGCACTCCATCTTTTTACATAATGTATGTCTTGATTGTGTAAGGAGAAAGGGTTGACAAAAATTCGAAAATCTGATACTATAGTTGATAGTTAAGTGTAAACTATCAACTATCTATGAAAACAGACACAAAAGAACGTATTATTAGCTATATTAAGCAAAAAAATGAGGTGTCAGCCAATGAATTGGCTGATTTTTTGGGTATTAGTGCGCAGGCACTATATAAACAATTGAATAGATTGATTGCGGAAAAAGTTCTTAGCAAATCTGGAAAACCACCAAAAGTTTTTTATTATCTAACACCTAGTATTGTAGAACAGACATCAGAAGGGCTGGATCAAAAGTTGGCTGATTTTATAAATGAAAATTTTTTGTTTGTTTCTCCAGCCGGTTCTTTACTTGAAGGGGTAGACGGGTTTAATTATTGGTGTGGACAAAATAATTTGCCAATAGAAAAAACAGGAGAGGAATACGAAAGGACTTTACAAAAATATTTGTCATTAAGACACAATAATTTTTTGAATGGTCAGAAAAAAATTCAAGATACATTTACTGAGGTTTTTTTGGATGAAACATATTATCTAGATTTTTATAGTATTGAGCGATTTGGAAAAACTAAACTGGGAGCATTACTCTTGTATGCTAAGCAAAGTCAGAATAAAATGTTGATAAAAAAAATAGTTGACCTAGTGCGTGATAAAATTGTTCGACTGATTAAAGAAAAGAATATTGATGCAATTGGGTTTGTACCGCCCACGGCCCAAAGAAAAGTTCAGCTGCAAAAAGAATTAGAAAAAATGTTGGCACTAAATTTGCCGGTTATTCATTTGGTTAAAGCCAGTGGTGAGGTGGCAGTACAACAAAAATCTTTACCCAAATTGGATGATCGGGTGGAGAACGCTCGTCGGACAATTTTTGTTGATGATAATCGGGTGTATAAAAATATTTTATTGCTTGATGACGCCGTTGGATCAGGGGCAACCTTGAACGAAACAGCGAAAAAAATAAAAGATAAAAAACTGTGTACTGGAAAAGTTATCGGTTTGGCGTTGGTGGGAAGTTTTAAGGGGTTTGATGTGATAAGTGGGGTTTAGCGACTTGTTTGGCCTGGCTTTTTGTGTTTTAATAGATGAAATAAACAACCATATGTCATTTGAAGAAATTAAAAGTAGTATTAGCGAAACCCTAGGGATTATGCATGGCAAAAATCAGGGCGAACGAGAAGCGCGCCTGATCGAAGGCGAACATCCAGCGCCAATGATAACTTTGGAAGTATCTGATAACGAAACCAATGCCTTGGATAGTGCGAGGCGGGATTTGGTTGGCGCGGTTCAGAAACATTTTGCTACTTCAGATACAGAATACAAAATATTATTACCCGTTGGCCGAGCAGCGGAGTTGATGTTTGCCGACGCAGCCAGTTTGGTCCAAGAATTGCAAGAAACGGGAGCGGATATTAACAAAATAATTTTTATCGAAGGTGAAGGTCTTTGGCCGTTAGCAAAAGATCATCCTGCTGCTTTTCAAACCAAGATGGAAAATGGTTTAATTCAAGCCGGTGTACCAAGAGATAATATTATTTGTTTTGATACCGAAGCGGAGAATGTTGAATTAGCTTATGCACCAGTTAAAGAAGCGGTAAAGGGCGGAATTGATTACGCAATTTTGGGTTTGAATGATAGTGGAGCGGTTGCTGGGCTGCGTGATTCGAAAGAGTATGAGGGTGACAACAGCGCGGTGACACAATTTAATATTGATAATTTACCGACGCGAAAAGATATTGGCTTTGATGGTTTACCAGGAGTTGGTTTAAAAACAGCGGTTGGTAAAATGGTAGAAAAACACGGATTTACGCCGGGTACAGAGCCGAAATATTTTTTTGGTGCTGGCTGGGATACAATGAGCCAGGCTAAAAATTTTGCTTTACTCGCTACTGGAGAAAGCAAAAAACCTGCGGTAGAAATGCTTTTGCCAACCTTGGGCACAGCTGTTCGGGTGGAAAACGGTGATGAGAAAAAAGATTGGAAAATGCCACGTGGGGCCGATCAGATATTCTCTTCAGCTGAAGTTTTGTTAACCCGCGCGCAAGCGAATTTATCGTCGAAAGTTTATCTTGATTATTTGCCTGATCAATTTGAAAAATAATATGATTGATAAAGAATATCTTCACCATTGGCCGTTTGCGCCGGAGAAACAGGAGGCATTTTTTCATGCGCTGATGAAGTACCAAACTTTTTGGACTGAGCCGCGTTACAAATTTGCCGGTGGTTTTGAAGGCCCGCTATATGTTGATTTGCGTAAGATTATTTCTGATCCCGAATTGCTGCGTTTTTCTGGAGAAAAATTAGCAGAGATTTTAAAAAATATTGGCGCGGAAGTAATCGCAGTTTGTTCAATGTCCGGAGATGCTTGGGGCGTGGCCGCTTCGCTCGCCAGTGACATCCCCGTGGTGTTGTTACGTAAAAAGCCGCATTATCATGGGCCAGAATCGATTATTTGTGGTTTTCCTTTTCCTAAAGATGCAAAAATTGTTTTGCTGGAAGATAGCGTGGCGACCTCTGGCCAGCTAAAAGGTTTCTACGATCAATTAGTGGCCGAAGGGTATACTAATATTAAAGAAGTGGTGACGCTAATCAATACCATGACGCTTGAACCAGGCAAACATTTAAAGGAAAAATTTTTGGCAGAACATGGGCTGCAGTATCATTATGTTGTTTCAATGGGCGAATTTTGGCCGTGGCTTAAAGACAAAGGTTATGTGTCAGAAGAGTATTATCAGGTTTTGGTGGATTGGATATCGGACCCGGTTACTTGGCCAACCAAGCAATCGAATTGGGATAATTTAGAAAAATTAAAAACAGAGGGTAAAGTGTATTTTAAATATCCGGAAGATGTGGTGCGGGGCGCGAGAATGTAGGAAGGTTTTTTACGAAAGAAGGTTGTAGCTACGGCCTTCTTTTTTTTGTAATGAAATGATAGAATGGATGCAGAATATAATTTGTGTAGTAAATATGGCAATCAAGGTAATCGCATTTTTGAAAAAATTCTGGCCGGAAATAATCGCGTTTGTGATTTTTGGTGTGTTGAGTTTTGTTTTTCAATTTTTTCATGAAGCTTGGTTGGACGAGGCGCAAGCATGGAATATTGGGTCAACTCTTTCTTGGCGTGGGATATTTGGAGTAATGGGCTATGAAGGCACGCCTATGCTTTGGCATGCGTTGATAAAAATTATATCTTATTTTGGGCTTAATTTTTTTGGGTTTCATATTTTCCATTGGCTCATTATCGTCGTTGCAGTTGGCTTGTTATTGTTTTTTTCACCGCTATCGCGTTGGCAAAAATTATTGATTCCATTTGGATATTTTTTCTTGTTTGAATATAATTTGATTGCCAGAAGCTATGCGTTAGCTATTTTATTTTTGTTTTTAATAGCCGCGCTTTATCGTTATCGTCAGAAATACCCTTATTTATTTTTGTCTTTATTAATGTTGCTATCGCAAACATGTATTCACGCAACTTGCATCGCGTTGGTTATTTTTGCTTTTTTTATAGTTGAAATGTGGCAGAAGAAAATGGTTGATAAAAGGCGCTTGGCTTGTCTAGTTTTGTTATTTATCTGTAATTTATTAGTTATTATTTGGCAGGTTTTCCCGCCATTAGATGCAGCTAAGGATTTACCCTGGAACACCCCGATGGATTTATTTTTGTTTTTTAATTCTTTTATCGGTGCGTTTGTGCCAATATCGGCGGTGCGCACAAGTTTTTGGGGTACGCAAATAATGATTGATTTTTTTACGCAGCAAGCATTTAGTGGTTTTGTGTCCGGGTATTTTTCGCTATATTGGCTTCGGGTGGTTTTCGGATTATTTTTATTTTTTGTTTCAGCATTGTTTTTTATCCGACGTAAATTTGTATTGCTTCAATATTTAGCCAGTATTTTTGTATTGGAATTGGTGTATTATTTATTAAACCCTGGTTCTATCCGTCATCACGGCCTTATTTTTATTGTTTTTATTTTTTACTGGTGGATAGCGCAATATACACCGGAAAACGAACCAAAAAAACGATTGGTTGGGAATCGTACGTTAAGTTTTTTTATTGTTTTTATTTTATGTTTGCAGATTATCGCATCAGCGGTTGCTTATTATTATGAATATTTTTATGATTTTTCTGGTGAGAAAAAAGTTGCAATTTTTTTGGAACAAAATGGGTATTTGACTGACAAGTATCAGATCGTCGGTTTTCACGCTAATACCGCTACAACCCTGAGTGCATTTTTGCCAAAGGATCAGCAGGTTTATTGTTTGGAGTATAGTCGTTTCTGTAATTTTAATATTTGGAACGAAGATTATAGTCGATCTTTAAAATGGAAGGTATCAGATCTGGTAAATCGTGTTTTAACATTACAAAGACTAAATTCAGAAAAGAAAGTTGTATTGGTAGTGTATAAAAAAATTAATAGTGAAGAATTTAAAAAATATTTTAAATTGATTTATTCGGTTGAAGAAGTAATAATGGGAGACGGCCGGATGTTTGTGTATATTCTTACAAAATAGATATTTTTTTGCTTCTGATTTCGTGATATAATATATCCATGAAATCTTTGGGAGGTAACAAGGGGTTTACATTAATCGAAGTCGTAGTCGCAGCGGCTATATTTTTGTTGTTTGCATTGGGAATTTATGGTGGAATTTCATTGGTTTTTAAAATTGTGTATCAGTCACGTTTGAAAATTTTGGAGACTGCGCTTTTGTCCGAAGAGTTAGAAGCGGTACGCAATTTACCGTTTAGTAGTATCGGTATTCAAAATGGTGCACCAGCTGGAGTTTTGCCTCGCACAAAAAATGTTACTCGAAATGGTACAACATTTTTGTTTACCACCACTGTTCGCAATATCGACGACGCATTTGATGGTATGGCTACTGGTACCCCCACCCGAGA
>Ga0172367_10004853_pt1 | contig 16526 bp, 11 predicted proteins | sample Lak10m_FD_114542 | JGI IMG/M metagenome (GOLD analysis project Ga0172367, IMG submission 114542) | Freshwater microbial communities from Kabuno Bay, South-Kivu, Congo - kab_022012_10m | ecosystem: Environmental > Aquatic > Freshwater > Lake | place: Democratic Republic of the Congo: South-Kivu...
CGTTCAGCATGGTGATGACCTCGTCGGGCGTCATCGACTCCGTGGTGGCGGTGAAGCCGCGGATGTCGCAGAAGAGGATGCCCGCGTCCACGGTCCGGCCCTTCAAGTCAAGCTCGCCCGAGACCAGTTCCTCGGCGACGGCAGGATCCGCGACCGCATCGAGCACGTTGCGGTAGCGGTCCCGCATGGCCAGGCCCTGCGCCATGTCGTTGAAGGTCGAGCCGAGCGACTCGAACTCATCGGCGCCCGAGACCGACACGCGGATCGAATAGTCGCCGTGGCCGATCGTGCGTGCTGCATCCCCAAGTTGCTGCACGGGTCGCGACAGGCTGCGTCCCATCCACTGGCTCATGGCGCCACCGACTGCGATCGCCACGATGGCCGTCCCGAGGAAGAAGGCGTTGGTCCGTCGCTCGGCCTGTCGCGACGCGGCCAGGCTGCGCAGCACGACGAAACGCGCTGGCGTGCGCAGCGCGCTCTCGATCGGGAAGGAGCGGACGAGGAAGGGTTCGCCGTCGGGGCACACGAGCTCGGTCCCGTCGGCCCCGAGCGCGGGCGGGATCGCGCGTGCGAGCCACTCGGCCATCGCTTGGCCAGGCGGCAGGGCGACGCGGTCATCCACCGCCACGGCGTAGAGCGTTTCGGCACTCGTGGCATCGTTCGCCCGCGCAGGCCAGGTCCAAGGCCACGCGGCGACGATCCACCCGACGGGGTCACCCGTGGTCACGTCGAGCACGGGCTGGCGCAGCGCCTCGACCAGGCCGCCATCGTGCAGCACGCAGATGGGGTGCGGTGGCTGGTCGAGCGGCTCGTCGCGCACAGGCAGGGCAGTCGCATCGATCGCGCGGGCGATTGCTGACGTCTCGGCACCGGGGCGCGCCACGGGCTTGCCTGCCGCATCGAGGAAGTGGGCATCGAGCGCCCGAAGCGACCGCAGCTCGTACTCCGCGTTGGCGTAGAGATCGGCCCAGTCCTCTTCGACGAGCGCACCGAACAGGAATGAGTTCGTATCGAGCTGCCCGATGGCCTGGCGGGTCGCTTCCAAGCGGAGCGCCTGTCGTTCACGGATCGCACGCGCTTCCAGATCGAAGACGGCCGAGACGCCGTCGGCTTCGGCGCGGCGCACCTGCTGGCGCGCGATGCCCGCGCCGACGATGCTGGTTCCCGCGACGATCGCGAGGATGCTCAGCGTGATGCGTCGGCTGAAACGCATGGGCTACTTGGTCCAGTCGACCTCGAGCGTCTGGCCCGCGTCGATGGTGATCTGACGGGTTTCCTCGTCCTTGCGGCCGCGCCAGAGCGTGACGGTGTGCGTGCCGGCGGGGAGCCCCGAGAGTTCGAACGAGCCATCGGGCGCACTGATGCAGAAGTGCGGCGTCTCGACCACGAGCAGGTTGCCCTGCATGTGCTCGTGCACCTCGCAGAGCAGGAAGACGAAGCCCGCCTTGTCGAAGACGACTGGCGGCGGCTCCTCGCCCTTCATGAAACGACCGACGTTGAACTTCTTCGCCGAACTCTGCGAGCGCACGGCATGCAGCACCTGGTCTTCGTTGGGAAAGATGACCGGTGTTCCGGTCTGCACGACCAGCGTGCCGGGGCGAAACTGGATGCCTTCCTGCCGGATTCGCACGGGCTCGGTGGTGGCTGGGTCGCGCGGCGGCGCGCCCGAGCCGACCCAGATGGCGGTCACCGGCGGATCCGCTGGTGCGGTCTCGGCCGGCGCGACGTAATCGGAGCGAGTCTTGACCGGCGGCCGCGGCGCCGGGACCTTGACGCGGCCTTTGAGCGTGCCGGTCGCGGCAGGGGGCACCGGCGCGTTGGCTCCTGCGCCAAGCGCCGGGTTCGGTGCGGGCAACGACTGCGGTGCAGCGGCGGGTGGCGGGGCATCTGGTGCGGCCGGAGGCGTGACTGGTGCTTGGCACCAAGCCGCCTGCGCCATGATCACCGCGGTTGCGGCAAGACCACCCGCGATGCGGACGCGGACGAAACCATGCGCAGCGAGCGCCATCCCCAAGGCGGTGTGCATGCACGCAAGCCTACCGGGCTGGCGGTGCACTCACTGGATCTTGAAGCTGAACTTGGTCATGATCTCCATGCGCTTGAGCTCGAAGCTCTGCATCATGGTGGGATCGAGGCGCGGGTGGCCCGCTGGCGGCTTGCCGGCGATGCCTGCACCCGACGCGCGAGCGACGCCCGCGGCCTTTTCGGCGTAGGCGTACGCCTCCATCGCCGAGTACGCGTTCTTCTTCAGGCTCTCGACGATGCGCGGCGTCAGGCGTCCGTTGGACTTCATCAGCGCCTGGAGATCGACGAAGCCCTTCACGAAGCCAGCATCCGCCTCCCAGAACGCGTCGGCGTCGGCGCCAGTCAGCGTTCCCGACGAACCGGCCTTCTTCAAGAGCGCAGCCTTCTCGTCCAGCGCCTTGGCCAAGGCTTTGGACAGCTCGTCGATGCGGGCATCGGGCACGCTGGCCGCCGTCGAGGCCGCGGGCTTCATGGGCACGGGCGCCGGCGGAGGAGCATCGTCCTCGGCGCACGCAGCGATCAGGGCGAGGAGCACGCAGGAAGCAATCGTCTTGGTCATGGTTCGTCCTGCGGCCGGGCCGCGTCGGTGGTTCGCTCAGATCCCCAGGAGCAGCCGCTCCGGCCGCTCCACGCACTCCTTGATGTGCTTGAGGAAGCCGACGCTCTCTGCGCCGTCGATGATGCGGTGGTCGTACGAGAGCGCGATGAACATCATCGGGCGCAAGGCGATCTGGCCGGGGTGGTCCGGATCCTCGACCGCGCGCTTCTTGATCGCGTGCATGCCGAGGATGCCCGACTGCGGCGGGTTCAGGATCGGCGTGGCCATGAGCGATCCGTAGACGCCGCCGTTGCTCACGGTGAACGTGCCGCCGGTCATCTCATCCACCGTCAGCTTGCCATCGCGCGCACGCGTGGCGAAGTCGCGCACCGCCAGCTCGACCTGCGCGAAGCTCATCGCATCGGCGTTGCGCAGCACGGGCACCACCAGGCCGCGGTCGGTGCCCACGGCCACCGCGACGTCGCAGTAGTCGTGGAACTCGATCTCGTCGCCGATGATGAACGCGTTCACGCGCGGGTAGGCGCGCAGCGCGCTGCACGCCGCCTTCACGAAGAAGCTCATCAGCCCCAAGCCGATGCCATGCTTCTTCTCGAAGGCTTCCTTGTGCTTCGCGCGAAGCGCCATGACCTCGGTCATGTCGACTTCATTGAAGGTCGTCAGCGTGGCGGTCGTCTGCTGGCTCTCGAGCAGGCGCTCCGCGATGCGCTGGCGGATCTTCGGCATCTTCTCGCGGCGAGTGCCGCGCGAGCCGGGCACGATCACCGGGGCAGCGGGGGTCGGAGCAGCCTTGGGGGCTGCGGGCGCCGGTGCAGCTGATGGCTGCTTGCCCATCGCACCCTCGACGTCAGCGCGCGTCACGCGACCCGCGGGGCCAGAGCCCTGCACGCCAGCGAGCGAGATGCCGTGTTCCTCCGCCATCTTGCGCGCGGTGGGCGTGGCCTTCTGCGCCGGTTCGGCTGCAGCCGACTTGGCGGCTTCGGCCGCGGCCGTGCCCATCGGTCGCGCGGCGCCGGAACCAGCGGGCTTCGAAGCGGCCGTGTCGATCTGGGCGACCGCGGTGCCGACCTTCTGGTCGCTGCCCGACTCTGCCTTCACGCGGAGCACGCCAGCCGCGGGTGCAAGCAGTTCGAGCGTGGCCTTGTCGCTTTCGATCTCGTTGAGCAGCTCGTCCTTCTCGACCCAGTCGCCATCACCGCGCTTCCACTGTCCAAGACGCACTTCGGTGATGCTCTCGCCGGGGCTGGGGATCTTGACGTCGGTGATCTGTGCCATGGTTCCTCGCAGGGGATTGTGTCACGGCTCGCGCAGGTCTGCACGAGCGGGCGGATCAGGATCGGGTGCTGGCGGTCTTGGCGCCGGCCTTGGCCTCGGTTGCGGTCGGCGCGGACTCGAAGAGCGTGCCGTCGGCATCGGAGGACGCGAAGACCGATGCCACGAGCGCGGCCTCTTCCTTCTTGTGCATCTTCTCGCTGCCGGTCGAGGGCGATCCGCACTCGACGCGGCTGCGGCAGGTCGGGTTGATCCCGAACCGGTCCATCATCTGCGCCTGCACGGAGCGATACATGCCTGAGTTGCGGGCTTCTTCCTGCGCCACGCCGACCGTGGCACCGGGATACCGCGCGAGCACGGCACGGAGCGCTTCCTCCGGGAAGGGGGAAACCTGCTCCAGGCGCACGAACGCGTTGGCCGTGTCGCCGAGTTCCTGCCGCTTGGCATCGAGGATGTGGAAGAACTTGCCGTGGCAGAGCCATACGTTGCGCACGGCCTTGGGGTCGGCCTTGTCGTCATCGAGGACGGTGCGGAACGAGCCTTCGACGAACTCGGCGCCCAGGCTCTGCGCCGCCGGCAATCGAAGCATGCTCTTGGGGCTCATCACCACCAGCGGCTTGCGCCACGTGGCCTTGAGCTGGCGGCGCAACAGGTGGAAGACCTGCGCCGTCGTCGAGGGCGAGCAGACGCAGATGTTGTCGCCGTCGGAAAGCTGCAGGAAGCGCTCCATGCGCGCGCTCGAGTGTTCCGGCCCAAGGCCTTCGTTGCCGTGCGGCAGGAGCAGGGTCATCGCGGACGCGCGACGCCACTTCGTCTGGCCCGTCGTGATGTAGCAGTCGATGAAGACCTGGCCGCCGTTGGCGAAGTCGCCGAACTGCGCTTCCCAGATGACGAGCGAGTTCGGGTCATTCAGCGAGTAGCCGTACTCGAAGCCCAGGCACGCGCTCTCGGTCAGCGGGCTGTTGAAGACATGGAACATGCCGCCGGTCGAGCCGGCGTACTCGGCGAGCGCATTCCATGTCGCGCCGGTCTTCTGGCAGGTCACCACGGCGTGCCGGTGGCTGAAGGTGCCGCGCTCGACATCCTGGCCCGTCAGGCGGATGCGCGCGCCGTCGGCCAGCAGCGAGCCGTAGGCCAGGAGCTCGGCCTGCGCCCAATCGACGCGCTGGTCCTTCGCGAACGTGCCGCGAGCGCCGACGATCTTCTCGATCGTCTTGTGGGCGGCGATCCCGTCAGGCTTGGCGGCGAGCGCCTTCGCGACGGCCTTCAGCGCCTTCTCGGGCACGCCGGTCGGCACGTCATCGGTCGAGAGCCGGGGCGCGATGCCCTTCCATGCACCTTCGAAGCCAGGGCGGATCGGATCGATGATCGAGGCCTTGGCCTCTTCCTGCGCGCGGTCGAGCGTGTCCCAGTACGCCTTCGTCTGCGCCTCGAAGGCGGCGGCATCGAGCACGCCCTCGCCAGCAAGGCGATCGGCGTACCGCTTGACGACCGAACCTGCGGCCTTCACGCGCTGGTAGAGGACCGGCTGCGTGTACGTCGGCTCGTCGGCTTCGTTGTGGCCGTTCTTGCGCCAGCACCACATGTCGATGACGGTGTCGGTGCGGAACTCCTGGCGGAACTCGTAGGCCAGCTGGGCGACCCACGCGCACGCTTCAGGATCGCCGCCATTCACGTGGAAGATCGGCACCTCGACGCTCTTCGCGTAGCCGGTGACATACTCGCCGGTCGAGCCGTCCTCAAGGTCGGTCGTGAAGCCGACCTGGTTGTTGATGACCAGGTGCAGCGTGCCGCCGACGTTGTAGCCGGCAAGGCCCATCATGTTGAAGCACTCGGCCGTGGTGCCCTGGCCGGCGAACGCGGCGTTGCCATGGACAACGACCGGCACGTGCAGCAGGCCATCGAGATCACGGTCACCATCGCGACGCGCGCGTGCGCGACCGAGGGCGACCGAGCCCACGAATTCCAGGTGCGACGGGTTCGAGCACAGCGACACGCGCACGCTGCCGCCATCGAGCGTCGTGCGGTCGCTGCTGTAGCCCTGGTGGTACTTCACGTCGCCGCGGCCGTGTTCGAAGTCGGCCTGCCACGATTCCTCGAAGTTCGACATCATCTGCTCGGGCTTCTGCCCGAACTGGTTCACCATCATGCCCAGCCGGCCGCGGTGGGCCATGCCGATGATGAGTTCCGCGGTTCCAAGACGCGGCGCCAGCTGGATCCATGTTTCCATGATCAGCGCAGCGCTCTCACCGCCTTCGATCCCGAAGCGCTTCTTGCCGATGTACCGCGTCGCGAGGAACGTCTCGAACGACTCGGCCTTCATGAGTTGCTCGAGCAGGAACCGTCGCCCGTTCTCCGAGAGCACCGGCCGGTTGCGGCCAGACTCCATGCGCTGCGTGAGCCATGCGCGCTTGGCCGAGTCCTGGATGTGCATGAACTCGACGCCGACGCTTCGGCAGTAGGTCTCCTCGAGGCACTCGAGGATCGACGACAGCGGGCTCGGGTTGGGCAAGGGCAGCGTGCCGGGATCGAACGATTGAACGAGGTTCGAGTCATCGAGCCCGAAGCTCTCGAGCGCAAGGTCGGCGGGAAATGCACGAGTCGTGCCGAGCGGGTCGAGCTGCGCAGCCTGATGCCCAATCTCGCGGAATCGAACGATCATGGCATCGACGCCACGCTGCGCCTGGCTCACGCCGGTCGTCGTCGCGGGCGCCGTGGCCGACGTCGCTGCGGCGGTCGTCGGAACAGTCGACGCTGCCTTGGTCGGCGTCGGCCGGGCCAAGCCGAGGTCAAAGCCGAGGAAGAACTGCCGCCAGCTGGCATCGACCGACTGCGGGTCGCGCTTCCACGAGGCGTACTGCTGCTCGAGGAACGCTGGATCCCAGGCGTTCACCGAGGGGGCAGCTTGGGCGGACGAGTGGCCTGACGCCGACGAATGGGTCGACACGGGGGGTGCTCCTGGCGGGGCGTGCGAAACCGGCGTAGGACAGGGCCAGCCGGGCGGTCGAGGATAGGGCAAAACCGCAGCAGATTCATGCCCAAAGCAGAGTGGAAGCCCACGCGGCGCCTTCGTGCCGCTGCCCCGCGATGCGTCCGGGAATCACGTGCGCGAATCACTCACAGCAGCGCGACCGGATCGACGTCCACGGCCAACTGGTCACTGGGCACGATCGCCCCTGCGGATCGCCCCGCGGCGATGAGTTGCTGGAGCGCGGTGGCCGTCGTCGCCAGCAGCTCGACCTGCACGCGGAACCGGTCGTTGATGCGGGCGATCGGGCAGTCCGCGGCGGGGCGGATGAGCACGCCGGAAGCAGCCGGCAGGGCAAGGAGCCGAGCCACCACGGTTCGGCCCGCGGCCAGTGCCCGATCGTGGTCGGTGTCCCGCAGCACGATGCGCGCGAGCCGCCTGGCAGGCGGGAGTCCGAACGCCTTGCGGGCCTCAAGCTCGCTCGCGGCAAAGGCCTCGAAGTCCTGCCGTGCTGCCCACTGGATCGCGGGCGCATCGGGTTGGAAGGTCTGCACGATCGCCAGGCCTGCCGCATCGCCGCGGCCGCACCGACCAGCCACCTGGCTCACGAGCTGGTAGGTCCGCTCGGTGGCGCGAAAATCATGCAAATTCAGCGCAGTATCGGCGCTGATCACCCCAACAACGCGCACGTTCGGGAAATCGAGCCCCTTGGCGATCATCTGCGTGCCCAGCAGGATCCGGACGTCGCCCCGCCCAAAGCGCCCGAGCACGTCATGAAAGTGCGCCGCCGTCTGGGTGGTGTCACCGTCCACCCTGGCCAGCGCACCCGCCGGCAGGTCGGGGAAGGTGCGCTCGAGTTCCTCTTCGACCCGCTGCGTGCCCAGGCCGAAGATGCTGATTGGTCCTCGGCAGACCGGGCAGCGTTCCGGAAGCCGAAGTTCCGACAAGCAGTGATGGCACCGCACGAAGCCACCCTTGGGGAGCCGAGCGTCGCGGTGAGCGACCATGCCGGCATCGCATCGGTCGCACTCCATGCACCACGAGCATTCCTTGGCGGCGCACACGATCGAGTTCGCGTAGCCCCGACGGTTCAGCAGGATGATCGCCTGGCCTCCCTCGTCGAGGGTGCGGCGCAGCGCACCTTCGAGCGTCGGGCCGATCAAGTGCACGCGACGATCGGACCATGCGCGCTGCTCGACCCGGAAGTCGACCAACTCGACCCGCGGCGTACGAAGGCCGGGCGCACGCCGCGACAATCGGTGCAAGCTCACGGTGCCACGCTCGGTCGCGTTCCACCACGTTTCAAGGCTCGGCGTGGCGCTGCCGAGCAGGATCGGGCAGTTGGCGAGTTGGGCCCGGCGGATCGCCGTGTCGCGCCCGTGGTAGCGCGGCTGCTGATCCTGCTTGTAGCCGGTGTCGTGCTCTTCATCGACGATCACCAGACCGAGGTCGCCATCGGGAATCGGCGCGAAGACGGCACTGCGCGCACCGACGACCACGCATGGCCCAGGCTGCGCGGCCAGGCCCCACTGCTCGTTGCGCTGGGCGGCGGTCAGCCCGCTGTGCAGCACGAGCACGCGGTGCGCCGCCAGCCGCGCCATGACGCGCCCGCTGGTTTGGGGCGTCAGGGCGATCTCGGGCACCAAGAGCAATGCACTCTTGCCGCGCGCGAGCGTTCGCTCGATGAGCTGCAGGTAGACCTCGGTCTTGCCGCTGCCGGTCACGCCGAAGAGAAGATGCTGGGAAAACCCGTGTGCTGCGCTCGAGGCCACGGCCTCGACGGCTGCACGCTGCTCGTCGGTCAGGGTTGGCACCGCCAGCGAACCGATCGCCGCGTCCGCCCACGTGGCGTGGACCTCGGTGCGCTCGATGGCCCGCACGAGGCCGCGTCGCGCGAGCCCGCGCAGCGGTTCCTTGGTCGCCACGCCGGAGCGTTCGAGGAGTTCCGATTCATCGAGTTCCCCGGCGACCGACTCGAGGCAGGCAAGCAGCGCGCGTTGCTGCGCACTGAAGCGCCCCTCGCGAGCGCCACCGGGAACGATGGCCCAGGACCGGCGCGTCACCGTGCCCACGCGCTTGCGCACGGCCGACGGCACCATGCTCGCCAGCGTGACGCCGATCGGTGCGCCGTAGTACGCGCTGATCCACCGACCGAGCGCCAGCAGTTGCGCTGGCAGCGGCATCGCAGCATCGTCACGGGCGTGCAGCGGCTTGGCTCGCGCCGGATCGAGCGATCCCAGGAGTTCCGGCCCGCCGCGTTGCACGACGTAGCCCTCGACCGTCGTGTTGCCGCGCCCGAGCGGCACGCTGACGCGATCGCCTTCGCGCACCTCCGCGAGCTCCGCAGGCACCGAGTACGTCAGTCCATCCGGGTAGCGGTCGACGCCGCGCTCGACCGCGACCTGCACGAAGTCGCGTGGCCCCGCAACGTCTTCCTTGAAGAGCCCGCCGAGCTGGTCTGTCGAGGACTCGCTCGTCATGCGCCGACCGGCACGGCCTTCGCGGCTTCTGCCGGTGCCGCTTGCGCGGTGGCCATGTCCTGCGCCTGGATCGGCCGGCCTGACTCCATCATGGCGATGAAGCAGTCGAAGAGGTAGTCGCTGTCGTGCGGGCCCGGCGATGCTTCAGGGTGGTACTGCACGCTGAAGATCGGCTTGGTGCGGTGACGGAACCCCGCGCAGGTGCCATCGTTCAGGTGAACGTGGGTGACCTCGCCGCCGGCTGCTTCGAGCGATGCGGGATCCACGCAGAACCCGTGGTTCTGGCTGGTGATCTCGATGCGGCCCGTGAGCAGGTTGCGCACGGGCTGGTTGCTGCCGCGGTGGCCGAACTTGAGCTTGTACGTGCGAGCGCCCAAGGAGAGCGCGAGCAGTTGGTGCCCGAGGCAGATGCCGAAGGTGGGCACGCTGCCGGCGACCGCGCGCAGCGTGTCGATGGTCGCTTGGACCGCCGCGGGATCGCCGGGACCATTGCTGATGAAGAGGCCATCCGGCCGGTGCGCCAGGAGATCCGCCGCCGCCGAATCGTGCGGCATCGCGATGACCTCGCAGTTGCGTTCGGCCAAGTTCCTGTAGATGTTTCGCTTGGCGCCGCAGTCGAGCGCCACGACCTTCAGCCGCTTCACCGCACGGCGCACCAAGTGCTCGCCGCGCGGCACCCAGTCGCCCAAGTCCTCTTCCCACGCACTCGCGCACGATGGGCTGACGTTGCTTGCCAGATCCTGTCCGGCCATGCCTGCAGCCGCTTGCGCTCGCGCGACCAGCTCGGCATCCGACACGGAAGCATCGGTGCTGATCACGCCATTCATGGCACCGCTGGTCCGCAGGATGCGCACGAGTGCCCGTGTGTCGATGCCCGCGATGCCCACGATGCCGTGCGACGACAGCCACGAGGAGACGTCGTTGCATGCCCGGTAATTGCTCGTCATGCGCGAGAGCTCGCGCACGACGAAGCCCGCCACGCAAGGCCTGCCACTTTCGACGTCATCCGCAGCAACCCCATAATTACCGACCTGAGGGGCCGTCATCACCAGAATCTGTCCGGTGTAGCTCGGATCGGAGAGCGCCTCTTGGTAGCCGCACATCGCGGTGTTGAAGACGACTTCGCCGGTGCCGTGGACGGACGTTGCCCCAAAGCCCGTGCCGTGGAAGACCGCGCCACTCGCCAACGCGAGGCGCGCCGGAGTCGACGCATGCTGATTCATCGGTAGCCGATGGTAGCGATTGAGGGGAGCCATCCGGACCAGTCTTGCGAATGTTCGGTGGATGGCGGTACGCTCTGCGACCCCGCCGCTCGCGGCCTGACCGACAGCCCCACGACCGATCGTCAAGATTGCCCCCACGGAGCGCCCTCAGCATGCACTGCCAGCCCTTTGCCCGCCTCCTGATCGCCTCGTCCGTCGCAGCGACCCTGCTCGCCATGCCGACGACCGCCCAGGACGGCCGCCCCGCGCTCGATGATCCGTCGGCCGACCAGCCCGCTCCGCGCGGCCGCGCTGCTTCGAATCCCGCTCCGACCCAGGCTGAGCGCGATGCCGCCTCGGCCCGCCGCGCTCGCTTGGTCACCGACACCCTCCGCTCCGAAGCCAAGGCGCAGGCCTCGGCCGGCAACTGGGAAGCGGCCCTCGACTACTGGAACGAAGTCCTCAAGTCGGTGCCTGGCGACAAGGAAGCGCTCGACGGCGTCGAGCAGGCCCGCGCCGCGATGAACCAGGGCTCGATGGTCGACACCGTCGCCGATGACATCTCGCTGCTGCGCCAGCGTCGCGAGGTCGAGGCCCAGTCGGCCGTGCGACGCGCCACCGAGCTCAAGCAGAAGGGCGACTTCGACGGCGCCATGCGCGTCATGACCGCCGCTCGCCTGAAGATCGAGCAGGCCCGCGACTACCTCACCCCAGGCATGGTCGATTCGCTGATGGTGCAGATCGACGAGCTCATCGCCGACATCAACGAGAGCCGCACGCTGTCGCTGATGGTCGAGCAGGACAAGACCCGCGAGCAGGCCAGCCGCACCGCGCGCGACCAGCAGCGCGCCGAGCAGACCAAGCGCGACCAGGTCGTGAACGAGAACATCCGCCGCGTGCGCGAACTGCAGCTGCAGCAAAAGTACGACGAGGCGCTGACCCTGCTCGACGCCACGCTCACGCTCGATCGCTACAGCCAGGCCGCCCTTGCGTTGCGTGATGCGATCGAGACCGCGAAGAGCTACCGCGACTACAGCGTCGCCATCGGCGAGCGAGCCCGCGGCTACACCCAGATGTCCAAGGACGCGATCGAAGGCATGATCGCGCCGCGTCGCAACGTGCTCGGCGCCGGCCCCAAGTCGACCAACGGCAAGATGGTCTATCCCGAGGACTGGCGCCAGCTCTCGCTGCGTCGCTCCGGCGCTGCCGGCTTCTCGGATTCGGCCGCCGATGCGCAGGTCCTGGCCTCGATCGAGTCCACCCCGGTCAACCTTGCCTCGGCCGACTACTCGCTCGAGCAGGCGATCGACGTGATGGAGAAGATCGCCCGCACCGACAACCCCGGCCTCAACATCGTGCCCGACTGGCGCGCCCTGGCCGAGGCCGGCATCGACCGTGAGACCCGCGTCCGCTTGGATGCGCTTGAAGGCGTGCCCATGGATGTGGCGCTGACGCGCGTGCTCGAGCAGTACGGCGAAGGCACCTCGAGCCCGGCCTTCACCGTGACCGACGGCATGGTCGTCGTCAGCACGCCCGAGTCGATCCGCCGCAACGTCATGATCGAGGTCTACGACATCCGAGACCTGCTGCTCGAGATCCCGTACTTCGACAACGCGCCCGACTTCAGCCTCGAGAAGGGCATCAGCCAGGGCACCGGTGACGGCCTCACGCCGTCGCAGGGCGGCCAGCTGTTCGGCGCCAAGAAGGACGAGCGCCCGGCCAAGACGCGCGAGTCGATCGAGCAGGACGTGATGGACCTGATCCAGATGCAGACTGCCGACGTCGGCGACTGGAAGGACCAGGGCGGCAACACCGGTTCGATCTCGCCGATGAACGGCAACCTGATCGTCACCAACACCGCGCAGGCCCACCGCGAGATCGAAGGCCTGCTCAACAAGATGCGCGAAGTCCGCGCGCTGCAGATCGCGATCGAAGCCCGCCTGATCAACGTCGACCTTGAATGGTTCGAGCAGATCGGCATCGACTTCGACCTCTACTTCAACTCGAACCCGGCGATGTACGACGCCGCCGTGGCACAGGACCCGAACTTCCAGCTGCGGGACTTCTTCTTCCAGAACATCCCCGGCTCGGCCCCGCCGCAAGGCAACAGCAACATCGGCCGCCTGCGCAACCCGACCGTCTTCACGGGTTTGGGCCAGGACAGCGACATTCCCGGCGCCTTCCCGAATTCGGGCGGAGCCGTGGGCACCGACGCCGATGGTGACGGGAACATCGACTACACCTACCCCGGCCAGTTCTTCAACCCTGTCGGCGTGCGTCGCGAGGGTGAGGCGTACGGCTCGAGCGGCCAGAGCAACGGCTTCTCGCCCGTGAACGTGCAGCAGGAAGGCCTGCCGCTCGTCAACGCGCTCGCTGCGGCCAGCCAGTCGCCCTTCGTGCTTGCGGCGCTCGGCTCGCCGGCCCTCTCGACCGGCTTCACCTACCTCGACGACGTCCAGATCGACCTGCTCGTGCAGGCGACGCAGGCCGACCAGCGCAACTCGGTGCTCACCGCCCCGCGCCTGACGCTCTTCAACGGCCAGCGTTCCTGGATCAGCATCGCCAAGGGCATCACCTACGTGTCCGGTCTCGAGCCGATCACGGGCAACAACGCCGCAGGCTTCGAGCCGGAAACGAACGTCGTCTTCGAAGGCTTCGTCCTCGACCTCGATGCGGTGATCAGTGCTGACCGTCGCTACGTCACGATGAACGTGCGCTTCGGCCTGAACGAGAACGTGAACTTCGTGCCCGTCACGGTGACCGGTGCGGCCGGCGGTGGCGGCGGCGACGGTGGTGGTGGCCGTGCGGCCCAGTTCTCCGGCACCATCCAGCTGCCCAGCCTGCAGGGTTCGGAAATCCGCACCTCGGTCAGCGTTCCCGACAAGGGCACGATCATGCTCGGCGGCCAGATCCTGATGAACGAACTCGAGGTCGAGGTCGGCGTGCCGGTCCTCAGCAAGATCCCGATCGTCAACCGGTTCTTCACCAACCGCCTGACCACCCGCAGCGAGAAGACCCAGATGCTGCTCATCCGTCCCGAGATCATGATCCAGCAGGAGATGGAAGACGACCTCTTCCCCGACCTGCGGTCGCAGCTCGGCGAGGGCTCCGCCGGCGGCTTCTGAACCAGTCCTCCAACCCCTCGGGGAAGCACCATGGCCAACGACAGTTCCCGCCTGCGCATCAGCGCCGTCAACGACGTGGTACGCATCGACTTCGTCGACCGCGACATCCTCGACGAGGCCACGATCCGGCAGATCGGGCAGGACATCCAGCGCAAGCTCGAACCCATGAGCGCACCGAAGGTGCTGATGTGCTTCACCATCGTCGAGCACCTCTCGTCGGCGGCACTCGGCACGCTCATCACCGTGAACAGCCTCGTGAAGAAGAAGGGCGGCACGCTGCGCCTGGCCGAGATCCGCCCCGAGATCCTCGAGGTGTTCTACATCACGAAGCTGAACAAGCACTTCAGCATCGACGAGTCGGCCGAGGCCGCCCTCAAGGCGCTCGCCTGAGCCCTGCCATGCCGGCTCGCATCGAAGGCCACGCGATCCTCCGCGGCCCGCGTGCCGAGATCGATGCGTGCCAGTCGGCGGTCGAGCAGGCGATGGCGCAGCATGGCTACGGCCGCGAGGCGCTCTTCGCGGTCCGCCTGGCGCTCGAGGAGGCGCTCGTCAATGCGATCCGCCACGGCAACCGCCACGTCCCGGATGGGCAGGTCGACTTCCGGTGGAGCGTCGATGGTGACGAGGCCCGCTTCGACGTGCACGACCAAGGTGAAGGTTTCGATCCTGACGCGGTGCCCGATCCCACGGATGACGACAACCTCGAGATCCCGTCGGGCCGGGGCATCATGCTGATGAAGGCCTACATGTCCGAGGTCGAGTACCGCGATCCGGGCAATCACCTGGCGATGGTCTACAGGAAGTCGAAGGACGCATGAGCGACAAGGCACCGTTGCGTGTGGGCGTGGTCGGCTGCGGGCGCATGGGTCGCCACCATGTCCGCGTGGCCAGCCAGGCCGATGGCGCCGAACTCGTCGCGATCGCCGATGCGAGCCAGGAGCGGCGCGCCACGCTCGCCGAGCAGTTCGGCGGCACGCCCTGCGCCTCGCTCGATGAGCTGCTTGCCGTGGGCGTGCAGGCGATCGTCGTGGCCACGCCCACCGTCACGCACCGCGACATCGTGCTCCAGGCCGCTGCGGCCGGCGTGCACTGCCTGGTCGAGAAGCCTCTCGCCCCGGATGAGCGCACCGCAACGGAGATGGCCGAGGCTGCCGCGCGCCACGCCGTGGCGCTGCAGGTCGGGCACGTCGTGCGCTACGACCCGGTGATGGTGGCGGTGCGTGGCCTCGCGGGCATCACGCCTCGCTTCATCGAGATGCAACGCATCTCGCCCATGACCTTCCGCAGCGTCGACGTGGGCGTGGTGCTCGACATGATGATCCACGACCTCGACCTGCTGCTCATGCTCGTGGGCAGTGAGCCTGAGGAGATCCACGCCAATGCCGTCTGCGTGCTCGGCGAGGCCGAGGACATCTGCAATGCACGGCTGGTGTTTCCTGCGGGAGCCGACGGGATCCGCTGCGTGGCCAACGTCACGGCGAGCCGCATGGCGCTCAAGACCGAGCGCAAGATCCGCATCATCAGCGAGGATGCCTACGTCAGCGCGGACTTCGTCGCGCGGCAGGGGACCGTGGTCCGCAAGACCGCCAACGCCGAGCAACTCGATCAGGTGCGCCGTCAGCTGAATGATGGCGACGACCTGTCGGGCGTGAACTACCTCGACCTCGTCAAGGTCGAGCCGCTGGCCGTGGGTGCGGGGGATCCGCTCACCCTGCAGTTCGCCGACTTCGTGCGCGCCGTTCGCACCGGTGAGCGCCCGTTCGTCGATGCCGAGGCAGGTTCGGCCGCCGTGCGCACGGCGGAGCGGATCGTCGAGGCCGCACGCGCCGCGGGCGCGCGCATGGTCTGATCCGGCGCACCATGCCGCCTGTCCTCATTGGCTCCCACTGCTCGATCGCGGGTGGCCTGCACCTGGCGGTCGAGGAAGCGGTGCGCTTGGGGCTCGACTGCGTCCAGGTCTTCACGAAGAACCAGCGCCAATGGGCGTCGAAGCCGCTGGTGCACGCCGAGATCGCGGCCTGGTCGCAGGCGCTTGCTGCTGCCGGCTGGGATGGCTCGCGCGTCGTGAGCCACAACTCCTATCTCGTGAACCTTGCGAATCCCGATGCGGCTGCACGCACACGATCCATCGCCCTCCAACGCGACGAGACCGAACGCTGCGAGGCGCTCGGCATCCCCGTGTGCGTGATGCACCCCGGTGCGCACCTGGGCACGCCGAGGAAGCCTCGTGAACCGAATCGGCTTGGCGAGCCGCCATCGGCCGATGAACTCGAGGGGCTGCGCCGCATTGCCGCATCGCTCGATGAACTGCACCGCCAGCTCAAGGGATTCCGCACGATCACGCTGCTCGAGACGACCGTGGGCTCCGGCACCAACCTCGGCTATGACTTCGGCCACCTGCGCATGATCCGCGAGCTGGTCCGTGCTCCTGAGCGTGTGGGCTTCTGCATCGATACGTGCCACATCGTGGCGGCCGGGCATGACTGCTCCACGCCGGCGCGCGCGAAGGCCGTGCTGGAGCGCTTTGACCGTGAGTGCGGTCTTGAGCACGTGCACGCCGTGCACGTCAATGACAGCATCGGTGCGTGCGGTTCGCGGCTGGACCGGCACGAGCACATCGGGCATGGCACGTGCGGCGAGTCGTGCTTCCGTGCGGTCCTGCGGCACACCAAGCTGCTCGGTCGCCCCATGATCCTTGAGACGGCCAAGGATGATGGCCCCGGCGGCGAGCCGTGGGATATCGTCAACGCGCGCGCACTCCGTCGACTCGCTGGCGTGCGCGCAGCACGATGAACTCCTCTCGATTCGTCATCCTCGTGGCAAGGCTGGTGGTCTCGCTCATGCCCTCACGCATGGCCTCGTGCTTGGCCTCACGCATGGCCTCGCAATTGGCCGAGC
>Ga0172367_10004854_pt1 | contig 16525 bp, 22 predicted proteins | sample Lak10m_FD_114542 | JGI IMG/M metagenome (GOLD analysis project Ga0172367, IMG submission 114542) | Freshwater microbial communities from Kabuno Bay, South-Kivu, Congo - kab_022012_10m | ecosystem: Environmental > Aquatic > Freshwater > Lake | place: Democratic Republic of the Congo: South-Kivu...
ATTTTACGGAAAGTTTTTATACTATAGTGAAAAAACCACAGATCAAACCTGTAAAGAAACCATACTAACATACTTAAAGACAAATAATAAACCTTGTTCTAATTTAGAAACCGTTCACTCTAAAAATTTTAAACCTGTAGGCTTATATCTTAAAATACAACAAGACGGCATTCGTCTTCCAGAGACAGAAAAAAATTTATTAGAATCTGGAATTCAAAATTTTATACGCCTAGATGCCAAAAGAGGATTAGAATTAGAACAAATTCGAAAAACTAAATCAGTACAAGAAAGATATTTTGTACAAAAAACTGTATCAGAAATATTGAATGCATTAGATAATCAGGTTGCTGTGATTCAATTGAATCAAAGACCTCAATTAGACTTTAAAACATTTACGGGTGCTCTGAGTAGTGGTATAATAAAACTAGTAGAATCTGAAATGAAGGATATATTACAAAGAAGTATTAAAGAAATAAAGTTAGCTAAAAGTAAAAAAGATCTTCAATTAGTCGAAGCCTATTCGTATCTTAATAATAAACAATTAAAATGTTTGTTAGAGTTTTATCAAGATTTATTTGCCCGTTTACAATCAGGTCTTGTAGTCAAGACAAAGACTGTTAGAAAAACAAAACCTAAAACTACAGACAAGTTAGTTAAAAAAATAAAATATATGGAACGATTCCCAGAACTAGGACTAACTTCTGTAAATCCAACCGAACTCATTGGGGCAAATATAGTATATGTGTACAATACAAAAACTAGATTCTTGGAACGATTTGAGTCAGAAAAGGGAATTGGTGTACGAGGAACAACATTAACTGATATAAAAGAACCTGCAGTAAAGAAAAAGATTAGGAATCCAGAAGTATTTAAATCAATAAATACAACCAATAAAAATTTTATGGAAAGATTCTGGTCTGGATTTAAAACAAAACAAGGAACAGCAAATCCCAGAATTAATAGTCATTGTATCTTATTAAGTTGTATAAATATTAAAAATGAGTCGTGACACGTTATCATTGTATAAAAAATATGCCCCAAATGGGGCTCCTTTTGCCTTTTCAAGAAATCAGTATGTGATGTATCAGGACAAAATTTTTAAATTTATATATCCTGTATCAGATAGAAATCAATTAAACTGGAATGAAGTTCCTGAACCAGTCGCATCAGAATATTGGAAAGAAGAGTTAATGGATACTGTCTATACAGAAAGTTCTACTCCTCCAAGTGGAATAAAACTTTTAGGAGATCGTTGGAAAAATAAAGATACTATGCAAATATACACTTGGACTAAGTCTGGTACAAAATATATTTGGAGAAGTTGACTTTTTAATTTTTTATGATATGATCGTTTTATGATTCTAGTAGACAATAGTCAATTACTAATTGCCAGTATATTTCGAAACATGAAGTCCAATCCAGTAATGGATACAGATTTCATAAGACATCTGGTATTTAATTCGTATCGATTTATCAATAAAAAGTTTGGAAATCGATACGGAAAAATAGTTGTATGTAATGATGCAGGTCCGTCTTGGAGAAAGAATAAATTTCCGTATTACAAACAAAACAGGAAACAAAAGCAACAGACCTCTGGTGTGAATTGGACGGAGATATATGAAAATATGTCGATTGTTCGATCTGAAATATTAGATGTTCTGCCCTATAAAAACATCAGAATCGCAGGCGCAGAGGCAGACGATGTTATTGCTGTGCTGGCAAAGCACCATCATCAGACAGAATCCGTTTTAATAATATCAAACGATAATGACTTTCAGCAACTTCAAATTTATCCAGAAGTAGAACAATACAGTACTATAAAGAAAGACTTTGTTCGATGTGAATCTCCCAAGCAATATCTACTAGACCACATCCTGGAAGGAGATCCAGGAGATGGAATACCCAATATCTTATCAGATGATGATACATTTATGACAGAAGGAAAACGACAAAACAGATTGACTCGTCAAAAGCGAAAAGAAATACTTGAAAATTTAGGATCTATTACAGGAACTGAATGGACAGACAACTGGACTAGAAATAAAACATTAATTGATCTGAGTCAAATTCCAGACGATTTAGAATCACAGATTTTAGAGGCCTATTCACAACCTGTTCAAACTAAAATCAGTTTATTAGATTACATGATATCTCATAAACTGAATAATTTACTAGAAAGTGTAGGAGACTTTTAATGCGATCAGAGTATGCAGATGATTTTGAGTCGTGGAAATCTAAAAAAGCAAAATCAGTTTTCCGAAAAGATAAAAAATCTCAAAAGAATAAAGGAAAAAACAATTTTCGAAGAGAAGTGCAGGATTATATTGACAAACGGTCAGATGTAGACTATGATGCAGAAGGAAACAATAACTATGGTTACTAAAATGAAAACATTTACATTATCAAAACAAACTCTTGGCATATTAAAGAATTTTTCTGGTCTTAATTCAAACATCCTAATTAAACCAGGTAGTGTTATTAAGACTATTACTCCGTCTAAAAATGGAATGGCAGAGGCAACAGTAACAGAAGATTTTCCGGTTGAATTTGGTATCTGGGATCTTCAAAAGTTTCTTGGTGTAGTAAGTTTATTCAACTCACCAACATTCAACTTTGCCCCAAAGAGTGTTACTATTTCAGACGGCAACGATTCTAACATAGTGTATTACTACAGCGAACCCAAGTTACTTACAGTACCTACAAAAAACGTTAACATGCCCAAGACAACAGTAAAGGTTACTTTGACAGAAAAAACTTTTGCTGATTTGCAGCGGGCTGCTGCAGTAATGCAATTGCCTGATATCTCGTTTCAAAACGAGTCTCAAAAGATCTATGCTGTGATCTGTGATATGGCAGATCCAACATCTAATTCGTACAAGACTCTTATTGCAGAAGATTATTCCGGCAAAGAACAACTGTCTTTGAACTTTAAAATAGACAATCTCAGAATGTTGTCTGGAACGTATACCGTCAGGTTCTCCACGAATGTAGTGGGAGAGTTTACTAACGATACCATACCAGTAAAGTATTGGTTTGCCATGGAAACCAATTCTAAATTCGAATAAAAAATGAAAACGTCAACCGACTTTCTTTGGGTGGAACGTTATCGTCCACAAACTATTCAAGACTGTATTCTTACCAAAAGTCTGGAATCCACGTTTCAGGAGATGGTTAAGAAACAAGAAACTCAGAATCTGTTATTTTACGGAACCGCAGGAGTAGGAAAGACTACTGTGGCAAAGGCCTTGTGTAATGAAACGGAATCCGACTGGATCATGATTAATTGTTCGGAAGACGGAAATATCGATACTCTTCGAACAAAAATCAGACAGTTTGCCAGTACAGTAAGTCTGACCGAGGCCAAAAAGGTGGTTATACTAGACGAGTTTGATTACTCTAACGCAAATTCTATTCAACCTGCACTCCGAGGAGCAATCGAAGAATTTGCAAATAATTGCAGATTTATCTTGACCTGTAATTATAAATCCAAGATTATTGAGCCGATTCATTCCAGATGTACTGGTGTGGACTTTACTATACCTCGGACCGAAAAACCGGAAGTGGCCAAACGATTACTTGCCAGATTAGAATTTATTCTTAAATCTGAAAAGATTCAATACGATAAGGCCATTCTGAGTCAATTAGTATTAAAACATTTCCCAGATTTCAGACGAATAATCAACGAACTGCAAAGATACTCGGTTTCGGGGTCTATCGACCAGGGAATTCTGTCAAATTTAACTGAAATTGAACTTCGAGACTTGTTTCAGGCCCTGAAAGAAAAGAACTTTAATTCTGTGCGAAAATGGGTAGCCCTGAACGCAAACGAGAACCCCACAGAACTGTTCAGGCGGGTCTACGATTCCCTACAGGACGTTCTTGTACCTCAGACCGTTCCCAACGCGATAACCTTGTTGGCAGACTACCAATACAAGTCTGCGTTTGTGGCAGATCAAGAAATTAATATGATGGCCTTTCTTATAGAACTCATGGTGGCATGTGAATTTAAGTGACGTATTAAATTCAATTAATTACTCTAAAGTGAACCTGCTCAGTCAGGGCCTAAACTCAGAATACGTTCCGTATGTGATTAATCGGTGTCTTTCTTATTTTCCAGACACCTTGTTTCATGCCAACAGAATGAATATCCGAACTGGTCTGACTCGAGGTCAACAATATCAATATTATCTTGAAGGCCTTTCTAAAAGAAAACGATTCAGTAAATGGATTAAACCGGAAACCGATTCGGATCTGGAAACAGTTATACAGTATTACGGATACTCTAGGAGACATGCCCAGACAGTTCTTCCGTTAATTTCCAAGGAACAAATGAATCAACTTAAAAATTCTCTTAAAACAGGAGGTCAAAAGCCCAAAAACCATAAATAATTCAAATAATGATGTTGCAATCATTAATTATGGAGAATTTATGGAAACAAGCGAATCAAATGATCCGGATATTTTTGATGGACTAGGCGTAGAAATTGTTCTTAAAACTAAAGAAGACTTTTTGAAAGTTAAAGAAACTCTTACTCGTCTCGGAGTAAGTTCCAGAACAGAAAAAAAATTATGGCAAAGTTGTCACATCTTACACAAACGAGGCAAATATGCCATAATGCATTTCAAAGAAATGTTTTTAATGGACGGACTGGAAAGTGATTTGAGCGAAGAAGATGTGGGTAGAAGAAATACTATAGTTCGATTATTAACTGAATGGGGTCTGATTACTCCAGTAGACGAAGAAGAATACAAAGAACCTCAAATAAGTCTGGCAAAACTTAAAATAATTTCACATAAAGACAAACAAGATTGGCAATTGATTCCTAAATACCATATCGGCAAGAAGTGATTTAAACTTTTTATATTATGAAAACAGAATTAATTTCGTTCTACGCAGATGTAGACAACAGAACTTATTACAGTGATCATGCCCGCAGATTAAAACAAAACTGCGAAAAATTAAATATTCCTATAGACATCCGAGAACTTCCTTCCAAACAGGACTACAGATTAAACTGTTTAAGTAAACCTAAATTTATACTAGATATGTTAACAGAGAAAAAACGTCCAATTGTATGGATGGACGTAGATTCTATAATTCATCGGACACTCGATATATTCGATGAGTTAGGTGATATTGACGTGGCGTTTGCCTATCAAGTATACGATCCTAGCTCGGCACCAATTAACATACCTAAGGCGTCTCCTATTTATTTTAATTATACTGATATAGTGCTTGAGTTTTTACAGTATTGGATTACAATGGCAAAACAGGCCAATCAGTTTGATACTCCTGTATTTGATCATGAATTGTTAATGTTTAGTGTTATTCCAAAATATTACGATAAAATGAAAATACATCGTCTCAATAGAGAATACGCAATTTGGCCAGGAACTAACTTGGGAACAGATGAAATTCCCAGAATAACAATGGGAATTGCAGACGGAGACTCTAAACGAAAAGGTTTGGAAAATATGGGAATGTCTTCAACAAATATTGATCATCAACTCATAGGAAATCGTTTCAATGAAACCTAAGATTAAATGTTTAGGTGCTCCTTTTGATACAGAGTTTTCTTCGTGTTCTGATATTAAACCTGTAAACTTTGAATGGAGTTTGGTAGAAGGAGACTATCTGGTTCATATCGACCGAGGTTTATTAATAGAACCAGAATCAGACTATTTAAAAGAAAAGCGATTTGGATGGACATGTGAATCTAGTCATATTATTCCTGATGTAGTGGAATTTTTAAAACAAAAACACAATGTTTTATTCGACGATTACTATAATAAAATATTTACACACGACTCAGAATTACTGAAATTAGATTCAAGATTTGTGTATTGTCCAAACGGCAGTAATTATCCGTGGATTCCTAAATCACAATGGGGAATATACAACAAAACAAAATTATGTTCCATGTTTTGTTCTCCCAAGCGCATGACAGAAGGTCATATGTATCGTCATAACGTTGCTAGACTAGTTTTAGATAAAGGATTTGATGTATTCGGTGGAGCACATGGAACTCCTAGAACAGTTGTGGATCCAAGAAATCCTTGGAATACTAAACTAAATGGAGTTAAAGATTATATGTTTAATATAGTAATCGAAAACGGAGTATACGATTCGTATTGGACAGAAAAATTAACAGATTGTTTTGCTACAGGCACTGTTCCTATTTATTGGGGAACAAAAAAACTACCAAAAGAATTTTCTGAAGCAGGAATTATACGATTAGAACCAGGAAATGAAAATGCAATTTTAGATGTATTAAATACAGATCTTTACATTAGTATGAAAGCAGGAATAGAATACAATTATAATGCAATACATCAAATAAAAATAGTTGATGATATAATATATGAGGAAATAAAAAAGTGCATTTCTTAACACAATTAAATTCTGGTTGTATTGATATCTGTAAAAATATGTTAGAGTCTGCTAGAAAAGCAGGATTAAATCAAGATAATTTTATTATTGCGTGTTTAGATCAAAATGCATACGATGCCATGAAAGGATTCAAAGGAGCATTTCACTATGCGGATATACAATTAACAGAATATCAAGATTGGTCTTTTGACCCTCACAGTACATTTAGACAGATAGTTAAAAATAAATGGGAATTAATAAAAAAAATATATTCAGCACATAAACAATTATGCTGGGTAGATACTGATATAGTATTTATTAAAAATCCATTACCAATTATAGAAAATAATTCTTCAGTATTATTTCAGTGCGATAGTCCGGGATCTTTAATATGTTCAGGATTCATGGTTTTTAATGATTCTCCAGAATGTGCAGCTTTAATCGAGGAGTGTGGAGCAGATACTGCTGAAGACGATCAAATACTTATAAACAATAAAGTAATGAAATATAAAGATCGCTGTGCTTTATTAGATCAAGAAAAATTTCCTAATGGTTATGTATATCATACTTTAGACAAAAAAGATAAAGCAATAATAGTTCACAATAATCATATGGTTGGAATACAAGAAAAAACAAAAAAATTTAAGGAAAATGGATTATGGTATATTTAAATGATGATTTTAAAATTAAAGTAATAAGTCGTAAGGGCTCAAAACGAAGAACGGGCATACAAGAAAATTTAAAATCTAAAAATATATGTTTTGATTTCTTTGATGCAGCTGATAAAACTAATATTGTAAGATACGATAAAACGTTTGATTATAAAGGTATTAAATTAAATTTAAATACATCATTACAGTTTCCAGATGCATATAATAACAGAAAATGGTTAAAGATTGGAGAAGTTGGTTGTTTTTTTAGTCATTATCTTCTTTGGTTAGATTTAGTTAATCAAAATAAAAAAGCTTATTTTATATTAGAAGATGATGCTGATCCTAAATTTACAGATAAAGAAATTAAAAGATTTTTAAATGAAGAATCTTTAGATAATGTTGATATGGTAATCTGCCAAAGTGTTTCTCCTAATTTTCCTAAAGGAAAACGAGCATTTAAAAATATTACAGACAAAATGAATGTTAAAATGCCCATGGGAGAATTTGATTGGGAAACCACCGAAGGAACCACAGGATACATTGTTACAAATTCTGGTGCTAAAAAGATGTTAGAAATTGTTAAAACGTATCAAATGTTCAATCCTGTAGATAATTTTGTAGGAAGATGTGTGGGCTCTATACTTAATACATTTTTATGTCCTAATTATTTACAGGTAGTTTTAAATGAAAATGTAGAAACAGAAATTCATTATGATGTACCGGAACAAAAAATAGAATATATTGATGATATTAAATTTATAGTAGGATAATATTAATGTTAAATAATGATATATTAAAACAGCCAGCTTTATATCCCACATATCCCCCGTATCATACAGGGTCATATCTGGAAGAATATTTTCACAACTGGTATTGTAAAAATAAAGTAAATACTAATAAAAATTATATTGACATATTTTGGACAAATCTTTATTGTAATACTGCCAGTAAAAAAGCTCCACCTGTTAATATTCAATCACACATCGATAAATTAGATCCTACAAAAGAATATTTTACTGTGTGTCAACACGATGATGGACCTTTAGAATCTTTACCACCAAATACATTAATATTTTCAGCGGGTGGAAATAGAACATGTGGAAATATAATACCAATACCTTTGATTTGCTCACCAATAATTGATCATTTTATAAATGAAACAAAAACAATTTTTTGTTCTTTTGTTGGTTCTAGAACTCATACCATCAGACAACAATTGACAGAACAATGGAATAACGATGAAGATTTTATTTTTGCATCACAAGGCTGGCAAGAAAGTGTTCCAAAGAAAAATTTAACTATTTTTAAAACATTAACTAGTAAAAGTAAATTTACTTTATGTCCAAGAGGTTATGGAAAAAGTAGTTTTAGAATGTATGAAGCAATTCAGTTAGGTTCGGTTCCAGTATACATATCTGATTCTCATTATTTACCATGGTCTGATGAATTGGATTGGTCAGAGTTTTGTGTTTTGATAACTCCAGATCAAATATCAGATTTAAAAAATATATTGTTAAGTTATTCGGAAGATAAAATTAATAATATGGTAAAGCACGGGCAAGAACTATATAATGACTATTTTTCATTAGACGGAATGTGCAAACAAATTGCATACAGATTATTATGATGCACAAAACAATATATCAAACTTGGTATAAAAAACAACTACCAGAAACTATTCAAAAGAGCGTAGATCTCATGCTTCAGTTAAATCCAGAGTATTCATACGAATTAAGCGATGATGAAGACATGAAAAAATTTATAATAGATAATTTTGATGAGCGGATACAAGAAGCTTTTAATAGTCTAAAAGTAGGAGCTGCAAAGGCAGATTTGTGGAGATATTTGATATTATTTAAAAATGGTGGTGTTTATCTTGATGTAGATTCTGTCATCTATTCTCCTCTAAAAACACTAATAACGGATGACTGTGCTGTAATAACGAGAGAAAAAAATCCAGGAAAGTTTGTTCAATGGTGTTTGATGTTTCCTGCTGACCATCCAATATTAAAAATTTGTATTGATAAATGTGTCACTAATATCTTAGATAAAAAAATAAACGACATACTAGAATTAACAGGTCCTGTAGTGTATTCTCAGTCAATTAAAGAGTATTTTGATGACGATAATATTTACTACAGGCCCGACGAAGTAATCAATAGTTATAAAGATAAAACAAAGGTTAAAATGTACTCTTGGGATTATGACGGATATGCGTTATTTACTCATCCAGATAAACATTTATTATACACCAACAAACCTCATTGGAGAGATGAAAAGGAACAGTTTATATGAAAATAAATGCAGATAAAATTTATGTTTGTCATTACTCAAAATTAATTGATAGAAAACAATTAATGATTGATCAGTTTAATAAATTAAACATAAAAAATTATGAATTTGTTGAACTCTATGATAAAAATTCATGGAATATTAATGATATTTCAAAAATATATCCTATGATTAATCATCCCTCTACTAACTTAACCGATGGAGAAAAATCATTAACTTTAAAACATGTATGGATTATAAGAAACATGTATGAAAATAATTATTCTTCTGTACTTGTTTTAGAGGATGATGCAATTTTATGTGATAATTTTGTGGAAAAATATAATCAATATATTCTAGAATTGCCAGAATTTTGGGATATAGGATGGGTTGGTAGTTGTTTTAATTTAAGAGAACCACAAAAACCAAATATATACATATATAAAACTGATAGAGGATCAAGATGTACTCATGCATTTTGTATAAGTAAATACCTTGCTAAAAAAGTATACGAAGAAGTTTTGAATGTAAATATGGCATCAGATCACTATTACAATTATTTGGTGAAAAAGTTTAATTTAGAAAATTATTGGTTTCAGCCACCTCTCGCTACTCAAAGTTTAAATCATCCATCTTCATTAACTGGTAAATATTGGCATGAATCTATTGTGAATTGAGAATATTATGAATTTAAAATCTAAAAGAGAACTTGAACCATTTAAATTGATGGAAACACATCATGGTAAATTAATAGTAAATAGATTTGATGAACTCTCTCCTTTTTGGGGAGTTGGAAGTCAAATAATGAGACGTGGCTATTATGATATGCCAGAAATAAATTTGACAAAATTAATTTTAATCGAACACAGAAATTCATTTGGTGATGGAGTTGTTGCTATTGATTGTGGTGCAAATATAGGTGTGCATACTATAGAATGGGCAAAACTTATGACTGATTGGGGGTATGTCTACTCATTTGAAGCACAAGAATTTGTATATTATGCTTTATGTGGTTCTATAGCATTGAATAATTGTTTTAATGTTACTGCTAAAAATGAAGCAATTGGAAAACAAAATAGTAAAATTAAAGTTCCAAAAATTGATTACTCGGTAAATAGTTCATTTGGTAGTGTGGAACTACACAAAAAAGACAACAACGAATGGATAGGACAACACATAAATTATAATGATACTTATGATGTACCATTACTAACAATCGATTCTATGAATCTGCAAAGAATAGATTTGTTAAAGGTAGATGTGGAAGGAATGGAAGAAGATGTATTTATAGGAGCATATGAATCTTTAGACAGATGCAAACCAACAATATATTTTGAACATTCAAAATCAAATATACATTCATTGCACAATTTTTTAACACAAAAAGGATATAGTATTCAATATAAAGGCAATAATGCTATTGCAATACATAATACAGTTAAAATTAAAATAAATATAAATGAATATGAATTATAATTAATGAGTTAATTTATATTATGCACATGCATAATTAGTAGTGATTTTTAAATAAAGGAGGAATTAAAATGAAAAAATTATTTTTATCTACGTCTCGTGGGTTTGACTGGAATACAATAAGAAGATGGAATCTATCAGCAAAACAAACAGGTCATTCTGTTTGTAATCTGTTAGTAGATCCAACTCAAGAACTAGTAGATTCGTGTAGTCAACAGAATATTGATTGTGTGGTTTACAATATGCAAACAAATAAACCACCACATAACATGCGTTTTTTATTACAATATAAATTTTTAATGTCTGTAAAAGATGCATATTCACATGTAATAGTCACAGATAGTAAAGATGTTTATTTTCCTGTAGATCCATTTCCTAAACTTTTAGAAATTATGGAAAAAACTGGAAAGGATATTGTATGTGGTAGTGAATCTATACGATATAAAGACGAATTTTGGGGTAACGGAAACTTGATGGAAGGGTTCCAATATGTTTATGATGATTTTAAAAATAATGAAATTTGTAATGTTGGAGTATTGTGTGGCAAAACAGAAGCGGTAGCTGAACTATGTCTAATGATATTTACTATGTGTTTTCATAATCCAGCTAGTGTTTCAGATCAATCATCATTTAATGTATTGATGGGTACTAAATTCTGTTCAGATAAAATTGCCATGACACGTCCATCAGAAGGTTTAATGGTACATCTAGGAACAGTTGGTGTTCAAAAGTTTAGAGATAAGCTTATAGAACCACCAACATGGGACGAATCTAAAATGCCAACTGTAAATGGTTCTGTTCTTCCTATAATTCATCAATATGATCGTATCAATACTAGTCAATGGAATTTGATATGAAATTAGCATTAGTTTTATCGGGGCAATTACGTTCTTTTGAACAGGGATACGAATATATTAAAACTAATTTATTAGACTATTATGATGTTGATATATTTTTTCATACATGGTCTAAAAATTGGAATAATAAAGTTTTAATATTATATAATCCTAAAGAAGCTTTGGTAGAAGATGATGCTATTTTTGGAGATTTTAAACATTATAGAATAGTATCTAATAGCCATCCAGCTAGAAATACTATTTTAATGTATAGATCTATAAAATATGCGGATATGTTGCGTCAAAATTCTGGAATTAAATATGATTGGGTTTTAAGAACTAGATTTGATTTTGCTTTAAATAAAAAAATTAATTTTCAGGATCTGGATCCTAATAAAATGTATTTCTGTGATACAAGAAGTAATGTTGATCGAACAACAGTGCATGATCAATTTGTTATCGCAACTTCAAATAATATGAATATTTATTCTGATGTTTATGATAATATTGAAAAATATCATACAGAAGGTTGTGTCATTAATGGTGAAGATTTATTAATTTATCATTTACAAAAAAATAACTGTTTAGGTAAAAACAAAATAGAATATGTAAATCTGCATCCACCATTTATTAATGGTGCATATAATTGCGGAAAACATTCATTGATAAGAGATGATATGGAGATGTGGAAAAAATGATTGAAGCGGTGTTATTTGATCTAGATGGAGTATTAGTAGATGCGTGTAATTGGCATTATGAAGCTTTAAATCAAGCATTAATTAATAATGGATATGACCCAATAAATAGAGATGATCATTTATTAAAATTTAATGGGCTACCAACTAAAATAAAATTAAATATGTTAAATATATCTGGTGATAAAGCGGAAAAAATTAACAAAGAAAAACAAAAATATACATTAGATATTATAGAAAATACAGCCAAGATAATGCCAGAAAAAATAGAATTACATCAGTATTTAAAGTCCCAAAAGATAAAAATAGCATGTGTAACTAATTCTATTAAAGAAACAGCAGAAAAAATGTTAATACAAACAGGCCAAATGCCTTATATTGATTTATTGATATCAAACGAACACGTAAAACAAAATAAACCACATCCAGAATGTTATAATTCTGCCATACAGATTTTAAAAGTAAATCCTATAAATGTTATGTGCGTCGAAGATTCTCCTAAAGGTATACAAGCAGCTATGGCAAGTATAGCAGGCCGATGTTGGATTGTATCAGATACCACACAAGTAACTAAACAAAATTATTGTAATTATATGAAAGAAACTATGTGAAAATTTTAATACCAATGGCTGGAGAAGGAAGTAGATTTGCTAAAGAAGGATACACATTTCCAAAACCATTAATAGATGTTGAAGGCAAACCTATGATTCAACGTATTGTTGAAAATCTAGATTTTGATGCTGAATATATTTTTCTTGTAAGAAAAGAACATTTAAAAAAGTATCAAGGGCTAAAAGCAACATTAGATCGTATTACAAATGGCCGTTTTAAAATAATAGAAGTTGATGGTCTAACAGAAGGTGCAACTTGTACTGCGTTATTAGCAAAGGATTATATTAATAATGAAGACGATCTATTAATAGCAAATTCAGATCAAATAATAGAATATTCTGCTGAAAATTTTAAATATTTAAAATATTTTTCAAATGTAGATGGTATAGTTTTTTGTTTTAATGCTGTTCATCCTAAATGGTCATTTGTAAAAATAAATACACGCGGGGTTGTCACTGAAGTTGCAGAGAAAACTCCTATATCAAATATAGCTACTTGTGGAATTTATTGGTATCGTAAAGGATCCGATTTTGTGAGGTGTGCGGAAACAATGATAAATAAGAATATTAGAGTAAACAATGAATTTTATATTGCACCTGTATATAATGAATTTATATTAAACAATAAAATACTCGTACCATTTTATGTGAATAAAATGCACGGAATAGGCACCCCAGAAGATTTAAATACTTATTTGAACAGAAATAAATGATGAAAATAATATCACATCGTGGCAATTTAGACGGTCCTATTTTAAAAAAAGAAAATACTGTTGATTATATTGATGCTGCTATTTCTAAACAATTTGACGTAGAAGTAGACGTGTGGTGTATAGATGATTATCTTTTTTTAGGTCACGATAATCCAACAACAAAAATTGAAAAATCTTGGTTGATTAGTAGATCTGATAAATTATGGTGTCATGCTAAAAATATACAAGCAATTCAATATTTGTCTAATATAAAATTACTTCACTATTTTTGGCATCAGAATGATAAATTAACATTAACTAGTAAAGGGATTCCGTGGTGTTATCCTGGTACTTATTTACCATCTGGAATCACTGTTGAATTAAATTACAATAAAAATATACCAAACATATATGGAATATGCACAGATTATCCATCAATATGGATGAAAGATTTATAAAATAAAATAAGTTTTTAAAAATAAAATTGAGCAAATTAGTACACTAAAATATTTAAATTTACATATAATATAGGAAATAATATGGCTATAAAACAAGATTGGGCAGGAATAAACTTAAATTCTATAGATTATAGAGTTTTATTAAATGATGACATTAATATTATTCAGATAGGCGCACATGATGGTGTTGTGGGTGAGGAATATGGATTACAGGAATTATTAAAAGATACAAAAAATTTTAAATTATTTTTAATTGAACCAATCAAGAAATACTTTGATAATCTTAAAAATGTATATTCTAAACACGGGGATAAAATTTCATACTTTAATTTTGCTATAACAAATAAAGATGGTAAGACAAAAATGATAGACAGGGGCGGAATGAGTCATATTAGTGATATAGGAAGTATAGAAGTAGAATGTAAAAAATGGTCTACATTTTTAACTGAAAACAATATTGAAAAAATTGATCTATTATTATTAGATTGCGAAGGATATGAATTTGAAATTTTAAAGAATATTAATTTTGATAAAATCAGACCAAAAATTATTAGATATGAGTATTTTCACATAGAAAATAAAGAAGAATGTGATAATTTTTTGAAATCTAAAAAATATGATATACAACTGTGTTATCACGACCACACTTATAATAAGGTGGCAATATCTAATATATGAAAACTATTATAACAGGTGGTTGTGGATTTATTGGTTCAAATTTAGTAGACGAATTGATCAATTTAAATCATGAAGTTATTGTTATTGATAATGTATCATCTGACGCACATGATCAATTTTATTACAATAAAAAAGCAACTTATTATAAGGACGATATAATAAATAAACATATTGTAAATGGCATATTCGAAAGACACAGACCTGATTATGTTTTTCATCTAGCGGCAGAAGCAAGAATACAAAATTGTATAAATGATCCAGTAAAAGCATTTAATATAAATACTGTTGGTACACAAAATATTTTAGAGGCATCTAGAATGTTTAATGTGAAAAGAGTTATGTTTTCTAGTACATCAGCAATATATGGTTTAAATGATACCTTGCCACAAAAAGAGACATTACACCCCAACTGTTTAAATATGTACTCATATTCGAAACTTTTTTCTGAAGGATTATTCAAATTATATTCAGACATGTATAATGTTGATAGCGTTTGCTTTAGATACTTTAATGTATACGGACCAAGACAACCAGTTCGTGGTTCTTATGCTCCTGTTATAGGAGTATTCTCCAGACAGCTAAAAAATAACCAACCAATGACTGTTGTAGGAGACGGATTACAAACCAGAGATTATGTTCATGTAACTGATATTATTTCTGCAAATATTTTATCCATGACTACTAATTCTCAATTAAAGGGAGAAGTATTTAATATCGGTACTGGTGTTTCTTATTCTGTTTTAGAAATAGCAAAAATGATGGGAGAAAAATGGATACATATAGATTCTAGAGAAGGAGAGGCCAGAAACACTTTGGCAGATTACCAAAAAGCAAAAATAACATTAAATTGGAACCCTTCGAAAAAATTAAACGAGTATTTACAGGATAAACAATATTTACTATAAAATGGGTTGAAATCTTACATAAATAAGAGTAGAGATCTATATTATGCCTAAATTATGCTTGTCAATGATTGTAAAAAATGAAACTCACATTATTAAAGAGTGATTCAAATCTATAACAATAACTGATATAAATACATTATGAAACCAACTATTACATTATGCATGATTGTGAAGAACGAGTCTCATGTGATCCTGGAATGTCTTAATTCTGTATGGAAACACATTAATTACTGGGTCATTTCAGATACAGGTTCAACAGATAATACTAAAGAACTCATTGAAACCTTCTTTCGAGAAAAAGGTATACCAGGAGAATTTGCTGATTTGCCCTGGAAAGATTTTGCCCACAACAGATCTCATGTGTTAAAAGCATGTCAAGGCAAGGCAGATTACGCCTGGATGATTGACGCAGACGATTTTTTGGTAGGAAATTTGGAACTTCCTCCAAATACTGATGCAGATGCGTACACACTTAAATTAGGAAAAGGACCAGAATTTACTTGGTGGAGAAATCAAATATTCAAAACAGAATCTGAGTGGAAGTACGAAGGAGTTCTTCACGAGTACGCTGCAACTTCTAAACCTAATCCTGTAATCGTTCGTCTGGAAGGACAGTACAAAGTTAATGCCAGAACTACAGGTGCCCGCAATCAAGGAATTACACCGATAGAAAAATATTCCAGAGACGCCATTACACTAGAAGAGGCACTCAAAACGGAACCAGAAAATAGTCGTTACTGGTTTTATCTGGCCCAAAGTTATTTTGATTCACAACAATACGAAAAATCAGAACAGGCGTATATGAAACGTGCCCAGATGGGAGGATGGCCGGAAGAAGTGTATTATTCGTTGTATCGAGTGGCCATCTGTAAGGCATTGATCA
>Ga0172367_10004855_pt1 | contig 16517 bp, 19 predicted proteins | sample Lak10m_FD_114542 | JGI IMG/M metagenome (GOLD analysis project Ga0172367, IMG submission 114542) | Freshwater microbial communities from Kabuno Bay, South-Kivu, Congo - kab_022012_10m | ecosystem: Environmental > Aquatic > Freshwater > Lake | place: Democratic Republic of the Congo: South-Kivu...
GCAAATATGAGTATAATGATGAATTTTTTTAAAACATTTCAATTTTTAATTACTACATTATTCTTTTCTTTTTTTTTGAAGTGGAATGTAATGAAATGTAATGTAATTGGTACATTTTGCTAATATTGTAAAATAGTGATTGGCGCTTTGGCGCTTTGGCGCTTGATATTTGAAAGTCTCCTAGAGAATGGATTTCAAGGAAAGTTCTAAAAATGAGGTGCCAAAGCGCCGAAGCGCCAATGAGTATAATGATGAATTTTTTTAAAACATTTCAATTTTTAATTACTACATTATTTACTACATTATTCTTTTCTTTTTTTTTGAAGTGGAATGTAATGAAATGTAATGAATGGCGCTTTTTGCTAATATTGTAAAATAGTGATTGGCGCTTTGGCGCTTTGGCGCTTCGTTTTTAAAAGTCTCCTAGTGAATGGATTTTAAGGAAAGTTCTAAAAATGAGGCGCCAAAGCGCCAAAGCGCCAATCACTATTTTACAATATTAGCAAAAAGCGCCAAAAATGCGCCAAAACTTAATCTTCATTTTCATCAATTTTTTTCAATCCAAATCCAATATAACATCCTTTTTTTCCACTGTATCTTTTATCTTTTTTATATTCAAAATTCAATCTCATTCTTTTCAATTCATCACTTATTTTTATATTTCTCATATCACTTGGTAACATATTTTCCATTGCATTTTTTCCAATAAATAAATCTTCGCCAGATTTTAATTCATCTGAATTGAATGTGAAATTATCATAGAACCAACCATCAAATTTATTATTATCTTGCATATTTTCATCACCTTCTTCTTTCCATTCAGTAGGATAATATTCATTTAATTTTTTTTCATTCCAGTATTTATTAGCATACTCTGCTAATAATTCTATTAATGGCAATTTTAATTCATTCATCAATTTAGTTCTGAAACTATTGTCTTTTTTAAATTCAAGTTTTTCATAATTATCTTCTTCATAACAATCATCAAATTTACTATTAAATTGGCACAATTTAAATCTTCTAATAATTCCATTATCTGCATCAATATTAAGTGAATAATTACTTACAATAAATAATTTGAATGTAACGTTTAATTTTTCACTTTCTGTTGCATAATTTCTTCCAAAAGAATACGTAGTGCCATCCGCAAAACTTTTCATTCTGTCAGCATCTTTTTTTAGTTTAGTCAATTCATTTATCCAAATAATCCTTTTTCCATAAAAATTTGGTAATTCTTTTTTCATATCAAAATTTACATCAAATAATTTATTTTCTGCTTTTTTAACATAATTTGGCATTATTTCTTCCAATGCTTCGAGGATTACTGATTTTCCATTCGATGCTGATTGACCACGAAAATATGAAAATATTTGTTCTTTATCGGCATCACCAGTTAATGCATAAGCAATATTCAATAAATAATAGTCCAAATGAGATGTATTATTATTGCAAATTTTCAATAATTCATTTTTTACATTATTTACATCATCATTTGATGGTTTTGTATAATCAAATGGAATACATTTCGTCAAATAATCTTCTTTACACAATTCATTTCTGAATATCATTGTTTTTAAATCTAAAATTCCATTTTGAAATACTAATTCATATTTATTATTATCCAATTTGTCGATGAAATTATCATCATTGATATAAGTAATTAGAAAATCTTTTATTTCACTTAATCTTGTTTTATTTGTAGCATTTTGATACCAAGTGCAACATATTTTTAAATCTTTTTCAATATTCTCATTACTTGATTTTCCAGTTGATAAATTGATTGTTTGTTGATTTATTAATTTTTTTCTTGTTGTATTAATTGCTTTTTGTAAAAATGTTGATATGATGGCATCAGGTTTTTTTGTTTTTTTCCAAAAATGTGTTTCTTCATTATAACAAAACCAAATTTCTAATTGACTTAAATATTTTAAAATTTTTGATAATTCATTTGATACAAATTTTGAAATATCATTTGTTCCAAGTACTAATGTATTTACAGGTATAATGAATTCATCAAGTAGTTCTTCATTTGTTTCAGTTTGCATCACAATTGGACTAAATTCTGTTATGATTGTTGTCGGTGAAGTGATTTCATCTTCATTTTCATCATCAAATACAATTTCATCTTCTTCACTCATTTTACAATTAACTTCAACTTTCAATTTTTCATCCATTGATTTATTACTAAATGATATTTGATTGTATCCATTTTCACTTAACCAATTATCGATGGAATTTAAAATTTGAGTTATTCCACCATTTTTATCAACATTTGTTTTAAGTAATTTGAGACCATCATATTCGTATGTTCCAATTTTTTTATTTGTTCGTTTAAATAGATAAATGTTTGGAATTGTCATTGATATGTGATTTTTTAATCTTCCAATCAAATTTGCTTCTAATGTTTGCAGAAATTTAGATAACCAAGAACCACCTTCATTAAAAGTTTTGTTTGATGTATCAATTTGAAATAAATTCAATTCTTTGCATTTATTTGTAAAAAGTTTGAGTTCTTTGATATAATTTTTAATGAATTCTGCAATTGCTAAATTACGAGTTTCAACAATTCTGTATTTTGTTAAAATTTTTTCACATTTTTTTTTGATGTCAAAACCAAACATTATTTCAATCATCAAATTTTTGAATTCTTCGTCATTTATTATTAGTGCATTTTTAATTCCAATTTTTTGCTTTTCATACAAGTTGTAAAAATTAGTTATCGTTGGAAATTCATTATTCCATTCATTTTTTAAAATCAAATCAAACATTAGTGACAAATGAGCTTTTTTCATATCTAAATCGTAATACAATCCATCACATAAGTAATTTCTTGTTAATCTTCTTAATATTGTGTATCCAACTTTGCCTTGTATGTAATATCTTCCAATTTCATTATATCTTTTATATTCAACTTTAAGTAATCCATCTTTATCCAAATTATCTAAAATCCATCGTAATTGCTCTCTTTCTCCATCAAATTTTGATTTGTATGATTTGTGATGATGATTATTCAAATCATCTTCATTCCATTGTTCGATAATTGAATTTGAATCAAGCAAAGTTTGTAATCTTTGTTTGTTGTAAAATTCGTAAAGTTCGAAACGTTCCAAATTTCCTAAATTTTCCATATTTCTTATATAATAATAAAAGAAAATATTTTTAAATTCTTTTCAATTTTTATTAATAAAAATAATTTATAATAAACATTTTATAAATTATTTGATTTATGACAACATAAAAATCATTGCTTTTTCAATACTTTTCATTTCTTCATTCGCTTTGTCCCAATATTTTGACAAGCTATCAATTCTTTCCGAATATTCATTTTTTTGTTTAATTTGTATTTCATCACGTATATTTAATATCATTTGAAATATGTAATCCATTGTTTCATGTAGTTCTTTAAATAATAAAATATTCATTGATCTTAATTTTATTTTTAATTCTTCATTTAAAATATTATCATTATTTAAAATATTTTTTAAAATATTTTTTATTTCATTAGTTTTATGATTTGATATAATGCGTAATTGTGAGATACTTATTATGCAAAAATTAATATCTTCACGAATATCCATACAATATTCAACATTTTCGACATTTTCATTATTAGCCATTTTACTCATGACATTACCTATTTTACTTATATTATACAAAAAGAAATTCTTTTTAAATTAATAAAAATAATTTATAATAAACATTTTATAAATTATTTAATGTTTGATATATTCTAAATGCATTTCTAAATCATGTCCCATTGCTTTTGCATCAGTATTTAATTCTTGTAATGATGGCATACCATTTTCATATTTTTCACTAACATAAGCATGTCTTAACATATTGGTTGATGCATTTTTACCAAATATTTTATACATTCGTTGCGATAATTTAGAAGATGTTAATTTTTCTCCATTCGTGTCGATAAGTAAATAATGATTTTGTGGATATTTATTTTTTGATATTTCAATAAATGTATTTAAATAATTTTTTAATTCATTTGGTATCATCAATTCTTGTTGTCCATAATTTTTTGCAGTTTTATATTTATTGAAAATCATTTTATAATTTTTTTTTACTTTTAATAAACAATTATCATCATCTAAATCATAATCCGAAAATTTCATTTCTGTATAATCCATGCTTCTTCGTGGTTGAAAAAATTTTCCACTTAATAAACATAATATAATAAAATTTTGAATTTTTTGAAATTGTTTATCAATCAATTCTTCTTTTGTTATTAATTGTTCAAACTCATTTTTAAATTCTTCATATTTTTCATCAATTTCTTCTTGTGTGAGCCAATTTTGTTCTTGTTTTTCACTTTTTTTTTGCTTAATTATTTCATCTTTAAATTCTAAAACTGATGAAACCATGGGTCCTCTGTAATCATCATTATTAGTCAAAACAACTAATGCACTTAAATATGATTTTTTCTTTGATGCTGGAACTTCTTTTAAAACATTTAAAAATTTATCAACTTCATTAAATTTATCTAATTTTACTTCTCCATTTCCAAATGCTTTTTTATACAAATTATATAAAATACTTACATAGGTATTCACAGATTTATGACATAAATTTGGTTTTATCTCAATTATTCTATTTCTGATTATATCTGTCATTTATATTATTAGTTTAGAAAAAAAATATTTTAAATTAATATAATTAATCATTAATTATTATTTCATCAAAATTTTTGAAAAGCCTTCCACTTTCTGTATTAATAAATAAGAAATTATATTTTTGATTAAATACAGTTGTTTTTATTTCATTGATTAATTTTTTATCTTCTATTTCCAAAGTTTCTGAAAATAATTCATTTAATGCTTTTTTATTCATGTTGAAAACAAAAAAATTTTGAAACATTCTTCTACACTCAGCAGGAATAGAATAAAGAGTTTGAACTAAACAAATGATGGATAATCTTATATGTCTTCTATTAAACATCATTTCTTTAAATAAATTAAATATATCTTTATTTTTTAAATAAGCTCCCATGTCATCCATTATTATTAATGATTTAATTTTAGTTTCACATTCATCATCATTATCACATTTAATTTCATCAATTACTTCATCTAAATTTTCATAAGTTAATTCGTCATATACTCTGTCTTCATTGCAATTATCAAATGCTCCATTTAACATACTTCTTCTTGATTGTTCAGGACAAAAGAAATAAATTTTTGAATATTTACCTCTGAGTGCTTTTCTATTTGAAAATAGAGAATTTAAGAATGTTGTTTTTCCAGACCCAGGATGACCAATAAATAATGAAGCACTGCTATGTTTATTAAAAAATTTAAGTAATTCAAAATCATTTAATCTTTCATCCAATACTTCATCACATGTACATGTTGGTAATTTTAATTTTGGTTTTTTGTGTTCTACTATTTCAATGCTCATTATAATCATTATAAATTAATATTATATTTTTTTTATAATTATTTATTAAATGCCATACAAAATTAGAAAATTGAGGGGAAAAGATTTATACCAATTAAAAAATGTAGAGACTGGCAAAATTCATTCAAAATATTCAACAAAAAAAGATGCAGAAAAACAATTAAGATTATTAAATGCAATTGAGTTTAAAAAATATACTGATACTTTGATATTTCCAATTAATCCATTTCCAGATGGATTAAAAGCATTTGTTTCATAAATTTGAAAAAATAAAATAAATATACATATTAAATGAGTAAAGATGAAATTAAGCAAAAATCTAAAATTAAATTAAAAGCAAAAGCAAAAGCAAAAGCAAAGCAAAAACAAAAGCAAAAACAAGCAGTAAATATAAAAATTAATGTCAATTCAAAAAATAAGAGAATTGTTAAAAATCCTCAACAAAAAAAAGTTGAACCTCAAAAACAACAAGATTATGGAATAAAATTTAGTCCAGTAATTAATTTTCCACAACAACCATTATATCAATCTTCAAATCCATTGACAGAAGAACGAGTTAAAATGTTGATTAAAGAAAATCCAATGGGTGTTCCAGTGGATAAAAATAAACTTTTGAATGAATTGAGAAATGAATTTTTTAATGATAATTCAACAATTTCTACAAAATCTAATTTTATTCCAAACATGAATTTTACTCCAAATGATGATTTAGGTGATTATGAAACTGATTATAACGATTATATTTATGGTGGAACTGATTTTTCAAAAAGTCAAAATTATGATATAACCCCATTTAAAGTTAAAACACCAATTAATAATTTTGGATATGATGATTACGAAACTGAGAGTATTCCAATTGTTAAAGCAGAACCAATAAAACCAAGAAAAAGTCAGCAATTTGGAAAATATAATAATGAAGAAAAAATTAAAGTTGATGCATTGACAAATAAAAAAAGAATTTTAAAACGAGATGGTAAAATAAAAAATGCTGATGCAATAAAAGAAATTGAAAATGAATTAAACAAAATTGAACTTGGAAAACGTATTAGAAATTTAGAATCATTAAAAGAAAATCCAGAAGAAAATTCAAATAAAATTTTAGAATTAGAAAAGTTGATATTTAAAACAACAAAAAAAATTGATGATTATGAAAATTATTATATTAAAGAACCAGAAGAAACAAAAAATGATTTAGGCATGACTATTAATAATAATAATTCAATTCCAAGTGAAATGGAAAAATTAATCAATGCAGTGAATAGTATGAAAGACGATTTAGATGATGAAATAATTTTAGATGAAGAAGAATATGATGCTGAAAATGAAAATTGATTTTCATTTAATGATTAAAAGTTTTTGGCGCTTTGGCTCTTTGGCGCATCATTTTTAGAACTCTCCTTAAAATTGATTCACTAGGAGACTTTTAAAAACTAAGCGCCAAAGCGCCAAAGCGCCAATCACTATTTTACAATATTAGCAAAAAGCGCCATTCATTACATTTCATTACACTCCACTTCAAAAAAAAAGAAATAAGAATTAAAAGAAACCACAACATTAAAGATTATTAAATAATTTACTTTATATATAATAATGTCATATTTGAAAGATAAAAAAATTGTGAATTTAAATTCACGTGATGCATCAGTATTTAACAATGGAAGTTATTTATCAAATTTAAGTTTTTCATTTTATTCAATAGTTGATAAAACGGATGATTTGTATTATTTAGAAGCAGGAATTGAAAGCGCACAAATTCCAGTTAGTTTTTATATTATTAATTATAGTAATAATTTCTTATCTTATTCAATACAAAATGGTTTAACAATAACAAATTATTCAATAACATTGAATGTGGGAAATTATGATTATAAAACATTATTCAATGAAATGAAAACACAATTTTTGATTAATGGTCATACATTTAATTTATCAATTAATTCAGCAACTGGAAAAATCACATTTACTTATATTCCAATTGGAAGTGAATATTTTTTAAGAATTAATAGTAGTTCAACATGTTACAGAATAATAGGTTTAGTTGTAGGACAAACATATAATGCAACTGCTAATGTATTGAATTGTATTTATCCATTAAATCTTTTGGGAATAAAAAAATTAAAAATATATGTAAGTGAATTTTTGGTTAATAATTTGGATAGTGTAAGATTGACAACAACGAATTTAATTCAAACGATTAGTAATGATACACAACCATGGGGAATGATTAGTTATACAAATATAGATACACAATATTCAATATTACAAAATAAAGAAATAAACCAATTAAGCATATTAATAACTGATGAGTATGATAATGAAATAAATTTTAATGGCATAGATTGGACAATGACATTTTCATTTTATTTATATAAAAAGAATAATATTAAGGATGTTGTTGCATTAAGTGATTATGTGAATAATCAACAAATTAATGATGAAGAACCGCAATTAGCAACACAAGAAGAACCACAATTAGCAACACAAGAAGAACCACAATTAGCAACATTGAATGCAACAGAAGAATTACAAAATAATGAACCAATACAATATTATGATGGAAATGAAAATGTAGATGAATTGGATTTTTTAACAAATTTTTAATTTATTTTCATTTTATGATATTTCTTATTTTTTGTTTTATTTTATCTTCAAATAAAATATAATAAAATGGCTGACATTAATGTTCAAATTCCTGCTGAAATGACTGATAGTAATTCAATTACAAGAATTCCTGATATATCAACAACTTCAATTAGATTATCTCCAAGTAATCAAAGTTCATTTGTTCCAGGTGATATTGTTTATTTTGATATTCCAAATTTAATGGCTGCATATTTAAACAATAATTCAATTTATTTATCAATGAAACAAACTCATAGTGTAGGTGGTACAAATGATGCTAATATGTTGGGTATTCCTGGATACACTCCATTATTGAATCATCAAGTTTATTTGAATTCGCAACAATTAGATGTTATAAATGATTACAATTTATTATGTTATGACATAGTTATGACAAAAATGACTGCATCACAAAAAGCTGGTTTAGGATATGCATTAGGAATTCAAAATGGACAAATCGTTGGTCGAACATGCACAACAGGTGGTGTGAACGCTGGTGTACCAGTCTTTGCGAACACAACATTTTCAACATCTGTACCAATACCAAATGTTTTAAGTAATGCATCTCGATGGATTCCTTTATTTTCTATGCCTCCGATTCGTTTAGCTTTTCAATTAGATTCACAAAGTAATATGTTTTATGTCACACCAGGTGGTGCAGTAGCAACAACAATCAATTCAACATTCACTAATTTAGAATTATGTTTTGATGTAGTAAATATTCCACAATCAATGGTTAATTCAATTATGAATAAATACTCAACTATTCCATATAAAATAAAATCATCATCTTATTCAGTCTCATCAACTCCATTCATCAGTGCTGGTTCAAGTGGTCAATTGACAGTTACTTCAAACACACGTTTTAGTTCAATAAAATCAGTATTTTTGAATTGTACTTCAACATATGGAAATTATGTGAATAAAAAATATGATAGTGTTGATCCAACAAATTTATCAGCATCAGGAATCCAATTTGAAATTGGCTCATCTTTATATCCTCCCAAACCATTGGATACTTTAAATTCAAAATCAGGTTGTATGGCTGAATTATGTTTAGCTTTATATGGTAATAGAAATATTTTGAGTGCAGATTTAGGTTTGAACTACACATCAACCACTGGATTTAGTGCAACCGAAGCATCAGTATCTGCTATTGGTGGAAGTACAACAGTTACAAACCCAGCATCCTTCATTGTAGGTGTAAATACAGAAAATATTTCATCAAATAGTGTTTTATTATCTGGTGCTGATTCAAGAAATAGTTCAATAAATTTAAAATTAAATATCAATAGTGCTTCTGCATTAGCTCAACAAATTCAACCAAGAATGATAATTCATTATGATGCAATTTTAAGATTTGATGTAAATGCAAGAAATGTGGATGTATTAACATAATTATTTTTTATATATTTTTTTGTAATAATAATATATAATGGAAATAGACCCTAACCAATTATCTTATGTTAAATCATCAAATGGTTTAAGAAAGAAAGAAAAATTTTCAAAGATAAAACGAACGATAGTGTATGAATTAAATAAAACATTGTCATGTGGTTCATTCAAAACAAATGAAAATGTTGATCATGATTTAATAAGAAAAATTATGCAATGCATTGAAGAATTAGTAAAAAAGAAACATGGAATAAATAAATTAGAATTATTATTAGATGTATGCAGAGAATTATTTGGTAGTTTATCTACGAATGAATTAGAAAATATAAAAAGACAAGTAGAATACAATGTTGATAATAATTTAGTTGAAAAATTACCATCATATATGTGGATTGGTAATAAAGTAATAAAAGTATTAAAAAAAAAGTTTTTGGATTAATGATTAGTCAAATGTTGCAAACAATAGGAAATAAAATAATGAAAATAATAATAAGTAAGTTAGGTATTAAATCAGTAATGTTATTAACAATAATTTCTATTATTTAATTCTTATTTATTTTTTGGCTCTTTTTTTTGGAATGTAATGTAATTGGTACATTTTGCTAATATTGTGAAATAGTGATTGGCGCTTTGGCGCTTTGGCGCTTGATATTTGAAAGTCTCTTAGGGAATCAATTTTAAGGAAAGTTCTAAAAATGATGCGCCAAAGTGCCAAAGCGCCAAATCTTTTAATATATTAAAAGTGAATTATTTAATATATTAATTTTCATCTTCATCAATTTTTACCATCTCTATTAAAAGTAAATAATTATTGACTCCTGCAAATAAATTATTTGTTGTTCCTGCTCTCAATGTGACGCGTAAAGTGTTTCCAATTCTATATCTTAAATAGAATGGTGGATTTGTGTCATATGACGATGAACAATAAGCTCTATTGTTGGCCGCCACATCACTTAATGTATAAACATTGGTATATCCAACGAGAGTTGAATTCATGAAGACATTTCTTGAATCACAAACGTAATTTTGTTGTGGAGTACCCAATGACAAATAAATTGTTGCATACGCGTCAGCATTTTGCAATGAACCGGCTGTTTCTACATTACCACGAAAAGATAAACGACATTTATAATTTCCAGATTCAATATTAGTTGCGTCGATTGTGTATTCTTGGTCATTTACATTTGTGAATCTTTGTGAATAATTTAATGAGTTGATTACTAATGTAAATTTTTTAGGTTTATTATTTTGCATGTTATAAATTATCAAAATAAAATAATTTATAACAATTAACCAATTACTGCACGTCCTAAATTCTCAGCATTTTTTTGGAGTTCTTTTCCACGATTTTGAATATCTCTCACATTTTCTAATTGTTTATTTATTCCACCTTTTTTATAACGTGATAAATCAGATAATTCAGAAATATTTTTTGAACCTTGCGCACCGTACTTTGATGCGCTTGAAATTCCACCAGCGACACTTGATATTAAACTACCACCTGGTAAAGCTTGTGTCAATGGATTAGATGCAACTTTACCTGATATTTTTGATATTTTATCTAACACACCACTTGCTTTATCAGCTCCTTTTGAAATTTTATCTAAAACTTCTGGGGCTTTATCCTTGATATCATCAACTTTGTTGAAAATGTTTTTTCCTAATTTTTCACCTTTTGTAAATAAATTTGATGAGCCACGAGAAACTTTGCGAAAAATATTCATTGTATAATATCTCACTCGTAAAAAATTTCGTGAAAATAATAATCATTTTTCTAACAATCGTTTGAAATGTGTGTATAAGATAGAATATTTAGTAAATTATCATGATAAATCACTAATATTATGCTTAAAATTGTTAATATTCATTGTTTAGCGTCAGTTTTTGCTAAATTATATCGATATAATTTAGCAAAAACACCCTATAAACGCCCATTCTTAATCGTTTTATTCAATATTATACACAAATAGTGAATAATATTGAAAATTTATCAAAAATATACGATAAATGACTGATATTAAACTATTTGCTCATCACTTTTAATTGGTAATTGAAAATTATATTTTTCACACACGAAATTTATAAGTGAATTATCAGACAGCCAATTGTCATAATCTGGTTTAATTAATTCAAATTGGTCTTGACTAATCACATTTCCTAAAACATCAAATGTTGAAACACGAATTAATGCTTTTGTATTCAATATCAAGTATGGAACATCAATTGCAAAACTTGTTGCGACTTTAATTATTTCTTTTGGTTGAATTGAAATGACGTTATTCATTTATATTTACTAAATATTTTAATTTTTTAAGTTAATTTTATTACTCTCAATTGACTTAAACTTGCAACGAAATTAATTCTGTTTGCTGTTCCAAAATTTATCAAACATCTTAAATGCATTGTGAATGATGTCGAATAATATGCACAAGTTGAATGGTTCAATGTAAATGTTTGACCTGGTGAAAACGTTTGATTATTATAAGTATTTCTAATAATTGTATCTGCAAACGCAGATGGACTGAGTGTATAACCTCCCATAAAATTTCCTATTGTTGTTGTTCCATTCACAACTTGAAAACCAACAATCCAAGAAATTTGATATGTTCCTGCTGTCAATGATAAACCACTTCCAGATAAATTAGTTTCAACACCAGAAGTCAAATTTATATTACTCATTGATAATTCATAAATATTTCCATAATTACCATCTATTGATTTACCACCACTAAATGAAATTTGACTTACTGAAATGAGCTTAGTCCCCAGTAAAGCATCAGTACTGATCGCACTACCACCACTCTGCATAATCGTGTTTCCATTTGATGCTGAACCTGCAATAGCAATACCATTTTTTGTGCTACCCCATCCTGACAAAACTAAACTGTAATTATTACTAGAACTACCACTTGCTAAAATTGCTCTACTATTCGTGCTAACTAAACTATTGAAAGCACCACCTGATGCATTAGGTAAAATCAACAATGAATTATTATTCACACTGTCTATGAAACTACCACATGCACTTGCACTTCCATTAACATTATTTGAATTGAAATAAAAATTGGAATATTTAAAAACATTCGGGTTTCCTGCTGTATCACCACTAACTATGTTTGTTTGCTGAATTTTATTATCAATTGCATTTGAGCCAGATAAAGTAATTCTCTTATAAAAGTCAGTTTGCTTAAAACTATTTGTTCCACTACCTGCACTATCTTGTGAAACTATTGATGTACCATACATAGTATGATTTGCATTCAATATTGTTGTTGTGTTATTAAATAAAACAGAATTACTAAATTGTGATGTTCCATTTATATTTGTTGCAGTTGATGCACTAATATTTAATGTTGTTGAATTAACTGTTGTAGTTGTGTTATTGAAATTTACATTTCCTGTGAATGTTGCACCAGATAAACTCGCCTTGTTATTCAACTGAGCTTGAATATTCGTAACTGTACCATCTAAAAAGCTAATTTCTAATGGACTTATAGTTAAACTATTCGCAGAAATATTACCATTCAAAATAAGACTACCTGATGCATCAATTGTCAAATTTGATGTTATAGTACTATTAGTAGTTTTGCTAACTTTATCATTGAGTTGTGTTTGTACATCACTTGATATATTTTTCAAATAATCTAAAATTGTTTGAGTCAATGTAGTAGAACCAAATTCTATACCAGCTGTTGAATTCAGTTTCAAATTTGCATATAAATTTGGTTTGTCGTAAAAAAATGATTGTGAGTTGAATGTTGAGAAATTATTACTGATGAAACCAGATGTGAAATAAACCAATCCACTGAATGTTGTACCACTCGTGTTTGCCTTTGAATTTAATTGAGTTTGAATATTTGATGTTATACCACTCAAATAAGATAATTCAATTGGAGTTATAGCAATAGAATTTACTGTGAGATTTCCTAATAATTCACCACCAGTAATCAAGTTCAATCGTTTATTCAACTGTGACTGTATATTTTCGTCAGTATTTATGTTGTCGAGCATTGATAGTTCTACGCCACTGATCGTACTTGAATTCACAAAGAGGCCATCTAACAGGGTTACTGTATTAACGAAAAATGATTTTCCAATAACCCACATCACGAATTGGTAAGGATTATAATATTCAATACTTCCAACATACATTGTATCACCATAATAATTAGCATTTAAAATAGTTGTTCTATTTGTGAATTTACACTCACCACTGTGAAGTTCATTTCCTGATACATCAAGTCTTCCAGCACTTCTAAAATTACCATTCACTAATGCATTACTTGAACAATCAAATGTGTTACAATGTAAATTATTAGAAAAATTTGAATTTCCAGAAAAATTAATATTTCCAGTTCCAAGTGAATTTATATTAATATTTTTATTCAATTCTCCATTTATCGTATTGACATCATCAAGTTCATTTATTGTTGCAATTTCTGAATTAATTTCACTTGCATTTATCACTAAAAGACCATTCATAGATTTATCAATACTTTTACCTTTTGATAATGACATATTATGATATACAAGTATATTATAATAATTTTATTTTTCTACATTTTCAAGTGATTTATTTAAATTAATTTTTTCACCATTCAATTCATTAATGATTTTTTCTTCTTCTTCTAATTCAGCAATTATTTTTTTTATATTTTCAATTTGAAAATCTTTTAATTTGTCTTTATACAAGTCTAAAAATATGTGGTAAAAATCACTTTCATTTGCATTAGTGAATGGACACAAATATAATAAAGTTTCAAATGATAATTTCAATTCTGAGTCTTTCATTTTATTTTATTTAGAAAAAAAAATAGAATTTTTATTAAATTATTTTTGTTAAATTATTTTATTTTCTTATTTTATCTATACAATGGAAAAATCAAAAATTAAAGAAGAGAAAGACGAATTAGAGAAAGACGAATTAGAGATTGAAAATAAAGAACTTTCAACAAATGATAGTGAAAGTAAAAATGATGTAGAAGTGAGATGTTGTAGGAAATGTGGTTCAACAACAAATTTTTTCAAAACAAAAAATTACAAAACATGTATCAACTGTTGCCAATCAAAAGATTGTTATAAAACTGATGCTAAAATGAAAGCGATGCAAAAAGCTTTATCTGTTCGTAGAGAAAATATACAAAGAAGGAAAGATATAGAAAAACAATTAAAAGAAGAGGCAAAAGCAATGTATGAAAATAGAGTTGTCAATAAGGCAGTTCAAATCAAAAAAAAACAAGTTCTAAAAGAATTAGAACTTGATGAAGAAATTTCTGATGATGAAACACCTTTGGAAGAAGTTGTTGAAAAAAAAAAGAAAATCACTAAACAACGACAAGAGAGAAAACAAAGAGTTGAAAAACAAGTTGAATATGAAGAAGAATTACCAAAACCACAATTGCAAAGACAACAAATCAGATTTCATGTAATTGGATAATGTTTTTAATCAACTCACTATCATTTTTAATAATCAAAACTTTCAATTTTTTGATTATTAAATTTCAATCAATTTTTGAATTTTTGGAATTAATCTACTTTCAACATCATATACAATTCCATCTAAAAAAGTAAATCCCCAAGATATCTCACTTTCATATTTATCATTGAATTCTTTACTTTTAACAAATTCATCTAAATCAACATTGTAATCACAAATATTTTTCAATAATAAATGAGTATATTTAATTTTATCAAAATTGATGTTGTATGTTTTTGAAATTAACATTTTTTCATTTTCATCATCAGAAATGAATTTAATTCCTATTGAAACACTATGAAAACATTTTTTTACATCTTCTCGTTCAAAATCAGAAGATGAATTGCATAAAAACATTGTTTCGTGAAATTTGAGCCAACCATTTTGATGATATTTTCTAATATTTTTTAAAGTTCTAATAGAACTAAACATTCTTGATTTTTCCATTTTATATATTACTAAAAGAAAAAAATATTTCTAAATAAATTTAAAAATTAATTATATATTCTTCTTTATTCAATTCTTCTCTTAATAATTCTTCTGCTGTTTTTTCAGTTTCTTTTACTATGGTATTAGTAATTTCAACATTTTGTTGTTGTTGTTTTAATGCCTTTTTCTTGTGATATTTTTCTCTTGCACGTTGTTTATAAATTTCATATTTCTCTGGATTGTTTTTAATTTTTTGAAAATTTTTTCTGCTTTTTTCATTGATTTTTTCTTTGTTTTCTACATTATAAATCTTAATACGGTATAAACTTTTATAATATGCCTTAACTGCATTAATCTTTTGTTCTTCGCTCAACTCGTCTAAATTAAATGTTTCCATTATAATATAACAAAAGAAAATATTTCTAAATTAATTTAATTCAATTTTTTTATTTGCCTTTAACATATTAAAAGAAAAAGGGGAAAAGGGGATTTTTTGGGCTTAAAACGAAAATCCTAAGGAAAAAAAAAAAAAAATTTTAAAAAAAAAAAAAAAAAAAAAAATGAAAAAAAAATGAAAAAAAAAATGTTGTCCCAAAGAAAAAAAAAGTTTTGATTTAAGGCTTAAAAATCCCCTTTTCCCCTTTTTCTTTTAATATGTTAAAGGCAAATAAAAAATATATTTTTTTATATCATAAATCTATTTTAATAATTAAAAGAAAAATTAATTATTTTCAAAAAAAAATAATTAATAAATATAAATGTTCATCATTTACACAAAAAAAGATTGCGACATGTGCGAAAAAGCAAAAGATTTATTAAAAAATAAATCAAAAATTGTTATTGAATGTGATGAATTACTTAAAACAAATAGAGAAAGATTTATATATGAAATGCAACAAAAAACTAAATTAGAAAAAATAGTTTTTCCAATGATTTTTATTGATGGTGTTTTTTTAGGAAATTATATTAATTTATTAAATTTTGTTTGCAAATATGAGTATAATGATGAATTTTTTTAAAACATTTCAATTTTTAATTACTACATTATTCTTTTCTTTTTTTTTGAAGTGGAATGTAATGAAATGTAATGAATGGCGCTTTTTGCTAATATTGTAAAATAGTGATTGGCGCTTTGGCGCTTTGGCGCTTGATATTTGAAAGTCTCCTAGAGAATGGATTTCAAGGAAAA
>Ga0172367_10004857_pt1 | contig 16516 bp, 16 predicted proteins | sample Lak10m_FD_114542 | JGI IMG/M metagenome (GOLD analysis project Ga0172367, IMG submission 114542) | Freshwater microbial communities from Kabuno Bay, South-Kivu, Congo - kab_022012_10m | ecosystem: Environmental > Aquatic > Freshwater > Lake | place: Democratic Republic of the Congo: South-Kivu...
GCAGTTGAAAACGAGCAGGAAGCCTTTATTATTGGCGGCGGAATGATTTATCGTCAATTTTATCCTTTGGCCGGAAAATTATATCTCACTTTAGTCCATCAGGATTTTGAGGCCGATGTTTATTTTCCTGAAATCAATTATTCCGACTGGGATGAACTTTCCAGAGAAGATTTGTTCGACGAGAAAAACGGATTCAGTTACTCGTACCTTAATTTACAACGTAAATAAGCTGGATAAAACAATTATAGCAGTTTCCCAATGTTGTCGAATCGCTGATGATAATCGTATATTGACCTGCGAATTGCCTCGAGGGCTTCTTCCACTCCGTAAATATGGGTAATCTCTGTATTGCTGGCCTTCCCAGGCATATCTTTATAGGTCAGGAAGTAATGTTTAAGTCGTTCCACCACGATATCCGGCAAGTCGGCCAGATCTTTGTATTCACTATAAACCACATCATTAGTTAAAACGGCGATTATTTTATCGTCGGCTTCATTTCCATCAATCATCCGGAAACCACCAATCGGGCGGGCATCCACCAAAATATCGCCGTGGGCAATTGTTTTTTCAGTCAGCACGCAAATATCGATGGGGTCGCCATCTCCTTTTATCCCGGTTTTTCCGGTTTTTTCCATGCAAAACTTGCCTACTTGGTCGCCACAATAGGTTTGCGGAATAAAACCATACAATGCCGGAACAACATTTGAATATTTCTGGGGGCGATCGAGCCGCAGGTAACCGCACTCTTTGTCAATTTCATACTTTACGGTGTCGGTGGGCACCACTTCAATAAATGCGGTTACATTTTCAGGAGCATCTTTACCGATAAAAACACCATGCCAAGGGTGAGATTTATAACGAAGGCCCATCAACCGGCCTATTGGATCAGAGAGTCTGTCTGCCATAATTGAATTTTTGTGTTTTTTCTGATATAAACCTTCCTCAACAGAAATTGTTTATCGAATATTGGGAAGGTGCAAAAAATGACTAAATATTGCTTGAAGCCGTGATAAAAATCATCATTTTCAGCGTCTCAAATCAATCCGTAACAAACTGACTGAAGGTTTTTTACCAAATTGTTAAGCCAATGACAAAAAAAATATTCAATTCAAAATACATTTTATCTTTGCATGCGTGTTAAAAAACAAAAATTTATAAAAGTACCATTATGAAAGTAACAGTAGTTGGAGCTGGAAATGTTGGAGCTACCTGCGCCCAGATCGTAGCCGAAAAAAACATTGTAAGCGAAGTAGTATTACTTGATATTAAAGAAGGACTGTCGGAAGGAAAATCATTGGACTTGTGGCAGACTGCTCCCATTAATTATTATGACACCCGTTTAAAAGGGGCAACCAACGACTATTCGAAAACAGCTGATTCGGATGTTGTTGTTATTACCTCAGGCGTTCCGCGTAAACCCGGAATGAGCCGCGATGATTTGATTTCAATCAATGCCGGTATCGTGAAAAATGTGACCGAAAACGTGATCAAATATTCGCCTAATGCAATTATCATCATTGTTTCGAACCCGCTGGACGTAATGACTTACGTGGCTTACGAAGTTGCCAAAACTACCAAAAACAAAGTGATGGGTATGGCAGGTATTTTGGATACAGCCCGTTACCGTGCATTCCTTGCCGAAGCTTTGAACGTTTCTCCACGCGACATTCAGGCTATTTTGATGGGCGGACATGGCGACACAATGGTTCCACTACCCCGCTACACCACAGTTTCAGGTATTCCGGTAACCGAATTGATCGACGAAGAACCACTGGCTAAAATTATCGACCGCACTAAAAAAGGTGGAGGCGAACTGGTTAACCTGATGGGAACTTCAGCATGGTATGCTCCGGGTTCGGCTGCTGCTCAAATGGTTGAAGCTGTCCTAATGGACCAAAAACGTATCTTCCCATGTTGCGTGAAACTTGAAGGCGAATTCGGGTTAAAAGATGTATTTGTAGGTGTTCCTGTAAAACTTGGTAAGAACGGAATCGAAGAAATCATCGAAATCAAACTGACCGAAGACGAACAAAAACTATTGGTTGAATCGGCTGCTGCTGTAAAAGAAATCATGGACGTAGTTGACGGCATGAACATTCTTTAATTTTCCTGAATAAGCAAACAATAGCTATATTTGAAGCTCCGGCAAAAGCCGGAGCTTTTTTATTGGTAAATTTTTACTGTAGCAAAATCGACTCAGGCCGGAATAGATGCAGTCCTTGAATAAAGTTTATGATTGAAATCCCCTTTAAACTGATTGAACTAGAACACGATAATTACCACATTTTGTTGGAAGGCCATTTTAACGATGGATCGACGGCCAACTGGATTATCGACACGGGTGCTTCAAAATCTGTTCTCGACAATAATCTTACTGCATTTTTTGAAACGATTGAATCGGACAACGACGATGATTATCAAAGTGCCGGCATCAACCAGGGAATGATGGAAACCTCGGTGGGAAAAATTTCTTACCTGGCGTTTGGCTCGTTGGAAATAACCGATCAAAAAGTTGCGCTGATCGATTTAAAGCATGTGAATGAGATTTACAGCAAATACACGTCGTGCCACATTGCCGGATTGTTGGGAGGCGACATACTGATGCAATACCGCTGCCTGATTGACTATGAACGACAAATCATTCAATTCAGAGAACAGCACGATTAATTCAGCATAAATTTCTGAATTTCAATCTATAATTTAGTTTTCATGCCGATGAAAAAGCTCCTCACTCAAACCACTTTTCTGGCTATTGTTGCCTGCCTGCTGTGGTCGTCGGCATTTGTTGGGGTAAAAATTGGCCTGAAATATCATTCGCCACTTCAGTTTGCCGGAATCCGGTTTCTTCTGGCCGGTCTTCTACTTCTTCCGGTAATCGGTAATTTTAAACGGTTTAACAAAGAAGTCCGTGAAAACTTCGGGTATGTTTGCCTGATTGCTTTTCTGCAAGTCATTCTTCAGTATTCACTTTTTTATATGGGCGTCAACCTGGTTCCGGCTTCAATTTCAGCTATGATTGTAGGGTCGTCGCCTTTATTCGTGGCTACGATCGCTCATTTTACCATTTCAACCGACCGGATGGATTGGTTTAAATCAGGCAGCATTTTATTGGGAATCGCTGGGGTTGCCATCATTACATTGGGACGAAAAAGTCTTCCATCGGGTGCCGAAATTGGTCTTTGGGGTGTGCTGTTCCTGCTTTTAAACAATCTTGCTTCAGGAATTACGAACGTGGTAGTTGCCCGCACACGGCACACCATTTCTCCGATGATCCTGACATCGGCCTCGCTGTTTATTGGTGGCGCCGTTCTTTTTCTTGGCTCATTTCCAATCGAAGGAATTCCTGAAAGAACTTTCCCTGCGGAATATTTTATTGCGCTGGCATGGCTGAGTTTTCTGTCGGCAGCGGCCATCACCATTTGGAATACTTTGCTCAGAAGACCAATGGTGAAAGTTTCAGAACTTAATATCTGGAAATTTCTGATCCCGGTTTCGGGAGCTATTCTCAGTTGGATGATCCTTCCGAACGAAAAGCCCGACCTGATTTCAATCTCAGGAATGCTAATTATCGGACTTTCACTCATCATCCTGAACATTCCCAGAGAAAGAACTTCCAACAAATTTAACAATCAGGATTGACATTTATCATTTGACTTATAAAACCTTCAAGAAAGCACGATTATCAAAATTTCAAATTTGAAATAAATATTAAGCTTTTGTTTACAATTTATCACATTCATCAATCAAAACGATAAAATTTAATACAAAATTCTATTTTTGCCTTTCAGCGGAAATAGGCGAAGTGCTGTCAAATAACATTTTTGAGAGATCATCACTCAGTTCATTAATTGTTAATTTCGGGGCTTCAATTCACCGTAAAATCAATAACTAACAGCAACAAAGTTGCATAAAATCTGACATCTATGAATTCTATTTTCTGGTTAGTGCCCATTAGTTCAATACTGGCACTTTCTTTTGCGTATTTCTTCTTCAAACAAATGATGAAAGAAAGCGAAGGTACCGACACGATGAAAAAAATTGCGAAACATGTTCGTGAAGGCGCAATGGCCTATCTGAAACAACAGTATCGTGTTGTTACAATTGTTTTCGTTGTTATCACACTTTTATTTGCTGTAATGGCTTACGTTCTGGGAATCCAGAATCCATGGGTTCCATTTGCTTTCCTTACCGGTGGTTTTTTCTCCGGATTAGCCGGTTTTTTCGGGATGCGTACAGCGACTTATGCTTCTGCTCGTGCAGCCAATGCGGCTCAGCGTTCGCTAAACGACGGGCTTAAAGTAGCTTTTCGATCGGGAGCTGTAATGGGCTTGGTGGTTGTAGGTTTAGGATTGCTCGATATTTCAATTTGGTTTTATGCCTTGCAGTACATTATTGGTGCATTAGATTCAACCACCAATGGGATAATAGCTGCCGACCCTTCAATGAAACTGATCATCATTACCACAACAACACTTACTTTCGGGATGGGTGCATCAACCCAGGCTTTGTTTGCCCGTGTTGGTGGTGGTATCTTTACTAAAGCTGCCGACGTAGGCGCTGACCTTGTAGGTAAAGTAGAAGCTGGTATTCCGGAAGACGATCCACGTAACCCTGCAACTATTGCCGATAACGTTGGCGATAATGTTGGCGACGTTGCCGGTATGGGTGCCGACCTTTACGAATCGTATTGCGGTGCTATTCTATCTACCGCTGCTCTTGGAGCTACAGCTTTTGCCGGACTGGGTATCGAAAAACAATTTAATGGTGTAATTGCACCAATGATTATTGCTTCAGTAGGTATTATACTTTCCATTTTTGGTATCTTCCTGGTGAAAGCCAAAGAAGGCGCTTCTCAAAAACAATTACTTGCTGCGCTTGGCCGTGGCGTAAATATAAGTTCTATTGGTATTGCCATCTTTTCATTCCTTATTCTGCAATATCTTGACATTCCTAACTATGTGGGAGTTTGGGGTTCAATGATGGCTGGTTTGCTTGGTGGAATTGGAATTGGTAAAATTACTGAATACTACACTTCTTCAGGATTTAAACCTACTCAGAAAATTGCTGAATCGACAAAAACAGGTCCTGCTACTGTAATTATTTCTGGAATTGGTACCGGTATGATTTCAACTGCTATTCCGGTTATTATTGTAGGAGCTTCAATTATTCTGGCATTTCTTTTTGCTGCCAGCTTTAGTTTTGAGAACATCAGCATGGGATTGTACGGAATTGCTATTGCTGCCGTAGGAATGCTTTCAACACTTGGAATTACTTTGGCTACTGATGCTTACGGTCCAATTGCCGATAATGCCGGTGGAAACGCTGAAATGAGCGGACTCGGTAAAGAAGTACGTGTACGCACCGATGCTTTGGATACTCTCGGAAACACTACTGCTGCAACCGGAAAAGGTTTTGCCATTGGTTCGGCTGCATTGACCGCTTTAGCGCTTTTAGCTTCGTATATCGAAGAAATTAAAATTGCGCTGGCACGTATGCCAGAAAAAGTTGCTGAATTCGCTCAATATGCTACAAACAATCATTTTGTAAATGCCGACATTCATAAGGCAAGTATTCCTGAAATGATGCAGTATCTGCATCTTGATTTGATGAACCCACGTGTATTGGTTGGAGCATTCATCGGTTCTATGGCTGCCTTCCTGTTCTGCGGATTAACCATGAATGCCGTGGGCCGTGCTGCACAAAGTATGGTGGAAGAAGTTCGTCGGCAGTTCCGCGAAATCAAAGGAATTTTAACTGGTGAAGGCGAGCCCGATTATGCCCGTTGTGTAGAAATTTCGACCAAAGGCGCTCAGAAAGAAATGCTGCTTCCTTCGTTACTCGCTATTTTTATTCCAATTGCCACAGGTATTATCTTTGGCGTTTCCGGAGTAGTTGGACTACTTTTGGGCGGAACTTCTACCGGATTTATCCTTGCTATCTTCATGGCGAATGCCGGAGGAGCATGGGACAATGCTAAAAAATACATTGAAGAAGGTAATTTTGGCGGTAAAGGTTCCGATTGCCATAAAGCGGCAGTAACTGGCGATACCGTTGGCGATCCGTTCAAAGATACTTCAGGTCCTTCACTCAACATCCTGATCAAACTGATGAGTATGGTTTCAATTGTAATGGCTGGTTTAACTATCGCTTACAGCTTGTTGTAATCTTTCAGATTTCATTTTTTTGAATCATAAATAAAACCCTGGAGAAATACTCCGGGGTTTTATTTTTTTGGCACTTCGCTGAACAAAAGCAGTAATGTTTTAGTTTTACTGAACAAACGACAACACTAAAACCAAAACATATGGCAGATCTATCAACAACCTACATGGGCGTCAAACTAAAAAATCCGCTGATTTTGGGCGCCAGCAACCTTGTTACCAAACCTGAAGTTATCAAAGAGCTTGAAGAGGCCGGAATTTCAGCAGTTGTTTACAAATCTCTTTTCGAAGAACAAATCCAGCTCGAAAGCCTTCAGTTCGATGAAGAATTGAACGAATATGCCAACAGGAATTCGGAAATGGGCCGTCTTTTTCCTGACATTTCGCATGCTGGCCCAAAAGAACATTTATTCAATCTGAAGAAGTTGAAACAACAATTATCGGTACCATTGTTTGCCAGCCTGAATGCCATGTATGAACCCAGTTGGGTGGAGTATGCCAAAGCGCTGGAAGAAACCGGCATCGACGGTTTGGAGTTGAACCTTTATGCTACACCCGGGTATTTTGAAGTGGGTGCTTTATCTATCGAGGAAAAGCAATTTCAGATTGTCAAAAGCGTAAAAAAGGCAGTTCAAATCCCGGTAAGTGTAAAACTCAGTCCATTTTATACTAATACATTAAACTTTATTAAAAAGCTCGACGAAGCCGGAGTAGATGGATTTGTGTTGTTCAACCGTTTTTTTCAGCCCGAAATTGACATCGAGAACGAGGTCTTCCATTTCCCATGGGAACTTACGCAAACACGCGACCGTCAGCTTTCCCTGCGATATGTAGGCTTGCTTCATGGAAACACTGAAGCCAGCATTTGTGCCAACCGTGGAATCTATACTGCCGAAGACGTAATTCGCCTGATTTTGGCAGGTGCCGATGTTGTCCAGATAGTCTCTACCATTTATAAAAACCAACCAGCCTACGTCGGAACAATTTTGACAGAAGTTCAGGCCTGGATGGATAAAAAAGGCTATAAAACTCTGGCAGATTTCCGTGGAAACCTGTCACGCAAGAATCTGAAAGATCCGTTCTCGTACCAACGTGCTCAATATGTTGATATATTGGCCAAGTCGGAAGAAATCTTCAAGAAATATCCAATGGTTTAATTTCTTTGTCATACTCAAAATAAAACGGGCAGGAATTCAAATTGATTTCTGCCCGTTTCATTTAATATTTCATCCTAAACTATTTCCCTACAAACCCAGCTAGCGCATAAACCAATGCTCCCTGCCAGTTGATGGCAATCTCGTTGGTGCGGTAATCTTCTTCCTTGTCGTACCAGCCAGTCGCCGAATGTCCACCTCCAACAATGTATCCGGGCCACGGCTGAACTTCCTTATCGGAGCCTGAACGACGATCGTGCGGATTCATCGCCTGATTGATTCCCAGTCCGGTGACATACGAGCGGTTATAGAAATTACGACCAAAAATATGCGCAATTGCATCAAGCGAAGTTTCGATGTATTTCGGATTTGGAGCAATCCGGTTTGCAATTTGCAGATTCAGCACCTGCCGCGCAATGGTTCCGTTGCATCCCCAATAATAGCGAATGAGCGGCCGCGCGTAAACATCGGCAGCAGCATTCTGCACGATTTTATTAGCCACTTCCTGAATATTTTGCTGAATACTTTTCAAAACATCCTGATTTTTACCGCCTCGTTTCGAGATCGCGTATTGAAACATTCCAAGGTTCGAAACATCGCCCCAATCCCAGTCTTCATCAACTTTAAAGTTCATTTTGGAGGCCTGTTCTTCAAAGTCTTTCAGGAACGACACGTCGCCGGTGGTTTCCCACATTTCGGCAGCGGCCCATAAACGGTCGTCGCTATCGCCCGACTGGTATCCGCCGGTTTTAAACTCGCCCTGCTCGAAGCGTTTGGATGGATTGTCGCGAAGACATTGGTAACTTATTTGGGCAGCTTTCAGGCATTGGGCAGCATAAGCCTTGTCGTACGGTTCAAAATAGCGCGCTGCCTGGGCCATCATTGCCACAAAATTGGCTACTGCGTCGGTACTCCAGTCGGTGAAATAGCGTTTTTGCTTATCGTCTTCCGGCTTGCAGAAAGGTTCAAAATTTTTGGCTGTCAATTTATGCGACACTTTTCCGGAGCCATCGGTATATTGCATTTTCAACACCCAATCGGTTTCCCATTTCAGTTCTTTCAGATAATCGGGGTACCCTTTGGCTGTCTCCGGAAGGTCAAGCTTAAATTTGTTTAATTTATCCTGAAACTGATCCCAGGCCATGAACATCATGCCTACCGTAATTCCGGCGTTGGTAATGTATTTACCGTAATCGCCTGCATCGTGCCAGCCACCGGTTCCGTCGCGCCGCTGCCCCGGTTTGCCCTGGTAATCCTCGAATCCGTCGTCCATGTGGCAGGCTTCGTGTGCAAACTGATGCCCGTTGTGCGTTCCCTGAACTGCAGATCCACAGCGCCACAGGTAAAAACCGCGCATCGAGGTATAAAAAGCATCATTATAAGCAGTTGGAGAAATTTCAAATTCAACCGATTTAACACCATCAGAGGTTTCCAGATAGTATTTCCCCTTTTTGGTCAACTTCGAAAAGTCGGCAATACGCACATTTTGATTGACATCCTTCTGAAATGTAGGCTCAGACAGTTTTCCCTGGAAAACTACTTTTTGATCTGAAGCATTTTTAACTATAAAATTGGTCGATTCGCTAACAATCGAAGCTTTCTTTGCTGATTCAGGAAGAAATCCGAGCGAATTAAGTTTGATGTTTTGAGCGAAACTGATACTGAAAGCAAAAATCAGTGTAACAATAAAAGTGGTAATTCTCATCATTGTATAGTGTATTAGGTTAATTCTGTTATCCAGAAGTAAAACTAATACATTGTTTTAAGCCCGAAGAATGAAGCTATTGCAGAGATCAACCTTTTTATAGCAGAAATCAATCTGAAATTGGTTAAACCAATTCAACAGTCACTTTTTTGAAGAACCGCGTTTCGAGCAATCGAACAATACGCTTGACCACAAATTTTCTGATTTCCAATTCAACAGGCTGGTCGGGATCCTGATGAGCCCAGTTGATGCGGGTTCCGACAATGATGTGAATAATATCGTGTTGGGTAAGTAATTTGACAACTTCTTCAGGGGGACTATCTCCCAATCGCATGTCGGTGGTGTAGGTTTCCAGAATTTCTTCAACCCTTCCCAGCGTGAGAATCCCTTCGGTGACCATTTCAAAACCTTCCATTTTTGCAGCCGGTGGCAAACTTTTTTCTGAAAATCGATGCTGAATATTAATCTCCAAATCTAGTTCGCGGGCTATAATTTCGGCAGTTGTTCCGCCACAAATAATCTTCTTTCCAGGGAATTCCTGAATGCGCTGCACAAAATCGGCATCTTTAATTTTATAGAACGGTGGCCCAGTGATAAGCATAAATTCGCGTGGCTGACGAAAATAAATCACGCCACAACTGGCATCATCCCGAATTTCAAATGAGTCATTCATCGATGCCTGATTCAGAATTTTGCGTGCCAGTTTTGTGGCCGAAATCTCAAATTCACGGGCGATCTGACTTTCCGCAAAATTGGCAATGTTGTCGAGTCCCCATCCTGTTGGGAATCGTTTACTTCCCAAACCCGACTGCGCAATTCCGTCGGTCATAAAAATAATGCGGTCTTCCAGCATTGGCACAAACTCGCGGATTCGAAGAATTTTGCCGGCATTCTCTTCACCTCTGATCGGAATTTGAAACTCTTTCGGGTTAAAGATTTGTCCCCGCCTGAAAATTACCGATCGGGGATTGTCGTAATTAATAATCCTGACCTGAACGCCTTCTTCGATTTCGATGATGGTAAACGTGGCATAGCTTTCTTTTCCATCCACACTTTTGGGCAATGCACGCATAAAAATGTTGGCCGCCACCTCGGGCTTCGTGTGAAACGAGGTGTAATTCAGCGCCATCGATGCAGTGAGAGTCGCCAGCACATTAGCTTTTACACCGTGACCAATTCCGTCGGAAAGCACTAAAATACTTCGGCCTTCAGCCCGGATCTGCCGCGAATGAAACACATCGCCGCAAACAACCTGCCCGTGCCGCATCAATTGATGAATATCTACTTCTATGTGGTAATCAGCCATTCTGTTAGTTCAAAATTTCAGATAAAAAGTTGTGGCGGGTTTCGTGTTCCGAGTGGCGGGATCATATAACACGTAACTCGCAACTCGCAACGTTTTTTACTCTTCCTCTCCGTATTTATACGATTCGATAATCGAATTCAGCATTTCTTCGGTTTGCGAGGCATTTTCGCCCAGCAGGAAAGCGATTTTCTGTACCGTTTCCAGATTTTGCCGGTTCACCCGCTGTGCCCGGCTGATGATTTCCTCACGAACCAGCGATGGTGCCGACATGTCGCGCAACAAGGCTCCCACCACGCGGTGTTTATAAATGGTAATAACAGAAACGTGCAACAGTTTATTCTGAATTTTCAGGTCGCGCTCGATCATGTTTTCGCCGGAAGTCATGGTAGATGAAAACATCTTATAAATCACTTCCGGAACCAGTTCTTTCAGGTCGGCGCCATGTAAACCAGGGATGGTTTCGTATAATTCTTCAATTTCAGGCCCAAACATTTTGGCAAAACCTTCGTTTGAATCAACTACTTTGAAATCACTGTCGATAATGATAATTCCAGCCCTGATTTTATGCATCATGGCCGAAGCAATAACGGTTGCTTCGCGCGCTTTTTCGAGCTTGCGCTCTGCCTTTTTTCGTTCGGTGATATCGAAAATTGATCCGACAATACCGGTTATTTCGTTTTGATTATTCCGGATAACTGCTTTGTTAAAAACCACGTCGTGCAGAATGCCTGAAGCATCGCGGAATTTAGCTTCATAAATCTGGTCACCGGGACTATCAAGCAATTCCTGGTCGCGCTGGGCATAAATTTCAGCAATTTCGAATGGCTGTATGTCGAACACCGTTTTCCCAATAATCTGTGATTTAGGTAATCCCAGCAATTTTTCCTGCGCCAGGTTACAGGCTTTGTAAACGCCCTTCAGGTCGCGGTAGAAAATCGGAATCGGCAGAGCATCAATAATCTTTTGATGCAACTCGGGGTCATCAATAAATTCCTGGTTTAAAGGTTTTTCTTCGTAAATCATGGCGGTAGAATTTCGAACTTAAATTACAAAACCATTCTGAATAATTCACCCATTATTTTTATGAAAGAAATCATAAGATACTATCCAACAAAACCCCTTAAGTGAAACCATTTTAAATAAGCCTCAATCCTGATTTTGATCACAGCTATTCGGTTATTTTTTCAGAAATTTACCGCCGAAAACCCCTTAAAACAGAAAATGAAACTTAGTGAGATTGCTGCTGTACTGAATGCAACAGTTGCCTGTGGTGCCGACCAGCTAAATCAGGAAGTTGAAATGGGCTACAGCTCCGATTTAATGAGCGACGTGCTGACCCTCGACACCGACAACCTGATCCTGATAACCGGTCTGGTGAATTTGCAGGCGATCCGTACAGCCGAAATGGCCGACATCCGCGCCATTGTTTTTGTTCGCAACAAGAAGGCGACTGAGCAAATGATTGAACTGGCCCTCGAAAACAATATGGTGATTCTTGAATCGCCTTTTTCACTGTTTAAATCGAGTGGCTTACTTTTTCAGGCTGGATTAAAACCGATTTATTGATCTAAAATTGTTACGAGTTGCGGGATGCGAGTTTCAAGAATCCAACCCGAAACCCGTAACCTGCAACAACATTAAAACTAAAACTTGAAACTAACTTTTTCCATACAGGGAGGCGATTTTACGAATGCTGGGCATCCGTCGAGCGAAGTAAAGAAAGTGCTGAAGCAATTGGGCATCGACGGCAAAACTATTAAAAACATTGTCATTGCCTTGTACGAAGCCGAAGTGAATGTGGTGGCCCATGCCTGGAGAGGAACCGTGACTGTTGAAATTGACGAGAACAAAATAACCATGCTGCTGGAAGACGAAGGCCCGGGCATCCCTGACATTGAACTGGCGATGCAGGCCGGTTATTCAACAGCCAGCAAAAAAGTGCGTGAAATGGGTTTTGGCGCCGGAATGGGCCTGCCCAACATGAAAAAAAATACCGACGAACTGATTATTGAATCGGAAGTTGACAAAGGGACAAAAGTTAAAATGATCAACTATTTTTAATGGAGGGAAATCCGAAATATCATTCGCTCGACCCGGCCAAATGTATTGGCTGCACGCATTGCATGAAAGCCTGCCCGACAGAAGCTATTCGCGTGGTGAACGGGTTGGCCGTGATCGACGATGATCGCTGTGTGTATTGCGGACAATGCCACCGCGTTTGCCCCACGCACGCTTTTTACGTAGTGCAGGACGACTTGGCCATGATTCGTTCGTTCAAATACCGTGTCATTTTATTCCCTTCCATCATGATCGGGCAATTCCCCGGCAAATACAGCGAAGATCAGATTTACGACGGATTGAAAAAAGTTGGGTTTACTCATATTTACGAAGTGGAGCAACCACAACAGGTGCTGATTGATTCCATCAACGAAGTACTGAAAGATCAGGAAACACCCAAACCCGCCATATCGATTTACTGCCCGGCCATTGTCCGGTTGATTCAGGGACGATACCCTTCGCTGACTGAAAACCTGATTTTACGAAAAGCGCCACATAATCTGGCCGCCCATTTTGCTATCGAGCGCCTGATAATGGAAGGCGCCAAACGCGAGGAAATCGGCTTGTTTTATGCAACGCCATGCATTGCCAAAATTGCTGCGGTGAAAAGTCCGGTCGGCGAAAGCGAATCGATAGCGGATGGTATTGTCAACATGAACCAGTTGTACAACGAAGTAATGAAAGTAATTTCCGACAAGGAAGTTCCTGATCATTCCGATCAGCGCCGGAATCTTTCGTCAGAAGGAATTTTATGGAGTCTTACTCGGGGCGAATCGTGCCATTTTGGTTCGCGCAGCATTGCCATCGATGGCATTAATAACGCTGTTCGGTTCCTCGAACGGCTCGAAAATGATCAGATCGAAAACATCGACTTTGTCGAAATGCGGGCCTGCGACCAAAGTTGTGCCGGTGGAATCCTGCTTACGGGTAATCGGTTTATGACGGTTGAACGATTGGAGCGACGCGCCAAACGTTATCCTGCAGCCAAAAACATTCCGGCGGAAACAGTTCGGGCCAATACCGAAGAACTAAAGAAAAAACTGGTGCTCGATCCCATTCTTCCGCGGCCACACTTCATTTTCGGGAAAGACCGGATGAAGGCAATGGAAAAGATGAGCAAAGCCCAGCGCATTGTGTGCTTCCTTCCGGGAATCGATTGCGGGGCCTGCGGTGCACCCAATTGTCATGCACTGGCCGAAGATATGGTAAACAACAGGGCAAAAATGTCGGACTGCATTTTCCTGCAGCAAATGTGGGAAGGCGAAGGCCGCATTACGCCCGACAAAGCGTTCCTCAATGTTCAGAAAAAATGGGGGACCGATAGATTTAAAGCAGATTGTAACAAAAGAGGACGACGAAATGAAGGTTTCTGATATCGTAGAAAAACTGGGCCTGACCGTGTTTTCAGGCCATAAAGGATTGGATCGCGAAATTTCGGGCGGATACGTTTCCGACCTGTTGAGCGATGTGATGGGTAATGCCCGCGAAGGCGAAGTGTGGGTTACCTTACAGGTGCATCAAAATGTGATGGCCATTGCCTCGCTAAAAGACCTGGCAGCCGTTATTCTGGTCAACGGACTTCAGCCACACGAAAACACGGTTCGTCATTCCAACGACGAAAACATTCCGGTGCTGGGCGCCAGTTGCTCAACATTCGAAATTACCGGAAAATTGTATCAACTCATTAATCCGTAGCCGATGCAATCGTTCAGGACCGATCTTCATATCCACACGGTTTTGTCGCCCTGCGGCGATCTGGAAATGAGTCCTGCACGAATTGTTGCTGTGGCTAAAAACAGCGGACTCGACATCATTGGCATTACCGACCACAACAGCACCCAGCAGTGCCGGCTGATCTGGAAACTGGGCCGAAAAGCCGGACTGACAGTTATTCCCGGATGCGAGGCCACCACGCGTGAAGAGGTACATTGCCTCACGCTGTTTCCCGATTTTGATGCGCTGGCCGAATTTCAACGATTCATTGAACGGCGGTTGATGTACATTCCGAACGATCCGGCATTGTTTGGTTACCAGGTAGTTGTTGATGAGTACGACAATATCGAGGAAGAATTTCACCATTACCTCGGGGCTTCGTTGGATGCCAGCATCGAAGAGGTGGAGCAAAAAGCTCACGAATTGCATGGAATTTTCATTCCTGCACATGTCGATCGTCCGCGAAACAGTTTGTTCAGTCAGTTAGGCTTTTTGCCTCCTGATCTGAACATTGATGCACTCCAGATTTCGAAACTTGCCGAAGAAAATGCGGTGAGGGAGCGCTACCGGATTTCTCCGGAAATTACCTTAGTCAAATTTTCCGACGCGCATTATCCCAATGATTTGGGACCAGTTTTTACTGAATTTAATATGAAAGAACCTTCTTTTCAGGAATTGAGAAAGGCATTGAGAGGAGAAGACGGAAGAAGTGTTCGAATTCCATAAAAGATAAATCAAATAAAAAAAAAAGTCAATCAATCAGTCCATCAATCCTTCCCGTCCTCATGAAAGACCTTTCTCTCCATATTCTCGACATTGTTCAGAATTCCATCCGGGCCAGGGCTTCGCTGATTGGGATAGAAATTTCAGAGCTTCCGGAGAAAGACGAACTGATAATTACAATTACTGACAATGGATGCGGAATGAGCCCGGAACAACTGAACCGCGCAATCGATCCGTTTTACACATCGCGAACCACCCGAAAGGTTGGTCTGGGACTGTCGCTCTTCAAGCAAAATGCGGAAATGACCGGCGGCAGTTTTCACATCGAATCGGAGTTGGGAAAAGGCACCAAAGTCACCGCCGTTTTCGGTCTGAAACACATCGACCGCCCGATGATGGGCGATTTAACCGGAACATTGCTCATCCTGATTTGTACACCCGAAGCGCCCGATTATGTCTTTAAACATCAAACTCCTTCCGGAGCATTTGAAATAGACACCCGCGACATCAAACAAACACTTGAAGATGTGCCTGTTACACATCCGGATATTCGAAACTTCCTGAAAGAAATGATTCAGGAGAATTTAGAACAAATCCAAATTAGCGAATAATGATAAAACTTAGCGATTGTCTGCCTCAAAGTACTGATCTTTAGCGAATAATGACGAATATCATTCAAAACCACATATCAACACAACTATGAACAAAATAAAATCGCTGGCTGACCTGAAGAAACTTCAATCCGAGGTTCAGTCGAAAATTAAAATCCGCGAGCAGGGCGACCACGCCGAAAACCTGGTTCAAATCAAGGTTTCGATGGCCACCTGCGGCATTGCTTCGGGCGCTAAAGAAACCATGAACTACATGATCGAAGAGCTCGACCACCAGGGCGTCGATGCCGTGGTTACCCAAACCGGCTGCATGGGTTATTGCTATGCCGAGCCCACCATTGAAGTCACCATTCCGGGGAACGAACCGGTGATTTACGGCTTTGTCAACAAAACCAAAGCCCAGGAAATCATCGAAAAACACATCAAATTCAACGAACTGGTCGATGGAATTATCCCGGTAAACTATACGTCAATCGATAAATAAGCATTATGGCCGATTACAACATGCATATCCTTGTTTGCGGGGGAACCGGCTGCAAGGCATCTCAAAGCGAACTGATCAATGCCAACTTCAAAACCCGCCTCATCGAACTGGGGTTGACCGACGAAATCCAGGTCATCCTGACCGGCTGTTTCGGGTTCTGCGAAAAAGGACCGATCGTTAAAATACTGCCCGACAACACGTTTTACACCCAGGTAACTCCGGAAGATGTTTCGGAAATTGTGGAAGAGCACATCATCAAAGGACGAAAAGTAGAACGACTGCTGTATAAAGATCCCGAAACCAAAGAGGTTGTCGGCGATTCAAAAGGCATGGACTTTTACAAAAAACAGGTTCGGATTGCCCTTCGGAACTGTGGTTTTATCAATCCTGAAAACATTGAAGAATACATTGGGCGCGACGGCTATGCTGCGCTTGGAACCTGCCTGACCGAGAAAACTCCGGCGGAAGTCATTAAAATGGTTAAAGATTCGGGACTTCGCGGACGAGGTGGGGGCGGCTTCCCAACAGGGCTGAAATGGGAAATTACCAGCAAATCAGTCAGCGACCAGAAATACGTGGTTTGTAATGCCGACGAAGGCGA
>Ga0172367_10004864_pt1 | contig 16502 bp, 2 predicted proteins | sample Lak10m_FD_114542 | JGI IMG/M metagenome (GOLD analysis project Ga0172367, IMG submission 114542) | Freshwater microbial communities from Kabuno Bay, South-Kivu, Congo - kab_022012_10m | ecosystem: Environmental > Aquatic > Freshwater > Lake | place: Democratic Republic of the Congo: South-Kivu...
CATCCGCTCATCAAGAGCCCACTCAATATTTTGAAAACGCTCTTTGACTGCTGATTCAATATCCATGCACAACAACTAACACATTGAGTTAAAAAAGTCATGTTATTATTTTACAGACTCTAAAATCAGCGGGAGCCAAATCAAGGTTAACTAGATCAATATGGTGTGGAATAATGCTTTCTTCCAGTTCGGATAAAATATGGTCTCTCGTTCTGGTGAATATGGATTCAGTCAAACCGCTAAAGCCGACATCAATATCAGAACTTCTTCTCTGTACGCCGCGTGCTCTTGAACCAAACAATACAATGGTGCAATCAAGGTCAGCCGTCACGTCAAGCACCAATTCTTGCATCAGGTTCAGGTATCTATCCTCTATTTTATGGGTGGGAGGCACTTGAGTAGACCTTTTTTAGGGTTACAAGCTTTTCGTTGCCGTTTTTACTAAGATCTGAATGGTTAAGATTCTAAATCAGATTTTATCAGATTGTATCCGAATTTATCCGTGTGAAACTTGTTTAGATTCTAAATCCGATTCTATCCGAGGTTATCCTCGTGAAGCGGATTTTGCCTTTGTCGTTATCCCTTGTATCCCCTTCATCCCAGTTAAATTAAATTATTTGACATTATTTCAATGGCTTGACAGCCATACGTTTCAGCGTTTTTGATATGGGGTCTACTCCAATACCAATATTTTCCAGAGCAACAACACCCAGAAGTGGTTCACAATCATTTGGGCCAAAAATTATTTGTACAACTGTTTCAGAGCCCATTAAAGATATCCGCGCAAAGCCATATGTCAACAAGAAACTCCGCTTCGTAAGGATCTCCCGTCTTTCCCAGATTGGTGATTTGTGACGTAACATGCGTTAAACCCTCAATGTTTTTCTCCTTTTGTGATGGCCTAACCCACAGTCTTATGTGCTGTACACAATAAACGTAAGGGATGAAAAGTTCAAGCATCCATAACCAAAAAAACGCCGGGTCCCGTACGAGGCCCGGCGTCTATTCACATCAGGATTTCACCTGTTTAACCGATCAACACATCTTTAATAGTTGTTGTTACATGCCCTTGAATCAGTATCTCGGTAGTTCCGTTGTTGTAGACATGGCTTTCGACACCATTCACCAGCATGCTGCCGACATCCTTCCAGTCTCCATGGTTGCCTACCAGTTCGACATTGGCGCTGGCATCCCCGGTGACGACCATCTGTAGCTGGTCCGTTCCAGCTATCATATTGGTATGAACGTCAACATTGCCTGAGAAGATTACATTATCAATGCTCTGCAACAAATGTGGTTTGGCTATGGACTGCAGTTGCAGATTGGTGAAGGCGTCATCTTTGCCAAGACTTTGCAGGGCGGCGATATCATCTCCGGTCAGAGCCTTAACCTGATTCTGCGACAGCGCTGCGATATCACTTGTTGTGAATGCCCCAACCTGTTCAGCAGACATTGCATGAATCTGATCAGTTGTCAGTGTCTGCACCTGCTCTGCCGTCAGTGATGCAATCTGAGTTGTTGAGAGTGCAGCAACATCAGCTAATGCGCCCTTCTGGAACCAGACATCCGCCATCTGATGCTCTGTGCCATCTGTCGCGGTGTAGGTTGAATCCAGGAAGACCCAGTTGCCATTATTGTTGATCGCCGTCTGGGTGGCATTCAGGTTGAGCCCGGCAACGCCAAGTGACTGCAGTGATTGCAGTTCGCTGGCCTGCGAAATACCGTCATGGTTGCTGTCGAGCCAGATTTTCAGCTCTCCAAAATTGGTGTCCTTCATATTGATCACACCATCATGGTTTGAATCCATGGCTCCCAAAGCTTCAAAGCCGTCTTTGGCGGTTACGCCTGATGCCAGCTTGGTCGCCGTGCCGAAGAGTTCACTGCCATCATTGATTGTGCCATCATGGTTAACGTCTCTGACGAGTAGACCGTCGTTTCCGCCAACCCAGCCGACCTGGTTTTTATGGCCGCTGGCAGTTATGTCGAAAGCAACACCGTTGGCGGCACTCACGGTCTGAATCCCGTTTCCATCAAGATCAAGTACAATTGGGCTTATTAATAATGCTGCGGCTTCCAGTTCATATTGATCCATGAATCCCGCTCTCACATCAGGAGACAAGGCATGAATCTGTGCTGTGGTAAGATTGTATTTACTGGCTGTCAGATCCTCCAGTTCCATAGACTGAACCTGAGCAGTGGTTAGATAAGCTACATGACTGTCCATTGCAACGTACTGTGAGGCTGTCAGGTCAGCTACCTGGGTATTTGTCAACCCCTGAATCTGAGCCGACGTCAGCGCGTACACCTGATCTCCCGTGAGCGCCTGAGTCTGTTCAAATGTTAGAGCGCGTAACTGAGCCGTGGTCAGTTGTGAAATCTGATCTACTGTCAGGGCGGCGACATCAGGTGTTTCCAGAGCTTGAATCTGAGAAGTGCTCAGCTGTACCAGATCTGTCGTGCTGATCGCAATAATCTGATCGGTTGTCAGAGCAACGATCTGTGGATTGGTCAAAGCGTGTGCCTGGGCGGTTGTCAGCGAAGCGATATTTTCAATGCTTATCGCACCGATTTGAGTATCAGTAAAGGCTGCGATCTGATCCGTATGAAGCGCTATAAACTGCCCGGTGGTTAATGCGGTAACATCAACAAGCTCCATTCCCTGAATCTGAGTAGATGTCAGCTCGACCAGATTTGTAGTGCTGAGAGCAATAATCTGGTCCGTTGTAAGCGCCGCAATTTGTGTCGCGTCAAGTGCAGCGACCTGATCCGTAGAGAGTATTGCGATATCACCTACTTCCAGAGCGCTTATCTGCTCAGGAAGGAGCGCATGAATCTGTGCGGTCGTCAGAACATCTATCTGTGCCGTTGTCATGGCAATAATATCAACAGTTTCTATGTATTGAATCTGGTCTGTGGTCAGTTTGGTCAGATCCAGGGTGTTCAGAGCAACAATCTGATCGGTAGTCAGGGCGATAATTTGGGACTGCGTCAACGACTGCGCCTGCTCGGTCGTAAGAATTGCGATATCAGCCGTTTCCATAGCGGCTATCTGTGTATCCGTGAGCGCTTTAATCTGGGCTGACGTCAGCGCTTGTATCTGTGCCGTCGTCATGGCGGCGATATCGGTGTCTTCAAAATACTGGATTCGGGTTGTACTCATGGCGGCCAGATCTGCCGTCGTAATGGCAACGACCTGGGCCTGAGTCAGAGCAGCAACCTGGGTGTTGGTAAGAGCATTGGCCTGGGCGGTGGTCATGATATTAATCTGGGCCGTGGTCAATACAGCAATGTCAATATCACTGATAGCCGCAATCTGTGCCGTCGTCAGGTTGTCAAAATCAGCCGTTTCAATTGCTCTGATCTGGGCCGTTGTCAGAGCTGCTATGCCGGCCGTTTGAATAGCGGCTAACTGAGCTGAATCCATGGCGGTAATATTGGCAGGCGTCAGCGCTGCGATTTGATCGAATGTCATTTTATCGATATCAGCTGTTTCAAGAGCAAATGCCTGGGCGGTCGTCAGGGCTGCAATAGTAGAAACAGAAAGGTGCGAAATCTGCGTCGTGCTCAAATTAACGATATCGGTCGTATCAAAGCCCTTTATCTGTGCTGACGAAAGCGCAGCAATATTAGCAGTACTCAGGCTTTGGAGTTGCGCACTGGTCATGCTTTCTATGCTGGCGCTGCTGAGAGCAGCAAATTGAGCTGTCGTCATGTTGTCGATATCGGCAGTCTCAAGAGCCATTGCCTGGGCGGTGGTCAGCGCTGCTATGGCTGATGTACTCAATTTGGATATCTGGGCAGTTGTCAAAGCAACAATATCAGCTGTTTCCACCGCCTTGATCTGTGTTGACGTTATAGCTGCCAAGTTTGCGGTGCTCAGATTTGTGAGTTGTCCCGCAGTCAAGTTTGCCATGCTTGACGTGCTCAGAGCGGCAAATTGGGTGGTACTCATGGCATTGAGATCACCGGTCTCAATTGCGATAAACTGATCCGTTGTCAGAGCAGAAATTGCAGAGGTGTTGAGTGCATAAACTTGCTCGGTCGTCAACGCCGCAATGTTGGCGGTTGAGAGCGCTTTGATCTGTTTGGAGGTCATGGCTGCAATATCTGCAGTAGTGATGACCGAGACACCGGCAGTAGTCAGAGCTGTTGCAATGTGAGCGGTCGTCAGAGCACCAATGCTGGCGGTGCTCAGTGCGGCAAACTGAGCGGTTGTCAGTTGCTTGATATCGTCGGTTTCTATGGCGACGATCTGGGCTGTTGTAAGGGCTGCAATCGCAGATGTATTCAGCTTGGATATCTGGGCAGTGGTCAGTCCGGCGATGTCATGCGTCTCGATGGCCTTGATCTGGGCAGAGGTGATTGCAGCAATATTATCCGTGCTGAGAGTTGTGAATTGTGTGGTTGTCAGATTTGCAATGCTGGAGGTACTCAAAGCAGCAAACTGGGCTGTCGTCATGTTGTTGATATCGGCAGTTTCAAGGGCAATGGCCTGGGCAGTAGTCAGGGCGGCGATTGCCGCTGTGCTGAGCGCCCGTGTCTGGGTAGATGTCAGCCCGGCGATGTCGTGCGTTTCCATGGCCTTGATCTGTGTCGAGGTGATTGCTGCGATATTATCTGTACTCAGGCTCGTGAACTGGGTAGTTGTCAGGTTCGCAATACTGGCCGTACTTAAAGCTGCGAACTGTGATGTATACATTTTATCGATATCAGCAGTTGTCAGGTTCGCTGCCTGGGCAGTCGTCAAGGCGGCGATGTCTGCCGTGCTGAGCGCCCGTGTCTGGGCGGTATCCAATGCCACAATGCTTGCCGTAGAGAGTGCCTTGATCTGGGTTACGCTCAAAGCCGCAATTTGAGCCGTGGTCAGGGCATCGATATCGGCAGTTTCGAGTGCATTCACCTGAGCAGTGGTCAGGACAGCTAACTGATTATTGCTGAGTGCCGTAAAGTCAGCCGACTCAAGCGCGACTATCTGGTCAGTGGTCAAGGCGGCAATAGCGGCAGTACTGAGCTCATGAATCTTGTCGGTGGTCAGGGCTACGATATCGGCAGTTTCGATAGCCCGTGCCTGGGCTGATGTGAGCGCTGCCACGTGTGCCGTGGTCATTGCCGCGAAATCAGCCGTTTCAAGAGCCTGGATCTGGGCCGTACCAAGTACGGCAATCTGGGATGTCGTCATGTTGCCGACGTCAGTGGCATCCAGAGCCTTAACTTGCGCTGTTGTTAATGCCGCAATAGCAGCTGTACTCAATACATTTACCTGAGTAGAGGTCAGGGCAACAATCTGATCAGTACTCAGGCCGGTAATTGCTGCATTACCAAGTGCTTTTACCTGTGCCGTGCTAAGGCCGACAATATCGGCTGTCTCAATGCCGGCCATTTGAGCTGAAGTAAGACCTGAAATACCGGCTGTACTCAGAGCATCTATCTGGGCTGAGCTTAGCTGTTTCAAGTCGGCCGTTTCAAAAGCACTTACCTGAAGAGAGGAGAGCTGGTTGAGTGCTGCAGTTGTCAAGGCATCAACATTGGCGGTCGTTAAAGCGGTTATTGCTGCAGCAGAGAGAGCTTTTGCTTGGGCTGTAGTCAGCGCGTTAATATTCGCGGTGCTCAATCCATCAACCTGAGCAGAGGTCAGAGCGGCGATTTGTGCGGTACTGAGGGTCTCGAACTTATCCGTAGTGATAGCATTGAGCGCTGCTGTGGTTAAATTAACAAAATCGCTTTGGCTCAGTGCCTTTAACTGGGCAGTTGTCAGGGCATTTACCTCTGCCGTCGTCAGAGCGTTTACCTGATTCCCTTTCAACGCTGCAATATTAGTGGTTGTAATGGCGGCAATCTGGGCGGTCGTCATAGCCTGAAGATCATCAGTCTGAATACTTGTGATCTGGGTGGTGCTTAACAGTCTGATGTCGTCAGTTCCCAAACCTTTAATGCTGTCAGTCGTCAGAGCTATAATCTGTTGGGCAGACAAAACCTTCACTTGGGCCGTGGTGAGCGCTGCAATATCTTCTGATCCAAAGGCGCCCATCTGGGTCGGCGTCATAGCTGCAATCCCGTCGGTGGTTATGGCGGCTATCTGTGCGGAGTTCAGTTGCTGGAGATCGTCCGTCTGGATTACTCTGATCTGGGCTGTGGTCATTTGCTTGATGTCGGCAGTTTCAAGGCCGGTAATGTTTGCAGTGTTCAGAGCGACTATTTGTGCGTTGGTCAGCTCTTTTACCTGGGCAGTCGTCAGAGCAGCTATATTGGTAGAGGAGAGTCCGTCAATTTGAGTCACTGTCAGAGCGGCAATGTCGGCAGTTGTTATTGCTGCTATCTGCGTGGAACTCAAGGCTGCAAAATCATCGGTGCCAAGCGTCTTGATCTGGGCGGTTGTCAGTCCGCTCATACCGGCTGTCGAGAAGGCACCGATCTGATTGGATGCCAGTGCCTGGAGATCGGCTGTTTCAATCGCAGCAGCCTGGGTGCTGGTCAGCAGATTTATGTCAGCGGTTTGGAAGCCGACAATATTGTCTGTTGTCAAGGCCGCAATAGTTCCAGTCGTCAGCGCTTTTACCTGAGCTGAAGTCAGAGCTGTTACGTCTTCCGAAGCAAGTGCACGAGCTTGAGCAGTTGTCATGGCAACGATACCGGCGGTGGTGATAGCTGCTATCTGAGCGGTATCAAGAGCAACGATATCAGCAGATGACAGTGTCTGGATCTGAGCGGTTGTCATCGCTTTTATGCCGTCGCTGGTTATCGCGGCAACCTGACCGGAAGACATGGCGTGAAGGTCAGCAGTCTCAATCGCCTTGATCTGGGCGGTTGTCATAGTGCTAATGTCGGCGGTTTCAAGCCCAATTATGTTCGTCGTCGTTAAGCCTGCGATGGCATCGGTGGTAAGCGCCGAAATCTGTGTGGTAGAGAAAGCTGCGATATGGGCGGTATCCAGACCGGCCATCTGGGCAGACGTCAGTGCATGGATAGCGGCTGTTGAGAGATTGCCAAAGGTCGTTACATCAATGGCGTTCAGGTCTGCCGTGCTCATGGAGTTGATCTGTCCTGTGCTCATGCCGGTGATCTGTGTTGATGAGAGTGCCGCCAGGTCTGCAGATTCAAGCGCGTTGAGCTGTTCAGTCGTCAAGGCCTTAAAGCCCGCAGTGGTGAAAGCGGCAATCTGCTCAGGTGTCATGGCGCGCAGGTCTTCGGTTTCAAGCGCGACTATCTGAGCGGTGGTCAGTTGGGCAATGTCGGCCGTTTCCAAGCCGGCAATGTTGGCGGTTGTCAGAGCTTTTATGGCGGCGGTTGTCAGTGCAGATATCTGAGTTGTGCTCAGAGCGGCGATATGGTCTGAATCAAGGCCGGCTACCTGGCTCGATGTCAGCGCTTTTATTGAGGCGGTGCCAAAGGTGGTAAAGTTTCCTGTAGTAATTGCGTTCAGGGCATCCGTTCCCATGGCGGCGATCTGTGTTGAGGTCAGCTGGCCGACCTGCGCTGTAGTCATGGTTGTGACATCTGCGCTGCCAAGCGTCAGGATTTGGGCTGTCGTCAGCGAAGAGATGACACCGGTAGCAATGGCGGCAATCTGCTCCGGGGTCAGCTGATTGAGGTCAGTTGTTTCAAGTGCGATAATCTGGGCCGAGGTTAGTTTGGCAATATCGGCTGTCTCAAGGCCCACGATGTTGGCACTCGTCAGAGCTTTGATGTCGGCTGTCGTCAGGTTGGGTATCTGGTCTGTCGTGAATCCTGACACCTGATCAGACGAGAGCGCATTGATCTGTGCCGTGGTCAGCTTGGATATGGCAGTAGTTGAGATGGCACCAATCTGATTGGCTGTCAGTTTCTGCAGATCATCGGTCTGAATCGCTATTATCTGGGCGCTCGTCATCTCAGCGATATCAACCGTCTGCAGGCCGGCTATGTTGTCGGTTGTCAGCGCCGCGATGGCGGCAGTTGTCAGTTGCGATATCTGCGCGGTGGATAACGCAGCAATATGATCTGAATCAAGCCCTGCAATTTGGGCAGAACTCAGGGCATGGATGGAATCCGTACCAAGTGCGCTGAAGTCGGCTGTCCTCAGTGCATTGAGCGCATTCGTTTCCATGGCGGCAATCTGTGTTGAGGTCAGTTTACTGATCTGTGCCGAGCTTAAATTCGTGAAGTCTTCGCTTCCGAGGGTATGAATCTGGGCGGTTGTCAGTTCAGCGATGACAGCGGATGAGATGGCGGCAATCTGCTCAGGCGTCAGTTGATTGAGATCAGTTGTTTCAATCGCGATGATCTGGGCCGAGGTTAGTTTGGCAATATCGGCCGTTTCCAGACCCACGATGTTGGTTGATGTCAGCGCCTTAATGCCGGCAGTCGTTATTTCTGAAATCTGAGTGGTTGTAAGGTAAGCAACCTGGTCAGAGGTTAGCGCACTGATCTGGGCGGTTGTCAGAGATTTGATCATGCCTGTGGCAATCGCACCAATCTGGCCGACATCCAGCATCTGCAGGTCATTAGTCTGAATTGCCATTATCTGGTCAGATGTCATCTTGGCTATGTCGCCCGTTTCAAGGCCGGTGATGTTGGCGGTGGTCAGTGCAGCTATGGCGGCGGTCGTCAGTTGGGAAATCTGCGTCGTGGAGAATGCTTTTATATGGTCAGCGTCCAGTCCGGCCAACTGAGATGAAGTAAGAGCATGAACGGAGTCTGTTCCTATAACGGTAAAATCGGCAGTGGCAATAGCATTGAGCGCATCCGACGTCAAGACCGGAATCTGAGCTGAGGTCAGAGCACGAACCTGTGATGAGGAGAGCGCGGTAATGTCATCGCTACCAAGAGTCTTAATCTGAGCTGTAGTTAGAACAGCGATGCCTGCGGATGAAATGGCAGCAACCTGGTCAGGTCGGAGTTTATCCAGATCGGCTGTTTCCAGGGCTTTGATTTGATCCGTCGTCATTTTCTCAATATCAGTAACTTCCAAACCGGTGACGTTATCCGTAGTCAGAGCTGCAATGCCGGCAGTGGTGATTTCAGATATCTGCGCAGTGGTTAGTGCGGCAACCTGATCTGAAGTAAGCGATTTGATCTGAGCCGTGGTAAGTGTTTTAATGTCGCCAGTCGAGATTGCGCCAATCTGTTCAGCATTAAACTGACGCAGGTCTTCAGTTTGCAACGCCTGCATCTGAGCGGTCGTCAGTTTGGCTATGTCGGCAGTTTCAAGTCCGCTGATCTGGGCAGTTGTTAAAGCGGCAATATTTGCGGTACTCAGGGCGGAAATCTGGTCTGTCGTCAGGTAGCCGATGTGTGCATTGTCAAGTCCTGAAACTTGAGCGGTATCAAGGGCGGCTATTGCTAAAGTTGATATCGATCCTAATGTTGTTGTGTCAAGACTGTTGAGTACCGTCGAGGTGACATGTCCGATCTGGGCAGGAGTAATGAGTGCTGCAAGATGGGCTGCATCAAGACTATTAATCTGAGTGGTAGTCAGAGCATTGATAACGGCTGCATCTAGTCCACCAAAGACCGTTGCATCAATAGCCTGAATCCCCTCAGTAGTAAGTGCACCAATCTGTGCCGTAGTCAGAGCATGCAGCTGTGCTGTCGTAAGATCTGCAACATCAGCGGTTGCCAGTGAATTTAGCTGAGCTGTCGTCAGTGCCCTGATATTGGCTGTGCTGATAGCAGCGCTCTGTCCGGCGGTCAGTGCATTCAGATCGGCTGTATCGAGTGCTCGAATCTGCGTACTGCTCAATGCAGCGATGTCAATGGTTTCAAGGCCGGCAATGTTTTCTGTTGTCAGCGCTTTGATTGCTGCGGTACTGAGTGACGCGACCTGGGTGGTACTCAGAGCCGCAATATGGGCAGAATCAAGAGCTGCGATCTGCTCTGTGGTCAGTTTTCTGATGGCGTCAGTGGAGAGGGCATTAAAAGATTGAGTGTCGATAGCATTCAGAGCAGCGGTTCCCAGCGCGCCAATCTGAGCTGTGGTAATTGCTGCAATCTGTGACGTCGTCATGGCACTGAGATCATCGGAACCGAGTGTCTGTAGTTGGGAAGTAGTCAGTGCCGCAATGCCGGCTGTGGAGAAGGCTTTGATCTGACCGGTTGTCAGTTGCGCAAAGTCAGCGCTCTCAATTGCTTTTACCTGAGTTGCAGACAGTGACAGAGCTTTGATGTCATCAGTTGCAAGACCAACAATATTGGCTGTTGTCAGCGCTGCAATTTGAGCTACTTTGAGATTGGAAATTTGACCTGTCGTCAAAGCACCAACCTGATCAGATGTAAGCGCACCGATCTGAGCGGTACTGAGTTGGAAAATAATAGCCGATGAAATAGCTTCAATCTGACCGGTTGACATGGCGGCAAGGTCATCCGTCTGGATCGCTTTTATTTGAGTATAAATTAATTTGCTGATCTCCTCAGTCCCGAGACCGACGATATTTTCGGTTGTCAGTGCGCTAATGGCGGCGGTCGTCAACGCTGAAATCTGGGCTGTCGTGATGGCTGCGATATGAGCCGAATCAAGACCGGCCGCCTGTTGTGTGGTCAGCGCCTTGATAGAGGCTGAAGAGAGCGCGCTAAAACTGGCGGTACTCATGGTGTTGAGAGCTGCCGTTCCCATGGCACCAATCTGCGCTGCCGAAAGTGCACCAATCTGGCCCGTCGTCATGGCGGTAATATCGTCTGCGTGCAGTACCGAAATCTGGCCGGTGGTCAGTGCGGCGACGCCGGCGGTTGAGATGGCTGCAATCTGTTCAGGATTCAGCTGTGCCAGGTCAGCACTTTGAATTGCCTTTACCTGGATTGCGGTTAATTTCTCAATGTCGGCAGTTTCAAGGCCAGTGATGTTGACGGTATTCAGAGCGGCAATGGCAGCCGTACTCAGGCTTGGTATCTGGGCCGTAGTGAAGGCAGCAACGTGAGCGGCGTCAAGACTGTTTACCTGGGTCGTCGTTAGAGACTTTATAGCTGCTGACGATAGAGCGCCAAACGCTTCCGGAGAGAGCGCGTTGAGGTCTTCTGTAGATAAAACAGGAGTCTGCATCGATGTCAGGGCGTTTATCTGGGCTGTTGTCAGCGCAGAGATATCATCTGTACCAAGTGATCTGATCTGAGCGCTTGTCAGCCCCTTGATGCCGGCTGTCGAAATGTCAGCAATTTTATCCGGGGAGAGAGCATTAAGATCAGCCGTTTGAATGGCTGCAATCTGAGCAGACGTCAGTTGGGCAATATCTCCGACCTCAAGACCCTTGATATTGTCAGTCGTCAGCGCGGTAATTGCGGTTGTGCTGAGATGCGCTATCTGGGCAGAGGAGAGGGCTTCGATCTGAGTGGAGGTCAAACCGGTTACTTGAGCAGTTGTGAGCGCCTTGATGGCGGCACTGGTAAATGCCTGAATCTGATCAGCAGACATCGCATTAAGATCCGCTGCCTGGAAGGCTGCTACTTGCACGGTGGTCAGAGCACTGATGGCCTGTGTGCTGAGCCCCTGGATATTATCAGTCGTGAGCGCTGCAATGGCGGCGGTGGTCAACCTGGCTATCTGCGCTGACGTAATTGAAGACACATTGTCATAGCTGAGTCCCGCCATCTGAGCCGACGTGAGGGCGGTAATATGGGCGGAATCCAGGGCCGCAATTTGGGCTGCGCTCAGTGAACTTAGAGCGTCCGTTGCCAAGCCTGCAAACTGGGAAGCGGAAAGTTGATTCAGCTGGGATGTCCCTAGCGTCGACAAATCTGCTCCCGCCGTAAGAGCACTCATCTGGGACGATGTCAGTACCTTAATCGCCGAGCTGTTGATGGCTGCCGTCTGTTCAACGCTCAGGGCTTTCAGATCGGCCGTTTCCATGGCCGTAATCTGTGCGTTGGTCATCGCATTAATGTCTGCCGTTTCCAATGCAACAATATTGTCAGTGGTAAAGGCTTTGATCGATGCAGCCGTCAGAGCCTTCGTCTGGGCTGTGGTAAGAGCAGCAACATTTTCAATACTCAAGCCGGCAACCTGTGCGGTTGTAAGGGCGGCTATGGTGGCGGTACCTAAGGCCGCAAATTGAGTCGTAGTCAGTGAATTGAGTATGTCGGTCGGCAGGCTGCCGAATTGTGACGCCGACAGGGCACTCACGCTGGCGGTTCCGAGAGTGACAATCTGATCCACGCTGAGTGCCTTGATCTGAGCAGGTGTCAGTGCCGCAATACCAGCCGTGCTGAATGCGTTAATCGGAAGGTTTTGAATATCAGCAGTTTCGAACGCTTTTACCTGTGCTGCAGTCATCTGATTAATATCAGCTGTTTCAAGCCCGCCGATATTATCCACTGTCAGGGCGGCAATAGCGGCGTTGCTCAATACCGCTGTTTGTGCGGTTGTCAGTGCGGTTATATCTGCCGCTTCCATGGCGGCAACCTGACCTGCGGTCAGAACTTTAACGGCAGATGTTGTCAGAGCCGTAAACTGCGCTGAACTCATCGCCTGAATGTCCGCTGTTTCAATCGCCATAACCTGAGTCGAAGTAAGCGCCTGAACATCTCTCGTTTCCAATTTATCGATCTGGTCAGTGGTTAAGGCCCGAATCTGAGATGCTGAAAGAGCCTGGATCTGGTTCGTTTCCAGGGCTACGATCTGGGCTGTTGTCAGTGATGCAATCTGGTCAGCCGTCAGTGCCCTGATCTGGGCGGTGCTAAGATTAGCAATGTAGGTTGTGCCATAGCCGGCTATCTGGTCAGTTGTGAGAGCGGAAATGTCAGCACCCAAGGCGCTAATTTGGGAAGTAGTGAACGCATTGATATCCCCGGTTGACATGGCCTTGATCTGTGGTGACGTCAATGCGTTGATCTGCTCCGTTGACATATTTTTAAAATCAGCCGTTTCCAGGGCAACGATCTGGTCGGTGGACAACGCTGCGATAGCTGCCGTACTCAAGGCTCTAACCTGTGCAGATGACAAGGCTGCAATATCAGCTGTCTCAATTGCCTGCACTTGTGGGCGGGTCAGTACCGCAATGTCGGCCGTTTCGATAATGGAAACCTGCTCGGTTGTCATGGCGGCCAACTGTTGTGGTGTCAGGGCCGCAAACTGGCTGGTCGTAAGCGCTTGGATCTGCTCGGTTGTCAGGTTGGCAATCTCGGCAGTGGTAAATGCCTTGATCTGTGTGGAGCTAAGGGCAACCAGGTCTTGTGTTTGAATGGCGATAACTTGCTCGGTGGTTAATTTTGCAATGTCGGTGACAGAGAGTGCGCGTGCTTGTCCCTGAGTAAGGCCATCAACAAAAGATGTTCCAAGAGAAGCTATGCCAGCAGATGTAATGGCAGGGGCCGCATAGAGGTACTCGGTGTTACCTGCAAGAGTAGCGATATCGGTGGTACCAATGGCGGTAATTTGTGCGGCTGTCAGTGCTGCAAGCTGATCAGAGCTCAACTCGGCGAGATCATCGGTTCCCAACTGATGGATCTGGGCTGTGGATAGTGCTGCTATGGCAGATGGCGCCAGTGCTCCAACCTGGGTCGTCGTCAGGGCTGCAATATCATCCGTTCCTAATATTTTTACCTGAGCAGCTGAGAGTGCGGAAACATCTGCTCCTAATGCCGCAACCTGTGCCGTGCTTAAAACTCCGATTTCAGTATTGGTTAAAACTTTTACCTGTGTGGTTGTGAGCGCTGCGATATTATCGGTGGACAGCGCGCCAATCTGATCATTCGTCAAGCTTGCTACGACAGCCGTAGAAAGTGCTGCAATCTGGCCTGTGGTCATGGCGGCAATATCGTCAGTCCCCAGTTTGGCTACCTGGGTTACGGACAGGGCGCCAGCATCGGCGCTTTCCATGGCGTTAATCTGAGCAGTAGTCAAGGCCGATATCTCTGCGGCCGTTAATTTCTGGATTTGAGCCGTTGTCAAGCCGACTATCTGATCCGTGGTCAGGTTGGCTACTTGGGCGGTTGTAAGAGCAGCGACGGCTGTCGGCGCGAGAGCCGCCGTCTGGGTCGTTGCGATGGCAGCCAAATCAGCCGTTGCAATAACCTTGACCTGTTCTGCTGTTAAGGCCGCTATATCAGCGGTCTCCATATTGTTGAGTTGTGCTGAAGTCAGGGCGTGTACCTGCGTTGTTGTCAGAGAGCTGATCTGCAATGTGCTCAAGGCGTTCAGGTGTGCTGAATCAAGCTGAACCAGATCGGCAGTTGAAATTGCTTTTACCTGCGTTGCGGATAGAGCTGCCATATCTGCCGTTTCAAGATTTACAATCTGCTGGGTTGTTAACGCGGTGATCTGTACAGGGGTTAATTTCTGGATCTGAGCTGTTGTCAGGCCAACGATCTGCCCGGTGGTCAAAGCGGCAACCTGATCAGTCGTCAAGTTAGCTATTTTGGACGGTGAAGCGATGATGCCGATCTGTGCGGTATCCAGGGCGGCAATCTCAGTTGTTCCGAGAACTTTTAGTTTTGCTGGATCTGCTGATAATGACGCAAGGTCGGCAGTTTCCATCTTGGTAACTTGAGCTGTTGTCAGGGCGGCTGCCTGCGCCGTGGTAAGTGAGCTGATTTGTGTTGCGCTGAGGGCATTGAGCTGTGTGGAAGAGAGTGCAGCAAAAGAGGCGGTGTTGATTACTTTTACCTGAGCTGCCGAGAGTGCAGCCATATCATCTGCTTGGAGCCCTTGTATCTGGGCTGTGTCCAATAAGGCTATGTCGGCTACGGAGAAGGTTTTAATCTGAGCCGACGACATAGCCTGAATCTGGGCTGAGGTGAGTACATCGGTTTGGGCCGTAGTAAGTGCAGCCGGGGTCAGCGCAGCGATTCTGTCTGTTGACATGCCGCTGAGATCTTCCGTTTGCAGTGCCTGAACCTGCGTTTGATTCAAAGCGGCCAAGTCAGCTGTTTCCATGGCCTGCACCTGGGCAGAGGTCAGGGCCTGTATCTGGGCCGTCGTCAGAACGTCTCTGATCTGTGCCGTTCCCAGGGCGTTAATCTGTGCCGTATTAAGATTGGCAATATCAGTGGTGGTGATGGCTTTGACCTGGGCAGCACTCAGGCCGGCGATATCAGCCGTTTCAAGACCTTTTATCTGGGTGGTATCAAGTAACGCGATATCGGAGGTAGTCAATTTGGCAATCTGGGCGGCAGACATCGCCTTGATCTGGGCAGAGGTTAAAACGTCTACCTGAGCAGTGCCAAGCGCAGTCGGGGTCAGGGCGGCAATCCTGTCAGTTGACAAGCCGGTAAAGTCATCTGCTTCAAGAGCCTGCACCTGGGTTGCGCTAAGAGCAGCCAAATCGGCTGTTTCCATAGCCTGTACCTGGGTTGAGGTCAGAGCCTGTATCTGTGCATTTGTCAGAACATCTTTGATCTGTGCCGTACCGAGGGCGCTCTGCTGTGTTGTGTCAAGGTTGGTGCCCAAGGCATTCAGTTGCGCCGTAGACAGATTTGCTATGGCTGCCGTATTGATGGCTTTGACCTGGGCTGCAGAAAGAGTCGTAACGTCGGCCGTTTCAAGACCCTGGACCTGGTTGGTGTTGAGGACACCGATGTCTGCTGCGGAGAGTGATTTTATCTGGGCTGAAGACATTGCCTGAATCTGGGCAGAGCTTAGTGCAGCTGTTTGTGCGGTTGTCAATAATGTCGGAGTCAGCTCGGCAATTTGTGCCGTGGACAGAGCTTTAATATCGGCTGTCTCAAGAGCAAGTACTTTTGCCTGATCAAAAGCGCCAAAAGCGGCAGTTGTAAATGCAGCAACCTGAGCCGAAGACATGGCTTTGATGTCATCCGCACCGAGGGATTGAGTTTGCGCGGAGCTTAATACATTGACATTTGCGGTCACGAGGGCTTTTACCTGATCTGTGCTTAAGGTGGCGATCTGTTGTGTCGTCAGATTTGCAACTTCTGCAGATGAAAGAGCAGTAATCTGCGCGGTCGTCAGGGCTTTTACCTGGTTAACCGTTAACGCCGCGACATCTACCGTCTCCATGGCGTTTATCTGAGTTGTACTCAAAGCTGCGATGACGGTTGTGGTCAATTGTTTGATCTGATTCGTGGTTAACGCCTGAAGCTTGTCTGTTGCCATGTATGCGTCTAAAACCTGTGATGCTTTAAGACCTCCAACGGCATACGGTTCTAAGGCTGATACCTGCTGTGACGATAGCGCCTGTACGTCTGTCGGGTCCATTACGTTGACCTGGCTTGCAGTCAGAGCGTGGATCTGATCGGTACCCATTGCGCCAAAATCCGCAGATTCCAAAGCTCTGATCTGAACTGTTGTCAGAGAATTAATGACAGCGGTTGACATGGCAGCAATCTGAGCCGACGTCATGGCGCTTATATCGCCGCTGTCCAGCTTACTGACCTGGGAAACAGACAAGACGGCAACATCTGCCGTTGAAATGGCTTGTACCTGATCCGTGGTCATAACACTTATCTGTGCCGCTGTCAGGTTCTTGGCAACAGCCGTTGACAAGGCTGCGATGCCGCCGGTTGACATGGCCTCTATTCCGGTTGTACCCATAACAGTGACATCTGCAACCGTTAACGCTGCAACATCAGCCGTCTCCATA
>Ga0172367_10004866_pt1 | contig 16499 bp, 16 predicted proteins | sample Lak10m_FD_114542 | JGI IMG/M metagenome (GOLD analysis project Ga0172367, IMG submission 114542) | Freshwater microbial communities from Kabuno Bay, South-Kivu, Congo - kab_022012_10m | ecosystem: Environmental > Aquatic > Freshwater > Lake | place: Democratic Republic of the Congo: South-Kivu...
GATCGGATGTTTCAGCAGCTTTACGTTTTTTAGCTTCTTCGATCAATTTATCAATAGATTGTGATAATTCAGTGTCAGACTCTCCAGAAACCTCGTAAGATTCTTCTTCGTGAGCTTCCTCTTCTTCTTCCTCATGAGCCTCTTCTCCGTGTGTCATAGGACCACAAACTTCTTCCTCAGGAGTTTCCTCGTGAGCTGGAGCGTCCATTTCATCATTCCAAGATTTTTCTTCTTCTTCCTCTTCTTCTACAGCTTCAAAACCTGCAGCTTTCAAAGTAGGAAATGTTTCTTCTTCACCATAAGATTCTAATAGTTTTCCACTATTTAATCTTTCAGCGATAAGTCCTGCGTATGAAATAGATTTGTCTAAATTTTCTGCGATATATTCTGAATAAGCGATGTTGTCATCAAGATTCTCAGCGATATATTCAGAGTATGCAATATTACCTTCTACGTGTTCAGCAAGATACTCAGAGTAAGCAATAGAGTTATCTAAGTGTTCTGCTAAATATTCTCCGTAAGAGATAGATTTGTCTAAGTTCTCTGCGATGTATTCAGCATAAGCAATGTTCTTGTCAAGGTTCTCTGCAATATATTCAGAGTAAGCAATGTTCTTGTCAAGATTTTCAGCTAAATACTCAGCATAAGAAATGTTCTTGTCAAGATTTTCAGCGATATACTCAGAGTATTCGATGTTTTTATCAAGATTCTCAGCGATATACTCAGAATAATTGATGGCCTTTTCAAGATTTTCAGCTAAATAATCATTGTGCTTGATAAGTTTCTCAGTAGTAGATTTAAGAGATGTATTCTCATTAACTACAACTTGTACTTTTTCTGCTAAGTAATCAAGATACTTAACAATTTGTGAGTTAGTTTTATTTAACTCTTCATAATATTCAAGAAGTTGTTCTAACTTCTTAGGATTTAAGTTCCCTTTTGAAAGAGCCGATGTTACGGTCTTCTTAGTAGAAGCCAACTCATTAATTAAATATTTTGAGTAATCGGTCAATTGTTTTTTTGTTACGAAATCGTTAGCGTTCATGTTGAATAGTTCGTTAATTTTTGATTCATCTGACATCTCATAGATTCTAAAGTTTGACTTCGGATTTTTATAACCTAAAGATTCATTAAGAGTCTTTACAGTCATTTTGGCAGAAGAAAAACCAGGATCTGCTACGATATCATATTTGAATAATTTTTTCAATTTAACCGTTCCATCAGCCTCTGTAACACCAGCAGCACGAGAAGAAACGAAAATAGGACAACCATCGTTGACCAAAGCTTTTGCTTCTTTTCCCCAGTAAGTGTTTAGAAGTCTAATTTCACCCTCTACTCTGTTGCTTTCTTTAACAAAAGAAGCACTTCTTACAATGTGAGATGCTCTTGAAAGTGAAGTATCGAAAACATCGGGATGATCGAATTCACCATACACAACACCAAGATTTGTAATCCTTTCGTTTAATTCATTTAAACAAGGAATAAATTTATCAGCAGTGTAAACTCTCTCGTTACGATTTTTAACATCGAACTCTGTGAAAATACCACCCAATACAAATTGATCCTTCTGACTACTATTCTCATTAAGAGCCAACGAGTTAGTTGAGTTTTCTACAATTAGGACTGATTTCATGAAATTATTGTCTTTATTTTGATTGTATATAGTGAATTCAAAAAACCGTGAAAAATTAAAGGTGGATTTTTTATAGGAGTCAGTAAAACTATTAAACAACAAGAAAAAAAGTAATATATAGTATATGGTTAATTTGATTAAATAAAAGAGGTCTAAAATGATTAAAACTGACGTAGAAAATATAGGCAAATGGAGTATCATAGAGATAGAAGTGCAATGTGATTCCTGCTACATAGAGAAGAAACTAAAATATAAACTCTATACATCTTACGGATATTCAAATGGTGAATATTTGTGTAAAAAGTGTAAGTTAAAAAAGAACAACTTAGAAAAATTTGGAGTTGAAAATGTTTTTCAATTAGAATCTGTTAAAGAAAAAACTAAAAAAACAAATCTAGAAAAATTTGGTGTAGAATTTATATCACAATCAAATGATATACAAGTTAAGATCAAAAAGAATAATTTAGAAAAATTTGGTGTAGAACATCATTTACAAAATCCAGAATTTCTTGAAAAACAAAAAATGACTAACTTAGAGAAATGGGGAGTTGATAATGTTTCAAAATTACAGCAAGTTAAAGAAAAGAAAAAACAAACAAATTTCAAAAACTGGGGAGAAACCAACAATAAGAAAAGTGAAAAATTCAGAAAGTTGAATTTTAAAATTTCAAATGAGGTAAATTACCTAAAATATTCAAAAGATGGAATATCACTGTTCAAGTGTGATAATAATCAAGACCATCAATTTGAAGCAAGTATTGATATTTTTCAAAAAAGAATGAAATATAAAACCATTCTATGTACAATCTGTAATCCAATCGACAAACATCAATCTGGAAAAGAAATCAAATTATTCAATTTTATTAAATCAATTTATCAAGGTGAAATTATTCAGAATTTTAGGATTGAAAGACAGGAAATTGATATTTATATCCCAGAATTTAATTTAGGATTTGAATTTAACGGTGTTTATTGGCACTCAGATATCTATAAAGAGAAAGACTTTCATTCCAACAAAAGTAAATTCTTTGAAGAAAAGGGAATTCACATTTTTCATATCTGGGAAGATGATTTTGATGAAAAAAAAGAAATAATCAAAAGTCAAATTCGAAATCTATTGGGAAAGAGTCAAAAAATTGGAGCAAGAAAATGCGAAGTTAAAGAAGTTAATGATATTTCTTTAATAAAAGATTTCTTAAATCGAAATCACATTCAAGGATGCGTAAATTCAAATATTAAAATTGGACTATTTTGTGATTCAGAATTAATCAGTTTAATGACATTCGATAAATTTGAGGGAAGGAAAAAAATGAAGGAAGATGAATGGAATCTAAACAGATTTTGTAACAAATCTGGATTTAGTGTGGTTGGAGGTGCCTCTAAACTTCTTAATTTTTTTATTGAATTATATAATCCAAAAAGAATCATAAGTTATTCAGATAAAGATTGGAGTAGAGGAAATCTTTATGAAAAATTAGGATTTCAAAAAATTCATGAGACTAATCCAGATTACAAATATTTAGTGGATTTTAAAAGAATTCACAAATCAAATTTCAAAAAATCAATCACCGGTATTTCAGAATCTAATTTAGAATTGCCGAAAATTTGGGATTGTGGAAAAGTAAAATGGGAATTTTTAAACATATAGTTCTCATAAATAAAAAACCCTATCAAAAAAAGACTTTTTACCAACTCATCATTAGAATCACATTTTAACATCTTTTTTACGGAGGAATATGACTATTTAAGATATATACTTAAAAATTCGTTGGTTTTTTATGATCCTAACAAGAGAAATTAAAGTAAGAGTAAGTGAGTCTAATTATCAGTATTTTGATGATTTAGGTTATGAAGTTTCTATTGGAGATGAACTAAATATTCCAGTAGAATTATTATCAAAAGGATCACATCATAAAATACTTTGTAAATGTGATACCTGTGGTGTAGAAAAAGATGTTATATTCAAGAATTACGTTAAATATGATAATAGATGGGGATTCTATTATTGTAGAAAATGCTCTGAATCAAAAAGAAAAGAAACTCTAAAAGAGAACCATGGAGTAGAATATCCAATTCAGAATAAAAAAATCTATCAAAAAATGAAACAAACCATCTCTGAAAGAAAAAAATAGATATGGAATACAAGATAGACCTAGACGAAGAAACAAATAAATTAGAAAACTTTCAAATTTTACTCGAAAAATATAAAGACTATAACTCTTGTATTCGTGATATTAAAATAAACACCTTATTAGGAGAGAAATGTCTTTTTGAAATTGAAGAGATGAATCCTCCAATACTTTGTGACTTTAATACTACAACATTAGACGCATCACTCTCAAAGGTTGCTATAATGTTAAATAAACTCTCCTTCACCATCAATTCTAATTTGGAGATTGAGGAATTAAAATTAAATTATAGAATTCTAGATACCAAAATGGGAAAACTAATTGGAGAATTACAAACATATGGAGTTGAAGTTGAAATAAAACCAAAAGTCTTAACTTATGGATGGTACAACTCAAAACAAGTAAGTGGATTTTATATCCAAACTCCAGCATCATCTACTTATATCAGAGCTTAGAATATCCATTTCTAATAATGAAATTGTTATGTCTATAAGAATTAATCTTATCTGATGCAGAAACGCTTCCCCTTGAAATATTGTAAAAATCACAACAATCTTTTGCAAAGAGCCATTTTTTTATTAAATTTCTTTTCTCTTTCTAAATAGAGAATTTAAGAGATTGGACAACATTATGTATTAAAAATTAAAACTCAAATTCGGAAGATTCTCCACCACCAGCTTCACCACCACCAGTTTCACCTCCTGCCGGAGCTTCCGGTGTAGTTTGAGCACCACCTTCTGGAGCAGCTTGAGCACCAGCAGCTTCTCCACCTCCTTCACCTCCTTCAGCACCTCCTTCACCACCAGCAGCGGCTCCGGCACCAGCAGAATCTTTCATCCAATATCTCTTATTTTCTTCTTTTTCTTCTGGTGTTAATTTTAAAACATGGTCTATAAGATATTCAATATGAAAATAAGGTTGACCATCAGCTTTTTGAATTCCGGTCAATGAACCCAGAATTTCGGCTTTCTTAGATAAATTGCCTAGTTTTTTCCACTCATCAAATAATTGATTAGAAAGAAATTGAATATCAACTTCATTCATAAACCTCTCATCATCCTTCAATTCTGGAAATTCTACCAACATTTGTAGTTTGAGTGGTTTAACCATCAATTCTTTGAAATTAGACCTTAATCTCATAACAAAATTTCCAAATTTTGCCTCATCACGAGTAATTTCAGCAGCATCAGCGAATACATTACCACCACCATTTTCATCTGCGAATCTTTGCATAGGAATCTTAGAAGCTCTTTTCAAAATATTAAAGAACCATTTCAAAATATCATCCTCATTTAAATTATGTCCCTGTTGAGAAACCAATTCCATAGTTGGAGTACCTCCTTCTCCCTCTGGGAACCAATACTGTTTATTATAAGGTAAGTGTTTCTGACCATTTATTCTAAGTGTTCCTAAGGTATCATCCCATTCAACTTCTTCAGAATAATCTTGTATTAACTGACCAATTTGTTCTTCAGCTCTTTGTCTTCCGAGTCCTTTGACAGGAATAACAAACTTTTGAAAAAGTGTTGCATTAATTATATTAAACATAATTTTAGTCTGCTCAATAATCTTTAACTGATTATATGGCTTAATCAAACCCTCAACATATGATGTTTCAGAATAATCATTTTGTGATGAGTATGAAATAAAAATTATCTGAGAGTCTAAGAATATTCTTCTTAATTGTGGGTCTTCAGGATATTGAATCCAAAGATGACCAATTGAAGGCTCGAATGCTGGTACTAAAGTTTCGGGTCTTAATCTATTAAATGAAATAATATTTTTCTTTTTATCATCCCAAATAATCTCTATAGCTACATAACCATCAATTAGGAAATCTTTCATCATCTGCCAAGCACTTATCGAATCAGAAAATCCATATCTGTTATAAATCTTTTCAAAATACTCTTGATACTTGTCTTTGATATCTTGTGTAAATTCAGTTGGTAGTTGTCTTGGTGAGCAAAAATCTTTATCTGAATAAATAACACATTCATCACAAACAGTAGAAATAAAATCTCTAATTTCATCTTTAATTGAATACTCTCTTAAAATTCTTCTTTTATCTGCGTAAGAACGATCGAGATAAGGAATAGATTTTCTATTGAGAATTGATGCAACCGCTCTTTTAGAAAAGAAATCATAACCAACACTTCCTTGTTGAGCATATGGATCTTCGTTGATACCAACACCGACTTGATTACGCATGATCATATCATCATAATTCATTCCCCAGGTGGAGAGATTTCTTAGAATACGACTAAACAAACCTCTGTTCTCTACAGCAGAATTTATATTATATTGTAATTGTCCTTGGTTATTAAGAGGATTGTACGAAGCCATAAATTTTCAAAAATTTTAAGGTATATATAAAAAATCCAGTTCCTCCTAAAGATTACTCCTTAGGAAATTCTCCCAAAAATGCCAAAAGTTCTTCTTTAAAAGATTGGAAACCGGGATTATTATTCAAATCGGCCACTAACCCATCAATTACTTTTTGAACTATTTCTTTTCTTTCAAACTCGATATTCGAAGATAGTTGTGATTTTCTAACATCGTCTTCTACTTTTGGAAGATATTTTCCAGAAATTTCTTTTCTTTTCTGTTCAATTCTCTCTTCTTCATCTCTCTCATAATCTTGTCTTAGCTTAGTTTCAGCTGCCAATTTATCTTTGTATTCGAGCTCTTCAAATTTTTGTAAGTGTTTCATAGTTATAGTCGTATTTTTTGAGTATATATTATTTACGGTTTACCATATTTTTCATATGATTTTCTCAATCTCTCAATATGTTCTTTAAGTGCATTATATTTGTCACTTATTTCATCCTTAACATCATAAAAGTCCTTTAAAACAGATGTAATAATCTCTTTATGTCTTTGTTCTTTAGTATCTAATTTAGTTTCCCATATTTCCATGAGTTTTTTAGGATCATATGTATTTTTTGGATAAGAAGAATATAAGAATCGTGGTAGTAATTCTAAACTAACTCGATGTACTATTTTAATTTGCGCAACATTATACTCTTGAATAGCATATTCAAAACCATATCTGAGCAATTCAGTGTACATTCCCTTGAAATTGACTTCTATAATTTGATTCTTTTCAAAGTTTCCTTCAGTGATAAATTTATCAAAAATAGAATCTCTCAATTCAAGTGGAATAAAGTTAAAATTGACACCTAATATTACTATCATATTTGAGAATTTTCGATAATCACAACAAAAAATAGGCGACCAACGCATCCAATTTGAATCATCTAAATAATGAAGATGATAAAATCCACCAACTTGAATATCCTCTTTCGATATAGCCTTACAATCGTCATCACTCTCGGAATATTTTTCATACATAAATGTAGTGTTATTACGATAGTAATCTACTATATCTTGACCAAATACTAATCGGTTTAATTTTACTCTTTCTTTCAGGGCTCCCATATACAATATATATTATATGTTAAATTTCCACTATTAATAATTTTATATATACAAACATGACAGAGACACCAAATATCAACTCACAGAACTCAAAATCTGTTCTGGACTATATCGGATTCGAAAATATAAATGGAAGAAAATATATTATATACATTTGCCATAAACATGGCATGATAAAACAAAGAGATGATGTTCATCAAAAAAGTAAAAAATGTTGTAAATGTTCAAAAGAAAAAGTAGGACAATTTGACAAAAAAACTATTCTAGAATTAGCAAAAAATGATTATGACTATTTAATAGAAGATAAAATTTACAAATCGAAAGACTTCATAAAAATAAGTTGTAAAGAACATGGAATCTTTATTCAAAAATTACACAATCATTTTTACTTAAATCAACGCTGTCCAAAGTGCGCAAAAGTTAAAAATATAAATATCACTGAGGACACTCTAAACAAATTAAACGGTCTGAAAATTTTAGAATATAAAGGATATAGGAAAAAATCAAAATTGGAATGTAAAAAGCACGGAGAATTTTCAATGAATATCGAGTCCGCTAAAAAAAGTGGATGTTTAAAATGTTCCAAAGAAGATAGACTAAATAACCAAAGACTCGAATTTATAAATAAATCGAAATTAGTTTGGTCTAATTTAATAGATTTTGATTACGCAAAACTTAACTATAAAGGCAGTTTGAAAAAAATGAGAATATTCTCAAATGAGACTGGTTGGATTAGCCAATTACCATATAATCATCTAAAAGGATTTGTACCAAAGACATCGACTGGTGAAAAGCTAATAGAAGTTTACCTTAATAACAATAAAATTTCATTCATAAAACAAAAAAAATTTGAAAAATGTAAAAACATTAAGTGTTTGAGATTTGACTTTTATCTACCATCAAAAAACTTATGTATAGAATTTAATGGAATACAACATTACGAACCAATAAAAAACTGGGGCGGTGAAAAAAAACTAATATATCAAAAAAACAATGATCATATAAAAATGAAATTTTGTGAAGAAAATGAAATAAAACTAATTATAATCTCACATAAAGATTCTATTTTAGAAAAATTAAAAGATTTATGTTAAATTCAAAACCAAATAACTCAAACTATCATCAGGGAAATTTTCTACCAGAAAATAAAGATAAAGTCTTAAAATTGAATAGCCAAGGTGGAATATACTACCGTAGTAGTTATGAATTGAGATTTATGAAATTTTTAGATAAAAATAAAAGTGTAAAGATTTGGGGTGCTGAATGTATTACTATACCCTATCAATTGACACATTATGAGAAAAGTGGTGACATAAATTTAAAAAACCACACTTATTACCCTGACTTCTATTATGAAATCTACCAAAAAGATGGAGTAATCAAAAAAGTAATTGCAGAAGTAAAACCACAATCAGAATATAATGATGTGGTTCTATTCGAACAAAAACTTTTCAAAGTGCCCGAAAATGCAACTATTAAAAAATTAAAAAACATCGAGTATAGACTAAAAACAAGCCAGAAAAATTCTGAGAAGTGGAAAACAATGATAAAATATTGTGACCTTAAAGGTTGGGATTTTATTATCATCACTGAAGAACACCTGAAAAAAATGGGGCTACTATAAGAGAAAATAAAATTATCATTTTGATGATTACAAAAGCAGTATCATATTTATCTCCGAAAAGCCAGATATTGATTGAATTACCAAAAGATATGATTAGTAGTAGAATTGCAAAAATTTCCCACTGTGTAAATAAAAGAGCAAATAACCAAATCCAATAAAAAATTTGGTGTATATAATAAATGATATCGAATAAAATCCATCTTTTACTATCATACATAATCAATTTCTGATCAACATTTTTTTGTAAATGAGATTTGTTGATTAAATAGTAAAAGTTAGAAAGAATAAAAAAGAATGCTAAAAAATTCATACTTTAAAAAAAATATCTTCTATTTTTATTAGATTATTCATTTCATACTCCATCAAACGAAGTGAATTTTTTTCTTTCACTAATTCGAAAAGAGTATCAGAAATAAAACATTCTATCAAAGGACCACTAATCCTCTCATATTCATCAGGAACTAAAACCTCACTTTGACGAATTGTATATATCTCATTGAGATATCTCCTGTGAAATTCTTCATTAATGTGTAATGAACAACCATCAGGTCTAATTCCCCAACCTCGTTCAGATTCCTCCCATCTTTGTAAGTAACAACGATTCATTTAAAAAATGTTTATAAGTTAATTCAATTCCTTCCTTTAAAGAGGTCTTGTGCGACCATCCTAAATCATGTATTTTAGAAACATCTAAAAGTTTACGAGGTGTGCCATCCGGTTTAGAAGGATCATAAATAATTTGCCCAGAAAAGCCTATCACCTCTTTGATAATTAGAGCTAAATTTTTAATTGAAATATCTTCTCCAGTGCCAATATTAACAATTTCTGAATCATTATAATTTGACATTAAAAATAAACAAGCTTCAGATAAATCATCAACATACAGAAATTCTCGCATAGGCTTACCACTTCCCCAAATATGAACTTCAACATCGCCTCTACTCTTAGCCTCATGAAATTTCCTGATTAAAGCCGGCATGACGTGAGAGTTTTCCAAATGATAATTATCTCCTTGACCATAAAGATTAGTTGGCATAACTGAAATAAAATTCGTTCCATATTGTTGATTGAAACTTTGACACATTTTTATCCCAGCAATTTTAGCAATTGCATAAGCATCATTACTGGATTCCAAATGTCCAGAAAGTAAATATTCTTCTTTTAAAGGTTGTGTTGCAAATTTGGGATAAATACAGGATGAACCTAAAAACAGTAATTTCTTAACACCTGTTTGATGAGATGCGTTAATGATATTTGTTTGAATCATTAGATTTTGATAAATAAAATCGGCTTTAAAGTCACTATTTGCTTTTATTCCACCAACTTTAGCAGCTGCTAAGAAAACATATTCGGGTCTTTCCAAATTAAAAAATTGATTAACTTGAAACTGATTTGATAAATCTAATTCTTTTTTTGTTTTAGTGATGATATTAGTGAAGCCTTCTAATTGTAAATTTCTGACTATAGCTGAACCGACCATACCTTTGTGCCCGGCAACAAATATTTTAGAATCTTTTTTCATTTTCAACGTGTTGTTTTGATATTTTTTCAAAATCTGAATAAATCATTTCTTTACACAATTGTTCAACTGTATATTTTGGTATCCATCCTAATTTTGTTCTTGCTTTAGTAGAATCTCCAAGTAGTTCATCTACCTCAGTTGGTCTGAAGTACTCAGTATCAATTTCCACAAGGACTCTTCCTGTATTTCTATCAATACCTTTTTCATCTTTTCCGGTACCTATCCAATCGATTTGTATATCAAGAAAGTTGAAGGCCATCGTACAGAATTCTCTGACTGATATCTTTTTACCGGTAGAAAGTACATAATCTTCTGGACTTTCTTGTTGCATCATTAACCACATACCTTCAACATAATCTTTAGCATGACCCCAATCTCTTTCAGCATCAAGATTACCAATTAATAATTTCTCTTGAATTCCTAATTTAATTTTAGCTACCGCTTGTGTAATCTTTCTTGTAACAAATGTTTCACCTCTTACCGGACTTTCATGATTAAAAAGTATTCCAGAACAAGCGAATATTCCATAAGCTTCTCTATAATTGACAGTAATCCAATGTGCGTAAAGTTTAGCCACACCATATGGACTTCTTGGATAAAAAGGAGTTGTTTCTTTTTGAGGCACTTCTTGAACTAATCCAAACATTTCAGATGTTGATGCTTGATAAAATTTTGTCTTTTTTTCAAGGCCTAAAATTCTAATAGCTTCTAAAATCCTTAAAGTTCCTATACCATCAGCATTTGCGGTATATTCAGGTGTTTCAAATGAAACTTTAACGTGTGACTGAGCCGCTAGGTTATAAATCTCATCTGGTTGAACTTCTTGAATTATTCTAATTAAATTAGTAGAATCAGTTAAATCACCGTAATGTAAATGAAAGTTCTTTGAACTTCTAGTCGATTCATATAAATCATCTATTCGTTCAGTATTGAAAGATGAACTTCTTCTTTTGATACCATGAACAACGTATCCTTTTTCGAGGAGAAATTGAGCTAAGTAACTTCCATCTTGTCCCGTGATTCCGGTACAAAGTGCTACTTTTTTTTTATCTAAATTTGTACTCATATTCTTTTTGTATTTGTTTATTGTATGTAATATATTTAAAATATAGAAAAGTTTACTGACTAAAAATCCATTTTTTAAGTCCACAACCCCATATTCTATGATATTTTAAATCTGTTAGTATCTCATTTTCAGATAACTGAGGATCATATCCCATCTCAACAAGTTTTTTCTTATTAAAATTAAATCTATGCTTCCTAACATCATCAACAACTCTCCAATAATTAATAGGAGTATTGTGTTCAAATTTAAATCCTAGTTTCTCATACATACTACCATCAAAGATAGAAGAATCACTATACGACTCTATTATATCAAATTTATAATTATTAATATAATACTTGAATAGTTTAGAAGATCCACCAATTACAGAAAAATTTAACTTATTGCAAAATCTAATCAGCTCTATATTTTTTCTTTTTTTACCAAAAATCATTAAACTAACCAAACAATCTTTATAATATAAACCCAATTTTGTTGTGGAGTTACTATAACCCTGAATATGATTTTTATTTAAAAAATCCCTTACAATAGTAATATCGTTAACCTCTCTAACTTCACACTTTCTGGCATATATTCTATTTTTTATCTTAGAAAGTTTATTTAGGATTATTGACTTAATAATATCCTTTTTATAAATCCAATCATCTTCCCAAATATGAGTTAAACTAATTCCGATTTTTTTACACTCTTTGGTCTTATTTAAATGATAATATTTATCTTTATACAACTCAGAATGCCAATAAACACCATTAAACTCAAAAGCTAAATTTAAACTTGGTATGTAGATATCTAACGAAAGTGGTGGTATTATACTATACGAATTTGAAATAAATTCCACACCACATTCTCTTAAAAAGTTACTAAGTTCCAACTCTCTTCCGGATGATAATTGATCCACTGGATTACAATTAGTACAAATAATATTATCATTTCTGGTTCTATCATTCAATGTTCCAATAAAAATATCAAATTCACTATTACATCTTTTATGTAATATTTTGAAATTTCTATTAGATAAATATTCTAAAATCTCATAATCATCTGATATCATATTTCTATGTCTTTCAATTGAATTTAATTCCTTGAATTTAATTTCAGAAATTAACTCCTTGATTACTTCAGATTTGGAAACATTATCAACACCATATTTATCTTTACAGGTCTTTTTGTATTTATCTTTATATTCATCTGTTTTAGAATAATGATCAACACCATATTTTTCCAGAATTGAAGTCTTTAAAATATTCTTAACCAAATCTGATTTCATAGGATTATCAAATCCATACTTTGCAATATTTGTCTTTTTAGATTTTATACCCTTACAAGAAATACAATAATATGATTCTGAAAGTCCCTTAGTATAACTGAAATAAAATCTATATTCCATAGAAACTTCTCTATCACAATTATCACATTTACAATTAACAATAACTGGAGACCCAGATTTAAGATGATTAGGAGTAACATCAAACTCTTTACCGACCATCACATCATATCCTAACTTTTTATAAAAAGAGCAATTTCTAGGATGACCCTTTATAGTCACAAATTTATCAATAATCATATCAGTATATATAAATCATGTTATAGTACCCTTGGCTATTATCCTTTATAAGGAGTGTAAACCCTGACCATCATTCGATCCTTCAAGAGATATTAATCTAATCTGATTATCAGAATCTCCCTTCTTTTTGTAAAGTTCGTTGAATCCTTTTGCTATACCGCGTTTAAAAACCTCAGTGAAATAAGCAAAAGCATTAACGGATTTTTCTTCATTAAAATTATACCAATTTTGATACATATCGAGAAGGCCAGATTGATAACAATCCATCTTGTCATCATTGTTCCAATATCTCATTTTTTTGATGGTTTCTTTGCCAAGCAATTCCAACATTTTCTCAGCTTTTCTTGTTAATTTTCCTTGTGATTTTGATACAAGAATTTCGACATAGAGCTCTTTGTTATTTAGGTACATTCATAAAGCATTAATTTTTAAGCACGAAGCTTAAGTTGCTTTCATGTTATATATTAACTAACATGATGAGTTTTAAAAAGGCACAAAAAAACCTCGAAATTTTCGAGGTTTTTTATTTTTATTAAAGTTTAATTCTTTCTTTGTATTGAAGTTCTTTTATAGCTTGTAATTCTGTACCAAGAGCATTCTCTCTTTTTTGAAGATTTACTAAAGCTTCTTTAAGAACTTTAGTTTCTCCCAACATTTGGAGTGAAGCTTTAACTTTACTAACATTAAATTTAACATCTTCTAATTTAAGTGTAATTTCTCTTTCTTTATCTTCAAGTTTTTTCTTAGTAACAATTTCTTTGTTTAATTTGTTTTCATAGAAATATGTCAAGTCAAAGTTTAACTCGTTTCTCACTTCGTTAACCAACTCGAGCGCTGACTCATATTTGAAGAATGAATAACCATATCTTTCATCACATCTGTAAACAAATAAACTATTCTTATAGTTAAAAGCAAATACTTCTAAAGTAGGATTAATTAAGTTAGAAACTCTTTTAACTACATCTAATTCAACAAAAGAATCTAAATTCTTAGCTACTTCTTGAATCAAAGGATAGAAATTTTTATTTACGATAGGAATGACTGGAGATTGGAAAATACTTTCAAGAGTTGATTCTTCATTCAATTCATCTTCATTGATAAATAAACCTTTCTTAGCAACACCTAAACCAACAGTCAAATATTCAGAAATTCTGAAGTCAATTCTATTTTCATTAATAGAACAAAACTGAAGAGCTGTTTGCAATGTTCTTAAAGTTCTAAATCTAGCTTCATCTTTTACATGATTTTCTAAAAGAGTTTTATCAACTACATTTTCACTTAAAAGAAACCAAGAATCTTTAATAAATGCAATGTGACCTTCTTCAACTTGTTCTACGATAGTATAAACCGATTCAGCTTTACCACCATTTAAAAGATTTTGTTTCTTCTCAGGGGATTTTGTCAAATTATGAACAAACAATTTAATTTCTGGAACCCAGTCATAAACCGCTAATTCATTAAGAACTTTTGACATTCTATCTTGATCTGTTTCAAGATTGATAGTTTGTAAAAGCACATTAAGAGGTTGTCTATAAAGTTCTCCCTGATTTTTAGAATTAATAACATTATAAAGGTTTTTCAATTCATATAATAACTCAAACTGAGCCATATCGTCATTCAATCCCTCAAGGAAAAGCTTTACTTGTTTGTCATATGTATAAGGCTTTAATCTCTCATTTAAAGAGTAAACCATTTGCTTCTCTGCAAATTCAGTGTATCCATTTAGATGACCTTCAATAATATAAGCCACATCTGACTGATCAAAAGTCAATGACTTTTTAAAGTTGAAAAGCTCAAGTTTTAGATTCTTCATATTTTAAAAGTTTATTTTTTATATTCTTATATATTACATTCAAAAAACGACTTTTTACTATTTTTTACTATTTATTTTGTGATAAATCGTCTAAATTAGCATTCGGATTAGAAGGTCGTGGACTTCCTGTTCTCAAAGCAATAATATTGTTAAACCAACGAGTCCTAAACGGCTTGACCTCAACATTCGTAATAAACGCTGGATAAAACGTCTGAACCTCCAAAGAAGCTGTCAATTTAATTGTATTGTCACTTTTTAGATTTTTTTCTCTTACAATTTCAATTCCATTATTGTCTGGTTGCATCATTATGGCATCAATATTCATATAATTATGTTCGAAATACATATACTTATAAAGCCACAAAGTATTCATAATAGCCTGTGAACACTTGAATACATCTACTTCACTTTTTAATAAAATTTGTAAATCATAAGTCGCTGTGATAGGTATAGCTCTTAATTTATTTAAGACTCTTTTCGCCTCAACATTATCCTCAACTACATTCCTTAACCAAATATTCGGATTTCTAAATTCATCCGAACGAATTTGCCAACCTGTCAATGTGATATGACCCCTTGGAATTTGATCCGTATTCAATTCAACAAATCTATTCTGTGATACTATATCATCAGTGAAAGCATCCAGAAGAAATCTGTCATCACCAGTCATAGAATAATAAAATGGAACATTAACTTGAACATCACCACTTGTGAATCGATTGACCCACTTTACTCGACCTTCAAGTGTATCTAAAACACAAACTGTGAGATCTCTCAAAAATGTCTCATCGTAATTAAACTTTTCACCTATCATTATCATATATATTAGAACTTTAATCTCTGTATCATGTCAATTCAAAATTTATTACTATGGGAAAAATGGCGTCCAAAAACATTAGAAGATACCATACTACCAGAACGAATCAAAAAACACTTTGAAATGGGTGTAACTAAAAACTATATCTTCTATGGAAATTATGGTATAGGTAAAACAACTTTAGCCAGAATTTTAATTGGTAAATATTCAAAAGATAAAGCTTTCTTAGAAATAAATTCATCACTTTACACATCTATTGACGTACTTCGTAGTGAAATTGAAAAATTCTGTAAAACTGTTCCTATGTTTGATTCAGAAGATCCAATAAAATACGTTTTCTTAGATGAGTTTGAAAGAGTTTCAACCAACTATCAAGATGCACTAAAAGCCTTCATTGAACAATATCACCAGAATGTTCGTTTTATACTGACGACAAACCACTATAATAAAATATCAGATGGTATTAAATCAAGATTCACCGCTATCAACTTTGACACACAAAGTCCTGAGGAAGAAAAAATGGTTAAAAATGGAATCTTTAAAAGAATAACAGATGTTGTTTGTCCAAAAGAAAATCTAACCATAGAAAAAGAAGTTTTGATTTCCCTAATCAATAAAAAGTATCCTGATATACGATCAATCTTTGTTGAATTACAGAATATTAAAGATACTGGTGAGGTTTCATCTACTGGTTCTAATATAAACAATAAACTAAAAGTTGATACTTACAATTTAATCTACGATAAATCAGCTGATTATGAAAAGATTTATCATTTTCTCATGACACTCTATGGTGCTGAAAAAATAGATTTACTATTTCAAATTTTAGGAAGAACATTTATTGAATGGTCATTACAAGAAGGCAAAAACGTAGATAAGCTTTTCAAATGTAA
>Ga0172367_10004868_pt1 | contig 16489 bp, 22 predicted proteins | sample Lak10m_FD_114542 | JGI IMG/M metagenome (GOLD analysis project Ga0172367, IMG submission 114542) | Freshwater microbial communities from Kabuno Bay, South-Kivu, Congo - kab_022012_10m | ecosystem: Environmental > Aquatic > Freshwater > Lake | place: Democratic Republic of the Congo: South-Kivu...
AGATGGTCATCATAATTTCTTCCTCTTGCCGTTGGATGCAACAAACAGCCGGTAGATGTTAGCCACCCCTGAGCATTTAAGCTGCCGAGATAAATAGTTCTCGGATCAGTCTGCACATCAAACATGTTGTAAACATTTTGCTGTTCGATGTAGGGAAGCAGGAACGTCAAGGTCGAGTGAATCATATAGGGCGTAGAAGTCGAGCCGGTAGAACCACACTGTCCTGAAGATGGCAATTTTTTATAAGTTGAATCAAAATTATGCACAGCCAGTCCAATTTGCTTGAGATTGTTGCTGCACTGCATTCTTCGGGCAGCTTCGCGGGCTGCTTGTACGGCAGGTAAAAGAAGGCCAACCAAAATTCCAATGATCGCAATAACCACAAGCAATTCAACCAATGTAAAACCTTTTTTCTTCATTTTTTTCTCCATAATAAAAAGTGTAGTAAGTCGGACATATACTATATTAGTACCCAGACATTCAAATGTTAAGAAATTAACTAATTATTAACAATTGGCCCTATGTATTCATGCGAGTAGCACGATAAATTTCTTTGATATGCCGCAAGTTTTGCTTTTGTAGAATTTTTAGCTATTGCTCTTTCGTTTGCTTTTGCGTAATCGTTTCTTTTTTTTCCATTTTTACATGTAGCTCTCCACAATGGAGAATTATTCCTATATTCACCCATTCTTGGATGCGATGTTTTAGAAAAGTATCTGAATCCACTATCAATCATAATCTGCCCAGTAAAGTCGGATATACGAACACCTAATCCTAGTCCCTGATAGTCTGGCAATACTACTGTTCTATGCTCTCTCCAAGCTTTTTTAAGAGTTCCGGATGGAAATGTTATACACGATGAAAAAGCAACAGGAATATCATTTAGTAAGCCAATAAAGCATTTGGCCGATTTGTTAATCTCGGTATTCAAATAGTGATGCTTCCTAAAAATTTTCCAACAGTCATATTTGCATTCATGAATATCGAGCTTGATTTCTGGTTTAGGCCGAAGAGACCCCCTTGAGGTTAAATCCCCAGTTTGAGTATTAAAAATCCAATCTGGTTGTAGCCAATCAATAATATCAAAGTGACAACTCGCAAATACTACCCCGGCTATGTTTTGCTGTCTAATGTATTTTTGAATACTGTGACAACTATTTTGAGCAACAACCCTATCTATGACACTAGTAAATTCATCAATAGTCACATTATCGGCTAACATCCTTGCAAGTCTAGCCCGGAATTGTTCTCCGTTACTTAATACGTGAAACGGATTACACCATGATGGTACGCTATTTAGTCCTACAGCGCATAGTTTCCTATAATCCACCTGACTGACGATAGATAGGTCGCTATTCCATTCTGGCGATTCCGTTATTCCATAATGCTCTTTTAAAAGAGATGTTTTTCCGCTTCCGCTAGAGCCAACAATTAATCCAATATTCCATGAGCCATCTCTTTGGGGCGCTTGAAATTGAGGCGTTTCAAAAGTGTTGAGTCCGTCGAATTTATAATCGAACAAATCTACAACGCTTTTTAAAACTTGGTCTACAATTACAGAATTTTCCAGCTTCATTACTCTAGCTCGTTATATAAAAATCTTAAAACAGCTAGAGCTAAATCTTGTGTAGATATATTATAAATCCGAGGAGACTCTTTTATATATCCGCCAAAATCTATTTTTAGCTCCTTAAATTCAACCGACTCTTCATCTTGTATTTTAGACAGATACTTTGCCAGCCTGTCATCATTCTTCATTACTTCAATTAATTTTTGAAGATCCGCCGGTTGTTTCTTGGGCTGCCCTAACCAATAAGCTATAGAGGTAGTTCTTCTGCCATAACCTGTTTTTTCAGTAAGATACAGACCATCATGCATGTCCGGGACATTGTATCCAACTGGAATATATTTTCTGCCCTTTTTAACGTAATATGTTTCCATTATTTTTTTTCCTTAGCTAATCCCGACTTTACCATTTCTTTAGAAATGTTGTCTGGTTTTTTATCGCCATCGACATCTTTGTATATTGTAGCTAGAATTCTAGATAATGTCAAGCTATTGCTAAAATTTTCTTCGTAAGGAATTTCAACTGAAACAGTATCGCCCGGCTTTATTAAGCTTTGCAGTTTTGCTTTAGCAGCTAGCCCTGCTTCCTTAGTCTTGCCAGTAATTTCTGGAGCCCAACAATCTTTTAATCTAATATTTGCTTTAATACTAAATTCAACTGTCAGAGTATCACCATCATAAATAGATACTACCTTTGCTGGTAGAGTGGTTTTAAAATCTTGTAAGCAGATAAATAAAATGAGTAAGAATATTTTAATCACGGGGAGATACCAAATAAATTACGGCATAAGAAACAATAAAAGAGCACGCAAAAACAATGTAAATTTCTGTTGGTATTTGAGAAAAGTCAAATTTCATTTAAATATTCCTTTTAAAATTCTGTATAAAATAAAGCATCCTCACGGAGAATTGCACTCTAGATTTCTATTCCATGCGTTTAAATCAGGGGCTTAGAAGACCCCTATGGACTGCGTGAGGACACAAGTGGAGGTATTGGCATTGAGCCAAGTCCTGTACAAAAATCAAAATGAGCTTCTACATTGATATTATCTTGTTGTCGCACAAAATACAAGGCTATCAGAATTATCTGAGTCAGATTATTTATAATCATCATATTCTTTTAATCAAGTGAATAAACTTTATCCAAATTATTGGAATCATCAGATTTGGGTTAAAAGGTATCTGAAACCCCTGCCACCTAAGCGGCTAAAGCGAATACTTCGCCAGTTAACATTTTAACCGATTTTTAAACTAGCCATTCGGTTAACTAGTCAATGCTACTCAAGTCTATTTTGCCAGTCGATTCTTTTTACCCCCAGATTTTACCGGCTATAAAAATCGCTAACATTCCTAAAACAAATAAACATATAGCTGATTCTACGCAAAAACAAAAAATGTTTAAAAGTCTATTCATAGTATACACCAAATAGGGGGTTGTCGCTTAGTCCAAACAAACATGTTCTTGCCATTTTTATCTGTTTTTTTAGCGGCAGCATAGTATTGTCTGTACGCTGTTACGCTATCTTCATTTTTATATTCGTCCGGCATTGCTTGTGCAAACTTGGTCAAACCTGTTTTTGGTAAATTAGGCTGACTCTGTTCGCACCAATATATAAAGTTGTTACAAAAATGATCTGCATCAAACCTAAATTTACGTTCTTCTAAAAGGGCTCTAGTGTGATTTAGTAACCAGCTAAAGTTTTCTAAAGATAAAAGGGTCCATTTTGAGCAAGGATGATGAAGATAAGAATATTTACGAGGGGTGCCGCTTGCTGTCAATGGTGCTTCTTTAAGTTTTTCCATTGTGTAGCAATTGACGAGCATTTGGCACCCCTCGATAATCATCTTGTTGACATGAGCATCGATTAGTGATTGCGCCGCTGTTGTAGGATCTAAATCTACGACAAAGATATTCATTATTCGTCTCTGTTATCAAAATCGACATGAAATTTTTGAAAGACGTAAGCATTATTGTACTCTGTGTCATCATCATTGTCAAGATCATCTTCATCTTCGTCATCATATTCATCGTAATAATCATCTTCATCTTCGTCGTAATAACGATCTTCTACGGGCTTTTGAAAAGCCTCTTGATACATTCCTACGACTTCATATTCACAGCAACGAACCTTTTCCTCGTTATGGTCTAACGGAACACTAACTACGTTCATAGGATTTACTTTGCAGATAATTAGATGGTCTCCGTGACTAGCAAAGCCTTCCACGTAACTAATTGTACCAACGTGTAGTCCGCGAGAACATCCTACGCCACAGTTGTCGTCAACTTGAAACCGGGGCATAGTTACTTTGCTTCCAACTTTATTATCAAACTTGCCGCTATACTTGTCAGTAAAATTTGCTTTAATGGCCTTGTAAGCTAAGAAGCAGCCATCCGGTGTAATAGGTAGGTGCTTATGACTGAGAAAACCATACAGTTCTGTAATAGCCCTGTAGCTGGGATTCTTATAAAGATTCTCTAGGAATCGTAGCATAGGCTTGTAATCAAATCCATCCTCAATCATCTCCATGATACGCTGAGAAATTACAAGATGAACTTCTTCAGTCTTGTAATACAGCACACCGCCAGACACCCGAAAATCCCCATCACACCACTCTGATACTACCTTAGCTTTGTCTAGACACGCTACGATACCATCAGAATCGCTATGTTTAACCATTTCTACAAGCGTTTCATAATCTGGATTGCTTGGATTAAACTGATAGGTCTTGCCATTAATCACAACCGTCCAATAATTTCGCCCATCTTTGATGTAAGTCAAACTCATTTTTCAAACTCCGTAAAAGATTAAAAACCACTCAATATAGTATACAGTCAAAAGAATCAAAATCAAGATCTCTCTGCAATATATTCCAAGATTTCGGCCTTGTGATATACTGCGTCATGAACAAATTTAAGCATTGGATACCTATTGTAAATTTTATTTGCTAAGATTCTAATACTATCATCTTTTTTAATTGCAATACCTAATCTATGAAATATCTCTAGTCTATCAGACTGCCCTTGCTTCTTTTTATAAAGCCTGTCTAGCTCTTTAAAATCTTCTATATCAACAATTTTGGCTATATTTAACAGACCAGAACAATCAAAATCTTCTAAAAATAATTCGTCTTCAAAAATCTTAGTCGAGTCTTTAACAAAACTATCTAAAGAGACCCAGCTTTTATCGGCCCGGAATTTTTTAGTATCTGCATAAGCCGCCTTTACACCGTAAATTGGCTCATCTTTATTCAATAGGTCTAATCCTATCAAAGCCACAATCTTTCGTTTTAACGTATAATTATCGTATCCTATAGGCTGATTTCTAGAAATTTTAACAAAAATCTTTTGATCAGTAGGAATAGAGTCGCATTCTCTCCAATAGCTACTAGAACCTGTTGTTACATAAGTAAAAACATTTCCTTTCTTTATCGCAGTATATGTACGCTCAATCTTTGGCAAATTTGCTGGATCTTGAATAAACTTTGAATCAATACCCGCTTCATCAATCTGTTCTTGCGTTAACACAACTACAGATTGCTTATTTTCCCGGGCATATTGCATAATACGCTGCCAGTACCCTTTTTTATTTACAAAAATTACTCCTTGTGTTGGAATAGGTCCGCTAATAAGATCTTTATTTACAGTGCCACGATGATTGACCTTCAAATGATAATATTTAGTAGTAGGTTTAACTTCGTATTTATTGTACAGATCTCTACATTTTTGCGAAATTTTAGTGCTGCCAGAGTGATTGAATAAAAACTTTTCTGCCGCAGCAAACTTTTCAAATTGTGTTGCTTCTTTCTCGATTTGTTGTTCGATATGAGAAGTAATTTCTTCGGAAATCTTGTTTGTTTTACGCTCAATAGCCTCAATAGTTTTCTTATCCATAGACAGATTTTCACGGCCCGGATCGAAACTAAGTTCTCCAATATCAAACAATAGCTCTGCGTCAACATGAATATTGCGATAATTATAAGGAATATCATAAGCGACATTGCCCATAACAGCAACCATTTCGCCGCGCTTTAAATTTGTGCGGATATTGTCGGTTGCTACAATTAAAGAATCCTTATATTTCTTAACATCTGCATAAACAGACTGAATATTAATATTAGGAACCTTGTCAAAGTATTTATATACTTCTACAGCCTCTTCGATAAAAGACCTGAAGTTATCTTGCTCTACGTCTACATAAACGTTTAAACCATTTGGTTCGTCGGTATCTTCTTCGGAAAGGAGGGCGATAGATGGTTCGCCTGTCTCTGACTTATAACAGCTATAAATTCGCTTTACACCATTAAAATAGCTGGTGACAATAAAACTATCCACCAAGCAAAAGGGCGACTTCGACCCCAATCCTAATGCTCCGGTATAATCATTAGACTCGGTTTTAGTGCTAAAGAAATATGTGGTATAAATATACCGAATATCTTCGTCGGATAGGCCCGGTCCGTAATCTCGTACATTGAACCAAGGCTCAAGGCTTGTTGGCAAATGCACATCAAAAGGGTTTAGATTACTAACGGCTACATGAGCGTCTTGAGCATTGCAGCTAACTTCTCGAATAACTGCTTTAATTTTATTACTATAGATGTTAGAAGATAAAATCTCAAACGCTTTAGCTGAAGCCTGAATAGAAAAATTAGACTTTTTTACATCGCCAGATACAACAACATCGCTTTTCTTTGTGTCAATAATCATCTTTTCACCAAAAAATAGAGAGCAAACAGACAATAGACAGATTATACCAAGCTAATTGAGTTTGTCAAGGTATTGAAGGCGGACAAGAAAACTTCTTTTGATTCTTTAAATAAGAAAAGTTTTGTGGAAGTCTTGCCGCCCCAAAGCACCTGTTTTTCAATTTTTAGTATCTTTCTGTCGTACTTTTTGATTATAGCATGGTGTTTTTCGAAGTCAACGCCGAATTTATCAGAAATGACGGAATTCATACGGGCCTCGATTTCCAGATATTCGCTCAAATGCTTCTTTAGGGGGGATACGATATCCCCAAGATACGCTTCAGAGGCATCGTGTAAAAGAATGGCGTATAAAGCATCCATATTCTCTACGCCATCATACATAGCCATCTGAACCATTCCTAAGCTATGCTCTGCCACGCTGTAGTCAATGGGTGACTGAGCACCAAAACGAGAAACCCTACTTAGTCCATGAGCGATAGTTTCAATAGAAATCATGTTCACTGTAGGGTTTATCAGATCAATTATGCTACCATCACATAAAGTAATTGTGTTATTCATTTTTTAATCCAAGTAAAAGCATACAACTAGGAATTAACTTTTCTCTTTCATCGGGCAAAAAACTGTTTTGGAAAATAAACTTCATACAACTCTTTCGATAGAAATAATGGTATAGTTATAAGAAATTTCTTTGACAATATGAGTCGCCGCTTCTGCGATATCATACGTGTCTAAGTGAAACTCAAATAAGTCAACGGCGAATTCTTCTAGCCAATCACAACGGGCTCGAACTTTCCATAAGTACATGTTTCAATTCCCTCAATTAATTTTTCGTACATAGCTTCTGTGACTTTTAACGCTCTCAACCAATTCTTGAAATAAATATCTAATTCCATACTCTTTTCATGGGTGTTTAAATGATATTTTAAAAAATCTTTGCGGTTTTGAACTTTATCCGCCACCAACATTAAATTAACCTCTGCGATAGGAGATAAATAAATGTGGTCGGGATTGTCTACTTGATAACAAGACAAACCCCTATTAGCAACATTGCGATACTCCATTACAAAAAGCATTACTCTTGATGAAATATCTAGTCGATTAGCGATTTGATTAAAATTATTTAAAAGAACATTATCTTCTTGAAAGATAGGATGCAAACAATAGGCCGCCTTAGTATCTCTGTCGGCCCCTAGTTTATCTAAAATATTTAACCCTTCATTAATGTGGTTCATATAAGGAACTTTAGATCGCTTTGCGAATTTACCGTGATAATAAGCACTAATACAAAGGTATGCATGTTGAAACTTCATTTTTTCTATCCTATATCTTCTATGGGCACAGATGAAAATTCTTTAAAAATCATCTGGCATTATACTAATCTTCAGCCTTTGTGGGCAAAAGATAATTTGTCGAAAGGCGCTAAGGTTAGTCTCTAGCGCGAGCTTCGCGGGCTTGTTCCTTGTCCCACTCCTTTTGGTATGTACACTCAACAATAAAACCTTCCGGAATTGTTACATCTCCATGAGTAGGATGAAGAACAGTTGTTTCTTGTTTAACGACTAAGACGGGGCCTTTTAGAGATTCTGCATTCCAAACTGGTGGAAGATAAATATCTACATTGTTTAACGAATCAAGACAATGCTTGCTACCCTCAGTATTACCAACAACTAGCTGTACGCTAGGTTTATCGGCTAAATTATAATTTGATGGGACGGATGTACGAATAGTTAATGCCAAATCCCCCTGCCAAATACGATCACCGGGCATACATGCTTCAGTAAAACGAACAGGCTGGCCGGGCTTTACTGTTTCATGTTCGTTCTTAGAAACCTTGCTTACGAACTGTTGCATCTTTTCAATAACTTCCATTTTTCACCTCATTAAGTACGAGCAATAACATTAACTTTATCTTCACTGTCTTCGTTGCTCCCAAGCCATGCTTGAGCCTGTTCACAAGTTTGAACACTGTCTGGAGCACCAAGAACAAAAATTCTACCAGTTGGACAAGTTACTACAAGTCTCTTGCCAAATATTTCTGTATCATACAATGCTTCCATCGTATTTTCAATATCATTTTGCCTAAAATCAAGCAGGGTTGAGTTAGATTCTTTAACATATCTAGCCCAGCCAAATCGATTAATCATAACAGAGCGAATTTCATTATTATTTTCTCTATTAATTTGTTCGATAGTCAAAGTCTCTGGAGCCATTACAATTTGCTCTGTTAGACCGATACCACCAATGGCCCACACCTTTGTACCATCACGATACACAACGGCTGGGCCGGTCTCATTATGAAGACGCATTTGGTCATCTAAATGAATTTCTGAGTGTTTATGTTGAAAAATAACACAGGTATCATAAGGAGCCCACCATCCAACATGTTTGGCAATTTCCATTAAACCTTGCAGTTTTTCACATTCTACAACGCCCATTTCCTTCCATATGAATTCATAATAAGTTAGCCAGCCAGACTCATGACTGCCAAAAACTTGATTGTTTAACTCCGTAAAGAAAGCAGAAGAATATTCTTCACTGTTTTCTTCTATGCCACGAAGCTTAACTGCAAGTTTAGCACATGCTGTTGGGCTATCGGTAAGATAAAATTGGTCTGGGCATTTTTCGCCAGCTTGTTCGTATACAATACGGGCGAACTCTTTAGCTTTCTCAAAATCGCACTCTCCACAATCAAGTCCAATCTTAATCCATTTTTCATGGTAGTGTGGAATTTTTTCAATCTGTTCTTGTGTTAAGTCTTTCATCAATACACCTCCTTATTATACACTTAGACATACGGTTGTCAAGCCATTTTTTGAAATTTTGTTACGAGTTCAGCAAAATCTTTTTCGAAAACAATATTCCCGGGTATCGAAGTTCTGGCAAACATTGCCGCCATTTCTTCAGGTGTAAAGTAGTTTAAATTTAAGCCTTTTCCACTATATGCAACTAAAAATTCTAATTTTGGATGTTTTTCAGCATAGAAATATAAATCCTTAATTTGATCTATGATAGACTTTTTAGATACACTGGGATGTTTGAATGCTGTTAAATCTTTAGTACATATTGCATATGATCTACCTTGAGGGCCCTTGGATTGTCCATACTTTGCTCCGAATAGTTTAGCAGCAACAGCCGCCGCCCCTGCTCCGTGTCGCCCCTCTGTATTAGACCCAAAAACAAAAATTTGGTTTGCTTCTAATTTTTCTATTAATCCAATATATGTTTTCATAATATACTCCAAAAAAAAGGGGTCTTGCGACCCCTTAAAACTATCCTTCGTAAGCCGCTATGTATTTCAAGAAGTTTTCAGACCATCCAGAAATTTCGGAAGTCCAAACCCCATTATAATTAATTCCTCTATTATGAGAGCTAATATCTACAATGTAGTTTTTCTTTCCAAAAGGTTTTGGTTTTTTATCTATAATGTCGCAGTCTTGGCTATCGCTAAAAATAATGATACGGTCAGGCTGCTCCTTTTCTATTTCGCCAATATATTCTAAGCATTGGCGAGTGAAAATTCCACCGCCGCCAAGTTTACTATACATGCCTTTGATTTCGTCGGCAAGAGCAAAACCTCTCGAAGGTTTAACAATGCTGGTTTTATGAGTTCTAGTTCCATCGCTTCCAGCCGTAGCATATACAGTGATAGATTCAGACATTTCAGCCGCCAATACTGCCATAGAAATACCGGCATCCATACGATTAAACTCTGATTTTCCAGACAATTTTGTGTGCATAGAGCCCGAAATATCTACAACGATAATAGTATGACCCTTTAACTTAGGAAACTGGGCGCATGATCGTAGCATCATAGACTCAATTTCACGAACATAATTTGGAGCATACTTAACCGCAGAAAAATAATTCATTGGCAGAATCATATCTACTTTAGCATTAGCCAACGCACTACGAATCAAAGATGGTTTTACATCTACAGATTCCATATTACGCAAATTTTTTAATAAAGCAAATGCTGGTAGCTTATTTTCTTCAATTAATCTTTCCCATACAGCTTTCTTAGCTTCGCTTGTAGTAGAAGCACTTAAACCAACCTCCCAAGTATCTGGGGTAGCTAGTTCGTCTTTTAGTAATCGACCCCATAAAGCGGCCTGTTCCTGATTACTTGGTTTGGGATGAACAAGACGCATAACGTCTCGCAGCTTAATAGTCTTAGTATCCTTATTCCATTTTGCAAGTTGATATTCATCAAATCTGCTAAAAGCTATAGCCAAACCCTTCTTAACTTGCGAAGCAAGAGGGGACTTGCCCTTTTCCCAGTATAAGGATAGGAATTCGCACATTTCATCAGGGCGACGAATAATTTTTGCTAAAGTTTCTGCAACTAAGGCCCGGTGAGAATCGTGTTTACACATTTCCTTAACTAAATACAAGGGAACATGTCGAAGCTTCTGATCTAAGCGGCATTCTATAGCAAGGTCGGCTACTTTTCTAGCTTCCACTTGTGGTACTAAACTTGCAATATTATCGGCTACAGAAACTCCGTCTTGATACGCTAAGTCTTCCCATAGCAAACATACTAAGGTTGCACGACGAAGCAATGCTTCTGCATCTTGACGAGCAGCCTTCATGCCCATCCCACCTGCTAAACGGGTATCTACGAAACGGTTGTCCTTTGCTTTAACGTTCTTAGTTGCCATTGTCCACTATCCTTTATAGAAGTAATAAAAAAATCAAGTCTATACTTGATTATACAGTCTTATGTCCTAAAGTCAAATAAAAAGCTAGGAAAAAGGCGATTTAAGCTATTTTTAGTGCTTTACCGTTAAGCTAACGACCTAAGCAGGTCGTGCTGGAATTGAACCAACATCACTCGATTAATAGTCGAAGTAACTCAAATCTACACCATAACTTTTTTTGTTTTATTGAGGGAAAAGCGACTCAAGTATTTTTACTGTGCTGCCACTACACTAGGCCAAATTTTGGCCGATGGAATCGAACCACCCCTAGTCGTACACCAAACGAAGTAACTCTTGTCTACACCACTCAAGAGGCTGATACAGGAATCGAACCCGTTAAACTTCTTTACAAGAGAAGTGTTTTACCATTTAAACTAATCAGCCAATTAAAAATTTAGGGGAAAAGGCGAATAAAGCCATTTTTGAAGATACATTTTCGAAGTAACTATATTCTACACCACCTAAGTCTGGCCGGGCGGAATCGAACCACCTACCTCTGCGGGTTAACTGATTTACAGTCAGTCGAGCACCATTGCACATCGTCCAGAAAAACTGGGAAAATTCGAATAAGCCCTTTTTTCAAAGTCACGAAGTAAGCATATTCTTCACCACAGTATTAATAATAACTCAATCAAACCTATTAGTCAAGCTGTTTCTAAAAATTTTTCTAAGTACCGCCGACGAGATTCGAACTCGCACTGCTCAAATTTTAAGTCTGATGACTCCTTCCAGTTGGTCTACAGCGGCATATTTTAATCTACTTTATTTTTGGCATGATCAAAAACCTTTCTGAAAAAAAACTAAATTAGAAAAAAGATTAGTTCGTCGTATTCAATTTCTGTCGTCGTAATGCTCTCGAAATGCATTGTCGTCAATCATCGGAATCCTTGCCCAAGCTATGACGACTTTTCTGCTTTGGCTTTTCCACACCTTCGCAACGCCACGCTGTGCGATTGACACTTCGCCGTTATAGTCGCACACTAGGTAACGGCCCGCTCTGTCATTCGGCACTCCGTCGCTTACTGGAACCCAACCAGAAAACCCCCAACTAATTGGCCCGCCATGCGGAAGCCCCCGAACACTCATAATAAATTCCTTGCAGAAACGATGAACAAAGGATTCAACCCAAGTCGCCGGTCACCTAAATCTCAATCCTAGTCTCTTGGCGGCGACTCGGTTACCGCTAGTGTAAGCTACCATTACATCATACCGGCGTTGTTTTTTTTGTCAAGCTATTCTGAGTCCTTCCGTCCGGTACTGCCCCGGCTTATCATGGTTAAAAGCCATGCTGTCATCTACTAAACACTCGGAAGGATGTTTTATTGTTGGGCTGATCGTCTGGCCATTTCCCAGCCGATCTTGTTCGGCTCAAAACGAGCTATAACTGGATGCCCATCTCCTAACAAATGCGGATCAAGCGTTTTACCAATTTCAGTCAGTCTCATAAGTAGTAATTTTCGACCATTAAATGTAGTACAGCCATGATATCTAACTTCTACAATTTGATACTGGCCGTGTGTCTCAATCTTCAAAACTTTAAACTGATTTGGATCTGGGTTTGGAGGAGCAGGATCGATTGAATCGGAAAACAATTTTATTAAGCCCATTGTATTTTTCCTTTATTTAATAGTCCTATCTGGATATGATCCAAAACTATTTCTTTCAAAGAGAAACGTGCTGCCAATTACACCATAGGACCATACAAAGCTGTAGAAAATGGAATCGAACCATTGACCACTTGTTTAACAGACAAGCGCTCTACCAACTGAGCTATTCTACAATAAAATTTTAGCCAATATGACGCTTCCTCGCTTATCGTATCAATACGTATACCGATACGCCTTACTCCACGGCTATTGTTCACGGTTCTAAATGCACCGGCTTTAGGCTCTTTCGTTTGCGGTAACTAACCCGCTTCTCATTATAGCAGAAAGTTGCTACTAGTCAATAGTTACTTGACACGTTTTCTTGGAAATATCTACAACCAAAAAACTACATTGCAACAAGTTTTCGCCCGTTGTTGATATCGTCAGCAATCTTGACGCCGGGAACAAACGTCAAAGCTTCAGCTACGTTGTCACCCTGTTGTGTCGTGACTTGTACAACGCAGCCGCTCGGCGTCTCCATAGCTTTACAAGACTTCATCCAGCCTTGTTCCTTGCTACTAGCCTTGCAAAGAAGCTGAAACATGTCGCCGTTTCCAACAATTTTGATATCCGAAACCTTGCCTGTTTGGGCGTCCGCAACACTAGTTACGTCTAATGCCTTTTCCATAACTCAAACTCCAAGCCGCTAGACAATAAAATATTACAATCGAGTTGCGGCAAGTTCGGTTTGCAATGCGACAATTCATATCTATCGCTGATTAAATATTAGCTTCGATATTCTTCCTTGAAAATACCTACAACTGGAATCGAACCAGTCTAGCCAGACTTATGAAATCTAGTTTTACGCCAGTAAATGTAGGTGTATCTATTTTTTGTATTGTTCTTTAATAAAATTAATTATTGTTTCTGGGCTGAGACTTTCATCTGCATCTTCACTCATTACAATCACATTTAAATAAATAGCAATTAACCTTGCTACTTCGTTCATAGCTTGTTTTTTTCTTTTTCACTATTAATCTTACTAATAATAGCTAAATTACTTAGATAACACAAAGATTCAAAAAAGGCTGTATCTGTATTCATTCTTTTTTCCTTGTAAATAATCCTAAAAAATAAAGTTGTCAAGTTTGGAGTTGAACCAAACTCAGTCACAGCTTATGTTGACATACTTTTTCCTTTTAGATCCCCCAACGAGAATCGAACTTGTTTTTCTAAATTACCAATTTAGTGTTCTACCAATGAACTATGGGGGAGTAAGCATTGAAACGTTAAGAATAACTTCGCCCCATTGTAAATTAACTCTGTTATCAAACCAGTGCTTAACAAAAACTAAAAAATAATCAATATCTTTTTTTTCTATTTGCACTTCTTTGATGTATTTTTCAACAACGGGGACAAGTAGAGTTTCACCTTTTGGAAATGTTGCCTCTACAAACTCAAACGCCAAATCGTTTAATTCTTCTATTTTCATATATTTCCTTAAAGCATGGCTGCAAGGAGTCGAACCCTGAAAATTGATTTTGGAGACCAATCCCTAGCCGCTAGACAACCATGTAACATTTTATTTTTCCTGAATCAATTCCCAGTTTCCATTGTATGTGTGTATTGTACCATCATTATCGAAAACTGTCAAGCTATTATTTCGGGTGCTTTCGTATACTTTTGCGTTTTCGTGAACTATTTCGCCACGAACTTTAACGGTATATCTAGCGCCCAAAAATGGGGCGGCAAAAACACAGCCTAAAATAACTACTATAGCTGCCCCAGCCAAAAATTCGGTAAGTGAAAAATTTTTGAACATTTGTAATCCTTTTAATAAAGTGCGACTGCCCGGACTTGAACCGAGAAAACTTGATTGGAAATCAAGCGTTTTGCCAATTAAAACTACAATCGCATTAATTGAGTCCTCTCCCGTAACTTGCTCTAGTCAGCTACGCTAGGCCGGGTTTTGCACACCGTTTTCACTGTAAAGTTACTTTTATTTAGACAGGAGAGAGAACAAGTAGGCGATGAAGTAATTGAAACCTCTTCTTATGGATGAAGCCATACATTTTAACCATTAAACTAATCGCCCAAAAACAGTGGACCAGAAGAGAATCAAACTCTTCACAGAAACATTGCAAGTGTTTCTCGTCCTCTTGGAACATGCTGGCCCGTTTTATAGTGAAGCAGACCGAAATCGAATCGGCGTAATATGGATTGAAAGTCCATACTGGGAAACCAACACCCTCTGCTCCATATCTTTATTATACCACTTCTTTCACCCAATCAAAACCAAAAAGAGAAACCATCTCGCCCGAATCCATTTCATCTTTCCATTTTTCGTATTTAGGATGCGAAGTAAGCTTTCTAACAGACATACATCCATTATACTTACAGACCACCGCAACATTTTCTGGTTTATAAAATCTAACAAAATCCATATTATTTGAAAAAACTGAACGTCTCATATTATTAGCACATTCAAAAAAATCTTTTGGATTCATCGTAAGCGGTGGAGCCAATGTTGGATGCACCATCAATATATCATCATAATCGCCAACATAAACTACAAAATCGTGTTCAACCAGTTTCATAAATTCTACTTTCTAATTTAAGGTAAAGCTTTCTTACAACCTTATTGTAACACATCTATGCCGCTTGTCAAGATTTAGCTAAAGGAATCGAACTTGTTCTTGCTAGTCCGTAGCTAGCCGTGCGATAATTCCACTACACTAACGCTCCATCTAAATTTACTTTTACGGAGTTGAACCGCTCTAGCCCACCTAAACGGGGCTTGTGCTTGCCGTTACACTAATAGTAAACAGAACCGAAATTTTAGGGTTGCCACCCAGTTAATCGGCTCGGTTGACCGATTGCTAATTATAAAGTTTGCTTCTTTCTTCCTATTGTTACAATACTAGTAATTGCAATATATAAGTCGCACTAGGAATGGGCGACAGTGGTGGGAGCGAGAGTCGAACTCGCACTGTCAAAGTTCTCTTACCAACTATAGTTTTCACTACAATATCTGCATTTTGTGTATTAAATACTGGCAGACATCTTTGTGGTCTGGACTTTCTCTTTGCCATATCTTTCGATTTAGGCAGATCGTGTAAAGTCTCTACTCTTACTTTAAGGATTATAATATGAACAAAAAATATACAAAAGATTTTTTAGAACCAATTGTACAAGAATGTAATTCTATTTCTGAACTATTAAATAAATTACAATTATCGCCAACTGGCGGTAACTATAGTCACATGTACAAAGTTTTAAAAAGAGAAAAAATTGACATTTTTCATTTCGCCGGTCAGGGCTGGAGAAAAAATAAAAAATTTCCTTCAAAACATTCTACTCAAGATTATTTAAACAATAGTAAAAAAATAAAATCTCACCCTTTAAAAAAACGTTTAATAAAAGAAGGTTATTTTGAATGCAGATGTTATAAATGTAATCAATCGGAGTGGATGGGAGAACCTATACCACTAGAATTACATCACATAGACAAAAATCATATAAATAACAATCTATCAAACCTTTTATTATTATGTCCAAATTGTCACGCTTTAACCCATAAGTTAGATCGGGATTGTCATCGTAATTTTAATAAAATTAATAAACCACGAAAAAAATACAATAGACATATTTTAAAACCACATACTCGTAAAGTTGAGCGACCACCATTAGAAATCTTAGAAAAAGAAGTTCTTGAAAATGGTTACTGTGCAACTGGTCGAAAATATGGAGTTTCTGATAATTGTATTCGTAAATGGATTAAGCTTTACAAAAATTACGGTCAGATTTCCCCGAATTAGCGATCTTCATTCTATAGGTTTCCCCATAGACGCTCAGTTTATCTAAGCTTTGCGTCTCCTTCCGTTGGACTACCCCACCATATTTTAGACTTTCTTTTTAATTTTTATTCTCTCTTAC
>Ga0172367_10004870_pt1 | contig 16480 bp, 13 predicted proteins | sample Lak10m_FD_114542 | JGI IMG/M metagenome (GOLD analysis project Ga0172367, IMG submission 114542) | Freshwater microbial communities from Kabuno Bay, South-Kivu, Congo - kab_022012_10m | ecosystem: Environmental > Aquatic > Freshwater > Lake | place: Democratic Republic of the Congo: South-Kivu...
AGCCCTTCGACCGCGCGCGCGAAGAGGGCGTGATTCCGTCGGGATTGAAAAGCATCGGCGGCACGTGGAGCGCGATTTCTGATTCGGGCGAAGCCACCTACCTCAACATGATTCACATGACCGAGTATGACGGCTCTGATGTCCACGATCTGACCAAAGCCGAAATGGACGGACGCTATCAGGCGTTGCAGGCAATCAAGGCGATGAACCGCTTTCTGCCTGGCTTCGAGGAAGCCAAACTCCGCACCTACGGCATGACCCTCGGTGTGCGCGACACGCGCAAAATCGTCGGGCGCTACGAACTGACCGAAGCCGATGTCCGCAATCAGGGACGCTTCGAGGATTCGATTGGGATTTTCCCCGAGTTCATCGACGGCTACAACGTCCTCGTTTTGCCGACAACGGGGCGCTATTTCCAAATTCCCTTCGGCGCGCTTGTGCCGCAAAAAATCGGCAATCTGCTGGTGGCGGGTCGCAGTATCGCGGGCGACAAAATTTCCCATGCCTCGGTGCGGAACATGATGTGCTGCGCGGTCACGGGTCAGGGCGCAGGCGCGGCGGCGGCGGTTTCGGTCAAGGATGGCGTATCCGTCGGCGAAGTCAACATCAAGCATGTGCAAACGGCGCTCCAAAAACAGGGCGCGAGAATATATTAGACGATGGACGGTGGACGACAGACCGAAGACCGTCCATCGTCCACCGTCCACGGTCAAATAAGGAGAACCCAATGAACACATTTACCGACTTGAACGTCCCCGAAAGAATTTTGCTGGGACCAGGACCCAGCATGGTCTCGTCCCGCGTGCTGCGGGCGATGGCTCACCCGCTGGTGGGTCACCTCGACCCGAAGTTCATCGAACTGATGAAGGAAGTGCAGGAGGGACTGCGCTACGTCTTCCAGACCAAAAACCAGATGACCCTGCCTGTCTCTGGCACGGGCAGCGCGGGCATGGAATCCACCGTCGCCAATTTGCTCGAACCTGGCGACACCATCATGATTGGCGTCAACGGCTATTTTGGCGAACGCCTGTGTGACATGGCAAGCCGCTACGGGGCGACAGTCAATCGGTTGGATAAACCCTGGGGCGACGTTTTCACCCCCGAAGAAATCGACGCGGAGTTGAAGAAGAAGCCCGCGAAGGTGGTAGCGGTTATCCACGCCGAAACTTCCACTGGCGCGTTGACCTCGCTCGAAGGCATGGCGGAGGTCGTCCACAAACACGGCGCATTGCTGTTGGTGGATTGTGTGACTTCGCTCGGCGGCATCCCGCTCAAAATCGATGAGTGGGACATCGACATCGCCTACAGCGGCACGCAGAAATGTCTGAGTTGCCCGCCTGGGCTGAGTCCCGTCACCATTGGAGCACGCGCCCGCGACGCCTTCCACCAGCGCAAGACCAAAGTCGCCAACTGGTATCTCGACATGACCATGCTCGAACATTACTGGGGCGACGAGCGAACCTATCATCACACCGCGCCCATCAGCATGAACTACGCCCTGCGTGAAGCGCTGCGCCTCGTGATGGAGGAAGGACTGGAAGCCCGCTACCAGCGTCACCGCGAGAATAGCCAAATGCTGTGGGATGGACTGGAAGACCTCGGCTTGAAGTTGATCGTCCCCATCGAGCGCCGCCTGCCGTCGCTGACAACGGTTGCCGTCCCCGACGGCGTGAACGACATGGAAGTCCGCAAGCGCCTGCTCGAAGATTTCAACATCGAAATCGCGGGCGGACTGGGCGCCTTCAAAGGCAAGGCATGGCGCATCGGCTTGATGGGCTATTCCTCGCGCAAGGAAAATGTCGTCCTCCTGCTCTCGGCGTTGCAACGGTTGTTGAAATAGATTTCCAGAACCTGAACCACTGAGGCACGGAGACACAGAGAAAAAATTGTGAACCTCCGCGCCTCAGTGTCTCCGTGGTTAGCCGAGCCAAAGTTTGGATATAATCGTCTCATGGAGAACGGATGATCCGCGCGCGATTGCTCATCGGGTTTGTGCTGGTTGCCCTGTTGCCCGTCATCGGCGTGGGAATCAGCACGTACCTTGTCAGTTACCAAAACGGACGCCAGCAATCCATTGACCGTCTTGAGTCAGTCGCCGCGCGCAAGGAATTGGCGATTCAAGTCTGGGTTCAATCGCTGGAGCAGGAATTACAAGTCGCCTCGCAAACCGATTATTCCCCGAAACTCATCAGCAACGCCCTAAAATTATCGAACGAGGAACTCTATTACACCTGGTACAACGACCTGGTGCGAAAACGCTTGAAATACTTCGTTGACCAGTCGGCGCAATTCGATGAAATGTTTCTGGTCAACAACAAGGGCGAAGTCGTTGTCTCGACCCACATCGAAAGGGAGTCAAAAAGTTACAGCGAGTTTATCGTTTACCCCGCCGAGTTGACCGCGCCCTATGCCCAGTTTCCCTTCCTTTGGGAAGCGCAAAACGTTCCGACCCTCGACCAAACGGATGCCGCTTTTGCCTTTGTCCTCATCCCGCTCAACAAAGAGGATGGGCAGTTCATCGGCGCAATTGGCGGCAAAGTAGACATCGCTGCCCTGCATGAAATTCTGAACGAGAAAACGGGCTTGGGCGATACGGGACAGGCATACCTTGTCAACTGGGATTACGCCCTGCTTTCTGGGACGAGCTTTTCCCAAACCGAAGATTCAGGGCTGGTGGAATCGGACGCCATCCGCAGGGCAATCGAGCAGGCGGGAACCATCGCGGGCAACTATACAAGTCCCAGCGGAAGGAACGTCGTCGGCGTTTATCGCTGGTTGCCAGATTTGGAAATTGTCCTCGCGGTGGAACAGGATTCGGCGGAGGTCTTTCAGGCGGTGTCCGCCAACACCACCATCAACCTCGTCATCGCCTTCATCGCCCTGATTGTGGCTGTGGTCGCCGCCCTGTTCATGACCCAGAACATCGCCAACCCCATCACCGAACTGGCGAAGACCGCCTCGCACATTGCCGAAGGCGACCTCGAACCGATGGCGAAGGTCGTGCGCGAAGACGAAGTCGGCGCCCTTGCCCGCGCCTTCAACAGCATGACGGCGCAAATCCGCGACCTGATTAATTCGCTCGAACAGCGCGTGCAGGAACGGACTCATGAACTGCGCGAGGCAAACCAGGCGCTGGAACAAAGGGCGCTGCAACTGGAAACCAGCGCGCAAGTCGGGCGCGAAATCACCTCCATCCTCGACATCGATGTTTTGTTGAATCGGGTCGTGGAGTTGATTCAAGACGCCTTCGGCTACTATCACGTCCAGGTCTTTTTGCTCGAACAGGATACGCGGCAATTTGTCATGGGAGCCAGCAGTCGCAGTCGAACCGTCCAGCGCCAGCGGCTCGACTTCGGCGGGAACAGCATCCACAACGAAGCGGCGCAAAGCGGAAAAATCCAACTCGCGCGCGATACCCGAAAACATCCCAACTTTTCATTCGACGAGGAATTGCCCGAAACCCGCTCGGAACTGGTCATCCCCTTGAAGATTGGTTCCCGCGTCATCGGCACGCTCGACGTTCACGCCTCGAAGGCAGACGCATTTTCCGAGGAAGACTTGCTGGTCATCCAAAGTTTGGGCGACCAGATTGCGGTGGCAATCGAAAACGCCAACCTGTACAACCAAAGCAAGAAACTCGCCGTTTTGGAGGAACGCAACCGCCTCTCGCGCGAACTGCATGATTCGGTCACGCAATCGCTTTATAGCCTGGTGCTTTTTACCGAAGGCTGGCGGCGCATGTTGAAGAACGGCAGCGGCAAAACTGTGGAGGAATACCTCGGCAGGATTGGCGAAATCGCCCAGCAATCCTTGAAGGAAATGCGGCTGTTGATTTTGGAACTGCGCCCGCCACTGCTCGAACAGGAAGGCTTGGTCGGCGCGTTGAAGAAGCGGCTTGACACGGTGGAAAAGCGGGTCGGCATCGAAGCGCGGGTGGTGATGGAAGACTTCATCGAAATTCCTCCGCCTGTGGAGGAGGCGCTCTACTGGATTGCGCAGGAGGCTTTGAACAACGCCCTCAAGCACGCCCGCGCCACGCAGGAGACGGTGCGCATTTTCGCGCAGGACGACGCCACCGTGTTGGAAGTCGCCGACAACGGCAAAGGCTTCAACGTCCGCGCCGTCGAGAAGGCGGGCGGGATGGGAATGAGCAACATGCGCGAACGCGCCAGAAAAATCGACGGCGTGCTGACTGTCCGCTCGAACCTGGGCAAGGGTACAATCATCAAAGTCATCGTTTCGCGCCCGCCCCCCCAAGCGGAAGCGTAAAGCCGAGGAAAGCAGACATGGAAAAAACGAAAACCATCCGCGTATTGATTGCAGACGACCACCCCATCATTCGGGACAGTTTGCGGACGCTCATCGAAACCGAGCCAAACCTGAAACTGGTCGGCGAGGCGGTCGATGGCGAGGAAGCCGTCCGCAAGACGTTGAAACTAAAACCTGATGTCATCCTGATGGATTTGGTCATGCCCGTCAAAGACGGCTTGCAGGCAATCAGCGAAATCAAAAACGCCCTGCCCGAAGTTTCGATTCTGGTGCTGACTAGTTTCTCGGACGAAGACAAGGTCTTCCCTGCCATCCGCGCCGGGGCGCTGGGATATTTGCTCAAAGACTCGTCGCCGCAGGAATTGTTGAAGGCGATTTACGACGTGCATCGCGGCGAAGCGTCCCTCCACCCCAGCATCGCCATCCAGTTGATTCGGGAAATCAACCGCCCCTCGGATTTGCCCCCCGTCGAAAATCCGCTCTCGGAGCGCGAACTGGAAGTGCTGAAACTGGTGGCGCAAGGATTAACCAATCAGGAAATCGCCACCCGCCTCGTCCGCAGCGAGTGGACTATCCGTACCCATGTGAGGAATATTTTGGGGAAACTACACCTTGCCAATCGCACCCAGGCGGCGCTCTTCGCCCTACGGGAAGGGCTGGCGGAACTCGAAGAAAAGTAAAAAATTAGAAGGCAAAAATGACCAAACGACAAATTCTCACCCCCAATGCCCCCGCTCCGGGTGGCGCATATTCGCAAGCCCTGCGTGTCGGTGACTTCGTGTACACCGCTGGCATGGGACCCTGGCATCCGTCCACGCGGCAGGTGGTCGGCGAGACCATCGAAGAGCAGACCGCGCAAACGCTGGAAAATATCCAGGCGATTTTGAACGAAACAGGTTTAGACATGGAAGATGTGGTCAAGTCCACCGTGCATCTTGCGGACTTGAGCCTGTTCGCCCGCTTCAACGAAGTCTACACCCGATACTTCCCCGACCCGAAACCTGTCCGCACGACGGTGGGGAGTCAACTCATCGGGATTCTGGTCGAAATCGACGTGGTGGCGTATGCCCGAAAAGATCGACCGCGCCGACCTGCTGCGCCGCCTCCATCTTGATCCTCGCCACGTCGAGCAAATCAACAGCAGCAAAGGTAGGAGCAATGTGCCATTTCAAATCGAAAAGGCTATCAATAGAATTACTTTATGTGTCTTTTTGCACAATCAGGACGCAAAAAAGGAGAAAATATGAATGCCTGTTCGGAAAATCAAGAAATCAAAGACCTGCTATGGGGCACGCCGATGCCAATCATTGCAAAGCTCAATTCAAAGACGGTCATGATTCGCATGAAGGGGTCTTGCTCGCTAATCGTAACCAATGTTGACTTGCTTCAGGAAAAACTGCCGAATGCCAGTGATCTGGCTCCACAAGCGCGCGCCACACTGATAAGCGCCGCCATAGACGCAGTGATACAAATAAGCAACAAAATTTCCAGCGTCGAACAACTTGCAAAACTAACGCCCAAATTTTCCCAGTTGTTGAAGATGAAGGCAATGGATGGTTTTGCCGGGCTTGGACTGAAAATCAAGGAATTGGAAATCCACGCAATTGAAGATGGCGGAGCCCCGCCTGAAGGACTGTAAAATCGCCTGCCCTTTACGACGCGCAGTAATCAAATCGTTTTTTTCGATTGCCTGAAAGAAGGCAAACAGCCAGCCGTTGAAGTTCCAGAAGCGGCAAAAGACCTGTTAAGCAAAAAGTACCTCCCAGCAAATCAAGCCGTCCACTTGTACGAAGTCCGCCGACTGATCGAAGTCCAAGCCGCGCGCCAGTGCAGGCGTAAATACGGATGAAAAGGATGTAAGAAGCAGTCTCTTAGGCTGTAATATCTTCAAGTTGGCGTCCGCTGGCATGGGGAATGCCGGGCAAAGAAAAAAGTCGTTTGCAAGCCTCTCATTCAAAAATCAAGAACAAGGCAATAAACACCAGCAGAACCGTAATCACCTTCTCGAAGGATTGGCGGCTGATGCGGTCGGAGAGGCGCTTGCCTGCCCACACTCCCAGCGGAAGCAAAGGCAGCAGCCAGAGCATCCCCAACAGGCGTTGGAAGTCGAACAGGTTGGCGTAAAAATAATAGGGGACTTTAATCCAGTTCAGAATGGCAAAGAAAAGCGCGGAGGTGGCGTTGAACGCGCGGGTGGGAACGCGGCGCAGGAGCAGGTAGATGCTGATGGGCGGCCCGCCTGTGTGCGCAAGGGCAGAGAAAAGCCCGGCTGATGTTCCTGCCACGACCCCGTGCCAGTCATGCGCCTGATAGGCGCGGGAGCGAAATATTCTCACCTCGAAAATTTTATAGAGGGCAAAGAATAAGACGATGATGCCAAGCGTGACTCTCAGGGTTTCAGGCGGGACGTTTGTGATGAAGAACGTGGCAACGGTGACGCCAACCACAGCGCCAGGGGTCAGCAGGACGATGAGTTTCCAATCCCATTCCCTCCAGTAGGAGCCAACCGCAAGTATGTCGGTTAATATGAAAATAGGCAAAAGCAGACCAATCACCTCGTTGGCTGGCATAACCAGCGCCATCAAAGGCGTTGCCAATGCGCCCAGGGTTCCTCCCAACCCGCCTTTCGAGAAACCGACCAGCAGCGCGACAAACGCGGTTATCCCGTAAAATATGATGAGTGTGGTATTCATGAGGCGTTGCAGACAGTTACATATCTATCCGCAAAAACTGGCTTTGTTCTAAAACGCCACCCGGGGGAACAATCACGAACTCATCGCCGTCTTCGGGCAACTGTCCTGCCCCAGCCATCAAACGGCGGACATATTCATCGGAGCCGGTCATCTCAAAATATTCCATCCCCCAGCGTTCGCAAAACTTCGCCACTTCCAACGCTCGCGGACGATACGCTTCCAAATCTTCCTGGTTGTGGGCGACAAAGGTCAGCCGTTTATAATTTTTGTACTGCTGCTCCATGAGCCATTCGGCGGTTTCCTCCCCATATTTATCCACATATTTTTTATACTCTCTCAAAGGGTCGCTGCCCGCCTCCAGCCAGCCTTTGGTCAGGTAATAAGTTCCCGAATGCTCGGTGAATTCCCTGATGTATTTTTCATAGGAGCCCAACAAAATGGCGATGCAGTCATCGACGCGCGGAATCAGCAGGGTATGTTGCCTGGCGTGGATATTGTTCAAGCCGTTGCCGCACAGCCCATATCCCAATATGACCAGGCTTGGCTCGGCAATGGAATCGATGGCTTCCTGGATGGTTTTCTGCAAATTCTTGGGAACCGTGTGCAGACCGTAATCCAGGAATATGACTTTGGCAGAGACCTCTGCCGGCAGGTGTGCTTCTATCAAATGTTGAAATACCGCGCAAGATAGAACAACAACCGGGCGGTTATGATTTGGATTCAATTTGCGATTCCTCGACGATAAAAAGGGATGACTCTCTCGATTCGACGCGCTTTGTCTTTTTGTGAAAACCGCGCGGGGATGAATCCCCGCGCGGTCTGGTTTTCATGACATTTCTATTTCTTCGGTTTCGCGTCCGGGTTGGGCAGCATAATCTCTTCGCGGATGACTTGAATTAGTTCGTGATACGAAGAGATGAACCCGCGCAAGGTGCGGACTGTGGCGCCGTAGGTATCGAACTCTGCAACCGTCATGCCGTCCACGTCATACGCTTTGCGGAAATCTGGGATGCGGTCATAGAGTTCGCTCACGATGGCGGGGTCAACGGGGTCATCGATGCGCGATTTCACTTCCACCTTCGAGGCGTTGAACAGTTTTTGCCAGGCGGAGGGAATGGTCAACACAATATCGCCGCCAATGAATTCCGACCAATGGAGGTGATGTCGATACGCCGCCGCCAGCAATCGCGGACGGTAGCCGCGCTCCTGATAAATCTTATACGCCTTCTTGAAGACTGCCACGCCCGCCCATGACGGATAGGAAGGGTTGACAATGACGCCATCCCGCTTGGCGACAACCTGCATCCAGTCGTCGGTGCGCCCGACCATGATGGTGCAGACCGGCGACATATTTTCCACAGGCAGTCCTTCGGCTTCGCGCCGCGCCAGCCCCCGCTCCATCGCCTCGGCGACGGCAATGGCTTGCGGCACAGTGAAACTAACGGTGGCGTTGATATTGACCCCGCGATAGGTGGCTTCTTCGATGCCGATAATACCCTGGCTGGTGGCGGGCATTTTCACCTGCATGTTGGGAGCCAGGTTGTGAAAGTACACAGCCTGGGCAAGCATTTTTTCCGCGTTGCGATAGTTGGCGGGATTGGTCTGAATGGAAAGGCGTCCTTTCAATCCCTTTTCCCGTTCAAAGACCGGCAGCAACAGTTCCGCCCCTTTAACAGCGAGTTCCTCGGACACTTTCCAGGTGATGTCTTCTTCCGTCCACGTGGGATTATCTTTCACAATCTGGCGAATGCGGTCAGCCCACAGTTGCCACTCCAGCCGCAGGGCTTCGAGAACAATGGTCGGGTTGCTGGTCGCGCCTACCGCGCCGTGTTCGATTGCATAAGTCAATTCGCTTACGGCGCAGGAATCATTCCAAAAATCTGTGACGGTTGTGCTTACCGTCTGGTGCAAAGGGCTTTTGAAAGTCATGTTCGTCATCTCACTTTTCCTTGTCGAACTACAAAAATAGCAACTACCCTGTTATCCGCGCTGACGTAAACGTCAGCGCTCATCTACGAAGCCGCCTGCGGCGTCTTAAGCCTGCTTTGCAGGCTTCGTAGATGAGTGCGGGGATTCATCCCCGCGCGGCTGAGTAATTACAGAAAATATCTTTCTTTGGCGCGGTTTTCTTCCCATTCTTCACGGGCAGCCTGGACGGTGTGCATTTCGCTCACTTCGGCAATCGCCACATCCCACCAACTCTCGTAGCCGGGCACGCCCACGTAGCGGTCATTTTGGACGTAGATAACCGTCGTCTGCTTAATGTCTTTGGCAGTTTTCAACGCGGTCACAAAGTCATCATAGGTCTTGCATTCGATGACGTGAGCGCCCAAACTGCGGGCATTGGCGGCAAGGTCAACCGGGAGGTCTTCGGTGGATTTGGCGGTGTCGTCCACCATTCCCTTTTCTTCCGGGAAGGTGTAGCGCGTGCCAAAGCCCTGACTGCCCACCGAGCGGCTCAACGCGCCAATGCTCTTGTAGCCGCGATTATCCATCAGCACGATGGTCAGTTTGTATCCCTCCTGCACCGAGGTCACAACATCGGCGGAGAGCATTAGATAACTGCCGTCGCCCACCATGACATAGACTTCGCGGTCAGGGTCAGCCATTTTGACGCCCAAGCCGCCCGCAATTTCATATCCCATACAACTATAGCCGTATTCGAGGTGATATTGCTTGGGGTGGCGGCTGCGCCAGAGTTTGTGCAAATCGCCGGGCAGGCTGCCCGCCGCGCAGACCATCACCGCTTCGGGGTCGCCCAGGTCGTTCACGGCGCCAATCAATTCGCCCTGGCTGACCACAGGCTTATTGCGGATGTCGTAAATGCGCTGCACTTCGGCTTCCCATTGATTGTGAAGGGTGACGGCGGCGGATTTATAAGTATCCTCGGTATGATAATCGCCCAGGGCGGTCAGCAATTCTTCCAACGTCACTTTGGCGTCGCCGACGAGGGGCAAAGCGTGATGTTTGAAGGCGTCGAATTCGGTCACGTTGATGTTGATGAAGCGCACGTTGGGATGCTGGAAAGCGGTTTTGCTGGAGGTGGTGAAATCGCTGTACCGCGTGCCAATGCCGATGACCAAATCCGCCTCTCTTGCCAGACGGTTGGCTGCCAGCGTTCCCGTCGCGCCCACTGCGCCCATGCACAGCGGATTATCGTAGCGCAGGCTTCCTTTTCCAGCCATCGTTTCGCCGACGGGGATTCCCGTTTGCTCGACGAACTGACGCAAGGCTTCGGTGGCTTCGCTGTAAATGGCTCCGCCGCCAGCAATGATGAGCGGGCGCTTCGATGCGCGAATCCACTCCGCCGCGCGCGCCACGCTGGCTCGGTCGGGACGGTTGCGGGCGACATGCCAGACCCGTTTGGAGAACAATTCTTCAGGGTAAAAATATGCTTCGGTTTGAACATCCTGCGGCAGGGCGAGAGTCACCGCGCCAGTGTCAGCGGGGCTGGTCAGCACGCGCATGGCTTCGGGCAGGGCGGTCAAAATCTGGTCGGGACGGTTGATTCTGTCCCAATAACGGCTGATGGGCTTGAAGCAGTCATTGACAGAAATATCCTGACTCTGCGCGGATTCCAATTGCTGCAAAACGGGGGCGACATTGCGACGGGCAAAAATATCGCCGGGTAGCAGCAGCACAGGCAAGCGGTTGATGGTCGCGCCCGCCGCCGCTGTGAGCATGTTGGTTGCGCCGGGACCGATGGAAGTGGCGCAAACCAACGTTTGAAGGCGGTTGTGGATTTTGGCGAAAGCCGCAGCCGTGTGAACCATTGCCTGCTCGTTGCGCGTCTGGTAATAGCGGAAGTCGGGGTTTTGCTGCAAAGCCTGACCAATTCCAGCCACATTGCCATGCCCCAAAATCCCGAAGCAGCCCGCAAAGAACGGACGTTCCACGCCGTCCCGCTCCACGTGCTGGTTCTTCAAGAAGGCGATAATCGCTTGCGCTGTGGTTAATCGTTTTGTTTTCATCATATATCCTCAATTCTGCTAGTTTTAGAACCCGCCGCGAGCAATGGCGTCACAGGCGTTTTTCAATCGCGCTGATTTATACCACCCCCAGCCCTTGCTGTGACCATACAAAAAACCAGCGGCAAAAGCGTCGCCCGCCATCGGCTAATAGAGCGGAACGCGGGGGTCAACGCCTCGGTATGATTCTTTGACCCAGGCATAGCGGGGGTCGTCCCGCGCCGTCAGATGTTGAACCGACCCGGCAAGCACATTGAGATAATAGGTGGTATAGCCCGGCGCGCTGACGACGGGGTGATAGCCTTCGGGAATTAAGACGGCGCAGTTGTTTTCGGCGCGAACCAGCGCATCGATGGGCATACCCGCCCGATGCAAAGGGCAGGTCTCATCGGTATAAACGCGCTGAAATGCGTACCCTTCGGGCTTGTCAATCTTGTAGAAATAAACTTCTTCCAGGTCAGCCTCGAGCAGGTTGCCGTCTGCGTCTTCGCTATGCACATCATGCTTGTGGGGCGGGTAACTGCTCCAATTGCCGCTGGGGGTATAGACTTCCACCAAGACCAGCCGATGCACTGGCGAGCCGGGCGGCAGGAGGTCATTAATCTGGCGGCTGACATTATCTCCGCCGCGCACAGAGACGCGCACATCCTGCGCTTGAATCAGCCAGGGGTCATGCTCCTGGTCGGTGGGCGTCCAGGTGATGGCAAATTCGCTATCTTGCTGCGCTGTGATGGTGAACTCTGTGCGGCGCGGCAGGTAAAGCGCTGTCGCTGCGCCCGTCCACACATCCTTTCGGGAAATCCCGTTCCAATCGCCGCGATTCGATGAGACAGAAATCGAACCGCAGAAAATGACAATGGCAAGTTCATTTTCCCCGCTGCCAAACGCCCAGGATTGACCAGTTGCCAGGCGGCGAGCCTGAAAGGAGATATATTCCCAGCCAACCTTTTTGGGCGTGATGGATAAAATCAAATTCGGGTCGCTTGTGTCTGCCGTCGGGCGGACTAATATGTTTTCAGAAGTATATTGCATGACTTACCTCAAATACAGCCTTGCACAAGCGCGGAATACAACAAAAATGCGTGTCCTTGCACAAGGCTGTTCTTAACTCTAAATCTGGCGTTAGAACTTCCTGCTCCAATCCTTGGGCCAGCGCTCGATGACCACTTTGGTCTGGGTGAAGAACTCGATGGCGTGCTTGCCCTGTCCGTGCAGGTCGCCGAAGAAACTGTTCTTCCAACCGCTGAATGGGAAGAACGCCATCGGCGCGGCAACGCCAATGTTGATGCCGATATTGCCCGCGTCTGCTTCGTTGCGGAACTTGCGCGCGGCGGCTCCGTCGCGGGTGAAGATCGACCCCATGTTGCCGTACTCGCCTTCATTCATAATCTTGATTGCGTCTTCCACCGTATTGCAACTCATGATTCCCAGCACGGGTCCAAAAACCTCGGTGGTGGCGATGATGCCGTTGACCGGCGTGTCCACCAAAATCGTCGGCTTGATGAAGTTGCCCTGCTCGTACCCAGGAATCACCGCGTTGCGCCCGTCCACCAGCATCTCTGCGCCTTCCTGAACTCCCTGTTGAATCAATCCTTCGATGCGGACTTTGTCCTGCGGCGTGATGACGGGTCCCATTTGCACTTCGGGATTCGACCCGCAGCCTGTCACCCGCTTCGAGGCGGCTTCGGCAAACCTCGGAATGAATATCTTGTCCGCTTCGCCAACCATGATGGCGGTGGATGCCGCCAGACAGCGTTGACCAGAGCAGCCAAACGCGCTGTCCATCATGATGGCGGTGGTCGTGTCGGGGTCGGCGTCGGGGAGAATCAGCACCGGGTTCTTTGCCCCGCCCGCAGCGGAGACTCGTTTCCCGTTCGCCGTGCCGCGACTGTAAACATGCTTCGCCACTTCCGTCGAGCCGACAAAACTAATCGCCTTGATCAACGGATGGTCGAGGATGCCGTTCACCATATCCGCGCCGCCGTGTACCATGTTGACCACGCCTTCGGGGAAGCCCGCTTCTTCCAGCAGTTTGAATAACTTGACCATCGTGATTGGCACGCGGCTGGACGGTTTGACGATGACGGTGTTGCCGGTGGCGACCGCGTACGGGATGAACCAGAAGGCAATCATGGCGGGGAAGTTGAAGGGCGAGATGATGCCCGCCACGCCGAGCGGTTGGCGAATCATGAGTTCGTCGATGCCGGGGGCGACATCTTCGACCAGGTCGCCCATCATCAACAGCGGCGTGCCGCAGGCAACTTCGACGTTTTCGATGGCGCGGCGCATTTCACCGCGAGATTCGTCCAGCGTCTTGCCATGTTCCAGCGTGATGCTGAGCGCCAGGTCTTCGACGTTGGCTTCGAGCAGGTGTTTCAGCGCAAACAAATATTGAATGCGTTTGGTGACGGGCGTCCTGCGCCAGGATTGAAACGCCTTGTGCGCCGCTTGAACCGCTTCGTCCAACTCCGCAGTTGTAGAGACGGGGACTTTCGCCAAAATCTCGGCGGTGGCGGGGTCGGGCACTTCGCGGAATTTCCCAGACGCAGACGCCACCCATTTGCCGTTAATGTAGTTTTGTAAAGTTTCCATAATTTATATTCTCCATGATCCGCGCTGACGAAAATCTCAGCGTCCATTTACGAATCCACTTGAAGTCGGGGGAGTGAGACTTCCGAAGTCTTCGAGACTTCGGAAGTCTGAAATCCTAAATTCCCAAACTCTTCAAGTATTTGCGGTTGCGGTCGGCGCTTTCTTTGGGGGTTCCCATGCCGGGGATGACATCCTGCTCGATGACAATCCAACCGTTGTATTTGAGTTCATTCAATTTCTTTAGGACGGCGGCGAAATCCACATCGCCCTTGCCCAATTCACAGAAGACGCCGTGTTCCACCGCTTGCACGCCCGACCAGCCTTGCTTGCGGGTTTCCGCCGCCATATTTGGTTCATGGTCTTTGAAGTGGACATGCCAGATGCGGTCGGCGTGGCGGGTCAAGCCTTCCACCGGGTCGCCGCCGGCAAAGCGATAATGCCCGGTGTCGAACACCAAGCCCAGGACGTCGGGGTCGGTTCGCTCCAGAAACTTGGCGGTCTCTTCGGGGGTTTCCACCCAGGTTCCAATGTGATGATGGAAAACCGTCCGCAGACCGGTTTCTTTCTTGACCGCGCGAGCGAGGCGGTTGGCGCCATCGGTGAAAACCTTCCACTGCGCCTCGTTCATCCCATGCTCCGGCTTGATGCGCCCGGCATTCAGGGTGCGCATGGGGTCGCCGTAAGGGTCATTGCCCAGGACAATGAAATTGTCGGGTCCCCCGACCTCTGCCAGTTGGCGGGCGGTTCGCACGACTTCGGCTTCGCTCTGGGCGTGCCGCGATTCGTCATGCAAAAAGACGCTCACCCACGAAGCCAGCAGTTTCAGGTTGCGGGAAGAAAGTTCGTGGCGCAGTTTCTGCGGGTCGGTGGGCATGAAGCCCCAATCGCCCAACTCGGTACCGGCGTAGCCGGTAGCCTGCATTTCATCGAGCACCTGAACGTACCCGCCGCGTTCCCCTTCGATGTTTTCGATAACGCCCCACGAGCAGGGCGCATTGGCAATTTGTATCATCTTTCGACTCCTTGAAATTAATTTTGTGAAGTTCCCCCGCGCAAGGTCGGGGAACAAAATAAACGAGGATTAATGTCACGCTTCAAAACATTTACCACAAAGTAACCAAAGGTCTTCCTTCGTGTTCCTTCGTCCCTTTGTGGTTTGGAATTTAGGAAGCAATACCCATCAAGGCTTTGACCAATCGCGGGGCGCTGCCGGCGTCGGCGGCGAAACCATCCGCGCCGACTTTATCGGCAAAATCCTGGGTAACCGGCGCGCCGCCGATGACCACTTTCACATCGCCGCGCACTTCCGCCTTGTTCAGCGCTTCCATCGTCCTGACAATCGAAGCCATCGTGGTAGTCAACAGGGCAGACATGCCGACGACATTGGGTTTGTGCTCCTCCACAGCCTGGACAAATTTTTCGGGCGAAACATCGTTACCCAGGTCGATGACCTCGAACCCTGCCCCTTCGAGCATCATCGAAACAAGGTTCTTGCCGATGTCGTGCAAGTCGCCAGCCACCGTGCCGATGACCACCTTCCCCACCGTTTCCACCTTCTCTTCGAGAAGCAGCGGTTTCAAGATTTCCAGCGCGGCTTGCATTGTGCGGGCAGAAACGAGCATTTCCGGGACAAATTTTTCGCCAATTTCAAATTCATGTCCGACCTGATTCATGGCGGGGATGCAGGCTTTTTGCAGAATGTCCGCAGCGGAAATTCCAGCCGCCACCGCAGCCTGGGTCTCGGTTTTGGCGGATTTTGCGTCGCCTTCCAATACTGCTTCGTAAATTGTTTCCAAACTCATGGCTTTCTCCTTTTTATGATTCAAGTATCACGCACAAATATAGGCGGCAGATAACGCGGCTCGACATCTGGGTTAATAGTCGCGGTATTTTCGGACGGTCTCGTACATCGCCAGCACGTTCTCGATGGGCGTCTGCGGCTGGACGTTGTGAATGGTGTTGAAGACGTAGCCGCCTCCCGCGCCAAAAATCTTGAGCCGTTCCTGCACTTCCACGCGCACCTCGTCGGGAGTCCCAACCGGCAGGGTCTTTTGCGTATCCACGCCGCCGCCCCAGAAGGTGATTCTTTCCCCAAAGCGGTCTTTCAGCCCCTGCGGCTCCATGCCTGTGGCGGAGCATTGCACCGGGTTGAGCGCGTCAAAACCAGCGTCGATGAAATCATCAATCAAGTCAACCACCGAGCCGCAGGAGTGCATGAAGGTCTTCCATTTGGTGTTGGTATGAACCCAGGCGTTTAGTTTGGCGTGGAAAGGCTTGAAAAGTTTGCGGTAAGTTTTTGGCGAGATGAGCAGGCAGCGCTGCATTCCAAAATCGGCGCCGGTCAGGAAAACGGCTGTGATTCTGTCTCCCACCACCTCGTAAAGTTTTTCCAGATTATGCAGCGAAATTTCAGACTGACGGCTGAACACCTCGTAGACATAATCCTGACGCATGGCGGTGCTCATGTACCACTCTTCGATGTCGCGGATGCCTTTGGGCGGGTTGCGCAGCCAGGGCGCGGGAACCAGCGCCACATCGCCAAGCCCGGTGCCGCCGAAATCGGCAAGGATGGCTTTATCGGTTGTCTCGTACAGGTGTTTGGCTCTCTCAGCGAAATAAGCCAGGTCTGCATCCGAAATATGTTTGAACTCTTCCAGGTTATCTTCTGGATTTAATTTGTCGTCGTCGATGGGTTCCTGGCGGATGATGGTGTCGAAGTACCAGCCCTCGTGGGGCATTCGCCCGCTCGGCGGCACAAATTTATCGCCTTCGGGGTACATCAGGAGTTGCCCGTCCGATTCAGGGTCGGTGTTGAATCCTGACGGAACCAGCAAGGGCGTGCCATCGAAAAACGTCCAGGGCTTCCACCCTTCGTTGGGGAAGCCGAACATCGTCCGGGGCGCAGTCAGCGAGACGACATCCACGCCCAGAGCGTCCTGCAACTCTGGTTTGATTTCG
>Ga0172367_10004871_pt1 | contig 16476 bp, 25 predicted proteins | sample Lak10m_FD_114542 | JGI IMG/M metagenome (GOLD analysis project Ga0172367, IMG submission 114542) | Freshwater microbial communities from Kabuno Bay, South-Kivu, Congo - kab_022012_10m | ecosystem: Environmental > Aquatic > Freshwater > Lake | place: Democratic Republic of the Congo: South-Kivu...
AGTGGACGACGCCTGGGCCAGCTTCTATCGCCACGCGTGGCCCTTGCTGAAGAGCGAGAAGATACCGTTCGTGCTGTTCATCAACACCAGGGAGATCAATCAGGGCAACCGCAACTTCATGAGCTGGCAGCAGATACGAGAGCTGCACAACAGCGGACTGGCAGTGATAGGACATCACTCATACTCACATGACTATCTAGTCAACTGGGATGATGACGCCATACGCATAGACCTCGCCAGGGCCACGGAGGACTTTGTTAGAGAGCTGCAAGAGTTGCCCAGATACTTCTCATATCCTTTTGGCGAGTACAGCATAGAATTCAAGAACATAGTAAAGAGCATGGGCTTCCGCCTGGCTTTCGGCCAGCACTCAGGCGTGATGGACAGCCTCAAGGACCCATTCGAGCTGCCCAGGTTCCCCATCAACGAGAACTGGGGCAAGGCGGACCGATTCGCCGAGGTGCTGAACTCCAAGCCCCTGCCCGTGTTGGAGATACTGCCCGAGGACAAGCGGGTGACCAAGTTCCGCAATCCACCAGAGATTGAGCTGGTGCTGGCACCGGGAATTCCGGCAGGCCGCATCAGCTGCTTCACACATCATGGCGACGAGTGGTACGCGGCGGCTGTGAGCGTGAGGTCGCAGGATCGCGTGCATGTGCAGGTGCTGAAGCCCTACATCACTCGCACCGGCAGGGTCAACTGCTCATACAAAGACACCGACGGCCAATTCCGCTGGCTGGGCATGCAGTTCGTGCTGCCGCACATAGCTTCTGATAAATGAAAATCAAAAAGAATGTTATTAATCTCGACTGCCCAGTATTGATGCTGCCAGAAGATGATTGCAGCACACAAGTGCCTGTGTTGATGGAAAGAAATTTTATGGATAAAGTTTTTAAATGTGCAGTGGCCGCGCATTGCAAAATTGAAAAACACGTGTTTTCTGAAAACAATGTGAAGTTATTTTTTAAAAATAATAAACACGCAATTTTGTTTGCTTTGATGTGGAAAGACAATAATTTGTATTAAACAAATGCCACGTGTGTGATAGTGGGATATTTTTGTTTAATTTTTCTAGCTTGTTGATTCAACTGTAACACCAAATCATTGAGATGACCTTGGGGTTTACCCATGTCATACACAGTGGCTCCTGTGTCTGATTTATTCACTGTGGTAGTTTTGGCTGTGCTGGGTTTGCCGATGTGTTTTTGTAACCACTGAGTGGCAAGATTAATAAAAACTTCTATCTTGACAGGTTCAGAATTTTCAAAATCTGGATTCATTCCTAGTGCTGTCAAAACTTCTCTTGCAGTGCTGTTGCTCAAATAAGGACCTTCCACGTCTTTGTCCGAAGCATATCCTTGAGGAAAATTCCATGCCTTCATTTCATCGTCTTTGAAAAAGCCAGACAAGCTAGCGCCTTCAGATATGAATTCAGCTATTTTCATTTTAGATCAGATAGATGTCTGATCTGTTTTCTTTGATCTCTTCACAATGCTCACAATCACATTGGTCACATCTTTGACATTCAGCACATTCTTGTTCACAATGGTGTTCACAAGAACACTTAGCACAAACACATTCTATCATAAATTAATTCCAATCTTTGAATTGATATTGTGATCGGTCGATCCAAGGATACCACCATGCACTGACCAAATCCATGCAGCCACACATGATGTTATAAGAGTTTTCCATCCATTCCAATTCATAGGAGTATTCTTGGAAGTTACCAGCGTTGGGACAAATTTTATCGTTGTATCCGTGTGTGTGCATGCTATTATTTATCAAGAATGCAGCAGTTTAAAAATTTATTAAGTTGGCACTTAATGTATTTAGGCATCATCTTTCACATCAGGCACCACAAACAAATCCACACCTTCATCCATCAGTTTGCGTGCTTCTTCTTTGCTGGGAGTGCCATAAAAACGATCATCACGTGCACCATCTTCATATTTTTTTACTTCCTCCACAAAACGATCACCTACAAATTCATATTCACGTTTGACACGATCACGTATGAGGCGCATCATTTCTTTGACTCTGGTGCCCATCATCATTTCTGTGGGAGACATCACTTGATCTTTCAATTTTTCCAAACGTTCTTGACGTGTGAGTTTTTTGGTTTTAGATTTTTGACTCTTGCCCAATCTAGGTGACATGATGGCACGATCCACTTCTTTGATGCCACACATGGGACAACACAATTGTCCTTTTTGTTTTTGAGAATCAAATTGTGAGATGCTGGGAAACCAACCTTCAAATTCGTGTTGATTGGAACAGCATAACTGATATAAAATGGCCATCACTTGTACTTATCAAATTTCTATTGCTGTAAATTATAACACATAAATATTCAAAAACAAAGGATTCAATCATGCCAAAAATGAAAACATACCAATTTGATTATCTACAACAGGGCGAACTCAAAAAAGATTCCATTGATGCACTCGGTTGGAAGAGAGCAGTGAAACAGTTTCAAGCCAAAGTCAAAGTGTCTGATGCACAAGTGACCTATCAGACCAAACGTGGTGAACCCATGAGTTATTGGATGAGTTTGCCCATAGGACGCAAAAGAAAATTAGGTCTGGACAAAAAACCCAAGAAAAAAGGCAAGCAGGGCAGACGTTAATCCATCATGAAAACTTCTGTGTACACAGTGGGCAGTCGTCAGTCAGACCTGGCCATGGTGCAAACACAATGGGCCTTGCAGGGTCTTACCATTCCCACTGCAATTAAACAGATCATCAGCACCGGAGATCGTGTGCTGGATCGACCCTTGAGTGAAGTGGGCGGCAAAGGTGCATTCTGCAGAGAATTGGAACAGGCACTGTTGGCCAGTGAAGTGGACTGTGTGATTCACAGTGCCAAAGATGTGCCCACTAAGATTGAACCAGGCACCACACTGTTGGGCTGTGTGTGGCAGAGAGGCGATCGCCGAGACTGTGTGCTGAGTGCATATGGTCACATTTCACAAATTCCCAGTTACAGCAGAGTGGGCACCAGCAGTGCCCGTCGTGCTGCACAATTCAAACTGTTGCGACCAGACGTGGATGTGGTCACCTTGAGAGGCAACATAGGCACACGCCTGAAGAAATTGATCAACGGTGAATATTCAGCCATCATCATGGCGGAGTGTGCTGTGCAGAGATTGCATCTGTTGGACACTGTGAACAATTGGAATCATCCTACCTGGAGTGGCCAGCACTGGTGTTTGGATCCCAAACTGATGCTGCCGGCCGCAGGTGCTGGCTGTGTGGTGGTTCAAATCAGAGAGCGAGATCAGCGCAGCTGGGATCTTTGGCAGCCATTTCTACTGCCCAAAGAGACAGTGGAGTTGTGGTGTGAGCGAGCAGTGCTGGCCGGCATCAACGGAGACTGTGACACAGCAGCCGGAGTGGTGGCTGAGGTCAACCGTCACACAGTGAGAATCCAAGCAGGTTGGTGGGATCAGGACATTTGGTGGCAGGCAGACGCAGAATCCTCAGTGACGGATTGGAAAACATGTGTGAAACAAGTGGTGGATAAACTGTGGGCACACAGCACTCAAAACCCCCCAAAAAACACCCAGTAATTCCCATATAGACGTCTTTATAAGGGAGTTTATGCAGCCACACACTACTTGGCACACCCAGTCAAAAATATCATGGTGAACCACCCAAAACCATAAGTATCTGCATGGCGCATTTGATCAATGTATTGGGACCAAATCTATTGAGATTGGCACAGCAGCAGTTTTCAGGACCTGGAGTGAATTGGTACTATCTCAGTCACACAGCTCTGCCCACTGACAAGGGTGAATACGTGGGCAGTTTTAGCCATTTGATTTTCAAAGACGATTCAGGACCTGTCAGCAATCTGTTCGACACTGCTTTTGCTGTGCTGAGTGCTGCGCTGGATGCCGAAGGCCAGCAGCTGGGTCAATTGTATCGCATACGTTTGGGCATGGTCACACGCACACCCTATCGCGTCACACATGATCCACACATAGATGATGGCAGACCACATCGCACCGGATTGTTCTATGTGGTGGATTCAGATGGTGACACATTGATCTACCATGAGCGCACGGAATCTGTCAAATACACCGTGAAGGAATCTGTGCCTCCAACAGTGAACACTTGGCACAGTTTTGATGGTGCTCATTTTCACAGCAGTCAGTCTCCCATAGAGAATGAGAAGCGCATTGTGATCACATACAATTACACCGTGGCCTAGGCCAAAAAAATCGTGCTGCATGCCGCTGTGCGGCAAGTGAATTAACTGCAGTTTTTTTCCGCGCTGGCACTGCGTGCTAGTGAATCTAACAGCATTTTACATTTACATTCTGATTAATAAATATACAGTCATCATTCACAGAATGATGTCTTAACTCAAACAAAGGGAGAATAGGCTATGAAGGCTATCATCACAACAATCACAAGGGTGATTGACACAATCAAACAATTTATTTCCAACAAGGTAGTAAGTGTTAAGGTGATTGTAAAAAAAGTTGTAATCAACAAATAATCATAACCCAACAACAAATAATGTCTGCTTCTTTCTGAAGACAGCCATTCACACCTGCGCAGAATTAATCTGCGCAGGTTTTATTATCAAAATTATTTTATTATTTTAGACCACTGCTGAAACGAATACAATTCAGCATCTTGACAGTCCACATAATCTGAATTGTTCAAGTGTTTGACTTTGCCTCTGCCCATGACTATGTCTCCGTCTCTGTGGCTGAATGGTTTGTGTATGGTCACATCGATGTATGATCCAGGTGCTATACCCAGTGTGACAAAGGTTATGTATTTGCCTTTGTTGCTTTTAAAAACTCTACCATTGGCAATCACTCCAGCAAATTCCACATAATCTAGATATTGAGATTTTACTTGACACTTGGGAACAAATCCTCTGTGCCACCAACCAGATTCAGTCTCTATGCCATGTCTGTGTGCTTCTATCTGATACACCCAGTTGCGATAGGATCCTTCACAATGTTTAAGACAGGCTTCCCAAAACTTTGTGGGGTTGTGTGCTTTTTGATAGGCCAATGCCCAAATCAATCTGCCTAAATTTACTGCGTGTGCTCTACACAATCCAAAACCACTCAGTGACATCAAAGTTTGTACAGCATGATCTTTTTTAGGATGATTGCCTAATCTTTCCACAAACTGTAGAATTTTTTCATCGTTCTTTTTGGCAAAGGCTCTGCGATACATGTCTGCTTCATACATATCAATGCCTATGATATCACTGATTATTTCTATGGCATCATCTTCAAACACAATACAGTCCTGTAAATTTTCTTTGGTCCAGTTGTGAAACATGGTGGCTTTCTGTCTACCGCTCAATGCCACAGGTCTAATCATGGCAGTGGCAAACACACAGTCCAGCACACTCTTGGGTTTGATAGCTCTGAATAATCTTCGCATGGCTGGAGATTCTCCTTGAGTCACTCCCAATACATCTCCTCTACACAATAGTTCTTCGGTGGCTTTGTCAGTTTCTGGATAGTCAGATAAATTTTTTGTAGGATCTATTTCCAACAGTTGACTCAATCCTCTGTTAGCCAATATGTCAACTTTTAAATGTTCTAGATCTTCCACTTCATATTTGTCCAACAGTATTTGATTGTCAGCAGATATCAAACTCTTTGGCAAAAGTCTATCAAACATTATGATACCGCCACAATGTTTGGATATGCATCTTTTCTTACCCAAAAGTTTTTGTTCTATGCGTTTGGCTTCTTTGATGTCTATATTGTAATCTTCATACTTGAAATTTCTAGGCAGTCTACCTTTGGCTCCTAATCTTTTTGCAGCTTCTCTCTTGGCTGATTTGGGTTGATACTTTACGTAATTTGAAATTCTTGCTGTGCGTCCAGGCCATTTTTTAAATATGCGTTCCATAACTTCCAATTGACGCCAATGTTCAAAGTCGATGTCCACATCGGGCAGATCATCTCTCAACGGATTTAGAAATCTAGCCACAGGTATGTTCCATTTGACTGGATCCACATCAGTGATACCCAACAAATAACAAACTAGACTGGATCCAGCAGATCCTCTAGTCATGTGTGTGATATCCTGTGTGAGGTCTATTATATCAGTAATTTTAAGGAAATAGTCTACGAATTTTAGTTTGAGTATCAGTTCAATTTCTTCTGCCAATCGTTTCTGATATGTTTCTTTGTTTGGTAAAGGTCTTTTGAATCGCTCAGTTAGCCTTTGTATATTTTCTAAATCAGTCATTGTTGCCTTTGTTGCCTTTAATTGCAAAACTATTTATTGTGCAGCAATGATGTGAGTGAAGATTTTGGTAGAATTATTCTTTGTCTATATTATTTAAAAACTGTCTCAACTTGGTGGTATCTGTATCACTTTTAATTCTGCCCACATTGCTGCCTTGGGTAGGATCTTGAGGCACTGTGCCTTCCTCAGTAGTTTCTGAATTCACAATACTAGATTTTTTTAATGAGTCAAATATTGTGGATTTGCGTTTGTCAAATTCTTTGTATTCTTCATCTTCAGCAAGATCACGAATCCTTAATGAATCAATATCAAATTCTAAATCAATCTTTTGACCCACTCCACTGGATGATCTGGTCTTCATTAATTGAATTTGATATCTACCACGTTCTCTCATTGCTCTAGATGTGAATATACCAAACACATTGTCTGCTGTTTGTATTTTGGACAATCCACCTGCTATGTGCGAATGATCAAATTCGATTTCTTCCACAGCACCTCTATTCAACTGTGATGCTGTTACAAATATGGTTTGTAAGTCCATGGACAAATTTCTTAATTCTTCAGACACAAATTTATCTTTCACAAACAAATCACTGGGACTGACTTTTCTACTGATTGGCATCATAAGATCCAAATAATCCACCAATATCACTTCAAACTTTTTGTTGTTTTTGATTTCAAATTCTTTGATATAACTTCTAATGTCATTGGCATTCTTACCACTGGGCATGTATTTGATCTGAAAACTGCCAGACTTCTTGCCCAACAATTTAACTTTCATTTCCACACCATCCAAGTCTTTAAAAATTTCTCTAGAAGGAATATTGGTCATCATACTGTCCAATCTCATTGCCACCAAGCCCTCTCCCAATTCAAAAGTTAGATACAGCACATTCAATCCAGACAATGCCCAGTTACAACCTAGGTTGGCCAAGAATAAAGATTTACCTGCGCCTGATCCACCAGCAAATATATTCAACTCACCTCTGTTGAATCCACCAAATAGTTTTTTATCCAACGTTTTCCAACCAGTGCTGACCTGACCATTGTTGTCTTTGAGTGCTTTCAATCTGCCTTTGGGATCTTCCCAATAGTTGATTCCCAAGTCTTTGTTTAATCCTACTTGCACTGCTTTTTTAACCAAGTCTTCCACAGGACCATATTCACCTTTTTCCAGCATGTCTGCTGATTTTAATATGGCACGTTCCAATCCTTTGTGTCTAATGAATGTTTCAAAGTCATCTAACAACCAATCAAAGTGTTGTTCATTGAGACTGCTGGGCACTTTCAATTCAGTTTTGCAACTGGAGTTGACCATTTCTTCTGTGGGCAACGCATTGTATTTGCTGACATAATTGTAAATGAATTCTGCTGCTGGCTGCAGTCTGCGATCAAACAATGTGTGATCAAATATGTTTTGACAACGCACAAATGTTTGTGCATCACTCAGCATCATTTCTAGATATACTTTCTGTATATCATAACCATAGTCTGTGTTTTGTTTAATCATGTCAGGCATATCTAAAATTTCCAACTCTTATTATACCATAATTTTTCATCAAAGTCAATGTGTTTCTCATATTGAGCAAGCACAGCACCCACACAGGATCCAGGATCACCAGGATTTTTTGGCACCCAAAAACTGTTCCATAAATTTTTGACTTTGTCTGCCACAGTTTTATTTAAAGCACACCCACCCATCAGAATCAAATTGCGACTCTTCACAAACATCCTAGCCCAACTGCAGTGTTCCAAAATAACTTCTTCAAATATTTTTTGAGTGGTGGCAGCAATATTGGCTAGATCTTTTTCTGAATTTAATTCAGGTCTCCACCATCGACAACCTTTGTGCAGATTGATATGAGTTTTGAACGGCATTTTGTTTTTGACCAATTCTGCATTGAACACGTCATACAGCACTCTCCAATCTCCTTGTTTGGCCAATTGTTCCAACTTCATTTCTTCACTGTTGTGTTTAAATCCACATCTTTGAGTCATGGCACTGTAAAACAGTCCCACACTGTGCGGATATGTTTGCGAATATCTTTTTTGAATTTTATTGCCCAGTCCAGACCATATGCTGATGGTATCAAACTCACCAATACTGTCTAACACAATAATCACAGCATTTTTAATGGTGCTGGTATAATACCCATAGGCAGCATGACTTTTGTGATGATCAATGCATCGCACTGGCACATTTAATCCGTATTTCTTTAGATATTTTTTAATATTATTTTCACCAAATCTTAATCCCTGACCTGCCCATAATTGTCTTAAACTTTTCACAAATGGTCTTTCATAAAATATTATTTCTTTGGGTTCACCATATTTTTTTTTTAGATATTCTATAATTTCAATATTAAGATCAGGATCATTCGGTATATTGGAAAACTCTTTAGTTAGACCTGCCCAAAGTAATTTAAGTTTTTTGTTATTGGTTAATCCTGCTACTTTGTATTCAAAGACAGCAATACTAGCATCGTGATTGTTGGCAGTGATTCCCCAAATTATCATTTTATCTATAAATGAAAGGATCTCTCTTTTGTAATTCCTTCACTTTCTTTTTGTATTGTCTGTATTGATAATACTTGATCACAGGAGCAAATATAAATCTTAATATTGTTTTTATGACAGCCATTTTTTCATCCTTAGTTTTATTTTAAGTTGTTGATTCTCAGCATGTTTCACTATTGAATACAGAGTGTGCAATCTACCATATTTAATCACAGCATCATTGATGTCTTTGACATCTTGATCCCATTCAGGCATGCTCACACTCCATCCCAATTCCATAGCATCATGGATTAACTTTTCACCTGCTGAATCTCTGTCTGGTACCACAATAATTTTTTTGTTCAAACTTTTAATCAACATACTCTGTTGTTGTTTCACTTCACTGCCTAAGAACGCCACACCATCCAATAGTATTGCATCAATGGGACCTTCCACTGCTATCACAAACAATCTATCATCATCCTGTGCATCCAAATTAAACACATACCCTGGTTGTTGCTCGCTGAGATATTTGATTTTGTCATCCACAATCTTTCTGGCAGTCCAGCCCACTATTTTGTGTTGATAGTAGAAAGGCACAATCATACGATCCCTATATCCTATCTCAGGAGTCCAATAAAAATCATAATCGTTGATGTTAAGATTTCTACCATTGATGTATTCTAAAACTTTAATATAGTTTGGATCTGGTTTCGCACTGCGTTGCTCAAAGTCTTTGTGCCATTCAAATATTGTTTTGGCACGTTTGGGCAGTTCCACAGTTTTAAATTTGGGAAATTGTGAAAGACTTTTGTGAATGCTTTTTTCATCTGTTTGTTGCAGCACACTCAATGCCAGTTTGGTGATCACATCATCAGGCACATTCAACCACTGCATAAGACGTTTTAATTTGAAAGTGAGATTTCTTCCAGCCACCCAACTGGCTTTGTAGCCACAATTAAAACAGTGATAACTCAGGCCTTGGTCAGCGTTCTGTATCAGACCTGCTCTGCTGCGAGTGTCTGCTGTGGTGCCATTGTGCTGACAGCAAGGAGCATTAAAACTCAACCATCCGCTGGGAGTCTGTTTTCTTTTGGCTGGAAGATATTGAATCAATGTATCAAACACAATACTCATTGTGCTATTATAACTTACGGTTTGGCAAAAGTCAATTAATTGCGCACCAGTATTTTTGAAATAGTGCCTGAATTGGTAGGATCAAATTTGAATCTGAGATGATTGAACACACCATTGAAATTGGCATATTTGATCTCGTCTGTGGATGTGAGAGACACAGTGGTAATGTCAGCCCAATTAGTGCTGTTGGTCACTGTGTTGTCCAAAGTGCCCTGCACAGTGAGAGTGGCTGTGGAATCATTGTTGTATATGGCAGCAGTGTGCAATGCAGAATTGCCATTGATGCTGGGCTGTCCACTAATAGTTTCGGACACATAGATATCAGTGCCTACTCCTGTTTCGCTAAACTGAGTGACTGAATATGAATTGAGGGGTCCTGGAAATGCTGTGTGGTCTAAAAATATCACGCCTTTGTTTTCAAAATGAGTGTTAGCATAAGTGAGCGTTCTAGTGTTGTCTGTGTTGTTGGTCAACCATACTGTGTAGCTGAGATATTGTGATTTAAGATCTAATAGTTCATTCTCTGTGAGAGTGATTGTGAATTGACCTTTGTTGGTGTACACTGAACTGTCCTGAGTTTCAATGATTGTGCCCTCTTTGGTCACCACTAAAACATCGTTTTCATCATACATGTAAAAAGTAGGAGTGTATTCAGTGTCAATAGAAATAGCTTTCTGATCAGCATTATTGAGCTGAAATGTGATTAAATTGTCTATACCTCTGTAAATTTTAATGTTTCTTTGATACACTGACTTATACTCCGTAATTTCTCCTGCCAGATCCACTGTCAGAAGCACTTTGTTATTTACTAAATATCGGTAAATTAGCTGCATAGTTGTATAATCTTAATTTATGATGTATTTATAGGAAAATGTTGCGTAAAGATATAGAAGAAAACTTCCCTTTTATCAGTGTGGTCAACTATGGCGACAAAGAATATGTGGGCGTAATCAACAATCAAGATCACAACATCACCAGCATGTACGTATACACTCAGATACATACCGATGAAGAAAAGAAACAGTTCTTAAACTTGTGCGAATCGTGGTGGTGGGAAAGCAACAGAATGATTCCCATAGGCATCTTCCTGCGTAGAGAAATAGAATACTTCAAGAATATCTTAATGATGATGAACACCAAAGATGTGAGAATAGTGATAGGTCCCACAGTAAATCTCCATAATCTAGCAGTGAAAAGAACCAAACGCAAATCAGTGCAGTTGGTTCGAAAACCAAAAAGTTAACGTTTTAATAATTCTTCAACAGCATCTAAAATTTCTTTTATTTCACTGGAAGTATTAGGTGAATTTTCATTGATTAATAACCATTGTTTTCCTATTTCCAATGAATTATTGCCTTTATACATTTGGCCTGTTTCATTATCTATCAAGGTATATTTTTCTGGACATTTAGTGGTGATAGAAAGAGTTACAAACTCTTCGAGTTCAGGACGCACAGTGCCATCCTGCATTATTCTACTCATCATCTTGTTTACCTTCATAAATGAAAAGTTTGTTGCAGTATCCGCAAGTGACTTGACCAGCTGAGCCTATTGTGTAAAATACTGTAGGATGACCTCCCCAATCATCCTCTCCAAAACATTTGACTTCTCTAGTGAAAACTTTTTCTACCACTTGTGTAATGTTTTCTCTTTCAACATGATCGGTTTGTTTAACTGGATTTTTACACTTCATTGTGTAATTCTTCACAGATTAAATTCATGTGCACCACCACCGCCACTGCGTATGATGTTGCATGAGATTTTTTAAAAAAATAAGAATTGTCAGATGGTCTAAGCCAAACCTGTTCCATAATCTCTTTCCAATTATTATTTAACAAATATCTCTTGGCTGGTCTGATGATAGCCAGCACTGCCGCTAATTGCTCTATATTTTTTGGTTTGAGTTTTTGTAAAATTTCTACATGTCCATTCACATGAAACAATTGATCTACAAAATCTTTTTCTTCCAACAGTTCCCAAATGGGTTCTTTATTCATTAAGTTTTTCAAGTGTGCTTCATTTTTTATGTTTTTATAAATGTTCACATTTAAAAAATCTATTTTAAAATATCCTCTGTTTTCAGCTTCTTCATAGTTGAGTGTGGACATATTATCCACAGGATTGTGAGGTACTTCAGTAAAATAAATTCCAGTGTTGTGTTTTTTTCCAGTTTCTAATTTAGCGACTCTGTGTTTGAATTTTTCCAACACCACTGTTCTATCAGCAAAGTCTATATCAATATCGGGCATAACTTATTATAACTTCGTAGATTATAGTTTGTCAAGAGAGGTAGGATAACAAATGGTACATTGCCAAGGAATATTGGGTTTTCCTCCATAATAAGTGACAGCAAGACTAGCATCTTTTCCGTGCGGAGTAATTTTTTTACACACATTACAAAATTTTTTTGATTTATATTCTACTTTTTTTGATTTCATTTACAATTTAGCCTCTTTGATTATTTCCTTAATCATTTCCACATCTGCTGGATGTCTTTTAAATTTAAGTGACCAATGTTCGGGATTCAACACATGATAAAGTATGCCCAATTGTTCATTGTTCAGCTTGCTCATCATGTCTTTGCCTGTGGCACTGTTGAGTATCAACCAAGGAGAAATTTTTCCATCTTTGATGTCATACACTGCTCTTGGTAAACTCACGTATCTAAAATAGTCCTTCCATTCAGCACTGTGATTGTCCGCCCACTCCATCATGTTTTTAATGGATCTTTCCACTGCTGGCTCCATGGATTCTTTCAGTATTAATTCCAACACATACTTTTCATACAGTTCTTCTCTACACCAATGATCTAGTTTTACTCCGCTCTTGATCACATAATCAATGTAATTTTCTGGATACATGGGTTTGACATTGGACACGAATGATCCAAATTTTACAAAAGCATTGTAATAGGGTGACTTGCAAAATTCTTCATAGGTTTTAGTGCCATCCAGCTTTTGCGATATTTGATAGAACCTCACAAAAGTCATGTAACCCAACTGCACTCGGCGTTCATCTTTTTGCAAATGTCTGCGTTTTTGTTCACACAGATGCACTGCCAGTGTTTTTTCTTTAGTATAGCTGGTTTGACAGTATTGACAAGTGTATGGTCTATCAATCATAGCGTTTTCTTAATTTCTGTTTTGTCCATGCCATGAGCTTCAGCCAACTCTTTTAATTCTTCTTTGCTGTTGATTTTGGCCAGCAACTCAATTTCATCTTCCTTCATGTTGGGATATAGTTCTTTCAAAAACTTGATGGCTTTGTTTTGTGATCCAGCATCTTTCAATTTGTAACCTATCCATTCATGATATCTTATATCTTTCTTTTCATTGGCAGTCATGCACAACAAATACCACAACAATTTTTTATGTTTCTGTATGGTGAAGAAATTTTTGTTGTAGTATTCATTGGTTTTGAATATGGCCAATTCTTTCTGTGTGTTGTTGCCTTTCACAGCGCTAGCATATCTGTTTAGCAAAAAGAAACTTATCTGTTTTTGCTCCTCATCAGACAGCTCATCCCAAACATTTTTAGCGTTCATGTCTATGGCTGCCAAGATATCTTTTAATGGTAATTTACTCATCAACGAAGCCTGATAGTTTTAACAACACTATATACTTTTCCCATGCTTTCTGCAAGCCTTTGTTTTGCCTGCACAGTCTAACTGCTTCAGGACTCACATATTGACCTCGCATCTGGCTGTCTTCTTCTATGAGTGAATCTTCACTTCTGTACACCAAATGTCTTTGACTGGAACCATGTGCCTGTGCGTACACAGTGTTGCCACCATCTGGTGATTCATGAGAATAAGTTTTGCCTTTTTTGTATTTGTATGGGATTTCCATCAGCCCACCAATTTTCTTTTGAGTTTGTTCTGTAAGTACATCAATAGCATTCCATAAGCTGGTAGAAACACTGCGAATCCCACAATGATTTTTACCAATGTGTTGTTGAAGGCCACTGCATGCACCCAAGGTTGTGGATAGAATGCTGTGTAGAAAAATGTGTAGGTATCAATCACATTGGCTGCCACAGTGCTCATAGCCGGCGCCAACCACCAATTGTCATTCCATTTTTCCCTTATCCACTGCATCACATACACGTCCAACATGGTTCCCACTGCGTAGGCAGATCCTGAAGCAATGCCAACTCTGATGGCATGCGGATCTTTCAATATCAACAATACCAACACTGAAGCCAATATAGCAGGAATCATAGACAAGGCCACCACTGCTCTTGCAGTTTGTTTGCCTACCATTCTCACTGTGAGATCACTGGCCACTACTACCAACGGAAAAGTAAAAGCGGCTGCTGCCAATGGAAAACTGGTTTCCCATCCTAGTATGTTGATTTTTTCCGAAAATAAATTAAATCTTATGGTCACAAGGTAATTGCTTATAGCAATTATCAGTGTGTGAAATATGACTAGGTTTCTAATCAATATTTTATCTGTGTTTTTGAACATGTCATTTATCAGTTTCATTTTTCTTTCCTTTTTTGTTGTTTGTGTTAGCGGAAACCTTTATTCCGTCTATCATCCAAGATAGATCTCTTTCTTGCTCTTCTTCCGCAGGAAACAGATCTATTATTGAATCTGGTTCTATTCTTTTCTTTTTCTTTTTGGTCATCAATATAATAGTGAATGGTCAATGCTTTCACATTGCCGGCTCACATCTTTGATAAAAAACACGCATTTGGATTTGGGCAAATCGGTCAAAGGAGTTGTGATCAATTGATTGTTTTTGACCTTGGGAAAATACCATTTAACATCATTGTAAAAATTAATCACATTAATATTTAAAAATTCAGGTCTGAACCCCGTCAACGGATTGAGCGAAAATGCTTCAAATCCCCTGTCGCTGAGACTGGTCAAAGGAATAATCTGCAAATCATAACCACTTTCTGAATCTCCCACAGCCACACTCCAATCCAAAGGCATGCTGATTTCATGTCCACCTATTTCCAACACTATGGCTGGACTTGAAAAACTTTCAATAAAGATCAAAGGCATAAAAAAGAAATCAGGTTCTTTGGGATTGCTGTTGTCCAGCACACTGAAACTGATGTCTTCTGTGATTTGATCAGGCATTTTGGACAGCAAAAAAGTATTATTATCCACTGTTAATATTCTCATAATTTTAATTCCATTCCATTTTTTCCATTGTGAAAGGATAGTTTGCTTCTTTGTAAAACTTTTTCCTTTGGGTTAAGTGCCTTTTGGCAAATTTACAGCTGGACGTGATGTCCCAAATCTGTACAAAGTCTTTGTCTTGTGCCTTACGGATGCCTCTGCCAATGCTCTGTATCACTCTCACAAAGCTCTTGCCAGGTTCAATTAAAACTAGATTAAAGATTCTTGGGATATTAATGCCCACACTGGCCACACCATAGGTGGCAATTAAAACTTTATTGGTTGAACTGGATATCTGGTCATACTCTTCTTTGCGCTCTGCTAGCTTCATTTCTCCCTGTATGAACACAGAATCTGGTATGAATTTTTGCAACATTTCACCTGCTGCCAATCTATCCACTAATATGAGTGTGTTGCCAGACTCTTTGATTCTCATCAACATTTTGGATAGAAACTTCATCCTTGCTTCATTGGTCATTAAGTATTTTAATTCTTCTTGATAGTTTCTGTGCACCACTGTGTCCACCAGCTGTACCACGTTCACATGACACTGTGACAGCACTCCTTTGTCTTGTAACTCTTTGGCAGATATTTGATTAATCACAGGACCAATACTGGCCAGTATGGCTTGAAATTCAAATTGTTCTTTGGGAATAGTACCCGTGAGTCCCCAACGTATGGCAGCATTTCTTAAATTGTGTGTGAGCAGTTTTTTTAAAACTTCTGCTTTGGCTTGATGCACTTCATCTATAATAATGGTATTGACCCCTTCTAAAAATTCAGCCAGTGTAACCACTGCATCACCATCTTGTGTTTTTTTATCCAACACATTCAATGATTGCCAAGTGCAAATGGTATGTGTGTGATTCAGTTCTTTTCTATCACCAAAATAAACTCCCACATCTAATCCACAGTTGATGTAATCTTCTTCGGTCTGTGTGACCAATCCTTTGTTGGGCACCACCACTATGGTTCTGCCAAACGGCTCGCACAACTTGGACAAACAAGCAGTGATTATGGTTTTTCCTGCTCCTGTGGCCACTTCTTGCAATGATTGAGGATTTTCTAAAAAGTTATTCACTACTTGCACTTGATAGTCTCTCAATTCAATTTTTTGACCTTCCATGATGTGTCCTTTGGGCCAAGTCTTATCTGCAAAAAAATTCTTGTCTATTTTGTTAAATTTCAAATCAACCTTGTGTCTGTTGTCCACAATTTCTTCAATCTCTATGCCATAGTCATTCAACAATTGTATGATCACATCCAAATGGTTCACATAGCCATTGCCACCCAATCCAAAGAATCCCACTTTGCCATCCCATCTGCCCAATTTGTATTGTGGCAGATCTCTTGCATATGGCACTGCCCATTTCAATTTGTTGGCAATCTTTCTTCTGATGTCCACATCCAGTCCGTCTATTTTCACGTTCACTTCGTCTTGAATTATGATCTTACATTTGCTCATGTTATATG
>Ga0172367_10004872_pt1 | contig 16476 bp, 15 predicted proteins | sample Lak10m_FD_114542 | JGI IMG/M metagenome (GOLD analysis project Ga0172367, IMG submission 114542) | Freshwater microbial communities from Kabuno Bay, South-Kivu, Congo - kab_022012_10m | ecosystem: Environmental > Aquatic > Freshwater > Lake | place: Democratic Republic of the Congo: South-Kivu...
GGAAAAAACTCGGGAATCGACGGCGGAAACGACGGGGGCAAAGGCATCACCGACACCCCAGGAGGACTCAAGCTTCAGTGCGAAGGCCACGATGTTCGCTACCGCAATATCTGGATCAAACCCCTCGATCTCAAAGAGAACAACACCGACTTCACCAAGTAGCCACCGCCCTGGGACCCCCGGCATCGTTGCCGGCCTTCCCCCAACAGAGCCACCAAACCAGCAGCCCACCCTTGGGACGCCTCGCACGCGCATGCTCCAACGTCAGGCGCGCGGCGTTCACGCCGCTTCATCGTCCTCCTACCCAACGCGGCCACCCTTTCGAGAGCTCCTCGATCTCCGAACGCCGAAGCGGCATGAATGCCGCGAGCGTCCCGCCCTGCGATCGATTCATCAACCCGATTCAGGATCTGAAGCCGTGAATCGGGAGTCACCTCCAGCTCCCCCGGGGAGCCGCAAAACCCATCCCTCATGCTTAGCTGACCCGCAGTAACTCCACCTCAAAGACCAAGGTCGATCGAGGAGGGATCGCGCCAGGATACCCCTGCTCGCCATAGGCCTTCTGATAGGGAATCGTCAACTTGACCTTGTCACCCTCACGCATCTTCGCCACCCCCTCGTCCCACCCCTGGATCACTTCGCCAGCCCCTAAGACGAACTCGAAGGGCTCGTTCCGATCTACAGAGCTGTCAAACTTTCGGCCGTCGGTAAAACAGCCGGTGTAATGCACAGTCACAGTCGAACCTACCTTAGCAGGTTTACCAGTGCCGCTCACGAGGGTTTCAATGATTAGGTCGTTGGCCATCCCTCATTGAACTCAGGAAGGATCTGTCAGGTCAATATTTGCTTCCGCCAGTGCTTCCTTTAGGTTCCCTCCCAACTCTTTCGCTCCACAGTCGTTTCAAGGTCCTCTCGGTTGTCCTCCAGGCCCAACGCCAGGCCCGCAGCGTTCACGCCGCTTCGACGTCCTCCAACCCAGCACGTCCACCTTCTCAGGAGCCCCCTCTAACTTCGCCCACCAAAGCGGCATGAGTGCCGCGCGTCCTCGCAGGGCATTGCCCCCGGTCGACCCACTCAAGCCATAACTCCTCACTCCAACACGGTGCCCCCCCCCTCCACCCGAGTCGCGTCCTTGCTGATTTCTCCCCAGCAGGGCATGCTCGATCCATGGCAGACAGGCCTATCGCAATTCCAACCTTCCCTCCGCCCACAAGCCCAACTCGACTCTCGGTTCGCGGGCTCAACTGCAATAACTGCGCCCAAAAAGCACGCGCCGCACTTCAATCCATTCCAGGGATCGATTCCGTCCAAGTCGACCTCGACGCCGGAAGCGTGCTCATCACCTGGTCTTCCGACGTCACCAGCCAACCCGACCTCGCCGCCACCACGCTCTCCAAAGCCGGCTACCCCGCCCAAGTGCAGCTGTCCAACCCCGCAGCCTTAGGATCGACGAACTCATCCCCATCGATCCCTCGGCCAACCGCATGGCTTTCTCAAGGCTGGAATCTAAACCTAGTTCTCGCCGGAGGCGGGTTCCTGGTTCTGATGATCGGGGAATGGGCACTCAATCTCGGTTCCAATCCGACCTTCCGCTGGTTCTCCTTCATCACAGCCATCGCCGTGCAGGTTCTCTGTGGCAAACGGTTCTACCAGGGAGCCTGGGCACAACTCAAAACAGGCCGATCCAACATGGACACCCTCGTGTCCCTCGGTTCTTCCGCTGCCTTTCTCCATAGTGCTTGGCTTCTGCTCGGTGGCCACGGTGGCCATCTCTTCTTCCTCGAAGCCGTGGGGATCATCGGCCTCGTCAGTGTCGGCCACTGGCTGGAATCACGCATGAGCGCTCAAGCGGAAGGCACTCTCCGAGGTCTTCTGTCTCTCGCTCCGGATCAAGCAACCAAAATCAACCTGCTCAACGGCACCGAATCCAAGGTCCCTTCCTCTTCCCTCCGTCCCCAACACATTATCGTGCTCAAACCTGGGGACCGAATCGCCGCCGATGGCCGTGTGGTTCAGGGGCAATCCAGCACCGACGAATCCATGCTCACCGGCGAATCGATGCCCGTCGAAAAACAGGAGGGCTCAACGGTCTACCGCGGCACCCTGAACCTCGACGGCCGCCTCGTCGTCCGCATCACGGCATCCGCCGAAAAGTCCGCCCTCGCACGAATCGCCGACACCGTCCAGCGCGCGCAAGGGAGTCGTGCTTCGATCCAACGGCTCGGCGACCAAGTGAGCAGCGTATTTGTTCCGTGCGTGGTGTTCGTCGCATTCCTCGCAGGCGCAGGATGGATCCTTGCCCCCAGTTCGCTCCTTAGGGTACATCAGGCTCTCCAACCATTTCTCTGGCACGGCATGACCTTCGAGAGTTCAACCTCCACGGGCATCGTGATCTTCGCCTCGATCCTCATCGTCGCCTGCCCTTGCGCCATGGGACTCGCAACCCCAGTCGCCATCATGGCCGCAACCAACGCCGCAGCACGCCGCGGTATTCTCATCCGCGACGGCATCGCCCTCGAAAAGGCAGGTCAAATTACCTCCATTCTATTCGATAAAACGGGCACCCTCACCCAAGGCACAGCCACCGTCGTTGCAACCCTCCCCATCACCACATCCCCAATCGCGCTGGCACCGCACTCGATTACCAACATCGAGACCCTAGCCGCTAGTCTCGCCTCCGCCTCCTCGCACCCTCTCAGCCAAGCCATCGCTCGATGGCAGCCCGCACGACTCCCACTCGACGGTTTCAAGGAGAGCCGAGGACAAGGCGTTCAAGCCGTGCTCCGTCCAAGTTCACCGTCCTCCCCCATCGTCGACTCCGCATCCGAGTCGACGACTCAAGACCAACCTCAAGTCCCTGTCCGCCTCGGTTCGGTGGATTGGCATCGTTCGTTGGGTATCAACACCTCCGGAGCCGAGGCGTTCCAATCGGAGTGGATCGACAAAGGGGCCACCGTGCTCCTCCTGTCTCAAGGTCAGGATCTACGCCTTGCCATCGCCCTCACAGATCGGGTCAAAGCCGGAACCATCGACATGATCCAATCCATCCGGACATCGGGCTTAGAACCACACGTGATCACCGGTGATCATCGGCGCACCGCGCTCGCCATCGCACGCGAATGCGGCATCCCAGAACAAAACGTTCACGCATCCGCCTCCCCCGAGGAAAAGGTACGCGTCATCGCCGCGATGCAAGAGAATGGAGCCCGTGTGGCCTTCGTCGGCGACGGCATTAACGACGCCCCCGCTCTACGACAATCCAATCTCGGAATCGCCGTGACTCAAGCCTGTGACATCGCCCGCGAATCGGCGGACATCCTCCTGCTGCGCTCCGACATCCAAGCCCTTCCCCAAGCCCTGAACCTCGCCAATCAAACTCTACGGGTGATCAAACAGAATTTGTTCTGGGCCTTCTTCTACAATGCCGCCGCCGTTCCGCTCGCCGCCCTCGGGTTCATGTCCCCCTTGGTCTGCGCGCTCAGCATGGGGCTCTCGGATATCATCGTCGTTGGCAACTCGTTGCGCATCCTGCGATCCACCAACTCCCCCTCCACTGTTCTCACCCCACTCGAAACGAAATCCGCGTGATCAATTCCTTGCCAAAACTGTTCTGCAATCGCGTGAGAATATCACGCCTCCGATAGCGCACGATGTCGTCCAACCACACGTGGCTGTCCACCGTCACAAACAGAGTTCCCTTCGCAATTCCAGTGGGTTGTGCGTGCGCGGTCACCTGCGGATCAACCAAATGGTTCCACACTCGAACGATCTCAGCTTCAGACTGCCGACGCTCAATGCGAATCCCCTTCAGCACACCCGGTAAGACGTCCGCCGTGGAAACGGTTTTCGCCGCCCACGCCTTCTCCTCCGGCATCAGGTCCACCCGTCGCCACTCCTTCAATGCCAACTCACGTGGGGAGAGCCGCAGGCTGGCCGAAAGCGGGGGCCGCTTCGAAAATGGAAACTCAAAACTCACACGCCCCAGTCTGCGCCCCCGACACCTAGCGTCAAACCTTTGCGAGCTTCTCGTCGAGGATCAGCACCCCATGCGGAGGCAGGTCGTAGTTGCCCGTAAAGGTGTTGCCCGTGAGGAAGTCGTGCATCGGTTTGTAAAATGAGATGCGCACCGGACTGTTCTGGTGGTTCAGTAAAAAATATATCTTCGTGTCATCCTTCTGACGCATGCTCACCTCGACTTGCTCCGGAACCTTCAGCAACGAGAACAGATGACATTGCTCCCGCAACCACCCCACCAAGTCGTAGTAGAACGGTTGATGACTCATCGTCCCCACGTAAATCGCCTTTCCCAGCCCATATTGGTTCACAGTCAACGCCGGCGTTCCCGCATAAAACTCCTTGGCATAGGTCGCGATCACCTGACAACCCTTGGGCTCAATCAAGTCGCACCACACCTTTGCCGGATGGAGATGCGATGCAGGAAAGCCCCCCTTGAAAGCCATGTGGTTATCCTCCCCAGGCGGAAGCACATCAAACTCTGGCACCTCCAGGCCGAAGAGGTCCGTCAAATCATGCGGAAATCCCGAGTCCGGCGCGATGTGATGCTCATCAACCAATCCCGTGTTAAAGGTGCTCACCAAGGTCCCACCGTTCTGCACATACAGCTTCAATAGATCCGCCTCCCCCGCCGCCAACGTCTGCAACGACGGCGCAAATACGATCTTATACTTGGATAAATCCTCCGTCGGCCGAGCGAAGTCCACCGGTATGTTCCGGTCGTGCAGCGCGCTGTAAAACAGCATCATGTGATCGCGCTGCCTAAAGTGCTTGGTCGGCTGCATCGGCATCTTCAACGACCATTCGTTCGGATGGCTATAGAGAATGCAGGTCTCCGCAACCACCTTCGTCCCCCTCAACACCGGCGATAGCAGCTTCATTTCCTCGCCAATCTGGCTGATCTCCCGATACACCCGGTTATCCCCTCTCCCGTCGTGGGTTAAGACCCCTCCATAAAATTTCTCCGAACCAATGCGTGGCTGCCGCCAGAAGAAATACAACACACCCGTCACGCCGCGCGACAAGAGTTGATACGTAAAGAGTCGCACCACCCCCGGACGAACCAGCGAGTTCACTTCCTGCCAGTTCACGTTGCCTGCCTTCTGCTCGATCACCCAAAAACCTTCCTCCCCATCCGGCGTCCGCGATCCCGTCTTCTTCAACGACCGCATCATGTCGATCTCAGCCGCGTTCTCCGCCGACTTCGATTTGATCGTGGCGTAGCTATCCAACGACACAAAATCCAACACGTCCGCCATGTCAAAGTGGTCAAAGTTCCGCGACAAAGCTCTGAGGTTCGTCGTGACCGGAACGCTGGGGTTCAACTCACGGATCAACTCCACCTGCATCCGGATGTAAGCTACAATCGTGTCGCTACTGAACCGCATCCAGTCCAACATTAACGCCGGGTTGTGCACCGTCGGGGTCACCATCGGCATCGGGACCTGCGCAAATTCCGTCACCGTCTGCCCCCAAAACCGTAACCCAACCAAATCGTTTAATCGCTCCACCGTCTCATACTTAGCCCCCAACCAGGCGTGCCAATCCTTCCGACTCTCCTCATTGAAACTCGCCTCCGTCTTGTGTCCCCCAATCCCGTTGTCAACCTGCCACGCGATCAGCTGGGGATGATCTCCAAGTGCCGACACCATCGCCGTCACAATCTTCTTCGAGTAACTCCAAAAGACATCGCTGTTCAAACAGACCGCACGGCGCGTGCCCTCCCGAAGCGTGATGCCTCGCTCGTCCTTCGGCAGGATCTCTGGATGGTTCCGCGCCAACCAAACCGGAGGAGCCGACGTCGGGGTCGCTAACACCACTTTAATGTTCGATCGCCCCAACACATCCATCACGCGCCGCAGCCACGCAAAGTCGTAGACCCCCTCCTCACGTTCGCACAACCCCCAAACAAACTCACCCATGCGCACCACATTCACCCCCGCAGATACCATCAGCTGGGCGTCCCGCTCCCAACGCGCTTCTGGATTTTCCTCAGTTCCAGCAAGGGGGTAAACCCAATGCTCCGGATGATAATCGACCCCGAAGTACATAAGTTTTGAAATGGGGGAAAAGGATTCTTGTTATCGTCCACCCTACGCCCACACCCCCTCGACGCAATCCCAATCTTGACTCGCCTCACCCCAATTTTGGCCTCATCACGAATCTACCACCAGGACTGTTTCAAACTCGCTGAGACGGCTGGCATCGCACAGCCGTTTGCCCTGACGAAGAAACCGCATTGTAACCGGGCAAATACACGCTGTTACAGGGTTGACTCTGTGGCCACATTTGATGAAATGAGCTCGTGGCTCGCTCATCAACAACCTATCCCAAAAAGTGGAATGCCCGCGAAACAACCGTCATCCGTGTTCCTGAAAGGGTCGTTGATGATCTATTGAGAATCGCGCACCGGTTGGATGAATCAAGGAGTTATGTGCTGCGCGAGGATACGAACACGTTGGTTTTGGAAGTTGTCCCGCCGAAGCGCGTTTCTTACACCTCGGACAAGCCCATAAATGTCTCCAGCGTTCCGCAACGAAGTCCGTTTCGTTATCCAGGAGGCAAGACTTGGCTAGTACCTTACATCCGTGATTGGCTTCGAAGCAAAAAGACACGCCCCTCCCGCTTGATCGAACCTTTCGCTGGCGGCGGCATCGTGAGTTTGACCACAGCATTCGAGGGGTTGGCACGGCATGTTATTTTTGCAGAAATGGACGAATCCGTAGCTTCCGTGTGGCGTGTTGTTTTGAACGAGCAGGCTGAATGGCTGGCGAAACAGATTCTTCATTTTGACCTGACACTAGAAAATGTAACCTACGTGCTCAAACAAAACGCGCCGGGAATACAAGAGAAGGCGTTTCAGACAATCCTACGAAACAGGGTTCAACGCGGTGGGATTCTAGCGGACGGTGCGGGGTTGATTAAGACGGGAGAGAGTGGACGTGGGTTGAATTCACGCTGGTATCCCGAGACGCTGGCCCGGCGCATCCGTGAAATCAACCAACAGAAAGACCGCATGACTTTTGTCGAAGGCAATGGCCTTGATATTATTGAGGAATACAAGACCGACGCGGAAGCGGCATTCTACATAGATCCTCCCTACACAGTTGCAGCCCGACGCCTCTACAAGGTTTGGCAAATGGACCATGCAAACTTGTTTGCGACGATGGCGGCCTGCCGAGGAGATTTCCTGATGAGCTACGACAACACCGCGGAAATCGTGGCCCTTGCGAAGAAGCACGGGTTTGAAAGCCGGCCAATCGCAATGAAAAGCACGCATCACATGAAAATGACCGAACTACTCATAGGGAAAGATCTCTCGTGGCTGTCGGATTAGGGACCTGCTAAACCGCTTTCTGTTTTCCAAGCTTGAACCGCAGTTGCTCCTCAAACCGTTCTTTCGAGAGTGGGGTTCCGCCGGTCAGCGACTTGACTGAGGCATCAAGTTTCGTGAACACCACTTCACGGGGGACGAGCGTCCACCCATTGGGTTTGGGATCATAGCCCACAACAAACCAAACGATCTCGGCATTGGACAGATGGCGCTCTCGGTCCAAGTCGACCAGCGAGCCAAAGAATCCCTCGTCGATGACAACTGCTAGCTTTTTCCCCCAAGTGCGAATGGTTGGGACTTTCGTTTGAAGCTGAGGCAATAGACGTTTCGGCCCCGAGCTTCGCCAGTCTGGTCTGCGGTTCCCTGCCGGAAATGGCAACGCTTCCGATTGATCTAGGGCGAACATATTGAACTCATTGGTCATGCTCTTGCCTGAAAAATACACCGCTTGCAGTTCAAGCGCGCACCAGTCGATCGGGTTGCGGGACGGGTGAACAAGAACATTGTCAATGCGTCCGATAAAATCGCGCGAATCATCTTCACCTTCGTTGGGCGACTCATCTGGGCGCATGCGGTCGAGAAAACCAATCTCACTGAGGATGGTCGGCTTCTCAGTTTGCAAAAGCGTTTCTCCCACCCAGCGGAAAATCGTCTCGGCTTCGAGAAACCGTTGCGGGCAAGTGGTAATCACCGGGCCAGTTCCAAAAACCGGTCCGTCTGTGATTTGCTGATATTGCCTCAGCGAACAAACACCGCCCTTCTTGTTGCACTTGGCGTCCCTCTGAAAAGGACAGGCTACACCAAGAATCGCCTTGGCGTCGCATTCAACTTTCGCACGTTGAAATCGTTCTGCTGCGGACAGCGTCTCGAACCCCGTACCATACCACTCCCCGATTGAGTAGCGGTTACGGATTCTTAGCTTCTTTGGTTTCATCACGTGCGTTGGTTGTTGGTTGGAGTATGCGTTGCAAAGCTGGACGCCGGACCTGAATGTTTTGGATCTCTGCAGCAAGAACAACGCCCTTCTAAGCTGATCCTTAAGCCCTCGCTTCATGGGCGGCGTTAGTGTTCAGAAGAAATGCCCCGTGAACACCAGTTCGGGATCCAATCCGAGAGCCTCACCGCGCTTGTGACCCTGCAGGAGCAAAGTGTCTTCGATGACATGGACAGTCATTACCATGCTCCCCTTAGGACGTCCAAACCGAATGTGAGCCATGCCAGACGCTGGTTGCGGGTGACCCATGCAAGCCGCTCCTCAAGACCCTGAAGCAGCCCTGCACCGCCACGACGCCCCGATTTTTCGCTTGCCTTGATATCCACGCTCGTCGAACTGTCAGCATCCAATGCAACGGACAACACATCATCCCATCCTCAGCCGATTTGGCCGGTCTCCGACCTGACTCCAACTCAACCCATGTGGACCCTGGTTAAAGAATTCCTGCTCTTCCTAAAACAGGAGAAGAAATGGTGGCTGGTGCCTCTAATCCTCCTGCTCTTGATCCTCGGAGCGCTCGTGCTGTTTTCGTCCAGTTCCGTGCTCGCTCCGTTCATGTACCCATTCCTCTGACCCAGCAACTCACCGATGTCCGAGCGCCTTCACTCATCGCGAACTCCGGTATTCTTGGGCATCTCCGCTTTCTATCACGACTCCGCCGCCGCCATCGTCCGCGACGGCCAGATCTTGGCCGCCGCCCAGGAAGAACGGTTCTCACGCCGAAAAAATGACGACCGCTTTCCCTCCCGCGCTGTCCAATCCTGCCTCCAAACCGCAGGTCTCCGAATCCAAGATGTGACCTCCGTTGTCTTCCACGAGAAACCGATCCCGAAGCTCACCCGTTCGCTCGAAACCTTCCTCACCACGGCCCCCAGGGGATTCTCCACCTTCCTGCGAACCCTGCCAAACTGGCTCTCCGAACGTTTGGATATCCGCAAAACCTTGCGAGACGAGCTGCCCGGGCTACCACCCGAAAGTGAAATCCTCGCCACCTCCCACCACCAAGCCCACGCCGCCAGCGCCTTCTTCCCTTCCCCATTCGATCACGCAGCGATCCTCACCATCGATGGCGTAGGCGAGTGGGCCACGACCACCCTTTCCACCGGGACACCCGCCGGAATCACACCGCTTCTCGAACTACGATTCCCTCATTCCCTGGGGTTACTCTACTCCGCCTTCACCGCTTACTGCGGTTTCCGAGTGAACAGCGGCGAATACAAACTCATGGGCCTCGCACCCTACGGCCAACCGATCTATGCCCAAACGATCCGCGATCAGCTCATCGACCTCAAAGAAGACGGCTCCTTCCGGCTCAATCTGGAGTTCTTCGACTTCCTTGTCGGCTCTCGCATGACCAATGACCGGTTCCACAACTTATTCGGCGGCCCTCCACGCCTCCCCGAGGATCCAGTTCTCGATCGGCACATGGATCTCGCACGGTCGGTCCAAGAGGTCACCGAGGAAATTGTGATCCGCCTTGCTCGACACGCTCGCGACGTCACCGGTCAGGACAACCTCTGTCTCGCCGGCGGAGTCGCGCTGAATTGCGTGGCCAATGGCCATATCCTCCGCGAAGGCATCTTCAAACAGCTCTGGATCCAGCCCGCCGCTGGCGATGCCGGGGCCGCGCTCGGGGCCGCACTCGCCGCATGGCACGAATATTCCTCTCCACGCCAAACTCTCCCAAAGGCGAACACCCCACCCCACAATACGCTACAGGTCAAATCCGCCGATGGGATGAACGGAGCGTTTCTCGGCCCCGAGTTCTCCGATGCCGCGATCGCCCGAGTGCTCGATTCTCATCGCGCCGTCTATCGGCAACTCCCCGAAAAGGAACTGCTCGCAGACACCGCGAATCTCCTCGCCGAAGGCCATGTGCTGGGCTGGTTTCAGGGCCGCATGGAGTTCGGCCCGCGAGCGCTCGGCAACCGCAGCATTCTCGCCGACCCACGCAGCGTCGAAATGCAGTCCAAACTCAATCTCAAGATCAAGTTCCGCGAATCCTTCAGACCGTTCGCTCCCATGGTGAAAGCCGAGCACGCTTCCCGGTTCTTTGATCTGAGTGCTCCATCACCCTACATGCTGCTCGTAGCCCCGGTCCGGGAAGAGCTACGAAAACCAGCTCCCAACAATCTGACAGGCTTCGCTCGACTCAAATTCCCCAACTCCACCCTCCCCGCCATCACGCACGTCGACTACAGCGCACGGGTCCAAACCGTCACGCCGGAGTCCAATCGCCTCGCCTACGCATTGCTCGATGCCTTCGAGCAGTCGACCGGCCTTCCAATGTTGGTCAACACCTCGTTCAATGTCCGCGGGGAACCGGTCGTGGGAAGCCCCGACGACGCCTATCGCTGCCTGATCAATACGAAAATGGATGGTTTAGTGATCGGCAGCTTCCTTTTGAAACGAGAAGATCAACCCCACGCCTCCCTGCCGGCAAGTCATGAACCGGTCCCGGATTGATCCGCCGATTCTGTGAAACTGAAGCTTAAAGAAGATCCGCGTGAATGGCGCAAGTTCGGCTGGGTGCTTAGCGTCTTCATCGCTCTGCTCACCGCGCTCTGGATGCGCAAACATCCAGGGCTCACAGTGGCCTCCACGCTCGGGCTCGGAGCCTCGCTAGGCATCGCGCTGCTCGCAACGGCCCAGCCAAAGGCTATGCGCCCCGTCTACCGAGCATCCATGACCTTCAGCGCCGTCATGGGAGGGTTCACCGGTAAAATCCTGCTCGCTCTGGTCTACGGCCTCGCCCTCCTCCCCATCGCTCTCATCCTACGGGCGCTCGGCAAAGATCTGCTCAACCGCAAACACGCCCCCAACCAACCCTCCTACTGGTCCACGCCCCCGCGTCCAAGCCCGCTCGACCGCCTGTTCTGAGCCCCTCCAGCGGGTCGACGCTCCGGTAGCCGAGGCCGCACAGGCCTTGCTCCCTGAGGCCGACGCGGCTCCACTTCACCCGCCCGCCTTGCGACAGGCCGCCCCTCAGCCCGTGTCCCGCTAGGCCCTCGACCGTCGAACTTCCCGCCCCGCGCCCGCTCCGGTCCCGGTCGTGACGTCCGAGGTTCGCCACGTCCTAGTCTTTGATCGTCCCGTCCCTCACGCCCCCCGCTCCGTGGGGTCTTCACCCCTCGAAAGGGCTCATCCCGCCGCTGAAAGGGTCTGGAGCCTTCACGCCGATCCTCTCCACGCCCGAAATCTCCGGGGCCGCGTCGGTTCTCCGGCGCCCCAGCCGACTTGGCATCGCGGCCCCGCCAACCTCCCGTTTGAGGACCCTGCGCTCGTGGTGCCCGGTCGTCGGCTCGAACCACCCGATCACGACCACGATCCCGGTCGGGTGTCGGCTTCGCAGCGTCCGCGTTTCCAGCAAAAGTCTGAGGCCTCGCAGGTCGCCTCTCCGGCCAGGCCGGTTTTCCGCCGCCATCATCGGGTCTGAATGGACGACCTGCTCGCGCCGGTTCCTCCATCCCGCTCCGTCGCCATCCGGTGACTCTCGAAACGGGTCGCTGGCCGGCGCGGGAAGCTCGTGGTTCGGGATAAAGACGTGCCTTCGGACGTGGAGCCACAGCCGGGCGCTCAGGAGCTGCCTTGATCTCGCCCGATGTCAGGCTCCGAACCTCCGCTTCGTTCAGCGTTCGCCATCGGCCTTGTCGCAAATCCCCCAGTTTGATCGGGCCAATTTGAATGCGCTGCAGCCGTTCTACCTTGAACTCCATCGACTCAAACATGCGCCGCACCTCGCGGTTCTTGCCCTCGGTCAGCTCCAACTCAAGAACGCTGTGCGACTTACTCACACCCAAAACACGAACCTCAGAGGCCTTCAGTAGCTCGCCCTCATCCTCAATGCCTTCCTTCAATCGTGCGACCACGGTCTCATCAATCGGCCCGGCTACCCCGACCACATAGATCTTCCGAACTCCATATCGAGGATGCGTCAACTTCAGGCTGAACTCGCCGTCGTTGGTGAGAAAAATCAACCCTTCGCTCTCACGGTCCAATCGTCCGACCGAATAGAGATTCGTCCATTCCTTCGGGAGCAAATCCCCGATGAGCTTGCGGTCCTCCTCATCCTTGCGGCTGCACACATACCCACGCGGCTTGTTCAGCGCGATATAGAGTTTGCGCTTTGCCTTCAGGGGCTTGCCGTCCAACGCCACCGTGTCCGCCACCGGGTCGATCTTACAACCGAGCTCGATTTGAACCCGCCCGTTCACGGACACTCGGCCATCGATGATCAGTTGTTCGGAGGCACGGCGCGAGGCCACCCCCGCTTCGGAGAGATATTTTTGGAGTCTTACCTTCATAAAAAAGCAACAGGGACACGCGATCCCGCGTGCCCCTGACGCTGCGAAAATTGCAATTGTGAGGATTCCCCCACTCGGGGTTATTCTCCCGGCTTGGTCTTGCGAAGGCCAACAACACGGTCGCCTTCTTTCCATTGGCCACGCTTCTTGAGCAGGTCCACTCGCTCAAAGCGCTTCAGAACGTTTCTCTTGGCGCCGGAGGTGCCCACCGCGCGCAAACTCGGATGCTGTGACATAAATCAATCTCTCGCAATTACGCCCGCGGCACCGCCGCCACAGGCAAAGTGAACGGCGCTTTTAACAAACCACAACGGGAATGCAAACGCATATTTCAAAAGATGAGATCGAGATTTCTCTCAAACTAGCCGATGATCTCATGCCTAAACTCAAGAATCCCCTTTAAAATCAGGCTCAAACCCGTTATCTACCCCCCCGAACCATCGACTCAATCCACCCTTCCATCTCATGAAAATATTCACAGTCTCCCTCCAACGCTCGCTCGGCTACCTCCTCCCCGCCATCCTCCTGCTCATCTCCTTCCCCCACCCTGCCAACACCGCCGATTCACCCTCAACCCTCGCCAAAGGACTCGAACCGCTCCGCCCCTTTCTCGGAAAAACCTTCAAAGGCCCTTTCGCAAATTCCACGCCCGAAAAGCCAACGTTCGATGTCATGCGCTGGGAAAGGATTCTCAACGGCCAAGCGATCCGTATCACCCACTCACTCAATGAAGGGGCTTACGGCGGCGAAACGATTGTCACGGTCGATCCCAAGTCGTCCCAACTCCAGTATCACTACTTCACAACCACTGGCATGATGACTCGAGGGTCCATGTCGACCAAAGAAAACACTCTGACAAGCCACGAGGAAGTCATCGGCAACGCCGATGGCATAACGGAGGTCAAGTCCACCACCATCCTCAAACCCGACGGCAAAATCCACGTCAAATCCCAATACTTCAAGAAAGGCGAATGGGTCCAAGGCCATGAAATCCTCTACACCGAGAACCCTACGGCAGCCGTCATCTTCCGATAACCAACGGCTCAACCCCGACAAGCATTCACAACCTCTGCGTCACGCTCCGGGCCTCGCATGAACGCCCTGATTCCGTCTATCGCGCCTTCACCTGCGTCCAAACCTCGTCGTAGATCCGGGCTTTAGCTCCCAGATCATGCAGGAACTCCAGTCGCTTCATAACCGACTCGTCCGGATATAAAATTGGGTTACGCAATTGTTCGGGTTTGATGTGCTCCCGTGCCGCTCGGTTCGGCGACGAAAACTGAGTGTAATTCGAAATGCGCGCACCAACCCGTGCGTCCAACATGAAGTTCAAAAAATCCTCCGCCAGCTCCCGATGCGGTGCCCGGGCCAAAATCGCCAACGTATCCACCCAAATCTGGCTCCCTTCCCGCGGCACAAAATAAAACAGATCCGGATCCTCGCTGATCGCACGGCCCGCCTCCCCACTGTAAACAATCGCGGCTCGCGCACTCTTTCCCAAAACTCGATTTTTCCCCCCAACGCTTCCCTCGAAAGCCAAAGCGCGCTTCTTCGCCCCCAAAACCAAATCCCGAGCCTCTCTCAATTGTTTGGGATCGATCGAGTTCAGACTGTAGCCTCGGTACTTTAACGCCGAACCAATCTGGTCCCGCATCGAGTCGATCAATACGAAGGGTCCAGGTTGTTTCGCTGCCTCAAAGAAGATGCCCCACGTCTCCTCGATCGGCTTCGTCCCCGACCTGCGGGCTAGCACCCCCACCGTGCCCCACTGGTAGGCTACCGAAAATCCGTTGGTCGGATCAAACGGCGCCTGCGCAAAGCGCGGCTCCAGGTTTCGAAGGTTTGGGAGCTTTTCCTTCCTCAGCGGAGCCAGAAGCTTGAGCTTGATCATCGTCGGCACAAGATGGTCCGGAGGCACCACCACGTCATACTGCGACACCCCGCCGTTCTGGATCTTCGACAGCATGCTCTCTGCATCTTCGTAGAGATCGATCACGACCTTGCATTGATGTTTCCTCTCGAACTCACTCACCACCGCCGGGTCGAGATACTCGCTCCAAATGAACAAATTCAACGCTTTCTCACCGGCAGCGTGAAGTCGTTCCGCCCCAAAAATGCATCCAGCGCAGATCCACAAAAGCACAACGAAAGGCATCCCAAAGGCATTAATGTGTCTCACCCCTTCCGACAAGATCCAAGATTTGCTTTGGCGGACGGACCGCCACACGCTATATACTCCGCCCGCAATTTTGACCGCGCTATGACAACCGAAAACACCGCCACAACCGTTTGCCACATGTTCCCCGGCCAAGGCTCTCAGAAAAAGGGCATGGGCGAAGGGTTGTTCGAACGTTTCCCCGAACTGACCGCCGCCGCCGATCTCCAACTGGGTTACTCCATCCGCGAACTGTGCCTCACCGATCCCGGCGATCGCCTCGCTCAAACTCAGTTCACGCAACCCGCCCTCTATACCGTCAATGCGCTCGCTCATCTGGCCCTAATCCAAGACGGCTCTACCGCACCCCGGTTCGTTGCAGGCCACAGCCTCGGTGAATACAATGCCCTCTTCGCCGCCGAGGTCTTCGATTTCATCACCGGCCTACGACTCGTTCAAAAGCGCGGCGCCCTCATGGCCACCGCCCAAGGGGGCGGAATGGCCGCCGTCGTGGGTCTCGATGTCTCACAAGTCCAAGCGGTTCTCTCTCAACAAGGCCTGAGCTCCATCGACCTCGCCAACCTCAACACGCCAACCCAGATCGTCATCTCTGGCCCCCGCGATGAGATCCTGCGCGCCAAACCGATCTTCGAAGCCGCCGGAGCAGCCATGTTCGTCCCCTTAAATGTCAGCGGAGCGTTCCACTCGCGTTACATGCTCGAATCCCAAAGGGAGTTCCGCGAGTTCCTAAAAACGTTCTCCTACGCAGCTCCCAAAATCCCCGTCATCGCCAACGTCAATGCTCTGCCTTACCCCCTCAACACCACCGTCGATCTCCTCGCCGACCAACTAACCTCCTCCGTGCGCTGGGTCGATTCCATTCAGCAGCTGCGCAGGCTCGGTGTTACCGAGTTCAAGGAGGTCGGCCCAGGTAAGGTGCTCTCTGGTCTCGTTCGCAAAATCCCGGCCTAACCCATCGGCGCTCTCTCCCCTCACTGCCGCCCGAAACTTCGCACTCCCTCTCGAGCGTCGCGCCTTCGAGCGGCCGACCCAGCCGCTCGAGTCGTTGTCCCAAGGCCCGACGGATCATTCGGTCCGCCAAGCTCAGGATCACCCCAAGCTGCATCGGTAGATCTTTACCCGCCCAAAGTCCTTGGGCTTTCCTTCCTTCGTTCGCTCCTGGCCCACCGCCCCCACCAAGCAGAGCCGCTCTCCGTTCGCACTAAAGCCAGCCCCAGTCACACGTATTTTTGTATCTAACCCCTGCACTAAACCTCCGCCCGCCGTCTCAAACGCGCCCGTGTTCCACTTCCCTTGAGCCAAGCGCCCCGCCATCACAAAGTGTCCGCCTCGCGGGTGAAACACGATCGCCTCCATCAGCCCATTCCCACGCTGCGCATCCGCAATCTCCCCCAGCTTGCGCGCTGGATTCTCTCGCCATGCATAGCGCTCCCAATGCTGCTTGCCATTCCCCGCCATAGGATCCCCCATCGGCCCCATGCCCGCCAAATACAGGCTTTCTCCGTCCGGGCTAAAGGTCATCGAGAAGATGCCTCCAACATAGTGGTGACTCTTGATCACTCCCCAACTGGTAAACCCGGCCGTTGTCCATGAAGCCACCATCTTGACCGTCTCCAAATCCCAGACTCGCACTTCCCCCATTAGGTTTCCAGCA
>Ga0172367_10004873_pt1 | contig 16475 bp, 9 predicted proteins | sample Lak10m_FD_114542 | JGI IMG/M metagenome (GOLD analysis project Ga0172367, IMG submission 114542) | Freshwater microbial communities from Kabuno Bay, South-Kivu, Congo - kab_022012_10m | ecosystem: Environmental > Aquatic > Freshwater > Lake | place: Democratic Republic of the Congo: South-Kivu...
AACATTATATATTACCGCATCACCGGCATCAAAGTAAGTATTCGCATTGGTGATAGTAATAGCTTCGGTGGTGTTGTTGACTTCGGTGTTAGCATTAAACGAGTGTTCTCTTGCTGAAATTGTTGTGCTACTATCTGAAATTGAGACTCCACCGGCAAGAGGAGTATAGACGTCAACACCAGTATTCGCAAATGCTGCGTATGGAACAGAATTAATTGATGGTACAGAGAATTCATATTCAATAAAATCTCTTGTATCAGATGGTGAAGAATATACCAAACTGCCATCATTATCATATTGAAGTTCTGTCCAAACTTTATCATCAAATGGCTGAGGATCTTGATTGTTCCAGAATTTAGCATAAATTTTAATATCAGTATCCGCTGGTCTATATGCTGTCAGATAAACTTTTAGGTCCTCTGCCTCTTGACCGTCAGCTAATATAATACGCTTTGAAACATATTTTGTTAGAGCATTTCCATATCTTGTATGCTCATTTGTATAATCGTTATTGATAAGATTTTCAATAAAGAGCATAGACTTTCTAGACAAGTTGATAACGGGAGATACGAATTCGGATTGGCTATTCAGTGTTATATTAAATGTTGATGATTTATTTGATGTTAGTGAAGCGATTTCATTTGATTTTGACATCGCGTGTCTTTCAACATCATTGTATTCATAATCATATTCATTAATAACATTTTGAAATGTCGTGTCAATAAGATTTGATGTTGATGTTCCTTTAAATTGATAATTTATAGATGTTCTTGATGGTTGAAGAATACCAAATTTTGGAACAACGGCATGATATTTTAGATTCTCTACAACAGCAACATTCGCATAAGCAATCAATGTATTTGCGTTGATATTAGATGTGTTGGATACGTCCGGTGTTCTATAGATTGCTATAATTGGATTTGTTGTATTAGAGAATCTAGTTGTTGAATTCGCTGTGGACGAATCTAACCAGATTTCTCCTTCTGCCTCATTGATATATTGGACACGTCCTGATACTGCTGTTTTAAGTGTATTAGCAGCAATGTTTGTTGTATTTTGAGTTGATATAGAGCCATTGACAGTATATACGATGTCACCAACAGCAATTCCTAGTGAAGAATTTGCTCTCGTAAATCCATTGACTGTGATATATTCATCATCTTCATTTTTAAAAACGGCAGATCCAGATGATTGAGAAAATTTTGCTCTATAAAGATTGAAGCTTATATCTTCTTTTTGAATCGCTGTCCATGTTTTTCTATTTGCGGACACGAACATAATACCCGAATATGGATTTGAAAATACTTGTTGATTTGTAGTTACATCAAAATCACCAGTCTCGCTGATCCACAAACTATAATTTGGAGACCCTGCGTCTGGCTCTACTATAAATCCATAATCTTTATTTGACATCAGATATACAGGAAAATCCAATTCAAAAATAGTTTCTACTAATGGTTCGCCTAATGTAGGTCCTCTGGAAACTGCTATCTGAGATGCTGACAAATATCCTCTTCCTATCAGTCTAGATTGATCTGGCATATTGTTTTCCATCTCACATATCCAAACTGTGCATCCAAACGTATTATCTTTGGAGCGAAAATAAATGCCGACGTCTGTTAAGAAAATTCCTGTTATATCTGCAGGCAAATTTTCAATAGTAAAAGATTGTGCCATTGGATCACCGCAACCGCCGCCGCCGGGACCTCCGTCGCCACTTGGGCCGTCACTTGGGCCGCCACCGGCACTTTGGTCGCCACCGCCGCCAGTGTCGGTCGATGCCCATGGAGTGAAAGAATTTGAAACTTGTGTTTCTGTTAAAAGTCTTCTTTGTGACGTTGATAACCTAGAAATGACAGGATTGGTAACTAATAACGTGCTTGATGTTGTTGTAACAGAGATACTTTCTGCTGTATATCTAGCAGTTCCGATAGAAGTTCTAGCATCACTTCCAGTTACCAAATCGCTAACATTTGTTAACATAAAAACTCTGTCGCCATTTCTGAAAGTTCTTTCAGGAATTCTAAATATACCACAAATAAACCCATTTCCATCAGATACAAGAGGATCACCAAATGCTCCTGATTGATTAACAACTCTATCTTCTATCCCTTGCTCAGGGTCTATTATTCCTGATAATACTCCAGGAGCACAGTGTTCATCAACCAAAACGTCATCAAAAAATGCGTGTAATGTTGTAAATGGTTTCATATTTGTTGAAATAAAAGCAACAAGTCTGGATCTCATATATGGCTGAAGAGATACATCTGTTATATAAGAGCCTAAATCAATATTTTGTGTTAAAGTATCTACTTGTAAAAAGTTTAATATTTGTTCTTGTAATGTGGAAGTTGTTGTTGAAGTTGTAGTTGACAGTCCTTGATCAGTTACTTGTTGCGATGTGCTTGATGTTGTTGTTGAACTTATATTTCTCCAATCTCCAAACAATGTTCCCCAGGGGGAATTGGCAAATGCTATCCATGGAGCAGATAAGTCTAAATTAATACTAACGTTTGGTCCATCTTTTTCTTCTCTGAAATAATCATAAGAAGGATATATTTCTAAAATTGCATTCCATTGCCAAGAAGATTCTGTAATTACGCGATGTTTTGTGGCAAATGGCTGAGAAATATATCTTTCATTATCATAGTCCAATAAAACTAATTGTCCTTTAGTTTTTACATTTGATGATTTTATCGTATCAGAAGATGTTGAAGGGACAAATTGAAAATCTACATTATGTCTCTGAAAATATGGTCTTGCCACAGTTTCGTCTTTATCAATTGCGATTTTATATTCAAAGTCAGATACGTTGCCTATATTATGGCTATTAAATGGATCAGCAAAGATACCGTTTTTAAATCTATCTAATCCATTCGCGTCCGGAATTGTTAAGTCTCTTGCTTGTTGTTCTAATGCGTTTAATACTGTATAATATTCAAGGCGTTTAAGTCTCTCGTCTAGCGTTCCAACATCTTTCATTGTGTATCGGCGATTTGTTTTTATATTGAGTTTTGTTTGGGGTATGTTTCCATAACCTTCTGCTTCTCTTTTTGTTGTCGATGGATACGCAGGAACAAAACATTCTGCGATTATTGATTGATCGTTTTCAACAAATGGTGTTGCGGGAAGAGTGGACGGTATTCCAAGATTTACAGCAAATGTGCCACGAGGATCAATAGTCAATAAATCATACCGAGGCAAATAATATTCAAAATCTGCCGTAAAATTACTATCAGGAATAATCATATACTGGCCTGTTCCAGAAATCACAAAAGTATTCGCATTCGCAGCAGGATTAATTGTTGCTCCTGCTTCTGTCGTAGAAGATACAGCAGTATTCGCTTTATACGCCCGATAATCAATATAATTTCTTAGCTCTTGACCATTATATTGAGGCAATTCAATCGTCTGAATCGCATTCGTGTTTGCAGTATTCGCATCATCAACTGGATAAGACTCAACAGAGAAGAATCCTACAGACGCAACAGTATTCGCAGTAAAATGATCCAACTCAACAAGAATTTTTGTTGAACCTGTAATATTAGACGCATACTGCGGCTTAATAACTAGCCGAGCATGATCATAAACCTCATCTCTCTGACCTGTATCTAAATTAAACCATGTTACCCGATCTGGATTTGTATTCGCATATGTTGTCCCAACATAGATATGCCGAATTTTATGAATATCAGGCAGTCCTAATTGCCATGGTCCTACAGTATTCGCGACGTTATTTGAACAATCAATCTTAACAAATCTATTCTTTCTAATAACTTTAGGAACAGCAGTTGCTTGATTTCTATTGACTGGATATTCACAATATACTGTCTGTGTTCCAGAATCTAATGTAAGGCCTAAATTAGCAGAAAAAGATGTGTTTGAGTTAATCGTCACATTCGCGAGCGGTAATGGTGTACCAGTTACAAAATATTTACCAAATTTTGCTGCTGTATTTGCTTGTGGCAAAGGAGTATCGAGAGTTAAAGATGTGGAATTTGCTATAGAAACAACCCTTCTAATATAAGTTTGAGTTGTATTAGCATATATTCTAATATTTGAATTTGAAGATACTTCAGAGGTAAATGATGTTCCATCACCAGTTATGGTTGTTGTTCCAGCTGTAAAAGAAATATTGCCAGTCAGATTCGCAGAATGTGCGTTAGCTGAGACATAAACATTATACTGCTCAAGCAATGCTCCAGTTAATACAGATCCTGTTGTCTGATTTAATCTTTCTGATGATGCACCAGGAGCAGCAGTATCAATAGTAATCGTAACAACTCCCGCGCCAGTCATCGTTCCAGACTTAATCTGACTGTAAATGTAACTTGTATCACCAATTCCAGTATTATTAGTCAGTCGCTTAACAGCAAATAATCCAGTATCAAAAACACCAGAAGTTCTGGTTGATTCTTTTAAAACTGCTAATCCATTTTCTAAGACAAGATCCGCCTTTGCGTTTCCAAATGTGCCAGTCATATACAAACTTTTAACATCTGTACTAAAGCTTTTACCAGAATTCATTCTGATATTAAAAAGATATACAAGATATTTGGCAGTCGGAGACCCTTTTATTCCATCTTCAAATATGACTGCCCTAACATTTGCTTTACCAACAACAGTTCCTGATGGTGTAGATGTAGTACCTTCATATTCTGATATCGCATCTTGTGGAGCATTATACAAATTAATTTCTGACAATTGTTCTGTATCAAAAACACCAAGAAACTCATCACATATAACATAATTACCATAATTTGCCGTAATAATTTGATTTTGAGCAACTTCTGTTGTTGTTGCTCTAGGAGCTTCTACTTTTGTAGTTCCAATTTTTTCAATTCTATATCCACGGACATATGCGATGCCAGGAGACACTTCATAGAAAAATGATTGAGAATTCGCAGGATTAATTCTAGTTTCAATTTGAAATGGTTTAATAACATAATCACCAGATTCTTCATAGGTCTTTCTGGCCATTTGTTGTTCAATAACATTATATTCAGGATCATCTTTTTGTTCTGTAGGCTCATTGCCATCAAACTCAACAATCGCAAAGAAGTTTTTGTTATTTGCTGTGTCTGTTCTGAGTTTAGCAACCAATGATGGAATCAGTTTTAATCTATGAGCACCTGGTGCATTCTCGTTTGAGTAACCAAGAGCATTGTCCGCAAGAGATGTATCATCGTTTTCATCCACAATCTCTTCTGCTGTATCAAATCCAACAACATATCCAGCGACATTTGTAGAAAAATTTTGAATTGTGATGATTTGAGGAACAACTTTTGAGAAAAATCCTTTTTGAAAAATTGTTCCGTCAGATACACCTATACAATATGCTCTTCCGTTGGACGTAAATGTACCATTTGTAGCAAGCGTATTAACAGTATAAAGAAGATTATTTGATACTAAATTTCCAAATTTATTTTGAGTATTAGCATAGATGTATAACGTGTCTCCGGGAACGAATACATTGACATCATCATCGTTTGTATCTGTGCCAGTAACGATATAATCTAGATAAAATCTATTGGTATTTGGTGGATCTGTTTTGGTTCCATCTTTTGCGATTTTAATTGTTGCTCTGACGGCATTATTTGAGTCTGTAGAGTTTGTTATAAGATATCCTGAGTCCAGATCAGTAGGAAAGACTTCAGAGAGAGCACTATTAGGAAATAAGAATCTATCTTCTACAGAAATATAGTCTACAGCTGGATAATATGTAATTGCGACACCATCAACGATAGTGCCGTCTTTGAACATATGGTTACCGAAACGTTCAATTTGATTTTGAAGAATTGTTTGTGCTTGTGTTAATTCTCTTGCTTGAACTGCCATGGATGGTCTAAAGAGAATTCTATGAAATCGCTTATCTTCATTATAGTCATCAAAATATGGTGGAACGTTAAAATCAGTTTCGGTTGCCATGTCTTATGTACCTATTAAATTGAAATGACGATTTTAAATGTTTCAGATTGTGTATCTGTTCTTACAGTATTATCAATATTCTGAACATATAAAGGATTGATATCTTTAGCATAGATATCACCCAATCTATTTATATCAATTGTTGTTGATACAGATCCATTAGATGAGACTATAAATTCTCCATTAGAGAACTGTTTATCTCCGACAAGGTGAACTTGTGTTGTATTAGAAAAGACAACTCTTCCTAATGCACCAGATGTTTGTCCTACAACAATTTCACCATTTGAAAATTGCGCTGATGGATTTACATTTGCGACAAGTAATTGATCAAAATTTGCCGTCGTATATAGAATGCCTTTTTGAGCATTTCCTGTTAAAGCATATGGATTTTTTAGAATGCCGATTTTGTTGTATAAACAATTTGCTGATATTGTATTTGCTTCTGATTTATTAAATGAGAAAGAAATTCCGATGGCTTTAGTATCTAATTCTATTGCTGGATTAAAACCATGACCACCAGGTGGTGGAACAATGGCATAAACATTTGCTCCAGTTCCATATGTTGTATTTGATACTATAGCAACATTTGCTCTTGATATGCCATAACCAGGTTCAATAATTATGATAGATGATATTGAATTCGCAAATGTATTTACAACAGAATATGCTACTGGCTCAACATCACCATCTGTATCAAATTTAACTTGAGGGGATATTTTATACTGTGTTATTGATGGTGTTATGTTCGTTGTATTAGCTGGCCTATCTAAAGATATCCAGTTGCCAGATAGATTTGAGACATATTGACTCACAACTCTTAATTGAGATGTTGCTGTTGATATATTATAGATATAAATCGCACTGCCTGTATAAAAATTATTATCGGTAGATGCGGTAGATTCAATCTGAATAAGATTGGATGAGATGACTCCTCTTACAATTCCATCATTATAAGCATTATATCCTACACCGGAGTTTGAAATCATAACAACTTCAACACCAGAATAATCATATGCGGACAATACAATTGACGGATCAGAATATACAGGAACATAATCATCTGTCGCAAATTTTGTATAATTGGACGATGATATAGAGTAAATATATCTCCATGTATACTCATCAGATTTTGTAAAGGATTGAGGTTGAATTTGATCTGGTGGTTCGGTAGATGCTGCTCCATTCGCATTATTCAAACATTTGAATATATTATATGTGCCTCCTGGTTGTCCTGGAGGCATAACAACATAAAATTGTGAATTAGAAAGTGTATTAGATGTATTGTCGTATTTTGTATAAACTGTATTTGTTGTCCAGGGAATATTTGTAATCATAGGAACAATATTTGTATTTGATAACTTTTTACCAAACATCATTGTCCATGAATTTAAAAAAGATGATTCTATATCACTTTGAGCCGTATTCGGTGTGCCTGCTGTATACGCAACAGGATGAGACGCAAAGGCATAATAATGTGAAGTATTTGTAGATATATTATCAATAATCTCATCCACAATAGATTTTTTAAATCCAGGTAATAATTGTCCCATTGATTTTTACTTAGACTCCAATTGCCTGCCAGTAAATAGTAGATGCTGTAGCATTTGCCGTTATGACAGTAAATGCTGTAGAGTTAATAGTTGTAACTGCTGGCATATGTGTTGCTTCTGCTGTATTTGATGTTACAGTGACCGCATAAACGTTTGTAGTAAATGCTGTTGTAAATGAAATCACATTTGCTGTTGAATTCGCAGATGTATAATTACCCCACTGAAGTTTTAACGCATTAGGTAATACAGTATATCCATTTGCTGTTCCAGAAGATGAGCCTAATGTAAATGTATTTGTTGTCACATTTGCTGAACCTACAGTTAGTGTACTAGAATTCACTGTCGCATTGACAGTAGAATTGCCAACTTTAATCACAGAACTGTTAACTGAAAATGTATCTAATGTTAAAGCAGTTGATGTAAGAATAGAATTGACAGTAGAATTGCCAACTTTAATCACAGAACTGTTAACTGAAAATGTATCTAATGTTAAAGCAGTTGATGTAAGAATAGAATTGACAGTAGAATTGCCAACAAATACAGAAGATGAATTAATGATAGCATTTGCACCAACAGCAACTATTGTTGTATTCACACTTGATACGCCGATAATAAGACTACCGACTGTCAGATTGGCTGTTGCTGTAGAATTTGCTACTTTAACAAGTGAAGAATTTGCGATTGTATTAACGGTAGAATTGCCTACGATGACAGTATTTGCGACTGTAATATTATTAGAGGTAAACGATAATCCTGAATATACTTCATCGAAATTATCATTTACTTTATCAAACGCATTTCTGATGGTATCACCAGTTCCATCATTTGGCGTTGTGCCGATATTAATTGTTTGTTGTGCCATTTATATCTCCTCAGAATATATATCTCTGGTCTGCTTTTATTGTTGTTATATCTGCTTTATACAGAGAACTATCTGCCCTGATAAAACTCATGCCCTCAAAATTAAATATATATGTTGTATCTGCTGTCAAATAATCATAATCTAAATCACTTGTTTCTAAATCTGTATCAATTGTTACAAATTTTGCTCCATAAACTTCTGTCATATCCAATGTAATAAATTCATAATCTGCTGTCACAATAGAAGAATCAGATGTCAGATATCCAGCAAATGTATCTGATATAATCTGACCAGAATCTGATGTTATCAGACCAGAGTCACATGTTATAGATCCAGTCAACGATTGAATATATACATTTGAATATTCAGTTGGCTCATTTTCAATTTCAAAATTTGATGATTCAGTAATAATAAGTAAGAATTCACCGAATAATTCAGTACCAGCAGTATGAAATGTATCGTATAATATATCTCTATATTTATCTAATGTTAAAGCAGCTTTTATCTGATATGAAAAATCTTGATAAAAATATGAATCTTGAATATATTTATCAGAGTTTAGATGTCCTCGTGTTGTAGAATAATATCCTTGTTTTTTACCAATGCCTGTTTTTTTGACTGTTCCTGTTATCTCATATAAGGTATTAAATTCATCAACTGTTGTTGTTAAAATGGCACCAGAACCATTTGCCGTTTGAATAGATATCAAAGGCTCTGTCTGATATCCAGCACCATAATATGTAATAATCGTATTTGCGATGCTACCATTCGCATATGTCTCAATATATCCAGAGGCAGAAACAACTGGATTTCCTCCTGTAAAGATAAGATTCTCACCATTTGAATATCCAGTTCCACCAGATGATATCAGTGGATTATTAAGACCACCGAAAAGATACATAACAACCTGCTCACCCTCAACATATCCCTTACCAGAATTTAAAGCCTTGACTGAGCGAATAACATTGTTACCAACAGCTGGTATTGCCGAAATATTAGAATTCAATCCAGGCGTTGATCCATCAGGCTCAAAAACCAATAACTCAGAGATAGAATAATTTGAAACTAAAATATCAGACGCAACCCTATATGTTGCCGATCCTGTAGAATTAAATTCTGGAGATCCTTTTAAAGTAATTTGTGTATTAGAATCCACAGACTGAATAATATGATATTCTATTGTACTTGTAGGAATATCTGCTTGAAGAAAAATAACAGCATTTGCCGTAAAAAATCTATCAAACTCAGTTCCAACGCCAGTAATAATAGGAGATGCAGATATATATGATATCGTTCCTCCTAATGTATTAGAAATCTGAGTGCTTCTAATTGTCGCAAATGGTGCTAATGTATAATTATTTCCGACATTAATTGTTGTTAATGTTGCTATAGATCCAAAATTGTTAGCAACAAATGTCAGTGTTGTATCTAAAGATGAAGATATGTTGGCAGATGGATCTAATGGAAGACCAAATGAACTTGAGTCCAATTGAAGATCCGCATAATCACATATTAAATCTGTATTATATGATATTGTTTGAAGATCTGATAGCGCATTTAGAGAAAACGACGCTCCTGATCCTGTTATATCTCCATTTGCGTTATATACAAATGATGAAGATCCAATCGTATATCCAAAACCACCATTCAAGATATTAAATGCGAGTCGACCACGTCCTCTAAATGTCTCGGTAACTCTAACAAGACCATCCACACCAAATGATATAACTTCATTCGTATTTAAATCTCTTTTTACTATTTTTAAAACATCACCAATCGTAAAATCCCTGCCACCAGATGTAATTTCAACTTCGTCCAAAGATCCTGTAACAGTCGGAGCAGATGATATAATTGATGCTATATTGACAGAATTAATATCTGTTTTCTTAATCAGCTTTTCGCCAATATTAAATTCTCTATTTCTGGGCTCAATATTTGAAATAAATAATGTTGCTATAATATTCTCATTCAAAGGCTCAATAATATAACTCTCAATAACACAAGAGACTTCAGAAGAAATACCAATAACTTCTGTTCCAACTAAATCTTCTAATCCAGCGACGTTTGTTACCTCAACATACCGACCTTCAACCCATGTTCCATCTGATGCCCTTAACAAATCTATACCAGGCAAATATATATCAATATCTTGATTGTATATTAATCTAAATAAAAGCCTATAGCACTGAATAGATCCTTTTGATCTATAAACATCTAAAACATGCTTTAATAGAAATCGTTTATTGATAATAACATCAAAAGGTATACCATAAAGATATTTTTTCTGAAAGAAAACTAGAAATTCTTCTAATGTCTCATCAATATCAGTATAATTGAGAATGTTTCTAGACCGTTGAAGAACATTGCCTTCTTCCTCTAACCACTCATAATATGCTTTTACAAATTGAATAAAAACTGGACCCTCTTCCTGATAGAAAGAAGGAAACTGAGATTCTATAAGATTAGATATTTTTTGTTCAATTGTGAAGTCTAACATCAATCAAGTTTTCCTATCACATTAATTGATATGTCTTCTGCGTCAATAAGTAGCACATTTTGCTGATTCATAATCAAATCTTTTAGGGCAGGAGTTACATAGATTGAAAGATGTGTCCCAAAATTAGAGACGAGCAACTTATTAATATAGATAATTCCGTTTGTATGATCTACTGTTCCAATATTGTTATTTAACACAACAAATTGATTGTTGATATTTGAATATACGATCAATGTTCCAGATCCATTGTCTTGTATGTAAGAAAGTGGATATTCTGTTTCATCTTCATCAATATAAGTAAAAGCAGATGATGTTACAACTGGATTTAGAAGTGTTCCTCTTTGAGGATGAAATCTGTTATTAAATTTGATTTCAAAGGATGAAAACTGATTTGCTGTCGGCTGAAGACGTTTTACAATTTTAACAATTGTATCGTTTGAGATGATAGAGGAATCAGAATTGTCTATTGTATTTACAAACCGAGAATATCTGAAATCTCTATCAAACTTTTCTAAATTATCAGCAGAAAATTCCTGAATCGCACTGAGAACTATACCACGAATCTCCGATGATGATTTAACTGTTGCGTTTAAGTCATATTGAACTGTTGTATTAACCTCACAGTGAAAATATTCTGGATCTGTTATTATGACTCTTGTTGGCAATGACACGAATTCAAGAAGATAGTTTGTTATCTCATCTTTGATAAAGTTGGGGACGATATCTCCTGTCACTGGCTTGACTGCGACGATAACTCTACCATACAATTTTGGCTCAACTGTTTCGCCTCCATAGACATTAACATCATCAATTGTTCCTGAGAATTGGGATAAAAGAAGGGAAGCATAATCATCTGATGATACGGCTCTTTGTTGTGTTGCGAAAAATCTTGGTGCATTTTGCCGAATAGATTCAATTGATTGTTCAATTGCACCATCTGCCGCAACATCAATTGTTGTTGCTTCTGGTGTAAATAAGAGTTCGTCATTGCCAGTTGGGTCAAAATCTACTGAAAACAATCTTGCTCCATTAGCGGCAGGACCTTCAGTAACTCTATAATCTATAACAATCGTAGAATTAATTTTTGGACGTCTTCCAAATATATTATCACCAAATAGTATTTCATAATATCCAGATCCAACGGCCTGAAGAAAGAAAACTTTAGAATTATTATTCAGTCCTAAGAGGGTTGATGTCACTTTATAATTTTCGCCAACTTCTGCTCCATCTTCAAAAACCACAACTGTAATTGAGTTTGTATCTACATTTGGATTGGTAATTTTGTATCTTATACCATCTTCATCAGATAATACTGTATACGTATCTTTGATATAAATTCCTTCATAGATATCTGTTGTAAAGGAATATGTATTATTGGCTGATGATACAACAATTGTTTCTGGTATTGTAAATGTATATGATGAATTTTTTACAAGCGTGGAGAGTGGTGACCCTTTAGGAATGATATATGGAGCAGAATTTCCATCAGCTTCAAATGTTACGGTTACAGATGCTTTTGGTGATCGTCTGGATACAGGTATATAGTTCAGATCTTTAGCATGGGATACAATTGAGCTTCTGACTTGTGCTGAATCAAGAAAGGCTTCAGACATGACCATATTATGGTAGAACGCATTTTTGAAGGTATTATAGGATAGAATATCTAATAAGACATTCATATTAGATCCTTCATAGTCATAGTCTTTGAATTGAAGGTTATTTCTCAGGTATGACTTAAGGCTATTTTTGAGAGTAGCGAAATCTATATTGACCAGATTAATGGATGTATTTGCCATGTATTATCGGACTCTTAGGATGTTGAGTGTTAGGTTAAAGACATTATCTGGTATATTTATGACGGAATAAATGATTGTCATATAGTATGCGTTTCTATCAAGATCTGGATTGAATCTAATATCTTGAATAATGGCTCTAGGTTCATAGACTTCAATTGCTTCTCTTGCTTGAATTTTAATAATTTCTATATTTGAGGGATCAAAGATATCAAAGAGGGATTGTTTAATTTTTGAACCTTTATTTGAATCATAGAATCTTTCGCCCACTGATGTAAGGATAATATTTTTGATTGATTGTTTGACTGATTCTTCGTTTGTAACTCTGGCTAAGAATCCGGTGACAGGATTCTGGTCAAAATTATTGAGAAAGTCAGAGTATAATTCTTGTTTTTTATTTTCTGGTGTAAATTTATCTGCTCTTGACATATATTTTATCCGTATGCGTAAACATCTGGTGAACCTTCTGCTGTATCTGTATCACCTATTGAGTGATCAAAATTGTCTGAATTATACGTTGTATCTGGGGCATGAACTATAACTTTCAGTCCATTAATAAATACAGTGGATCCAGAAGGTTTAAGATTTCCGTTTCCATGATCATTGGGATCGCCATCTACTGCCCATAATTTTCCGTTAACAAATACATTAGATTGTCCAACGACAATAGTTACTGCTCCGCAGCTTCTATTATCTCCATCCCTATGTGCTTGTGGCATTTTTATCTCTTATACTTGAGTGAGTCTGTTCGCGTCAATTTGGCCGCCTGCTCCTTGATCACTGTTATTATTATGATGAATTTCAGATCCTTTGATCGCAGTTCTTCCATTAGCTTTAAGGCTTAGTGCTGCTTTTGTTAAAACTGCACCATTTCCATCAGACATCATTGTTGCTGAGCCTTTTACGTCTGTTAGAAAATTACCTCCAACATTAAAATTAACATTTCCTGCAGCAGAAAATAACATATTTTTAGACCGAATATTAAAATCTCCATCAGGAGAAACCATTGTTACACTGCCACCTACGACCATACTAACGTCTCCAGCAACTTCAATATGTGTTCCGCCACCAACTGTTGTTTTGTTATGTCCTTTAACATGTGTGTCAGAATTGCCCTCAACAGTTATAACTTGGGCTTTTGAATGTTGTCTATATTCACCAGGAGTAAGAATTGATATCATACCATCAGGATATATTTGAATATTTGTTCCTTTGGCATGAATTATAGATATAGCTTCTTTGTCTTTTTCATTACCGATTATAACTTTATGACCGCCAGTTGTGTACCATACAGTTTGAAGCGGATATTCTGACTCTGGCGGATCCTCGGATACTGGTCTTTTTGGATTTGGTTTTGAATCTGCTGTTGCCATTACGATGTTGCTCCTGTTTCTTCTTCAACATAAGGACTTAAATCTACATTAGATAAATATTCTGCTTTCCATTTTTTATAATCTTCTGTTTCAAGACCTTGATTATTTAGTGGTTCTTTATTAAACAGATCTCTATATAATTGTCGGAGTTGCGCTTCTAAATCCTCTGCGTTTTCTTTATCTTCGTTTGCTTTTGAGTTTGAGGATCTTAAAGACGCAATACCAGATATTGCACCTGTTATATTTCCTATACCTCCTACGGATGTAATAGAATTAACATTGATGCCTTTTTGTCCAAACTCTTTTAGAGATTGTGCCATTGCTAATGCATTAGGCACAATTTCACCCTTTGTTCCAATTTTTGATTGAATATATTTAACTGGATCTGTCATATCACCTGCATTAAACGAAAATGAGCCAATGTTAAATGGCAGATTTTTTCCCATACCAAATCCACCGTCAAGATATTTTGGTTTTGCTATGTTTTTTAAAATTGACTGATTTCTACCGCCTGGTATCCAATTTACGCCAATTTTTCCAAGAAGAAATCCGAGCGCGTCTTTTGTTTTATTATATTGATATGGATATTTGGATCCAAATGCGTGAAATAATGCTGAAATTCCTGCTGGCAATGAATGGACAAGCATACTATTTCCAGAACCTTGTGCTTCTCTATTCATATCTTGGTGTTCTTTTTGTGTATCTTCATAATTTTGAATCGCACATATAACATATTTGGTCTGACCAGTTGAAGCGACTAAAACCCTTGTTCCAACAACAAATTGATGAGGAGGAAATACACCGACACCACGATGTTGTGTGTTATTAGGAGATACAACTTCACACCAAGATTGTTTATCATCAGGAACATTTTTATCATCTTGTTTTCCTAGATATAAGAGTTTAACTCTTCCTTGTTTCTTCGGATCATTGATGTCTGTTACAACAGCAATATCATAAATTCTACCTACATCATCGTGTGTATTTAATGCCATTTTAATTTTTCCAATATAATGCTGTTAATTCTGTTGTTCCTGCGTAACTTTGTGTTTCTCTTTCTTGTTGATATCCAGGCAGATTGGAACTAGTTTTTACCATTTCAAGTTTATGAACAAGTCTAGGAACAAACAACTTTCTTCTGGTAAGTTGATCATTAATAGGATATACAATTTCAATTTTATTTCCACATGTTACTTTACCTCCTGTCTGTAAAGGAACTAATATTGTATACATAGGAGAATACCCAACAGCAGCAAGAAATCCTGCTTGTTGAATAATATATTGGCCTGGACCATCCTTTGTAACTTCTAATTTTTGAAGATGTTTATTGATGATTCCAAATATACTCTGCCCAGACTTTGACTGTCCTACGGTAGACAAAAATGAATTAAGTTCTTTAAGAATTTCTTTACTCTTTGTTGCTGTTTTTAATAAAGATTGTGCTGCGATTTTTCCTGATGTGTTTGGAAAGAACAATCCTCCTTTAATATCAAAAGACTGAAGAGAGTCTGATAGTTTAGACGCATGTCTATTTCTAGGCATTTCTTGTTTTAATTCAAGGATTTCATTATACTTAACAACGTTTGCTAAAAAGTCTGTTCCCGCAGCAGGACGTTCTTCAAATAATTGAACAGGAGATTGTGCCTCAAGCAAATACTGAAGAGGAGCAATTTTATATCCTTGTTTGTTTCTGTAATACACAGGAGCACATGTTGGATATTGAGCAAATACACATCTTGTCAAAATATTTCTAATCGCTGTAAATGGATGTAATCTATCAACTTCATGTGCTCTATCATCTAGTCCAATCATTCCTTTTGAAGGAACAGGAATGCTCATTGATCCATTAACAGAAATAAAAGAATCATGTATTTCCCTCGCTGCCGCTGTTCCTATTTGATTCTTAAAATTGCGAATTACGACATTATTGTGATCCTTATAATACTCTAAACCAACAAGTTGAATGGTTGTTTCTGACCTGCCTTGTGCTCCAATGTCAACAATTTTCGTTGAATATTCTAAAATTGAAAATCCTTCTTCATATACAACAGATACCCCTATATCATTAGGAGCAACAAATGATATAAAAACAGGAACAGTGGGTGCTAAAAATAATTCAGTGACATTCAAAAAGTTTTCTATAACCATCGTTGCTGTAAAATATGGCTTACAAATATCTTCATACACATATATAGATTTAACAGCAAAGTTAGCAATAAGTGTTCCGTCGCTAATAACAGAATTAAGAACACCACCTATATAACAAAAATTAAGATATGCTTTGCCCTGTGAAAGTATCGACATCCTCTTGAATTTTCTCTCTTATACTATTAATTGCCTGACCGCTAAATTCTCTTCCCATAATTCTTAATTGTTTCTTCTGCTCATTCTGTTCCATCTCATAATCATATGCCGATATCGGTGACCAAAATACTGCCTCATCCTCACTGAAATTCTCAGCAATAATACTAA
>Ga0172367_10004875_pt1 | contig 16471 bp, 20 predicted proteins | sample Lak10m_FD_114542 | JGI IMG/M metagenome (GOLD analysis project Ga0172367, IMG submission 114542) | Freshwater microbial communities from Kabuno Bay, South-Kivu, Congo - kab_022012_10m | ecosystem: Environmental > Aquatic > Freshwater > Lake | place: Democratic Republic of the Congo: South-Kivu...
CAACGGTGTCCATGACACGCTGTGAAAACAGCCGTGAAAACGGCGCGGGCAGCGCCTATACCGCCCGTCCGCAGGTCGATGTTTCGCAGGTCGCCGAAAGGTGGTTTACCCACGAAGAATGCTGTCTTCAGGCGTATAGCTCCAACAAACAGCCTTGACACACACGAGGTCGCTCAAAATCGACTTCGATGCTTACTACTCCTTCCTCGCCGCGCGTGAACGACGTGTTTTTCCAACCCCTCGCCGGGCGCGTCGCCGCCAGTCCCCACACCCGCCCCTGCCCGGAATTCACCGACGAAGCGTGGCTCCATCTGGGGATCCAGCGCGTGCTGGCCGCCGCCCCCAGCGGCCGCGCCTTTCTTCAGGAGCATGGCCCGCGCTTTGCCAACCCGCCCAAGCGTTCCAACTACTTTGTCGCCCTGACCAGTGAACGGCGGTGCGCGTTGGCCCGCGATCTCAACCACGCCCTGCTCGCCGAGGCCGTCCTGCCCGACCGTCTCGCGCACGTGCCCGAACTGGCCCGCTACGAATGCTTCGCGCTGGACGCCCACTGGCACCGGGCGGCGACGCACGACCCTCGGCATAAGGGCATCAAAATGGCCGTCGGCCACTGCTACAGCTTGGACCTGCGCGGCCATCAACTCCGCCATCTCACCGTGGGTGAAGGCCTGCACGAGCACGACGTGACCATGCTCAAGCGGCTCAAACCTGAGGGCTTGCGCCAGGGCGTGCCCAAAGGCCGTCGCGTGCTGCTGGTGTATGACCGCGCCGCCCTTGACTTCGCCTTTTGGAAACGCTGCCGCCACGAGAACGCCACCTACTTCCTGAGCCGAGTCAAAGCCGGGATGGTCTATGACTGGCTGGACAACCGGCCGGTGGACCCACAGGACCCGCGCAACCGTGGCGTGACTCAGGACCGCAGCATCCTGACGCGGGAGGGGCACCGGATGCGGATCATCTGTTACACCGAGCCACTCCAGGGGCAGGCCTATGAGTTCCTGACCAACGAACCGGACCTGCCCCCGGGCGTGCTGGCCGAGCTGTATCGGCGGCGCTGGGAAGTGGAGAAGGTCTTTGATGAGGTGAAGAACAAGCTGGGGCAGCAGCAGGCGTGGGGGACGAGCCTGATCGCCAAGGCGGCGCAAGGGCAGCTGGTGGCGCTGACGCACAATCTGCTGCTGCTCTATGAGCACCGGTTGGAGCAGGAACACGCGGTGAGCAATGCCGCCGAAGACCGGCGGCGAGCCAACCGGGTGGCGGAACTCCAGCGCATCTCCGCGCAGGCGGGCCGCGCGGCCTCGACGTTATTGAGCCGTGCCCGGCGGGCCAGCCAGCGCTCGGTGAAGTTCATTCGGTGGTTGCGCCATGCGCTGCAAGAAAACCTCACGGAAGCCGCCGCTGTGCCCCGCCTCACCACCCTCTATGCCTCACTTTGAACCACCATCTTTGGACACCGTTGGGGAAACTGGTTGCACAGCCTGCCCAGTTCAGGTGCAAAAACTGCACCGGCGCAGCCGTGGCCTCCTCTCCGGCCACTCTGCGCCAACCGCCACGGGCGGCAAACCATCGCCGGGCGTCGCTTGCCAGGATGAACACTTCCCCGGCACTGCGGCTGCTAAGAACTATTCCGCTGATGAACCAGACCAATCTCATGGATGAGCCCAAGTCAGTTGAGCCGCCACCTTCCGCCTCCGAAGCCAACACTGCCACGACGATCGCGCGTCGCCCATCGCCGAAAGCGGCCGCGCCGCCGCCCCGCTCGTCCGCGCAGGCTTGCAAGTCCGGGGCGGGCAAGCTCTCGCGCAAGACCAAGATCATTGCCACGCTTGGCCCCGCCACGGAGGGGGTTGACGCCCTCCGCAGCCTGCTCGAAGCCGGCGTGAGCGTCTTCCGCCTGAACATGTCGCACGCGGGGCACGAGGCGGCGGCCCGGCTCGTTTACACCGCCCGCTCCATCTCGACCGAACTGAACCGCCCCATCTCGCTGCTGCTCGACACCCAGGGTCCGGCGATCCGCACCGGCGATTTGCCGGCCAACCTCGACTTGAAAGCCGGCGACCAGCTCACGCTCGCCGTGCGGGGCCACAAGCCCGACGAGGGATTCTCCGTGGACACCAATTACGACAACCTCGTGAAGGACACCAAAGTTGGCGCCGTGGTGCTCGTGGACAATGGCGTCCTGCAACTGGTGGTGAGGGAGAAGTCCGAGTTTCGGCTCCGCTGCGAAGTGCTTACGCCCGGTTCGCTCGGCAGCCGTCGTCATATCAACCTGCCCGGCGTGAAGGTGAACCTGCCTGCCATCACCGAGAAGGATTGGGCCGACATCCGCTTCGGCTTGGAAAGCGGCGTGGATTGGATCGCCCTCTCGTTTGTGCGCGCGGCGGCGGACGTGCGCCAGCTGCGGGACTTCCTGGCGGCGCAAAAGAAGACCGGCGTCAACCTCATCGCCAAGATCGAGGACCAGTCCGCGCTCGCCAACCTGGACGCCATCATCCATGAGGCCGACGGCGTCATGGTCGCACGCGGCGACCTGGGCGTTGAATGCCCTTACGAGGAGATGCCCATCATCCAGCGCCGCATCGTCAAGAAGTGCGTGGCCGCGCGCAAACCCGTCATCGTCGCCACGCATCTGCTGGAGAGCATGATCAACAGCCCGCTGCCCACGCGGGCGGAAGTCACCGATGTGGCCAACGCGGTTTATGAACAGGCGGACGCCGTGATGCTCTCCGGCGAGACCAGCGTGGGGAAGTATCCGGTCAATTGTGTCACCGTGCTCGACCGCATCGCCCGGCGGACCGAACTCAGCGGCAACATCGGTTTCCAAAAGCAAATCACCCTGGCGTCCGAGCGCGACAGCCTCGTGGCTTCCGCGATTCATCTGGCCGACCAGACGAAAGCCGACGGTATCGCGGTCTTCACCCGGCAGGGCCACCTGGCCAACCTCTGCGCCGCGCTTCGGCCAAGGTGGTCGCCCGTGTTCGTCTTCACGCCGGACGCACGGCTGGCCCGGCGATTGCGGTTGCGCTACGCGCTGGAACCCATGGCGTTGCCCTTCTCCGATCAGCCAAAGGAGACGATTCACGCGGCGGAAAAGGTGCTGCTGGATCGGAAGTTCCTGGCCCCGGGCGCGAAGGTCGTCTTCATCACGGACATCCTCGACCAAGGCCAGCGCATCAGCTCCGTGCAGGTGCGAGTTTTGGCTGAAGCGCCGGTTCAGGACGCGTGACGCATGGAGCCCCCCCCCATCAGCACGCACGAAACGGCGCTCCAGATAAACCTGGACCCGACCAAATACGGCACGTTCGCCGAGACTGGCGCAGGTCAGGAGGCCGCCCGCTGGCGCAAAATCCATGTGTTTGCACCCCATTGCGCAGCCCCTGCGTTCGTGGAAACTCCGGCCGCTGACCGCCTGCAACCCTTGTGAACCTCGGCCAATTCACCGAACGCAAGCTGTTGGTGCCCCGACTCCTCAGCGAATGGCGGGACAGCGCCATCTCCGAACTCAGCCGGCGCTTGGAGAGCACCCAACGCGTCGAGAATGCCGCCGCGTTCACACACGCCGTGCTCGACCACGAATCACTGGTGACCACCATCTCCAACCAGGTCGCCTTTCCGCTGGCGCGCGGCCGGGCAGTCCGGGAGTTGTCATTCGCCGTGGGCTTGTCGCAGACGGGAGTCCGCTGGGGCACGGGCAAAACGCCGCTGGTTCACGCGGTCGTGTTGTTCGCGGTGCCGCTGTTGGAGGGCCAGCGCTATCTTTCGCTGGTCCTGACGTTCTCCAGTCTGGTCCGGGACGAGATGGCCTTCACCGCCCTGCGCCGCTGCGCACAGCCGGAGGAGATGCTGACCGTCCTCAACCATGTCCGCTGTGTGCGCACGGGGCCGGGCGTGGGCCGCAGCATCGCGGCCTTGGCCGGCCCCAACCACTAACTCCGTTCCCAGAACTGCGAGTCCCCATGCGCGCCCGCTTTCGCCGACACTTCAACCGGCTGCTCATCATCCAGGACACGCCGCATTCCGTCGCCACTGGCGCAACCGTGGGCTTCACCCTCGGCTTCACGCCGTTGTTCGGGATGAAAACCCTCCTCGCGCTGCTGGTTGCCGCCCTGCTGCGGGTGAACAAGGTCGCGGCGGTCATTGCCGTGAGTTTGCATGACCTCGTGTTCCCGTTGTGGCCGGTGATCTATCGGGCGGAATACGACATCGGTTTCTGGCTGCTGCATCACCCGCACCAGTGGCCGGCTGACTTTGACGTCAACCAACTGAATCCGCAGTCCTGGCTGCATTGGACGACCTTCGCCACAGTCATCGGCCCGACCCTGCTCGGAGCGGTGGTCGTGGCCACGCCGGTCGCCTGGCTGACATTCGTTCTGGTGGGGAGGTATGCCCGGCGGCTGTGCCGGGCAGTGCCGGTCTCCACCACTCCTTGAATGCCAGCTCCCACGAGCAGAAAGGGCGCAACCGGCGGTGGTCGTAGTTTCCTGCCGACACTGCAGGCATGGACTTATCGCAGGCGCGGCCTCCTCGGTGCGGTGATTCTTGGCGCAACGATGCTGGCCGCTTCAAGGTCTCCACTGGCATTCTATGAGACGCGCTGGGTGCGCCTGTTGGGCTGGCTTGGCTGGACCTGTTTCGCGGTGGGAACCGGGCTTCGCTTCTGGGCGATTCTGTATCTTGGTGGACGCAAACATCAGGTCCTGGTCGAGCACGGACCCTATTCGGTCTGCCGGAATCCGCTCTACTGGGGGTCGTGCTTCGTGACGTGCTCCGGGGTCATCCTTGCCCAAAGCCTCATGATGGGTGGCGGTGTGCTGATGCTCGCCCTGGTCTACGCGTTGGGAATCATTCCGGCGGAGGAACGCGAATTGCGCGCCGCCCTGGGCCAGGAATACCTCGGATACTGCGAACGCGTTCCACGTTTCCTGCCGCGTCCGGGTTTGTTCCGCACGCCGGAGCGGGTCGAGGCCAGTCTGCACAGCCTGCGCATCGAGGTGCAGGCGGCGTTGCTCTACACTTTGATTCCGGTGGCAGGAATGTTGGTCCGGCTCCTGCGCGAGCAGCCGTGACCGCTGCGTCACGCAGGCGGGCTCCGCGCGCCACTGCGGGAAGTTGTCTCGGTTTTTACAGACGCGGACAACGGGTCCGGTAAGCTGGGTTCGCATGGACTTGCTCAACCTCCTCGGTGAAGTCTGGCCCCACCTCGTGGGCTTCCTGACGTTGCTGGTTGCCGCCTTGGCGTCGGGTCATGCCATCCTTCACAAAAGCGATTCGCGGGCGGCGGTCCTTTGGGTTGGTTACATCTGGTTCGTGCCGTTGCTCGGTCCCGTGCTCTATCTCATGTTCGGCATCAACCGGCTGCGCCGCCGCGCGGTCGCTCTCCGGGGCAACCTGGCGCGGCCGCCGGAACTTCCCGCCGCCACCTTGGGCGCGTTGCCCCTCACCGATGCGCTGTTGCCGGATGCGATGCATCTGCGCTCGCTGGCGCAACTGGTTGGCCGGGTGGTCGGTCGTCCGCTGGTTGGCGGCAACACCGTGGATGCGCTGGTGGATGGCGATGTCCCGTATCCCGCCATGCTGTCCGCCATCGCCGGAGCCAGCCGGACCATTTCACTCTCCACCTACATTTTCGACAACGACCCGAGCGGGCGCGAGTTCGTTGCCGCCCTCGGCGACGCCGTCCGCCGTGGGGTCGAAGTGCGCGTGCTCATTGATGATGCCGGCGCCCGTTACTCGTGGCCTTCCATTGTTCACTCGTTGCGGCACGCACGGGTGCCGGTGGCGCGCTTTCTGCCCACGTTTGCGCCCTGGCGGCTGATGACCACGAACCTGCGCAACCATCGAAAAATTCTGGTGGTGGACGGAAGCCTGGGGTTCACAGGCGGCATGAACATCCGCCAAGGTCATCGGGTGGCGGAGCACCCGCGCCGCCCGGTCCGGGATTTGCATTTTCGTCTGGCTGGCCCGGTCGTGGCGCAAATGCAGGAAGCGTTCGCCGTGGATTGGGCCTTCGTCACCAAGGAATCGTTGCGTGGAGAAAACTGGTTTCCGCCACTGGATGCCAACGGGAGCGTCACGGCCCGCGCCATTCCCGACGGGCCGGACGAGGATTTCGAGAAATTGAGCCTGACGATTCTCGGGGCGCTGGCCTGCGCGCAGACCTCCGTGCGCATCGTCACGCCTTATTTCCTGCCCGACCCGGCGCTCATCTCTGCCCTGAACCTGGCCGCGTTGCGGGGTGTGCAGGTGGACATTATTCTGCCTCGCGAGAGCAATCTGCCGTTTGTTCAGTGGGCCTCCCGGGCGCTCTGGTGGCAGGTGCTGCAACGCGGCTGCCGCGTCTGGCTTACGCCACCGCCATTCGACCACTCCAAGTTGATGCTCGTGGATGGGTATTGGGCGTTGGTGGGTTCGGCCAACTGGGATCCGCGCAGCCTTCGCCTCAACTTCGAGTTCAATCTGGAGTGTTACGGTCCTGGGCTGGCGGCCCAGCTCGAAACCCTGTTCCAACTGAAACTGGAAACGGCCGAGCCAGTGACGCTGGAGCAGGTCAACTGCCGCACGCTGCCGGCGAAGCTGCGCGACGGAGTGGCGCGTCTCCTGACGCCTTATTTGTGACCGGGCAATCTGAAGCGCAGGTGACCTTTCATTGGAGCCGTTCGCCTGACTCAACGGGCATTGCTCTTCGGGAAAAGCACCCGGGTCGGTGCGGCGTTGAGGCTGGCCAGGAGCTTGCGAGTCAGATCGGTTTTGACTTTGCCTGCCTCTTTGGGATGCACCAGGTAACGCACGATGGCTTCGAGCCAGGTGTTTTCAGAGGCACGAAAGAGCACCGTCGGCTGCTCCTGCACGTCGAGCTGGTCCACCGGGGTCTTGGCCAGCAGCTCGCGATAAACCTTCACCTTCTCTTTCATGGACTCGCCAATCTCCGCCGCCGTGACCTGCTGCATGGTGGTGGCGACGAATTCCAGATCGCTTTCATACGCGATGGGAAACTTGATCTCGTTCCAAATGTAGGGGAACAGGGGCCAGGAGTAGTTGAAGACCGGCTCGTTCAGCACCCGGGTGTTGGGGAACTTGATCAGGCGGCCGCTGGGATGGTCCGTGGAAAGGTAGTCGCCGCCAAACTCCCAGAGCGTGGTGTCGAGATAGCTCACGTCAATGACGTCGCCGCGGGCCTCACCCATCTGAATCCGATCCCCCACGCGATAGGGAACGCGAACCAGAATATAGACCCAGCCGATCAGGCTGGAGATGGGCGTCTGGAGGGCGAAGCCCAGCACGAGCGAAATCAGGCCGAGGGAGATGACCGTGCTATACCAGTTGGCGAAGAGCACCGAGAGCAGGATCAGCCCCAGCACCAAACTGGTCAGCAGCCTGACAATGCGCCGGAGATTGAACCGTGAGGCCGCGTTGGGAATGCGACCCACCGCGTAAACGTCCGTCACGCGAGCCACCGCCAGCACCGCCAGCATCGCCGTCGCACCGCGCAGGTAGCCCAGGATTCTCGCCGCGTTCTCCGCTTCCAGAAAGGCGGCTGGCTTGCCCAGCAGGACCGCACCGCCGCCCAGCGCAACGAAGGCCAGCAGGTAGGAGACAAGCCAGGCCTTGTCCTGGTTCCGCACGACGGGTTTCGCTGCTGGCCCGGCCGCGGAGATCTTCTGCTGGATGCGCGCCGGATCATCCTCCTCCAGCGCCACCTGCTCCAGGCGGGATAGCTCGTTGGCTGGCGGCCCAGCTTGTCTTGGTGTGTTCACGTTGCGCGGATAATGGGCGTGGCTGGTTGGATGACCAGCCATCTTCATCGGTCAATACGCGGACACCTCGACAATTTCGGAGGGCCGGAACCGCAGCTCCTGCGCCGCGTAAACGGGCCTGCCTCCCTTGCTGACAATCACTCCGTCCTTCCTCACCACGATCCCGTAAACGGTTCGGCCATTCTTCAGGGTTAGCTTCACCTCCGCCTGCCCGGAGGCGGGCTTGCAAAGTGTGCTGACGCTGGCCAGCAAGTGGTCCGGCAGGCTTGGCCTTGTGGGCGCGGCTGAGTGTTCGTGTGTTTCCATATTCCGGGGTGCTACAGTTCATGGTCTAGCCCATTTCTGTCGCCCTTGCTCCGGGTTGAATCTACGGCTTGAGTTTGGGGCGTCGTGCGGTGGCCGGCTTGAGCGGTGCCAGGCCGGGGGCGGGCGGCGGATGACATTCAGCCAAGTGGTCCAGAAACCGCCCCCGTGCGAGTTGCAGGCGCTGCATCATCACTTCCGAGACGCGCTTGAACAGTTCGTAGCCAAGGTCGTGGTCGGCTTCGCACCGCTCAAGCAGACGGGTGCCGTAGAAGAATAGCGCCTCGGTGGGTTCGACCGCGCGCGCGTGCAAACGCCAGACGTAGGGCGAGAACAGCCATGACCAGCCGAGCAGTTCGCCGGGGCCGAGGGTCTGCAACACCACCACCGCGCCGGTCTTGACGGAAGACTCCAGCGCGACCTTGCCCTCGACGATGAGGTAGAAGCGGTTGGCCAGGTCGCGGTCATGGAAGATGAGTTCGTCCGCCTCGAACCACGTTCGCATCGCGCTGTCGGCCAGCGTCGAAAGATGCCGCTCGCTCATGCCCTTGAAGAAGGGCTGGGCGGCGATGGCGGTCATAAGCGAATTCATGGTTGCCTCCGGCGGCAGGAGTCAGGCAGGTGCCGCGACCTCCACGACCGAGTTGAGGCCACCGAACGGGTTCGGAAGGCAGGTGGTGCAGAAGGGGTCAGCGACCCACCGCCCGTCCACGACGAACCGGTATTCGTGCTGGCCAGGCGGGAGAGACAGTTTCGTCGTCCACCGTCCTCCGGTGGAATAGGCCAGCGCCACGGCCGCCGGTTTCCAGCCGTTGAAACTCCCGGCGAGAAAAACACGGTTGGCCTGGGGAGCCATGATTTCAAAGCTGACTGCCACGGTGCCGGTCGCCATGGCGGTGGCGGGTGTCGGCGTGGCATGACGCACTGCCCGTCGAGGTTTGAGGGCAGGGCGCGAAACGGTCGTGGCCGATGACTTGCGCGGAGAATGAAGGCTGAGTTTCAGAGTTGGGCGGAGGGTCGTTTTCATGGTGTGGCTTGTCTGTTTGGCATCGTGTTCGCGCTTCCGCGCGCTTGGGAGAGAAATGAGCGGAAGGGACGCTGGCATCGCAGGAGGCTTACTTTGGGGTTGAGCGCCGCCCCGCCGACTTCCCGCTGGGCGCGGTCACCGGGGTGGTTTCCAATTCCTCCTCGGCGAGCACCACGAACCGTCCGCAATTGTCGCAGCGCAACAAGGCCGACATGCGCTTGACTTCGGCCAGCTTGCCGACGGGCAGGACCATGTGGCAGGCCGAACAGACGCCGTGCCGGATTTCCGCGACGCTTTGCCGGCCCCGCGCGCGCAGGTGGTCGTGCTGCACCAGAAAGCCGATGGCGATGTTGGCGCGCAAAGATTCGATGAGCGCCTCGCTGTTCAACGGGGAGCGGCGCGATCTCCGGCAGCTCGCCGCCTCATCCTCCAGCCGGTTGAGTTCCGTCAAGCGCTGATGGGTGTCGGAGACGTAATCGTTCATGGAACCTCCTCAGCGCATCACCCGTGCCAGCCTCCGCCGTCGCCTGGCAACCGCCTGTGGGACGGAGCGATACCGCGCCCCCCCCCCTGCAAGGCTGCCACCTGCCCTCTTGAACCGGCGTGGTGAGTGCAGAATTTGCATCTCCCCGGTCCTTCGCGTGCAATGACCATCGCGGCTGGGATCGTTGCACCGCAGGAGCTCGGCGGGCCGTGCGTTCAGGCAAGTTGATCGAATCGCGGCCAGGGTTCGCCAATCCAAGTGCGGATGGCCGAGAGAGAGCGGCGCGGGTTGCGCTGGCGTGCAACTGGCTTGCCGTTGGGGGGCGCAGTCGTGGCGAAGTGCGTCGCCAGCTTTTTTCGTCCGCGCGGCGACAGACTGCGATAGGTCGCGACCAGCACGGCCATCGCGAAGATTTCGGGGCACGCCCGCAGCACCCGCTCGGTCTTCTTCATGCGGTCGTAGTGGCCCAGCACTGCGGCGGGCAGGCATTCGCGCACGAGCTGTTTGTGGAGGCACGGCACGGCTTTCTCACCCTTCGTGAGTTGAGGGTTGCGGCGGGCGCGCTCGCAGCAGTCACGCAGTTCATGGAGGCGGATCAACAGTTCCAGCATGGTTTTCATGGCAGGTTACGGGTTGGGGGTGGCAGAGACCGGGACAGCGCCTGCTGGCCGGGGATTGGTTTGGTTGGCGGGGCCGGCCTCGTCGAACCGTCGCTCAAAGAGGCGTTGAATCGCGGCAATGGCCTGCGGCGCGTCCTCCCCGGTGGCGGTGAACGTGATTGCCGCCTGCGGATGGGCCCCCAGCGCCAGCAAGCCGAGGATACTCTTCGCGTCGGCCCGGCCCTCCCCAATTTGCGCCGTGATTTGGCAGCGGAATTGTGACGCGCAGCGGACGAGCATGGCGGACGGACGCGCGTGCAGGCCGTGGGCGTTGGTCAGGATGAACGCGCCACTGGCGGTCAAAGGCGGGGCCAGGAGCTTCCGGGCGTCAGTTTTATTGGCACGAGGCATGGTCGGGTTCGTTTGCGTCAAGGTGCGGTCACGTAGTCTGGCGCGCGCGCTTCGAGATACAGAAAGCGCCGACAATGCGGGCAGGTTTGAAACTGCGATGAGCGTTCGAGCAGCGCCAGCCACCGCGCGACCAAGGGCTTGGAACAGCCCTGGCAGCAGCCGTGCGAAACGGCCGCCACTGGCTCGACATACAGTCGAGCCAGTCCATCGTATTGGGAGAGCGCCGGTCCGGGGATTCGACGACGGACGCGTTCGATGCGCCCCAGCAAGGAACCCATCCCGGTGCTTGCCCCGGGCGACGCGCGCAGCTCGGCCCCCCGGCGTAGCAGGTCGAGTTCTTGCAAACACAGGAGCTGTTCAATCGTGCTGTTCATTGAGGTGGGGTCGCCGTCGGCGCGGGGAGTTTGAGTTTGCGGCCCACGGTCAGGTGGTCGCCCTCGATTTGGTTCGAAACGCGGAGCGCCTGAGTCGTGGTTCCTTTGGCGCGGGCAATCTTGGCGAGCGTGTCGCCGCTCTTCACCGTGTAGGACAGCTCACGGGTCGCAGGGGGAGGCTCGGCTGGCTTGGCCGTGGTTGTGGCTGGCCGGAGAGCGGCGCCCGATTTGGGATTTATGGACTCGCCGGGCAACCGCAACACGAGTCCGATTCTCAGCTTGCGCGGGTCCAGGCCGGGATTGGCCTGCACCAACGAGGCCACGGAAACACTCTGACGCCGCGCGATGCGTTCCAACGTGTCGCCCTTGACGACCTGATACCTCTTGGCTGCGGCACCGGCCGTTGCTGTTGCTGGAGCATTAGGGGCGGATGAAACCAAGGGCGGTGCCGCTGGCGGGCGGCCCAGCGCTCCCATCGCGGAGGCGGGCGGACTAATGGGCAAGGCGGGCAGCACGGGCTGACTCGGCAACGGCGTGACCGGGACCGCCTCGGGGTCGGACTTCCGGCTGCGCACAATCACGGTCACGATCAGGACGACGGCCAGCGTGACGAACAGAACTCGCGCGAGCGCCTTGAACTGGGAACGAATCCGCGCCTCCTCGCGCTCCAGCAGCGGCCGCTGCGGGCTGAACGGGCTTGGGCCATTCACGGACGTGGTCTCCTTACTGTAAAAGTCGGTTGCACCAAGCCTTGCGGTTCCGCTGACGCGCCTGACCGGAAGCCAGAAAGCTGGTCAACTGGGTTGAATCTCAAGGTCATGCGTCTCTCCTGCGTCGGTGGCGGTTCGCACGGCGCGCGTGCCCTGCGCTTGTCCCCGTCGTCCCGGCGCGGCGTGATTGACGAGCGATAGCGAGCGAATGGCCGTCGCGAGATCCGGCTCTAGTTCCAGTTTGCGTTCGAGCCGCGCGAGTTTTGCGAGGCCGGCAGCGGTCCCGGAGAGGCCGGCCAGCCTGAACTCGCCATTCATCCCCCGAATCGTCCGGGCGGCGACGCTCAACCGGGTCAGGGTGGCGACCGTGAGAAACGTGACGGCATACGCGTCCACAATCACCCGTGGACACCGTTCGCTGACCAGATGCGCCAGCACCCCCATGAGTCTTTCGCACTCGTCGTTGCCGATGTATCCGCGCACCACCACCAGCCAGATGCCTTCGCGGTTCGCCTGGGTGATGCCGAAGTCTGGCTCAACTGGTTTGATCGTCGCCACAAGGGTGTCACATAGCAGCGGCGATGCCGCCCCCCCTCCGGCACGGCCGGAGCGCACGAAATTGGGCGAATTTTCCGGCGAGCAAGGAGGCCACAGCCCGGACGATGGTCATCCGTGCAAGTTTTGCACGAACCGCACAGGGAACGTGCAACTACTCCGGTTCTCCAGTCTCGCCCTCGTCCAGCAGCCCGTATTGCTTGAGCTTGTATTGGAGCGAGCGGCGGCTGATGCCGAGCAGCTTCGCGGCTTCCTCGCGGTTCTCGGTGACGTGGGTGAGTGTCTGCCGGATGAGCAGCTTCTCCACTTCCGCCAGCGACATCCCGGGTCGGATGGCGAACGTGGTCGCGTTCCGGTCGTGGGCGCGCAGAAATTCCGGCAGGTCGCCGAGTTCAATCGTCGCGTTCTTCACGGTGATGACGAACCGCTCGGTCATGTTGCGCAACTGTCGCACGTTGCCCGGCCACGGAAATCGCTGGCAGAGTTGCAGCGCCTCAGCGGACAGTTTTTTGCGCCGCCGTTTGTGCTTCGTGGTGAAGTGTTCGAGGAACGACTCGATGAGCAGCGGAATGTCCTCCGCGCGGTCGCGCAGCGGTGGAAGGGCAATCGGCACAATCTGCAAGCGATACAACAGGTCTTCGCGAAATTTCCCCGCCGCGACCGCTTCCTGGAGATTCTTGTTCGTCGCCGCGACCACCCGGACGTTCACGCGCATCATCTTAGTGCCGCCCACCATGCGGAATGTGCCGTCCTCCAGCACGCGCAGCAAATCGCCCTGACCCTTGGCGGAAAGATCGCCGATTTCGTCGAGGAACAACGTGCCGCCGTCGGCGAGTTGAAAGCGCCCCGGCTTGTCCGCCACCGCGCCGGTGAACGCGCCTTTGACGTGGCCGAACAACTCCGCTTCGAGCAACTGCTCCGGCAGCGCCGCGCAGTTCACCGAGATGAACGGCTTTGCGGCGCGCGGACTTTTCAGATGGATGCTGCGGGCGACGATTTCCTTCCCTGTGCCGCTCTCGCCTTCGATGAGGATGGTCACTTCGCTGCCCGCCACTTCATTCGCGAGTTGCGTCACCCGACGGATCGCCTCGCTGTCGCCCACGAGCAAGCTCGGTTCAGAGCGTTTTTTCAGGCGCAATCGCAGTTCATTGTTCTCGGCCACGACTGCCTGAAATTCCAACGCCTTGAGGACGAGCGCCCGCAGCCGCTGCATGTCGAGCGGCTTGGACAAATAATCGTAAGCTCCTTCCTTCATTGCCTCCACCGCGCTCTCGACCGTGCCATAAGCCGTCATCAGGATGAACATCGTGTCGCGGCTGTTCTGCTTCGCCTCCTTGAGCAGTTGCAATCCGCTCATGTCCGGCATTTTCATGTCGGTGACGACAAGGTTGTAAAGCCGGTCGCTGATCAGCTTCAACGCGGCGGGGGCGTCATTGGCGGCGTCCACACGATAGCCCTCGCGCTGCAACGCCTCTTGAATTCCCGCGCACAGGCCGCGTTCATCATCTACCACCAGCACTTTGATTTTCGATTTATCCATTTCCGTTTTCTTTCTTGGGCAACGGCAGATGCACGGCGAACACCGCGCCGCCGCCCGGAGCATTTGCCGCGTCCACCGCGCCGCCGTGGGCGGTGATGATTTGCTGGACGATCCATAATCCCAGCCCGCTGCCTTCAGTCTTGGTGGTGAAGAACGGCTCGAAGATGTCCGGCTGTTTGTCTGTTGGAATCCCCGGCCCGGTGTCGCGGACGGCGATGGTCAATAGCCCGGCGTCTTGCTCCAGCCGCGCGCTGACCTCCACGCGCCCGGCCCGGCGCACAGCTTGAATCGCGTTGATGACCAGATTCACCAGCGCCTGGGTGAGTTGCGCGGCATCCGCCGCGACGCACGGCAGCGCGTCCGGCACGTCCAAGGCGATTTCGATGCCACGCGTCGCCGCTTCCGGGCGCAGCAGTTCGCAGACATGGCTGATGACCTTGCCGACCTCGACCGGATGCAAGTCGAGCGACGACGGCCCGGCCAGGCTGAGAAAATGTTTCACGATGTTTTCCAGCCGGTGCAACTCGCCGTGAATGATTTCAAACCGGCTGGCAGTCTTGTCGCGGATTTGGGGCGACGCCTCCTGCAAATCCTCCTCCAGCAACTGCACATGGATGTCGAGCGAACTGAGCGGATTGCGCACCTCGTGCGCAAAGCGGGCCAGCAACCGCGAGAGCAACTGCCGCTTTTCCTGCGCGGCCAGCCTGCTCACGTCCTGCCCGAGGGCGTTGGCGAGAATGATTTCCATTGTGTTAAACGCTACCAGAAGCCCGCAAAAACGAACACCCCCCCGTAACAGCGGGGTGTTTGCGCATCCGTCACGAACGGTCACTCGGACCAATGGAAGCTGACTGCATGGGGTGCCAGACCCCAATAATCCTTGCCCGCCCGGGGATAAGTGCGGCAACTCGCCGGTGGGCCTTGCCGGGTCTTCATCCAGAACTTGAGTCGGCAGTCCAAGGAAGTCTCGACAGGCTCATAGCCGGTTGGCACTTCGTCGCACGCTCCATGATAGGTCACCAAGCGTGTGCCCAGTGGGGCCAGAGACAATTGCGTCGCCACATGGAGGGTGTATCGCTCGTAGAGTATGGCATCCAAGGCCACCGCATCGTCAATCCGCATGACCGGCTCCAGGTTCTCCTCGAAGGGGTTGAAAACATAGAACGCGTCATAGTTCCGAAAGTCCAAGTCCAGCACGTTGCCATGGGTAAAATCGAGGTTGGGCAGCCGCGCTCGGGAGTTGACCGCTCTCGCCGCATCCACCAACCACCCACGCTGCTCGATGCCATGGAAACTGCCGTTTGTCTCCAGCGCCCCCACAAGGCAGAACTTTCCCGGGCCACTCCCGATGTCCAGCACCCGGGTCTCCGGTGAGGGGGCCAGAAAGTTCGCCGCCTGACGCGCGATTCGTATGGGGGTCCAATGCACGGCCGACATCCTGCGGATGGCCAAGGGAAATGCTTGGTCAAACGCATGGTCGTTGTCCCCGCGCAGGGACTCTGAGAGTAGGAACTTCGTCATCGTCCGCGTGCTATATCAGATTCCGTGCCACAATTCCTGTCAGCGTAGTTGGCATCATGTATTCGCTCTTGGACTGCGGGGGGCGAGCATGGAATCCAATGAAACCTGTGCGGCCATGGCGAGCGGCACCGAGCGCACGGGCAGGAGCGGAGGGCTCTAATCCCGGAGGGTTTTCCCCCAGTGTATCTCGTCGCCACATAGTGTTGTGTTGCCACGAAACACAGTTTTGCAAAGCGGATTCAAACGATGCCCGACCAGCTCCGGTAATTATCAGAACTGGAGATGTTTCCTACTTGGCTTATGGCCGATGAAAACTGCGTTAGGACTGGTCAAACATACTGCCAACTCGAAACTGCTGCATGGCCCGGTCGCATTCATCGAGGTCGAAGCGGACGAAATGCCCGCACTTGCAGTAGGGAATGACGCCGCGCTGCATCAGGCTCGTGACGTTGCGCACACTGCATTTGAGGTGCAGCGCGATTTCGCGTTTGGTTTTCCAGTTCTTGCCGGTTCGTGGAGTGAGTGGTGTTGATGTGTTCACGACAAGAAGTTTGGCGTGAATTCACGCTGGGAATGAATCTGTCGGGAATCGGAAACTCCCCGTGGAGGGCTTAAAAAGTGGCGACAAATTGGCGACAGGCAAAAACAGAAGAAGCCAGGATTTCGTTGTAACTCGCTTCCCTAAAGCAGTTTACAGATGAGATTTTGGCGCGAACCCTTAAAGCTCATAACCTGAAGGTCCTAGGTTCAAATCCTAGCCCCGCAACCAGTTCAGCATGCATGAAACCCCTGTGAAAACAGGGGTTTCTGCATTTTGTAGCCAGACAAAATCGGTCAAAACCCGGCTTCCCCTACTTTCCGCTTCTGGCCTATACGGACCCATGCGTTGGCTAGGAACCGAGAAAATTTGGCGGCAAATTAGCGACACTTTTTGGCGGTTTCCCCGCGCCACCACGGCACGAAATCAGGGTCATGCTTTTTTGGCATGGCTACAGAACCCTAAAATCGGCGTAAGTCGTTGACTGAGAAATCGACTTCGTAGTCTCCCACCATGTCCGCGACGCGCATCCTGACCGTGGCCGATGTGCATCAGCATCGTGCCTTGCTCATGGAACTGGCCGGTGCGGTGGAGTGCGTGCGTCCCGCTGCCGTTGCGTTTGTGGGCGACCTGCTCGATTCCAACGGTTCCGGTC